>JAEEGL011665402.1_pt1 | contig 13028 bp, 11 predicted proteins | sample 9134231 | NCBI WGS metagenome assembly JAEEGL01 (sample SAMN16246548, study PRJNA631951) | gut metagenome | biome: gut microbiome; feature: rumen; material: fiber-attached | host: Bos | place: Iran: Karaj | collected 2018-10 | reverse complement strand
GGCGAAGGCAATCTCGTGATTGCCGAGCCCCTGCGGCGCAAGGCGCAACGCGCGAGCGCGCTAGAGCCGCGACCGCCGGAAACCGGACGCGTCTATCCTCGACACACATCCTCCGCACACACCGCATGCGCCCCCTCGACGGCTGACCAATTACCGTCCACTAGCGCCTTTGTTTGGCATCGGCGACGGAATATGGTATAATCTCACCGTTTCCGCATATGGCGGAACTAACGAGGATTCTGAAATGCGTTGGACCAAGATGATGGTGAACACCCTCCGGGAAGATCCGGGGGATGCAGAAATAGATTCGCACAAGCTGCTTGTGCGCGCAGGGCTCGTCAAGAAGCTCGCGGGCGGACTATACACGTTCCTTCCGCTGGGGCTTCGCACCCTGCACAAGGTCGAGAAGATCGTCCGCGAGGAAATGGACCGCACCGGCGCGCAGGAGATACTCATGCCCATTCTTCAGCCTGCGGAACTCTGGAAGCAGACGGGCCGCTGGGACACCATGGGCGCGAACATGTTCCGTCTCACCGACCGCGCCGAGCATCAGATGGCGATGGGCCCCACGGCCGAGGAAGAGGTCACCGACCTGATGTCCGGCATCGTATCCTCCTACCGCCAGCTGCCCGTCACCGTCTACCAGATACAGACCAAGTTCCGCGACGAGACGCGTCCGCGCTTCGGGTTGATGCGCTCCAAGGAATTCATTATGAAGGACGCCTACAGCTTCGATGTCGATTCGGAGGCGGCCGACAAGACATACTGGACGATGTACCACGCCTACGAACGTATCTTTGCGCGGTGCGGACTCAAGGCGACGCCCGTACAGGCCGACGGCGGCGACATGGGCGACAGCATGACGCACGAGTTCCACGCGCTTGCCGACGCGGGCGAGGATGGCATAGCGTTCTGCGAAGGCTGCGGATATGCGGCCAACCTCGAGAAGGCGCAATGCCGCGTCGAGGCGAAGCAGGGCGAGCCCTGCCCGGCCATCAAGGAGATCCACACGCCCGGCGCGAAGACGATCGATCAGGTCTCGGCGTTCATGGGCGTACCGGGTTGCGCGTTCGTGAAGTCGCTCGTGTATGTCGCGGACGGTATGCCCGTCATGGTGTGCGTCCCCGGCGACCGCGACGTCAACGAGGTGAAGCTGAAGCGTCATCTTGGCGCCAAGGCGATCGCGCTTGCGGACTATGCCACCGTGCTCGACGCCACCGGCGCGAACGCGGGTTCGGTCGGCCCCGTGCATCCCGCGAACGCGAAGCTGCGCATCATCGCGGACCAGTCGCTCAAGGGGGCGACGGGACGTATCGTCGGCGCGAACAGGGACGACTACCATCTCAAGAACGTCGATCTCGCGCGCGACGCGCAGATCGCTGATGCCGACTATGCAGACATCGTGACCGTGCGCGAAGGCGACCTTTGCGCGCAGTGCGGCAAGCCGATGGTCATCAAGCGCGGCATAGAGGTCGGGCAGGTCTTCAAGCTCGGCACTAAGTACACCGACGCCTTCAAGGCCGTGTACAAGAACGACCAGCTTCAGGAGAAGGTGATGATCATGGGCTGCTACGGTGTGGGCGTCACGCGCACCATGCAGGCCGTCATCGAGCAGAGCCACGACAAGGACGGCATCATCTGGCCCGCGAGCGTCTCGCCGTTCCAGGTGGTCATCGACCTGCTCGATCCCGCGGATGCGGCGGTCGCCAAGGTCGCGGACGATCTCGAGGCGCAGCTCGAGGCGCAGGGGATAGACGTCATGGTGGACGACCGCGTGGAGCGGCCCGGGGTCAAGTTCAAGGACGCGGACCTCATCGGCTTCACCGTGCGCGTCGTCGTCGGCGCAAAGGGTCTTGCAAAGGGCGGCGTCGAGGTGAAGGGGCGCGCCCAGCCGAAGGAGGCGATGCAGATCGTCGCGCCGGACGCGGCGGCGGACGCGATCAAGGCCCTTCTTTCAGACCGGTAGTTTCAAGTCAATCAGCCACAAGGAGAAAACAGAATGAAAACGCTTATCGTAAACGCGCATGTGATAAGTCCCGATGTCGACCTGAAGAAGGCCTCCATCGCGATAGTCGACGGCAAGATAAAGTCCGTATGCGCAGGCAATGTGGACAGGAAGGGCTTCGACACGATAGTCGACGTCAAGGGCAAGTACGTCGTTCCTGGGTTCATCGACGTGCATCTGCACGGCGCGTGCGGCTTCGACGTGTGCGACGCCACGCCCGAGGCCATCGAGAAGATCGCCGAGGCCAAGCTCGCCGAGGGCTGCACTTCGTTCCTGCCAACCACCCTCACCGTGGCTAACTCGACCTTGAAGAAGGCCGCGAAGGCCGTGGCCGCGTACAAGAAGAACGAGCGTTTCGCCAAGGTGATAGGCATCCACCTCGAAGGCCCGTTCATCAACGTCAAATGCTGCGGCGCGCAGAACCCGAAGTTCGTCCGCAAGCCGAACATCAAGGAGGTTCTGGGCATCGATGCGATCTCGCCCGTGAAGCTGATATCCTACGCCCCCGAGACGAAGGGCGGCGCGGAATTCGCGGCGGCGTGCATCAAGAAGGGAATCGTCCCGAGCTGCGGGCACACGGGCGCCACGTTCGCCGAACTCATGGCGGCGTACGGGAATGGCCTCAGGCACCTGACGCACTTCTGCAACCAGATGACCAAGCTGCACCACCGCGAAATCGGCGTGGTGGGCGCGGGGTTCCTCGTCGACGATCTCAACACCGAAGTCATCTGCGACCGCATCCATCTCTGCGACGACATGCTGCGCCTCGTGTTCACGAAGCGTTCGCTCGCGCACGTCCAGATGATCACGGATTCGCTTAGGTGCTCACACTGCGAAGACGGCTACGCTTTCGAGATGGGCGGTCTCAAGGTCCAGCTCAAGGATGGCGAGGCGCGTCTCGTGGAGGGCGGCAACCTGGCCGGTTCCACGCTGTGGATGAGCCAGGGCCTCAAGAACATCCGCGACGTCACCGGGCTTCCCCTCAAGGATCTCATCCGCGTCACTTCGTGGAACCAGGCGATCGAACTTGGCCTGGGCAAGAAGCTCGGAAAGGTGGAGAAGGGCTACATCGCGGACCTCGCGGTGCTCGACACCAAGACGTTCAAGGCCTGCGCCGTGTTCGTGAACGGCGAGCAGCGCATCTGAAACCGCCGCTTCCCCGCGCGGAAATTTATGATATAATACCGCTCCCATGATTTCAGATACGATATTGGAAGCAATCGGCCACACGCCGCTCGTGCGACTTCATCGCATGGTGGCGGCGGGTTCGGCCGAGGTGCTGGTGAAATTCGAGGCGTTGAACGTAGGCGGGTCGATCAAGACGCGCACCGCGTGGAACATGATCTGCGATGCGGAGGCGAAGGGTCTCATCGGCCCCGATTCGATAATCGTGGAGCCCACGAGCGGCAACCAGGGCATCGGGCTCGCGCTCGTAGGGGCCGTGCGCGGCTACCGCACCATAATCATCCTGCCCGATTCCGTTTCGGAGGAGCGCCGCAAGCTCATGCGCCACTATGGCGCCGAGGTCGTGGTCGTGCATGACGCCGGCAACATCGGCGACGCGATAGCCGAGTGCGTGCGCAAGGCGGAGGAGATGCGCCAGTCCGACCCGAAGGTCTACGTGCCGCAGCAGTTCTCCAATCCTGCCAATCCCGCGGCCCACAAGCTGCACACCGCCCTCGAGATAATGGAGCAGGCGGCAAAGCCCATCCACGGGTTCTGCTCCGGCATAGGCACGGGCGGCACGCTGAGCGGAATCGGCGAGGTCCTGAAGGCCCAGAATCCAGATATCGAGATATGGGCCGTCGAGCCCGAGAACGCCGCGATACTTGCTGGCGGCACCGTGGGTACGCATCTGCAGATGGGTATCGGCGACGGGCTTATCCCCGACAACCTCAACACGAAGATATATTCTCACATCTGCGTCGTCTCGGACCACGATGCTCTGGAGACCGCCCGCGACCTCGCGCGCAAGGAAGGCCTGCTCGCGGGAATATCCGCGGGCACCAACGTCTTTGCCGCGCTGCAGATGGCGAAGAAGCTCGGCCCCGGCAAGACCGTCGTCACGGTCCTTCCCGATACGGCCGAACGCTACTTCTCCACTCCGCTTTTCGAAGGCGAATGACATGGTGCCGGCAATGGATGAAAACATGAACGCGGCCGTGCTTGTGCGCATCGCCGCCGAAGTCGGCGTGGGGGCGTCCCAGGTGGCGGCCGTGGCGCGGCTGCTGAAAGACGGAAACACGGTTCCCTTCATCGCGCGCTACCGCAAGGAGGCGCACGGCAACCTCGACGAGGTGCAGATACTCAAGATACAGGAACGCGTGGCATACTATGCCGAACTGGAAGAACGCCGTGCCGCGATCCTGAAGTCCATCGACGAGCAGGGCAAGCTCACCGACGAACTGCGCGAGAGGATCGAGAAGTGCATGGTCAAGAGCGCGCTCGAGGATCTCTACCTGCCATACCGCCCCAAGCGCCGCACGCGCGCCATGATCGCGCGCGAGCGTGGGCTCGAGCCCCTGGCCGACATCATATGGGCGCAGGGCGGCGAAAAGCCGGAGGCAGCCGCCGAAGGTTTCGTCGACGCGTCCAAGGAGGTGCCGGACGCCGCCGCCGCGCTTGCGGGCGCGCGTGACATCTGCGCCGAGCGTCTCGCCGACATGGCCGAGGTGCGCGGATTCGTGCGCCAGGCCTTCGCGACCAAGGCCGTCGTGAAGTCGAGCGTCGTCACGCCCGCGCCCAAGGAGCCGACGAAGTTCGAGCAGTACTACGATTTCGAGGAGAGCATATCCGAGATTCCTTCGCACCGGTTTCTCGCCATCAGGCGCGGACAGGCGGAGGGCGTTCTTTTCATGCGGCTTGTCGTGGACGCGGCGCCCCTCATAGCGCGCATCGAGGAGATCGCGGGCGTCGATCCGCGCAGTCCGCTTGCGGACGAATTGCGCCAGGCCGCCGCCGACGCCTACAAGCGACTCGTCGCGCCGGCGTGCGAACTCGACGTCACGATGGAGAAGAAGCTCGCGAGCGACCGCGCGGCCGTCGAGGTCTTCGCGGAGAACCTGCGCAACCTTCTTCTCGCCTCGCCCCTTGGCGAGAAGCGTGTGCTCGCCATCGATCCCGGCATCCGCACGGGCTGCAAGGTCGCCATGCTCGACGCGACCGGCAAGTTCCTCGTCAACACCGTCATATACCCGATGCAGCGTCCCGACGAAGCCCGCGAGACGATCGCGAAGATCGTCATGCGTTTCCAGCCCGAGGCCGTGGCCGTGGGCAACGGTACCGCGGGACGCGAGACGGAGGCGTTCGTGCGCGCCACGCTGAAGCTGCTGGACCGCAAGGATATAATGGTCGTGCCTGTCTCGGAGGCCGGCGCGTCCGTCTACAGCGCAAGCGAGATAGCACGCGACGAATTCCCCGATCTGGACCTCACCGTGCGCGGCGCGATCTCTATCGGCCGCCGCCTTCAGGATCCATTGGCGGAACTCGTGAAGATAGACCCCAAGGCGATTGGCGTGGGGCAGTACCAGCATGACGTCTTCCAGCCGCTCCTGAGCGCCAAGCTGGACGAAGTCACCGTAAGCTGCGTGAACAAGGTCGGCGTGGAGCTCAACACCGCGTCGGCGCCGCTCCTGACGAGAGTGTCGGGCATAGGTTCCGCGCTCGCGAAACGCATCGTGGCCTGGCGCAACGAGAACGGGGCGTTCAAGAGCCGCAGCGAACTGAAGAAGGTTTCGGGACTCGGGCCGAAAGCGTTCGAGCAGTCGGCCGGGTTCCTGCGGATCCGCGGTGCGGCGAATCCGCTGGATTCGTCGGGCGTGCATCCCGAACGCTACGCCCTCGTCGAGGCGATCGCGGGCGATATGGGCGTGACGGTGCGCGAACTCGTGGGGAACAGCGCGCTTGCCGGCAAGATAGACGTCAAGCGATACGTGTCGGACGAAGTCGGCGAACCGACCCTGCGCGATATCGTCGATGAACTCAAGAAACCCGGGCGCGATCCGCGCGCCGTCTTCGAGCAGCCGGCCTTCCGCGAGGATGTCACCTCAATCGACGACGTTATGGAAGGCATGACGCTCGAAGGTGTAGTCACGAACGTGACGGCGTTCGGCGCGTTCGTGGATATCGGAATCCATCAGGATGGGCTCGTGCATGTGTCGGAGATCGCCGACCGTTTCGTGCGCGATCCCGCCGAGGTGGTGAAGACGGGCGACAGGATCAAGGTGCGCGTGCTCGCCGTGGACAAGGCCAGGAACCGCGTGTCGCTTTCGGCCCGCACGAAGCCGCGCGATCCCGGCGCGCCCCGGGGATCGGGCGGGCAACGTGGCGGCGGGCAGAACGGCGGTCCCCGCCGCGTGGGCGGCGAACATGGCGGCCGGTCGTACTCGAGCGGTTTCACCTGCAACCCGTTCGCAAACCTTTGACGTGGGCGCCTGCCGTTTTTTTGCGCCTATGTTAAAATCACAGTTGCGTTGAATCCTGCCATAAGGTATAATGTTGCCATGGTGAGCGACAGCATTAACGGTTCTGGAATGCGTACCCGCTTGGCGTCGAGCGATTGGTCCGCTGCCGCCCTGGTTGCGGGTGCGGTGGTTCTGGTGTTGACGTTGTGGCCTTATCCCATACCGCATCCTTGCATGTGGGATGGATTGGCGGTGGCGGCGGGAATGCAGCCGCCAGCGTCGGAATTTCCGGGCCTCGGCAATTTCGTGCTGCGGATCGTGCTCGATGTCTTCGGCCCGGGCGCGTGCTTCGGCGCGAACATGGTGTGCGCGCACCTTCTGGCGGGCGCCACGGCCGCGCTGTGGTGTTTCGTCTTCCGGCAGCTGCTGGAGTTCTGCGGCAGGCTCGATATGGCGGACCATCTATGGAACCGCAAGATATGTCCCGCGATCGCCGCGGCGGGCGCGTTGCTCGTGGCGTTCTCCGAGCCGGTATGGACGTCGTCGCAATCGCTTTCCGCCGCCGGCGTGGACATGTTTCTTGCGGCATTCGCCTTTACCGCGCTTCTGCGATTCATCGCCCGTGGGCGCCGCCCGACGGGTCTGCTGGCGTTTCTTTCGTTCGGCTTCCTTGCGGGCGATACGCCGTTCGGCGTGCTGCTGCTTGTTCCGGTCGGGGTGCTTCTGTTCCTGAGTTGGCGGATGATCGATGCGCGCGACGATATAGAGCCTGGCGTGCGGTTGCCGCCCATAGAGGAGTTTCCCTGGACGCTTATGACACTCGCCTGGGTCGTGGGCCTGGGCATAACGGTGGCGATTGCGGACTCGTGCTTCCGCGCGGGCGGCGGCGACCCAGGCGACTTCTCCAGGATGTTCGACGCGTGGCTGGGGCTTCTGCGGGAAGGCTCCACGTTCAAGGGCGCCCTTTACGGCGCCGCTGTGACGGTGCTTCCCCTCTTGTTCATGGTGGCGGTTCATCCGCGCCTTACGTTCCCGGATGCGCATCGCCCGTACCTGTTGCGCATCGCTTGCCTTATCGCGGGGCTTGTGGCCGCATCGCAGTTCGTGGACGTGCCGGAACTTCGCTACCGCAACTGGGTGGATGAAGACGAGGCGATCGCGACGACGCTCCTGCCGGGGCTTTACATGGCGGCGGCGGGCGCGGCCGTGACGCTTTCCGCATCGGCTTTCGCCGCCATGGTCTGGTGCCATGAAACCCGGTTCGGAATGTTTTTCGTGCGGATCGGGCGCCTTGTCGTCATCGCCGCGGTCGTGGCCATCGTCTGCAATTCCGTCTTCAGCCGGCAGTGCCGTGAAGTGCGCGCGAAGCTCGATAAGGTCAACACGCATTTGACCAATACGCTCAAGGAGGCCGAGAACAGCGATGTCATACAGTCGCACGGCCGGCTCGATGTGATGCTGCGCCTCAAGGCGCGTGCCATGGGACGCAAGGTGACTATCGTCAAGGATGGCGAATAAGGTGGCGTCTCTGCGTTTTATCGTGACGGCGGGACCGACGCGCGAATACCTCGATCCGGTCCGCTTCCTTTCGAATCCCTCCACCGGCCGCATGGGTTTCGCCGTCGCGCGCGCGGCACGTTCGCTGGGGCATCGGGTGACGCTTGTCGCGGGACCGGTCGCGTTGCGTACCCCGCGCAGAGTCGAACGCATCGACGTCGTGTCGGCGCGTGACATGCTTGCGGCCGTGCGTAAGGCGCTCGCGGCGGGCGATGGACCGGCGGCGCTTGTCATGACGGCGGCGGTGGCGGATTGGCGTCCCGCCAGGTGTGCATCCGGCAAGCTGAAGAAATCGCAGATGTCCAACACCTTGCGCCTTGTGCGCAATCCCGATATCCTGAAGTCGCTGGGGCCGCGCGAGAAGGGTTCCGTACGGGTGGGCTTCGCCGCCGAGACGGGCGAACCGACCGTTGAAGCCGCGCGCAAGTGCCGCGAAAAGGGACTCGACCTCGTGGTGGCCAACGATGTCACGCAGCCCGGTGCGGGGTTCGCGGTGAAGACCAACCGCGTGACTTTCGTGTTTCCGGATGGACGTATCGAACCGCAGCCTCTGATGTCAAAGGATTCAGTCGCGCGTCGCATCGTGCGTCTGGCGGAAGGGATCGCCGGGAGGGCGCGGTGAGAGAGGTCCGTTGCGACAGCGAAGGCCTTGCCGCGGCTGCCGCCCTCTTGAATTCGGGCGGTGTCGCGGTAATTCCCACGGATACGGTGTACGGCCTCGCCGCGCATCCTGGATTTCCTGCCGCCGTCGAGAGGCTCTATTCTATAAAGGGACGCGAGGCGAAAAAGCCGATAGCGCTGCTGGCGGCCGATGTGGCGGCGGCGGAACGTTTTCTTGGCGGCCGCTTGCCGCCTGGTGCGGAGGAACTCGCAAGGTGTCATTGGCCGGGGGCGTTGACGCTCGTTCTGCCTGTAAAGGATGGTTCGCGGTTCGAGGGTTTGCGCGTGCCGGATCATGCTTGGACGCGGCTGCTGCTTGCCGCCTGCGGCGGCGTGCTGCGCGTCACAAGCGCGAACTTGAGCGGGTGCCGTCCGGCGACAGACGCGCCGACGGCGTTGGCGGATGTTGGACTTTCCGCGGATATCGTCGTGGATGACGGCATTTCACCCGGCGGTACCGCGTCGACAGTCGTAAAGATAGATGCGTCCGGCGGAAAGACGGTGCTCCGCCAGGGGCCGATAACCATCCCGGCATAAGTCTCGTCATGTCCGGCAACTATACAGGTAGATTGGCGCCGAGTCCGACGGGCGCGCTGCATCTGGGGAACGTGCGCACGTTCATGATTGCATGGCTGCGAGCTCGCTCGCGGCATGGACGTGTCGTTTTCCGCATGGAAGACCTGGACCATCCGCGCGACAAGCCGGGCGCGGCGGCGCAGGCCGTGGAAGAGTTGCGGTGGCTGGGGTTCGATTGGGACGTGGAATACGTGCAGTCCCAAAGACGCGACGTGTACCGCGCGGCGCTGGAGAAATTGAAGGCGGCGGACCGCGTATATCCATGCGTGTGTTCCCGCAAGGACGTGGAACATGCGCAATCCGCCCCGCATGCGGGCGAGCAGCTTCATTACCCGGGAACATGCCGCGGACGTTTCGCCACGTGGGAAGATGCCGCCGCGATACGTCCGCCCTGCTGGCGGTTTCGCGTGGATGCGGGAACGGTGGTGGACTTCAATGATGTATTTGCGGGGCCATATTCGCAGGATGTAACGCGGACGCTTGGGGACTTTCCTCTTGCGCGTGATGTGGATGGCGCGGGCTATACGCTGGCGGCGGTCGTGGATGACGCCGCGATGGGGGTTACGGAAGTGGTGCGCGGCGACGATCTCATGCCCGCCACGCCGGCGCAGATACTTGTCCAGAAAGCGCTGGACTTGCCGACACCGGACTATTGCCATGTTCCGCTTGTCGTAGGACCCGACGGGCGGCGACTTGCCAAACGACATGGTGACACACGCATTGCATCGTACCGGGCCGCCGGTATTTCGTCCGAAACCATAATCGGCCGGTTGGCGGCATCGTGCGGCTGGGGCGATGGTTCGCCCATTAGCCTTCAGGATCTGTTGCCTGTCTTTACGCTGGCGACAATTCCCCATTCACCCTGGTGCGTGGCCACTACCCTAGCCACTAACGACTAGCCACTAACCACTAACGACTAGCCACTAACCACTAACCACTAACGACTAACCACTAGCCACTAACCATTAGCCACTAACGACCATGACCACAAAAGACATTCCAGTCGTCGACAGGGCGCTCAAGAAGGAATTCACGGCGCATGATTCGCCGATCATCGAACTTATCGAGGCGCAGACGCATGATCCGTTCTGCGTGCTCGTCGGCACGATACTTTCGGCCAGGACGAAAGACCAGTGTACGACAGGCGCCGTCAAGCGGTTGTTTGCGACGCGCAAGGCGAAGGGACCGTTTGCCCCAGAGGATCTTGATCGGTTGTCTGTCGGGCAGATAGAGAAACTCATATTCCCTGTAGGGTTCTACCATGACAAGGCGAAACACCTGAAGGCGTTGCCGGCTGCGCTCAAGGAACATTTTCCGGAGGGATTCGCCGTAGCCGGGGCGGGCTTGTCGAAGCTTGAGGAATTCAACGTGCTCGTGGATCGCCTGTGTCAGTTGCCGGGTGTCGGCCGCAAGACGGCGAACTTGACGGTCGCGGTAGGGTTCGACCTGCCTGCGATCTGTGTTGACGTGCATGTGCATCGCATCACGAACCGGTTGGGTCTGATAAAGACGAAGACGCCGTTCGAGACGGAGATGGCCTTGCGCAGTATACTGCCGATGAAATACTGGAAGACATGGAACAGCCATCTCGTGTCATTCGGGCAGACACGCTGCAATCCGCTGCGACCGAAATGCGCGGGTTGTCCAATCGCCCGCTACTGTCCATCAAGGAATGGATGAAGCCCGACATCGGAACCGGTCGCAAAAGAACAAGAAAGTATTGGTGACATGAAAATAAAATAATGATAAACTATTCAAGCGTTGGCATATTGTCGCGTCAACGTAGTGTTTTCTGTAACAAAGAAGGAGAATTATGTTAAACCTTGAGTCCTTGTTGCCAGGTGTCTTCGGTGGCGTCGATCCGATGGTGACCGGTACGATTTCGGTCATATTTGGAATTGTGACGTTGCTGTTCGGTTATCGTCTGTTCAGAATTTACCTATTCATCGTGGGATTTGCCGTCGGCACAGTGGTTGCCTCGATGTTCACGGAGCTCCCGTTGGCGTTGTTATGTGGCCTGATCTCTGGGTTTGTCTGCATAGGCCTTTGGTATATCGGGCTTTTTCTGCTCGGTGCGGCTTGTGGCGCGTTGCTTGCATATGCGCTGGGGATAACATTCACGCCAGTCGTATTGGCTATTGCGATTTTCTTTGGTATTCTTGCCATAATAATCCGCAAGTTTATGATCATAGTCTCAACTTCGTGGTCTGGTGCGGATATGATTATAGGTGTAGTGGGTCCTGCGATCGGCATCAGGGATGCTATAGGGATGTTGATTGCCACGTTGGTATTGGCGATAATCGGTATAGTATGCCAGTACACGATAACGTCCGGCAAGACTGTCGCGCCTGCGGGTGCGGCAGGCGGCGGCAAGGCGGCAGGCGGCGGCAAGGCGGCGGACGGCGGCAACGCGGCAGCTGCCTAGTTTCCCGGATTTGACACGTTAGGCTTGCGTTTTGGGGGCGGAGAATGTATAATATGCGCCCGTTTTCAACCACGGATGTGCATTGGCTTCAAAACCACATGCCTTCAAAAAAAGGAAAGTCATGAAGAAAGTCAGCTACAAGGCGCTCGGTCTCGTCAACACGAAGAAGATGTTCGCGAAGGCGGTCAAGGGCGGGTATGCGATTCCAGCGTTCAACTTCAATACGATGGAGCAGATGCAGGCCATCGTCCAGGCGGCCGTCGAGACGAAGAGCCCCGTCATCATGCAGGTGTCAAAGGGCGCCCGCAAGTATGCGAATCCCACGATCCTCCGCTACATGGCGCAGGGTGCGGTCGAATACGCGAAGGAGCTCGGCTGCAAGAAGCCCGAGATCGTGCTACACCTCGACCACGGCGACAGCTTCGAGACATGCAAGAGCTGCATCGACAGCGGTTTCTCGTCTGTGATGATCGACGGTTCCTCGCTGCCGTTCAAGGAGAACATCAAGCTTACGAAGAAGGTCGTCGCATACGCCCACAAGTATGATGTGACGGTCGAGGCCGAGCTGGGCGTTCTCGCGGGCGTCGAAGATGAAGTCGCCGCAGAGGAAAGCCACTACACGAAACCGGAGGAAGTGATCGAGTTCGCGACGAAGACGGGTTGCGATTCGCTCGCCATCTCCATCGGCACGTCGCATGGCGCCTACAAGTTCAAGCCGGAGCAGTGCACGCGCGATCCCAAGACGGGCAAGCTCGTTCCGCCGCCCTTGGCGTTCGACGTCCTGAAGGCGATCGAGAAGAAGCTTCCCGGATTCCCGATCGTCCTTCATGGTTCCTCCAGCGTCCCGCAGGATGAAGTCGACACGATCAACAAGTACGGCGGCAAGCTGCCCGACGCGGTGGGCATCCCCGAGGAGCAGCTGCGCAAGGCCGCGAAGAGCGCCGTGTGCAAGATCAACATCGATTCGGACTCGCGTCTCGCGATGACGGCGGCGATACGCAAGCATCTCGCGGAGAACCCGGGTCACTTCGATCCGCGCCAGTATCTCACGCCGGCGCGCGACAACATGAAGAAGATGTACATCCACAAGATCGTCAAGGTGCTTGGCTCGAACGGCAAGCTCGGCTGATAGCCTTTGCCATCCGATGCCGCGGCGACGGCCGCCGGCATTCAGACGCCCTCATGCGAATGCGCATGGGGGCGTTCGTTTTCACGCGCGCCGGCGCGTTTTCCGGTGGGTTTCCGGGGGTGATTTCGGGGCGATCGAACTTTTTTCATTTTTTTTCGTTTTCCCCCTTGCGCGGGCTCCGGGGTTTTGATATACTATGCCCTCGTTCGCCGCCAAGGCGGACGACTCGGTCCTTGAGAAGAGATGGTGCTAGAAGAGCGCGGACCTGGACGC
>JAEEGL011087828.1_pt1 | contig 13028 bp, 12 predicted proteins | sample 9134231 | NCBI WGS metagenome assembly JAEEGL01 (sample SAMN16246548, study PRJNA631951) | gut metagenome | biome: gut microbiome; feature: rumen; material: fiber-attached | host: Bos | place: Iran: Karaj | collected 2018-10 | reverse complement strand
TCTACTTGAGAACCACATCTTTCACATACTCCACCAGCAGCATCTTCATTACTTAAAACACTCTTACAAGTTGGACACCAATTAACTGGAATAGTATCTTTATAAGCCATACCATGCTTATAGAATTGTAAGAATTGCCATTGAGTCCATTTATAATAATCTGGATCAGTTGTTGAAAACTCTCTACTCCAATCAAAAGAGAATCCTAATGATTTCATTTGAGTCTTAAAAGTAACAATATTTTCTTTTACTGCTTCTCTTGGATGTATATGATTCTTTATCGCATATTGTTCAGCAGGAGCACCAAAAGCATCCCATCCCATTGGATAAAGAACATTATATCCCATCATTCTCATCATTCTTGCATAAGAATCTAAAGCAGTATAACTTCTAACATGACCTACATGTAATCCTGATCCTGATGGATAAGGAAATTCTACCAATATATAATATGGTTCTTTCTTACTACCATTAACTGCTTTAAATGATTCATGTTCATCCCAATAATCTTGCCATTTCTTTTCAATTTTACTATATTCACTCATCTTTTCTCATCTTCTTTCTATATTTATTGCCTATAAAACTATATGATATTAACATCAAAGGTATCATCACTATAAACCCCGCAAGTATCTGTACCACGAGCACTTCAAACATAGACATAACTGCCGCAATTATAGCTATATCTAAAGATGATATTAATGCTATAACTTGTAACATCTGATTATAATCTATCTTATCAATTTCAATCCCGTATTTCTTCATTAAATACCTTACTTCAACTGGTTTTTTAACATTATTATCATCCTTATACTTTTTAGCTCTTCTAACCACAAACAGCTCATAAATAATCAAAATCAAAATATAAGAGATAACAAATATTAATACATTTTTCATATTTACCTCCAAAAAAAAGCACTCACCCCTATAAGGACGAGAGCTTTAAACACACGCGGTACCACCTTATTTTATAGAATAAATCTATACAACTTAAACTTCTTATCGCGAATAAACGTATATATCTTACATTAGTCAAGTTCATATTACATTTATACTTATTTCCACCATCCATAAGCTCTCTTAAATAAATAATAATATTACTACTACTAATAATATATAAATAAAACAATGTAGTTATTATAATAAATATTTTTAAAAATATCAAACATTTATTGTAGAAGTATAATAATCATCACTAATCTTTCTAATAGTTTCCTTAAAATCAAATAAATCTCCATTAACAAATTTACTTATTTGAGTTACTAATAAAGGATTATCTTTAACTTCTTCAGAACTAATATTATCTTTAGCAACATAATTATATATATAAGTTGCTACATCAATAATAGGTATACTAGTATAACTATTTCTATCTTTTACATATAATAATCCCATCGGATAATCATATAAGATACTTCTTCTTTCACAACTAAACATATCATAATACTTATTTTCAATAACCATTCTATCTAAACAATCTAATAATATAGTATCATCAGAGAAATCTTCTCTTAATACTTCTATTACAGAATATCTATTTACTTCTAGATTATTTTCATATTTAGATAATTCATCTAATATATCTTTATTAAACATATATATTTTAATAATAAAATCAAAGTTTTCTAATAATTTTAAAAGGACATAATCCCCATCATTTACATAGGAATTAACAGATTCATCAAATTTAGAATAATCATTATATATTAAGCATAAATGACTATACTTTTCACATTCTCTTAATACAAATTTCTTATCTTCATCATTTAATTTATCTAAGTATTCATTAGTATATTCATCATCTAAATCACCACTAAACAAGTGTCTTAAAAGGACTTCATAAATAGAATTAGGATTATCAAGCTCTACTTCATCAAGAAATCTTAAAACTACTATATCTTTAAGTTTTTTAACTATTTTGAAGTCTTTCATATACCCTCCTATACTTCCATATATTCTAATAATTTTAAGAATGTATTAATATACTCTTTTGATAAACCTCTCTTTTTTAATTTTCTAATTTTAATTCTCTTTTCAGATACTTTACTCATAGAGAACATTATATCAGCAATCTCTTCTTTCAAATAAGTATCTATTTGCAAATCTAAGATAATACTATTAATATCATCATTAAGGATTCTTTGAGCATCTATCTCTATATCTTTACCCTTACAGTTAATAGTAACTTGTCCTATAGTAGGAACATCTTTTAATTCAACTATAAAGTCATTAATATCAACATAAGTCTTAATATTAGGGAATGGTTCGTTATTAAAGAATACTGTTACATCATCAGCTTCTCTAGTATTTCTAAATACCATTTTATAATTTCTCTTTTCAGGAACTATTCCACTCTTTCCTTCTAGACTTCTCATAATTACAGTGTAATTATTTCTTAAGTAATTATAATCAATAGAAGTTTTTAAGAAATAGCCTTCTCTATATAAATTAGTTACCCCATCATCATCATATAATGTATAAGTATTACTAATACCAGGGAAGATTTGTATCTCTAAATCTGTTGCGATACCAGTATTATTATAATCACTCTTATTACTTAAAGGAATGATACTTCCAGCATGAGCAAATACTGGATAGTCAGAATCTTTAAAGAATGAAATATATTTCTTATTACCAGGGAATTTCTTACCAGTAACAAAATCATACCAAGTACCTTCAGGTATGAAGAATCTATGTATAGTTCTATTCATTGTTGGATCTTTCTTATCTAATATTGGACATATTAGTAATTGAGAACCAAAATAATATTGATTTTTATAATTATCATCATCAAAAGTCCACATATAATTGTAGTAGAAAGGTTGAATTAATGGCGTTCCAGTTCTAGTATAATTATATGCTTCAGTATAAATATAAGGTATTAATCTATGTCTTAATCTTAAATAATGACGAGCTATTGTTTCTACCTTAGTATCCCATAACCATGGTTCTTTTTTATAATATGGACCACGAGCCCCATGGAATCTTAAAATTGGAGAGAATACCCCTAATTCTAAATGACGAACATATAAATCTTCATCTTCTATACCACCATGGTTACCACAAACATCATAGCTCCACCAACTAACACCCATATTTGCAGCATCAATATAACGAAGTGGTAATTCTTTTAAAACTTTCCAACTAATTTCACTACTTCCACCATATAATACAGGATATCTATGAGGTGCAACACAACCACTTCTAGACAATATCAATGAACGTTTATTATTAGCCCTTGATTCATCCAAATACATATAATGTTGTAGGGCCCATAATCTAGTTAAATCGTAATTAGCAAAAGAATCATTCCAGAAGAAATCAACACCAGTTGCTTCTAATGGATGCAAAAATATTTTAAAATATAAATCTAATAATTGTGGATTTAATGGATCAAATTTAATAATAGATGAATCTGATATTTTTAAAGCCTCACTAGCTTGTTTATAGAAAGCTTCATGTGGATAAAAACCTAACATCGGATCAACAATTAAACCAACTCTAATACCACGTTTATGAAACTCATTAATCATTTTCTTAGGATCTTTAATTAAATTATTATTAAAAGTAAATCCTGTTTTTAAATATTTAAAATTAGGTGTATTTCTAATATGCCAATCATGATCAAATAACATAATACCTAAAGGTATTTTTTTCTTTTCAAAATTAGTAATTAAATCTTTTAAATCTTTATCACTATAATTATAATTTCTACTCCACCAATTACCTAAAGCATATCTAGGTATTAAAGAAGGTGAACCAGTCAATTTAAAATAATCAACTAATAATTGTTTAAAATCTTTATCATACATTAAAACATATAAGTCAATATTTCCTTCTTTAGGATCTTCCATAGTACCATCATCCATAATAATCTTACCCAAAGAATCATCAAGTGTAGCGAATCCATCAAGAGAGAACAAACCTCTTTGAACACTCTTTGGTACATCTACATCAGACGCTACAGTATTTCCTCCTAAATTTCTAGGTTCAGGCACACCATAATACCAATCTTTTTGTCTATCAACTTCATGAGCATTCAAGGTTATTTTTAAATTTTTAGCAGGATCCATACTAGTACCAACAAATGGAGCATCCTTTATATAATTTAAAGTAAAATATTTTGTACTTACAATCAAAATCTTATCATCTTGTTGCATTGAAACATCAGGTTCAGAAAAGTTTCTTTTTCTAATTAACTGTGTAGGTCTATCATTAAATACCCCAGATGGAGAATATTCACACCTAACAATCATTTCAGATAAAACAGAAATGCGAAAATGTGCACCCTGGATAACATATCTTTTATCGCATACGGCTGCACTACTATTAACACTGAATTGTTTCCCTAGTGGATACATACTAACACCTTCCCAATTTATCCTAATAACATATTATCATATTTTAAGAAAAAAATAAACATATTATTTATAAATATTAACAGCATAATACTCTTCAAAAGACATATAGTTTTTATGTATCGCAGTACTTATTTTTTTACCTACATAACGAAAATGCCAAGGTTCTTGTCTAAATCCAGTTATTTTCTCAAATCTAGCAGGATATCTAAGTATAAAACCATATTTATAAGCATTTTTAACCATCCAATCATATTCTTTACTAGTAACAAATATATCTTTATGTTTACTAGCTATATCTAAAGCTAAACCAGTTTCATGTTCAGAAAAACCAGGTCTTGCTACATACTTATTAACATATTCTTTTCCATATAATCTTTTATAATAATTAACAATTTCTTTTTGATCTTTAGAAGAACGATATGCAGTATTAATATAAATATTACTATTATCATGATACATCTTTTTAAACGCTTCATATGCTTCTTTATTTAGTTTTAATTCTTCCCCATCAGTATAATTCTTATCAACATTAACCAAATCCTCTGGAACAAAATTATCATCTAATTTAAAATGTCTATTAACTAACATATTCTTATTAAACTCTTTCACAACAGTAGGATTCTTATAATCAGAATTATTATATCCTAAATTAACATAAACAATTGAAGTATAAGCATTATCTCCACTATCATCACTATACTTTTTATATTCATCATATAATCTTAATTTAGAAAAATCATACTCTAAAAATTCTTCTAAATACAAAACCCTATCTCGTTTAGAAAACTCTCTAACTTCTTCTTGAGTTCCACGACTAAATAATAAATTAATATCTAAAATAGTATAACCTTTCTTTAATAAAGTATTAATATTCTTAATTAATAGATTACTATCATAATAATCAATTAACCCATATTTCTTTAAATATTTTTCATTATAATCATTACTTTCAAAAGCTTTATTTAAAGTTTTACTAAACTTAACATCTTCAACATAATTCTTCTTCCAACTAAATAATATTTCATTTGATGCTTTTTCACTATAGCCTAATACTTTAATAGTATGAATCTCATATCTATAAAACAAAAAAATCACAAACAAAATAAGAAGTATTGTCAATAATACTCTTCCAATTGAATCAAACGGTTTTTTAAGTTTTAGTCTTTTCACTGTAGCCATACTATTCACCTATCATAATTATATCATTAAATAAAAATAATATATAAATATTTTATAAAATATATTATAATAATTATGGTGATTTTAATGAAAGCAATCGTATTATCAGGTGGTGGTTCCAAGGGTGCATACCAAATAGGAGTATGGAAAGCCTTAAGAGAATTACATGTAAAATATGACATCGTAACCGGAACATCAGTAGGAGCTTTAAATGGAGCATTTATGGTTCAAAAAGACTATAAAAAAGCTAAAAAAGTTTGGAATACCATAAGTATGAATAAAATCTTTGGAAAAGAGATTGAGGCTAAGAATAATATTGAATTATATAAAGTTTATGCCAAAGAATTCATAGAAAGTAATGGGATTGATCCAAAAGGATTAGAGGAATTAATCGCATCCTGCTTAAATAAAAAGAAATTTTATAATTCAGATATCGATTTTGGATTAATAACACTAAACGTAAGTAATAAAAAGCCTCTGCTTCTAAAGAAAAAAGATATTCCAGAAGACAAATTAGAAGATTATCTAATCGCTTCAGCTTCTTGCTACCCAGCATTTAAACCTAAAGAAATAAATGATAAAAAGTTTATTGATGGTGGTTATTATGATAATACCCCTATCAATTTAGCTATAGAATTAGGCGCAACTGAAGCAATAGTAGTAGATTTAAACGCTCCTGGTGTAACTAAGAAAACTACCAAAAATATTCCTATCACAAGAATAAAACCAAATAATACATTAGCAAATTTCTTAGAATTTAATCAAGATTTAGCCAAAGCAGACATGAAATACGGTTATAACGACACAATGAAAGTGTTTAAAAAGTATGTTGGAAGAAAATACACCTTTAACAAAAACATTATTGCTAAATTAAAAAACAAATATCAAGATACATTTATTCACATTTTTAGAGAAGTAATCAGTTCTAAAGCAGCTCTTCAAGCTATTAATAAAATATTAAATATTGATGATATAGAAGAAAACTTAGACAAAATAATAGATAAAGTATTATTACGATCAATGGAACATTTAGGAAGTAAATATCACTTGGATGATACAAGAATATATACCCTAAAAAGTTTTAATAAACTATTAATAAGTAATTTTAAACATACAATTAAAGATGAAGCAAACAATTCAAAAGATGCTGAAATATATCACTTATTAAAGAAACAAGAGTATAAAAAAGTTAAACCTATTGCTCTACAAAATCCATTAACTTTCCTAAGTATTTTATATATCTATACAGTATTGGAGAACTAATGAATACATTTAAATATTCAGATACTAATAAAAGATATCATACCCTAGATTATTTCTATAAAAATAAGTTTAATTCTAAAGTATTTAAAGTTAGTTTAAATGGTAATTTTACCTGTCCAAATATAGATGGAACTAAAGGTTATGGAGGATGTATCTATTGTCATAAAGGAAGTTCTGATTTTGGAGGAGACAAGACCAAATCTATAACAGAACAATTTAATACTATTAAAAATATGTTATTAAAAAAATGGCCTAAAGCTAAGTATATTGCTTATTTTCAATCAAATACAAATACTTATGGTCCAATAGACAAATTAAAAAATTTGTATGAAGAAGCTCTAAATCAAGATGATGTAGTAGGTCTAAATATAGCTACAAGAGCTGATTCTATCACCAATGAATGCTATGACTACTTAGAAGAATTAGCTAAAAGGACCTATCTAACAGTAGAATTGGGTCTTCAAACTACAAATGAAAAAACTGCTAAATTGATAAATAGATGTCATACTCTAACTGAATTTGAAGAAGCAGTAAAAAACTTAAGAAAAAGAGGTATATTTGTAGTAGTACACATCATCAATGGATTACCTTATGAAACAAAAGAAGATATGTTAAATACAGTTAAATATCTAAACAAATTAGATATTCAAGGTATAAAAATACATATGTTATCAGTAGTTAAAGATACTCCATTAGAAGAACTATACAAAAAAGAAAAATTTCATATCTTAACTAAAGATGAATACATTGATATTGTAGTAGATCAATTAGAATTGTTGAGACCAGAAATAGTAATTAATAGAATAACAGGAGATCCAAATAAAGATGATTTAATTGAACCAAACTGGTTATTAAAAAAATTTGTTGTTATGAATGACATTGATAAAGAAATGGTAAAAAGAGATACTTATCAAGGAGTAAAAGCATGAACACCTATTTAATAATAATTAATATTATTTCATTCATCATAATGGGTATAGATAAAAGAAATGCTATTGAAAACAAGTGGAGAATTAGTGAAAAAGCACTCTTCTCCCTAGCCTTAATAGGTGGAGTATTAGGAATATACCTAGGTATGTATACTTTTCATCATAAAACTAAAAAAAGAGGTTTCAACACAGGAATACCTCTTATCTTACTAATATATATTTATATCTTTATAAAGTATTACTAGTTAATACTTTTTTCTTTTATATTAACAAAACTTAAACTAATAAATAACATCAAGAACATTACTACAGGTAAAAAAGCCCTATAAGTATAATAATTATGATAATTAGATTGTTCTGCTAAGAAGAAATATCTAATAAATGGAATTAAACAAATAATAAACAAAGATATATAATTAGATCTATTTTTCTTATCAAATAACATATTTATAAAAGAAGCTATACCTAATCCAATAAAGATTGCCTTAAATATATATAAATCGAATGGATAAATATAATGAGGAACTTGATAAATAGTATCAATAAACATAGCTAATCTTCCTTGATCTCCACTACCTGTTCTTAATTTCATAGCTTCTAATACATGTTCCCTAAATCCACCATTATAATGAATAACTAATAATATCCACTTTACTGAATAAGCTACTACTCCTCCAAGCAACCATAATAATATATATTTAAATAATAATCTAAATTTAAACTTCTTGCCATCAATAATATGCAAATAAACATATATAAATAAAGGAACAGTAACAGGTAAAGTACCACAAGACAACATATCAAAGCAAGCAGTTAAAATACCATTAATCAAAAATACCAAATCAACATTCTTACTCTTATTATCATACATCTTAATTATAACAATTGAACTAACTAAAGTAATCATCATAACATAAAAGAAATTATCACACTTAGAACTCATAAATAAATTGATAGATACTGAACCTAAAGTAAATATAAATCCAAGTATCTTACTATGTTTAAATATATTAATTAACAGTATTAAAAACGTAATCCCCAATACAATAGAATAAATAATATATATAGTATTCATAGTAAAAAATGTAAGTAAAGGCTTTAACACTATTAAATGACCATGCCAATACCTAGCATAATCCGAATCAATTTCCATATCTTTTAGATGTTTATCAGTAATCAGTTTTTTTACAATAAGAGAATCTTTATTCATCTCAATAAATTCTTTATAAGGATGCTTATTATCATCTGAATATAACATAGTAAGATGAAACAAATCAGCTGAAATATCAACCATAGTATGTCTATCTTTAAGAGAATCTAAATCTCCATACATTTGATTAAAATAATCATTATAATAAGGTTCTGATTTTAATATATTACTTTTAACTCTTTGATTAGGAAGAGATTTCTCTAAAATCAACAATAGAGAAACACCAAATATTACCAAAAACAATGTAGTAACATATCTAAAAAACAAATTATTCTTAAACCATTTCTTCATTGTTTTCATATTATTCCTCCATATAATCATCAAAGTAATCATATCTCTTATTAATCCAATCAACTAATCTCTTTGTTGAAGAATCAAAACCAGTCTTATGCCAATAAAAATTATTATAACTACCTGATTTATTTAAATATTTAATCTTTTTATCTAATAATTTAATCTCTTTTTTATAAACATCTCTTCCCTTTTCATTCCATATCTTTTTAACTTTCTTTCTAAAATCTTTTATTTTTAATAATTTATAGAATAAAGGACTAACTCCACCTTCATCAACAAACATATTATCCTTAATAGGCTTATTCATAACATTAGAATATTCAGGTTTTAAACCATAAGTTAAATCACAATCCCATATTGGTCCAATATGTATCTTATCTTCATAACCATCCATATAAAAGAATAAACTAGAGCGCAAAGAATCAAAGTTTTGAGAAAACTCAGAAATAATATAATATTTAGCAAAAGAGTCTAAATCGATTAATTTCTTTAATTTCTTATAATCTTTATCTTCAATAGCCTTTTCCATCTTATTATATTTCTTCTTAAATTCTTTCATATCACCATAAACATGTTTACTATTACTATCTTTTAAAACTATATGATCTTTAAATCTATCACTAATAAAAACATCTTTTTTCTTTTCATTTTTATAATAAGAATTATCAAGTTCCATTAAAATTGCTTTTTTATTTTTTAAATCAATTACATTCTTATTAATGCTTACTTTAGGAGTCAAATAATAATTACCAACATAATCTCCATCAAAATATAAATCTACAAACTCTCCAGTAAAACTATAATTAAGTTTCATCTTACTCGCAACACTATATGAAAAATCATTCTTTAGTAGAGAACTATCTGCCATATTAGCTAATAATATATATTTTTTAACTTTAGGTAATCCTAAGACACTTGTTTTTTCATCAAATGTAATCTGATAAGGTTTCTTTTCTAAATTCCAAGTAAAATTACCTCTTCCTTTAACAGTTACTTTAGATTTTAATACTTTTTTTCCACCATCTAAAACAACAATCTTATTATTATGATATTTCTTCTCTTTGCTATGACTATTAATATATTTAATATTAGTATCTTTTAAATCAATATTAATAATAGGTATTCCATTATTTTCATAATAAGTATTATTTAAATAATACAAAATAAAATACCCAATTATAAACAAAATAATTAAAACGATATATTTCTTATTCATAGAACCTCCAAACAAAAAAAGATTATTAAAAATAATAACCCCTTCCTCTTATGTTTTAATTATATAATAAAAACATAAAATAACAAATAAAAAAGTCAATCTAATTATTGACTTTTAATTTTTTTTGTTCAAATAAAATTAAGAAATACGAACAAGCACATATTAATATTGGAAATAATATTAATATTAAATTTGATACAGTTTTAGGATTATTTACTCCATGAGGAACAATCTCTAAATCTGCTCTTAATACCTCATATTTTCCTTCATATACAGCATCTCTATAAAATATACTAGTTATCTTAATATCATCTGTATAACTTTCGTTTTTAGTACCTGTTAAGTAGAATGACATCAATTCCATTCCAGTATCTAAGTTTTTATTTTCTACAACTCTTAAATTATATTCTCTGTCACCATCAATTGATTTAATATGACCAGGATATTCTACATCAGAAATCTTAAAATTAGGAATATTTAAATCATATGAAACAGTTTCTAATTCTTCTTTTGCAATAACAGATACAAAACATTTTGTTTTTTGACCATAATCAATAGTTTTATCCTGACAAGTTAAACTAAATTTAGGTTCAACATAAGTATAAAGTTTAAAGTGAGGAGCAGGCCAATCATAAACACCATCTTCAAAAATATCTACTTGCCAAAAAACATCTTTTCCTTGATACTTAGGAAGCATCTCTGCCGCTCTATCATATACTTCATCAATAGATTGATTATTTGCATCATAATAATAACTACTTACACCACTATTATCATATCTTATAATATCACCAGATTTATATAAATGGTTTTGTTCCATTTCAGAAAAATTAACAAACCTATGACTATCATTATATTCATAGCAATAACAATTATAAACGCCATCTTCATGAGCAATATTAGCAACAATTATATCCTTAGTAGCTGTATATGCTTCTCTACAAGCTTCTCCCATACCGAAACATTGATTTTCTTTTACTCCTTCAACATAAAAATAATAAGTTGCATAAGGATCTGTACTAATTGTATCCCCACTATGAACTACAGAATAGTCAGAATCTGAAAAGAGTTGATAAAGTGAATATTCTTTAGCCTTAACAAAAACAGGCATAATCATTATCATCAATACAATAAATAAACGTTTTTTCATACTTACCTCCATTATTCAAATCCATTATATAATAAACAACAAAAAAATAAAAGTGTTTAAATAAAAAAGTCAATGAATCATTGACTTATTTTTTTCCTTTAATTGTCTCTCCTAAGACTTCACCAATTGAAGCAACGCCTTGTAAATCAGCAGGTAAGAAAATCTTAGTAGCTTGTCCATCAGCCATTTTCATTAAAGTTTCATATCCTTGATATTTTAAAACTTTATCATCCATTCCAGCTTCTTTTAATAGTTTTAAACCATCAGCAGTAGCTTTTCTTACTTCTAAAATAGCTTTAGCTTTACCTTCAGCTTCTCTAATTTGAGCTTCTTTCTTAGCATCTGCTCTAAGGATAGTACTTTCTTTTTCTCCTTCAGCAATTAAGATTTGACTCTTCTTCTCTCCCTCAGCTCTTAAGATAGCTTCACGTCTTTCACGTTCAGCACGCATTTGTTTTTCCATTGATTCTTGGATATCCCTAGGAGGTAAGATGTTTTTAAGCTCAACTCTAGTAACTTTAACTCCCCATGGATCAGTAGCTTCATCTAAAATAGCTCTCATTTTAGTATTAATAACATCTCTAGAAGTTAAAGTTTGATCTAATTCTAGTTCACCAATTATATTACGAAGTGTTGTAGCAGTTAAATTCTCAATCGCACTAACAGGATTTTCAACTCCATAAGTATACATTTTAGGGTCAGTTATTTGATAATAAACTACAGTATCGATTTGCATAGTAACATTATCTTTAGTAATAACAGGTTGTGGAGCAAAGTCCTTAACAATCTCTTTTAAAGTAACATTACTAGTAACACGTTCAATAATAGGTATAACATAATGTGGTCCATTATGAAGTGTTCTATGATATGATCCTAATCTTTCAACAACCAAAGCTTTTGATTGAGCTACAATTTTTATTCCTGTAAAAAATAATATAGCTAAAATTATAAGTATAACAACAAAATATTCCATTAATTATCATCCCTTTCTACTATTAATTTAACGCCTTCAATATCAAGTACTTTTACTTTTTCATCTACTTTAATTTTCTTATTAGCTTTCGCAGTCCAAATAGTTCCATCTACTTTTACTTCACCATAATTATTAGAAGTAATTTCTTTTGTAACTATACCAGTTTTACCAATATATTTTCCATAATTAGTAGCTTCACTTTTGAAAAACTTTGATTTAAATAAAGGTCTGCAAATAAAGATTAAAGCAAAACTGAATACTACAAATATTACAGATTGAATTATTATATTATCAGTAAAACATGTTGATAGTAATGCAAACAAAGAACCAAAACTGAACCAAATTGAAACTAATCCTACTGTTATGATTTCAATTACTAAAAACACAACAAACATAATGAACCAAAACATATTCATACTCTTCCTCTCCTTAACAAAAATATACAATATTTTA
>JAEEGL011006986.1_pt1 | contig 13028 bp, 11 predicted proteins | sample 9134231 | NCBI WGS metagenome assembly JAEEGL01 (sample SAMN16246548, study PRJNA631951) | gut metagenome | biome: gut microbiome; feature: rumen; material: fiber-attached | host: Bos | place: Iran: Karaj | collected 2018-10 | reverse complement strand
ATAAACTTCGAAAAAAGATGATTAAAGAAAGCGTTGACTGGTCTCAGAAATTCAGCTGGGAGCAGACTGCCGCCGAAACTCTTGAAGTCCTAAAATCCGTCGTCAAAAAATAAAATCTCTTTGATTGATTATAGAAATAAGATAAAAGGCAAAAAAATTGCCCCGCACGAGGCAGGGCTTATTACAATCGTCGGGTTTTACCTTAGTCAAAGACTAGTCTTCTACAGCTACACCCAAGTGTTTTTTCTGGAATTTTTTGAGCATTGCTACGCCGTTGCGTTTGCCGTTGTAGACATAGCCGCCGTCCCAGTACTCGAGGGCAGCGAACAAAGCGTTACCGCCGTCCTGATCGTCTGACTTCTTTGTACGGAATGAAACGTAGTTTGCCAATTCCTCGAAGTTAGAATCGTGGAGAGCCTGCAATCGTTTGCGGTTGAACTCGTTCCATTTTTCGAGGTCTTTGAAACCTTCACCTTCGTCCTGTACGATAAGATGTGCGTGTGAAGGGCTGAATGAATACCATACTTTGACCTTCTTGTTGATGTCACAATTGTTACCGTGCTTAACGGCATTCTTAATGACCTCAGAAATCTGCTGCTCAAGAAGGTTGATTTCTTTGATTTCAAGCGGAGCTGACTGAACGATAAGAAGTGTAAAATATCGAATCTGTCGGAAATCTGACGGGAATTCTTTATAGAGCATGTTCGTTGTGTCGAACAATGGGTCGTTATCGTCTGAGCGAAGTTCTTTAATCTGTTCCATTTTACTCTCCTTAAAAATTATTCGTTAACCATGAGAAGTGCTTCTTCAACGCTGTTAGCGATAGGGAAGTAGCCCATGAGTTTTGTAAGCTCAATGACCTTCTTTACTGAGCCATGGATATTAGAGATGGCAAGTTTAAGGTTCATCTTTTTGATTGTAGAACAGATGTAGATAAGAGCACCGATTCCAGACGAGTCGATGTAGTCTACCTGCTCAAGGTTGATGATGAAGCTCTTTACATTCTTCTCAAGCATCTTCATGACAAGTTCCTTTAGTTTATAGGAGTTGTAAAGATCCATTTCGCCGTTTACATCAATGATATAAACTTCTCCGTTTTTCCTAATTTTCAGTTCCATAAAAAACTCCTTTAGTTACTGAATTTTAATCACAAGAAGTGTCTGGTCATCGCGCAGCGTTTCGTTACCAATAAACTTCTTGATATCGGTTTTTACCAGGTTCGCAATATCCTTACCTGGCAGTTTAGCATTCGCTTTTATGATATTAGTCAAGCTCGCAAGGGAATATTGCTGCCCCTGTGCATTAAGAGCTTCGACCAAACCATCGGTATAACATATTATAATGTCTCCTTGGCTTGCTGTAAACTCTATATCCTTATAACTTGTTGTTTTTTCGATACCAATTGGCTCACAAGTTACGGATACCTTTTCTACAGCTCCCTTAGCTACATTATAACGATAAACAGGAACGCTTCCACCTGCTGAAAGCTGAACCTTTCTGCTTGAAGGGTCATAGTTGATGAGAGCAACCGAAGCGAAGTGATCCGCCTGTGGCTCCGAACAGATGCCCCTGTTAGCCCAGCTCAAGATTGTGCCGGCAGTTTGCGTTGTGTTTACGATAAGTCTGAACATAGAACGAATCATTGTCATGACGAGCAATGAGTTCATTCCTTTTCCTGCGACATCCATCATGACGAATGAGATTCGGTCCTGACGGGCAGGAATGACATCGTAGAGGTCTGAACATACGCCAGATGTGTGCTCCGCGTAAGTTCCGATATTAAGACCCGGAAGAGGAGGAAGTTTCTTTGGAATCAAGGAAATCTGGATTCCAGAAGCGATGTCCGCTTCTTTTGTAAGTTCCTGCTTTTCCGTGTACTGTTTGAAGTTAAGTGCTGTCTTGAGGGCTGATTCTGCAAATCCTGCGAGAGTCTGTGCCCAGTTGAATTCGTTTTCGCCGAACGGCTCCTGTCCCATGTTTCGTGAGAGGGCAAGTACGCCGACTACGACATCACGGCCCGGCATTCGGAGCGGAAGGAAGATGAAACTTCCGAGTTTGAGGAAGTCTTCAGGTTCGTTCTCAAAAATGCGGTCGTCAAGCTTTGGAACCGGGATAAGTTCTGCCTTGCCTGCTGTTGCAACCTCACCGAAAATGTTGTCGCGGAGAGGGAACTGTGCGTATTTGAAGCTTGTAGAAACCCTGAGCGGTTTGTGCGGCAAATCATCTGGCAGCTTGTATGGCGGAGGGAAATCACCGCTGAATGACTTGACTGTGATTAAATCCTCAAATTCATCGACCATGAGGATTGCGCCACCGTTTGCCTTTGTTACCTGAATACATGTGCTGGTGATTGCATCAAGCAGAGTCTGCATGCCGTCCTTGTTTGAGAAAGAATCGGATGCAAGGGCTGCGAAAGCCTTTCCTTTTTCGATAAGGTCAATCTTTTCTGCCTGAATTTCTTCGATGATGACTTCCGGCTCTAATTCTTCGGCTTCATTAACATCTTCTTCTGCCTTTACATATTCCTTCGGTTTTCCGAAAGCAAGCATGACACAGTAAGGAATAAAGAGAAGGGATGTGAGAAGCAGGAGAAGTGAGAAGAGCATCATGCCTGGATGTGAAGCCGTGTAGATACACGCAAAGATGATTACCGCAAGCGCAAAATATGCAATGAAGCTAACCTTTGCTGTTCTTCGTATTTTGATGATTGTAAGAAGAACTCCTATCAGGACTGACACGACTGCCGTGCAGAACAAAGGAATATAGGAAATTGCGTCTGATGTTAACATTTTTCTCCCTTTTTTATGAGCGCAGATTTTCTTGCAAATTTGCGTTCATTTAACATAGTTTCATATTCTACCATCGGAATATATTGCCGTCAAGTTTTATTTAAGTTTGAACCTTTATTTTTTTTCTTGAAAATCAGCCCCTTTATCTTGTTGCGGATGTGCTTCAGGCTGCTTTCGCCGAAAGTCCGCACAAAAGGAGTCACTATGTCGTCGAGGGTAGTGTTCTCTCCGAACTTTCCTTTGAGTTCATCCCAGTATTTAATCATCCAGACATAGAGGTCGCTCTGGGTGCGGTGGCGGAAAAGGCGCATGATTTTGTATTTGTCTATCACCTTGATGACCGGAAAATACACATGATAGAGCCACGACTGCATCGCAAGGTCCATTCCGATTTCGTCGGTCTTGTTCATGTTGATGTAGTATTTGTGCGTGAGGATATGGTTGTAAATCACATCGTACTGGCCGGGAACAGAGAAATCAAGCGACCAGTAATCCGTTACATCACCGAAGCCCGTCTCCGAATAGAAGACCCTTTTTTCGTAGTTGATGACCTGTTTCGTCATTTTTTTGAGGGAATCGCCTGGTTTGAGCTTGATTTCACTCTGGAGGCTTACGACCTCGGCATCAATGAATTCGATTCCCTTTGCCTTAGCCACCGAGACCCTGTGGTTTCCGTCGCGCACGAAATAGACTCCGCCAAGCTCGTAAAGCGAGATTGGGGGGAGCGGAATATCGTTTATGTGGGCCATGTCGATGTGTTCCCAGCGTGTCTTTAAGTGCATGCTTTTCGGGAAGAATCTGTTGTCGAAGTCGTTGTATCGTCCTTCGCTGCCTACAATCATTTTGACCGGAATAGTCTGCATTCCCTTGTAGACCTCGTTTTCCGGTTTGAGAAGTTTCTTTATGTCGGAAAGAGAAATCAGAGTGGTTTCGTCCGGGTTCAGAAAGTGCTGGACTTCATTGAAAAGAGCCTTGTGCCTTGCCTTTGAGAAATCGTCATCGGTTTCGCTGGTTGTCATGTAGTCGTTCATTTGTTTTCTCCGTCAGGTTCTTTTTCCTGTTTTCCTAGTTCAAGAATCGTGTGGCTGTAGGCGTTCACTACTGTTGTGCCGCCGACTTTAGTGAGTCTTTGCATGCTCATGTCGTAGAGGTGTATGTGCCCGTGTACCAGAAATGTCGGCTGGAAACGCCTTATGAAGCCGTTGAAGCACTCGAATCCCTGGTGGCAGGGGTCTTCCTTGTCGTGGATGTGCCGTGGCGGTGCATGGGTTAAAAAAATGTCGAGGTAAGTTCCGTAGAGAATCTTGTTCAGAAGAAGTCTCGGAAACATGGAAAGCAGCTTGAAGAACATCTGCCTGTCCGTGTACTGGTTCAGGCCGTTGTTGTACCGTTTGGAGCCTGATGCGCCCGCAATCAGAAGAGGCCGTGTTTTTCCGTTGGGGAGGGGTATTCTTATTTTCTTTTCAGTTAAGGTTTTAAAGCCTGTGTAAATCGCACCGAAACTGCCTTTCAGGTCAAGCTCGGACTGGTCCTGCCATGTGGGGTGCGCCCCGTTCTGTTTTTTTTGCTTGTGGTAATATTTGAATTCTGAAAGATTGTGGTTGCCGAAGATGAAGTATGTCTGCCTGTTGAGGGTTGAGACGATGAAATCAATGTAGTCTGATGGAAGGTCGCCCGCACAGAGAATAAGGTCTATGTCCTTGAACCGTTCCTTTGCCTGAGTGCTGTATACGAGCGGATCAATCTGGTCTGAGACGCAAAGAATCTTCATAAAACGAGCTTATATTCCTGCCTTTGCGAGTATTGATTCAAGCTTGTCCCTTGAGACCAGCTCGATAGGCCTGTTTTCTGCGAATCGGAATGCCGTTGTCGTGAATTCTGAAGAAGTGCAAGCAAAAGCCTTGACGCAGTTCTTTGATTTCGCAAGGTCGAGCGTACGGCGTACTTCCGCATCTTCGATCGGGTCTGTGACGCGGTAGAAATTTACAAGGAAGAGCTGCTTGCGCATGTTCATCCAGTCGCCTTTTCCGGCTTCGGTTGCGATAATCTGGCAGCCCCATTTTGTCTCTTCGGCGGTCTGTGCGGCAAGGTTGAACCCTGCGAGGGCCGCCTTCTTGCATATTTCGACGAACTCGTTGTTTGAGCAGGTGAGGAATTCCTTGAGGCTGTCGTTTGACTGCAAGTCCTTGTATTCTGAGAGTTTAGACGAAACGTCACGGAAATTCTTGTTGACCTTCATAATAAGCTGCCACTGCTCGATCGCCTTGTCAATCTTGCGGTTCTTCTCGAAACAACTCGCAAGGAAGTAGCGTGAGAAGAGGGTTTCCTGAGCCTTTTCGTCCTTTGCGGCTTTGACTGCCTTTTCAAATTCGAGCTGGGCGTTGTCAACCGCACCGGCAAGCATGTAGCATGAACCACGCTCAAGAAGGGCGCGCTGCTTGTAATCTGGGTCGCGGCAGGCTTTTTCAAAGGATTTTACGGCAGAGGGGTAGTCCTTTGCCTCTTTTTGGATTTTTCCAAGGTAATAATACGTTGAGAATGTTTCCGGGCTGAGCCTGATTGCGAAGTCGATAGCTTTTTTTGCCTCGTTGAACTGCTTGGCGCGGAAAAGAATCATTCCCATGCCTGACCATGCCTTGATGTGCTTTTTGTTGAATTTGATTGCCTTCTGGTAGAAGCCCAGGGCGCTTTCGGCGTTGTTCTGCTGCTCCATGATTTTGCCGCACTGATAGAAGTTTTCGGCGTTCGTAGGCTCCAGTTTTGTAAGAAGAAGGAATTCTTTGAGGGCCTGGTCTGTCTGGCTGAATTTGAGATAGAGCTGTGAGAGCTGCTTTCGGAATTCGGCCTCGGGAAGCTGGGCGTCAAAAATGGCGTTGTCTGCGACTGTCTTGAATTCCATGAGGGCAAGCTCGTTCTTGTGGTCGGCGAGATATGCCTTGCCAAGGTAGTAGTGCGCATGGAAATCACGCGGATCCTTGGCTATGAGCGACTTGGCTGCCTTTTGCGCCGCGGTGTATTTCTGCTGTTTTATGAGCTTGTTTATTGTGTCGATTTTTTTAGGGGCTGTGAATGACTTGACTAGGAATACTCCAAGGAATCCTATGAGAACAAGAAGTATAAGGCTGACCGCAACAATTACCATAACATTCAGTATATATCAAGATATTCTGAATTTCAATCTTTATGTTTATGGAGAAAAGTCAAATTCCTGCCGAAATTCATTAAGGTACTATTATTATGCTTTGTAAAAAATTATTTGTAGTTTCACTGATTTTCTCAACCTTGATGCTTCCGTCCGTGGCACAGAAAAAAAAGGCGGCTTCTTCTCAGTCTGGGCCGAAGGCTGCCTCTGCAAGCACCACGACAAAGACACCCGAGGCAAAGAAGGCCGTAGATGCGCTTAAAAAGAATCCGGGTGTGAAGCAGAAAAAAGAGGCCGTCATAGTTTTCAACGAGGATTTTGATAAGGGCGAGGAACTTTTTCAGCTGAACAAGCCTGACGAGGCGATTCCTTATTTCGAAAAAGCGCTTGAAAAAGAGAACGTGAATCCTAAAATCTATGTTTATCTCGGTGTATGTTATTATCAGATTAAGAATTATAATAAATCGCTCGAAGTCTGCGTGCAGGGACTTGCAAAAGAGGAGACTGATCACAAAATCCTCGCTTACAATGCCGGAAATTCCTGCTATGCGATGGGAAACTACATGCGGGCCGATGCAAGCTATGCGATTGCGCTTCGTGAGGATGAAAATTATTCTCCTGCGGTTCTGAACCGTGCGAATGCCCAGCTCAAGCTCGATCATCTCGGGGATTCAAGGGATAATTACATCCGTTATCTTGAATTGGAACCAGAGACTCCGCAAAGAGAGAGAATTGAGGAGATAATCCGTCTTCTTGAGGCAGAAATTGCAAGAAGGGCAAATGAAAAGCCTGAGCTGATAAATCCTGATTCCTTCGTTGAGAACGAGAAGATGGAAGTTCCTGATGAGCCTGAAATCGTCTTTGCTGATGAAATTCCTGTTGAAAAGGTCGAGAAGACTCCGAGCGAGATTGTTCATTCTGATTCTGTCGCGCCTGACTTGCCTGTTGAGGTGGAGCAGGAAAAAGTCCTTGAGAAAGTTCATGCTGAAAAAATTACCGAGAATGACGAGACTCCTGTGATTCCTGAGCTGGTGCTTGAGGACGGAAATCCTCCTGAGATTCCTGCTGAACAGCTTGTTCTTGCTGTAGAAAAAGAAGAAAAGACTGAGCCTGTCGCTAAAAAAGAAGATGTCGCGTCTGAGAAATTCGGAATTGATGATGATTTGAAGCAGTTTGAGGAAGAAAAACTCCGCGAGGAAGAAGAAGCTAGAAGGCTTGCTGAGGAAGCCGCACGAAAAGCGGAGGAAGAGGCCAGGATCAAGGCTATTGAAGAAGAAAGACTCGCAAAGGAAAAGGCAAGACAGGAAGAAATTGCAAAATGGCCTGCACCAAAACCGACCCTCAATATTATTGGCGGCGAGAAATTTACCCCGGACGGAGACGGAAGAAACGAATCTTTGACTTTCGAGCCTTCAATCGAATATCTTGAGGAAGAACCTGAAAGCTGGAAGATTGCAATCACTGACCCGCAGGGAAATCTGTTCAAGGTGATTGAGGGAAAGGGCGCCGTTCCGAAAGCAATCACATGGGACGGAAAGAGTGATTATGGCGAGACAGTTGTCTCAAAAAATGTCTACAAGGCAAAACTTTCCGTAACTCCTTCAAGCAAGGACAAGCAGAGAATCGGAAACAAGAAAATCGAGACTGAGGCAGAAATCCACACAGGACTTCTTGTTGAGGTCATCGTGCCTGATCATGAGTATAAGATTGTCGTTCAGTCAATTTCCTTTGACCCGAATGCGGCGGGATTTGGAAAACTGCCTCTGGAGCAGATTCTTGCGAACGCCCAGACCCTTGATGAAGTTGCCGAGGAATTGAAAGGTCTCAACAGCGAGAATATTCATATCGTCATTGAAGGTCATGCTAACAACATAAGCGGCACTAAAAAGGAAGAGGAGACTGAGCTCTTGCCTTTGAGCCAGAAACGGGCTGAGAAAATCGTTGAGGAACTTGTGAAGCGTGGCGTTGACCCGAGCATCCTGAGTGCGAAAGGTGTCGGCGGCTCTGACCCGATTGCGGACAGAAAAGACCGCGCGAACTGGTGGAAAAACCGCCGCGTTGAGTTCATCATCAAGCAGTAATCGGGCGATTTTGCCTTTCTTTTTGGAAGACTTACCGGGTTCTTCTTACCCTTGCGAAAAGCTCTTCTTTGGTGAGGGTTGTCCAGCAGGGGCGGCCGTGCGGACAGTGCGGGTCCTTTAGTTCCAGCGCTTCTTTTGCAAGGTTTTCCGCGGCTTCGGGGCCGAGAATCGTTCCGTCTTTCACTGCGGCCTTGCATGCCGTCATTGCGGCAATCTGGTAGATGATTTCTTCTGGGCTTACATGCTTTTCAAAAAGGGCTGCCTTGAGGTCGGCCTGGCTTCCCTTGTAGCGTGCCGGAAGGGAAGTGAAAATCCATTTTCCGTTTCCCTGATTCTCGCATTTGAATCCAGCGGTTGAGAGTGTCGTTTGGATTGAAGAAAGGTATTCATCGTCTTCTTTTGACTCTGTTTGAATCTCGTATGGAACTAAAAGCTCCTGAGTTTCGCTTCCGCCAGCCATCAATTTATTGAACAAAATGCGCTCGTGGGCGGCGTGCTGGTCAATCAGATAGAAAACACCATTTTTTTGAACCATGAGGAATGTGCCGAAAAGGGTTCCGTAGTAGACAAAATCAGGCTCGGCTTTTGTGGAGACCGAGGAACCAGGGATTGAGAACCGCATTTCGCTCCCGGTCTGGAAGCGGATGTGGTTTTTGGCGAATGATTCGGAGCCGGAAAGGGCATAGTCTGCAAGTTTTGAGGAATATGATGACTCAAAAGACGGTTTTGTGTGGTCTATGCTGAATCTTGCTTCTTTTTCCTGATGTGTGCTTATTGGAGATGAGAAAGTTTTGCTTGAAGAAGGGAATTTGGGTTATGCTACGGCTGAATATGATTCTTTTTCGGCACGGGCAAGCTCGTTGTCAACTATTGCCTGAAAGAGGGTGTTCCTTTCGTTCTTTGCGATTTCTTCCTGAATTTCTTTTTCGCGCTCGAAAGCGTTCTTGATTCCGTAGCTCTTGAAATAATTTTTGACTCCGCTTGAAACTCCGTGATGGACGCTTGAGATGTCCTTGAATCGGACTTCTTTTTTTGCGGGGTGAATGTTGAAGTCAACAACTTTGGGGCTTACTTTGAGGAAAAGGGCTGCGACCGGGTGAGTTCCGTTCGGGAAAAAGCCCTGACAGCCATATTCGATTGCCTGTAAAAGGGAATATTCCTGTACGCGCCGTCCGTTCACAAAGATGTAGATTTGCTTTCGGTCGTTGCGGTAGACGCTTGGCTCGCCGATTACGAGTGAATAGCTCCAGTCCGTGATTCCGTCGTTTTCCTTGCCTGATGATTTTATCTCAGCGAAAAGATTCGTGCTTTCCTTTAGTTCGAGTGCGCGGGCAAATCTTTCTGCCAATGTGACTCCGCTTGGAAGGTCGTGGCGGAGAGAGCCGTCAACTGTGAGGCGGAAAGCGATGTCCGGGCGGGGAAGGGATTTTTCGATGAAGACTTCCCGGCACATCATTGTTTCTGAAGAAGGGCGTTTTAAGAAGTGTCGGCGGGCCGGGAAATTCTCAAAAAGCCCTTCGCTCATGACGATTGTGCCAATGCCATCCTGAACCGGTGGAATCGTTTCGATCAAGTGGTCTTCGGTGATGCTTGCGCGCATTTTATTCGTTCCGCTCATGATTGAAAGGCGGGAAACTGCGGCGATTGAGGCGAGAGCTTCTCCGCGGAAGCCAAGCGTAGTGAGGTTCAATAAGTCTTCGGATTCGGCGATTTTGCTCGTGCAGTGGGGGCGGGCGCAGTTCTTGAGGTCGTCGAGAGTCATGCCTTCTCCGTTGTCCGAGACGCGCACTTTTTCGATTCCGCCGCCTGCGATTTCGAGGGAGATTGAGTCGGCACCGCTGTCTACGGCGTTGTCGAGAAGTTCCCGCACGATTGCGCTCGGGCGGTCAATGACTTCTCCTGCGGCGATTTTGCGGGCTACATCAACTGAAAGTGCCCTGACAGGACGGCGTTCTGAATGAGTCTTTGCTTCTTCCATTACTGGCGCAGTCCTTCGCTCGGTGCGCCTGCGCTTCCCGTTACGGAGTCAGCCCCTGCGAAAAGGTCAAGCTGAGGCTCGATGTTGATTTGTGCAGTTGGTGAAGCCGGATCTGCTTTGACAGGCTGATTCATGAGAATCTGGATTTTGCCTTCGATTTTTTCTATGTCTTTTTCAAGGGTTTTAGCGAGTTTGATTCCTTCCTCAAATGTAGCGAGGGCATCTTCAAGGGAAATGTCCTGCTTGCGGATATTCTGCGTAAGTTCTTCCAGTCGGGTAAGGTTTTCTTCAAATGATTTCATATTTCTATCCTATCAAAAAAAAGTTGCTTATTCCACCGTAGCAAAAATCTTGCCCTGGGCGGGAGTGATTTCAAGTTTAGTACCGGAGGAGGCATCGAGCGGGGAGCGGACTATTTTTCCTTCGGCGGTTCTTACCATTGAGTAGCCGCGGTTCAGGATTGTCTGGGGGCTTGCCTGCTCGAGGATGTGGACGCTTTGCTGGATCAGCTGCTTTGTGTCCTTGATTTTCGCTTTCATGCCGTCGGTGAGGGCGAGTCGGGCGTTTTCGAGGCGGTTTAAAAGCGGCTGCTCGATTGAGCGGAATCGGACTTCCATATTGTCAACATTGAATGACTTTATCATGAGCTTAAGTCGCTCAACCTTGCCTGTAATCTGATTGTAAAATTCCTCTTTGTAGGCGGCCAAACCCTGCAGAATGTCGCTCTGTTTTGGAACTACGAGTTCCGCTGCGGCTGACGGGGTTGGTGCCCTCATGTCGGCGGCGTAATCGCTCAGTGCCCAGTCAATTTCATGGCCGACTGCGCTTACTACAGGGATGTTTGATGCGGCGATTGCACGAACTACGACTTCCTCGCTGAAAGGAAGAAGGTCTTCGAGGGAACCGCCGCCACGACCTACGATGAGGACATCGCAGAGATTGAAGTCGTTGGCAGTTTTTACCATGTTTGCGATTGTCTGGGCGGCGCCCTCTCCCTGAACTAGTGCCGGAAGGATCACGACATCGACGCCGGGATTTCGCCTTTTTGTAATCTGGAGGATGTCACGCAGTGCGGCTCCGGTTGGGCTTGTTACGATGCCGACCCTTTTTGAGAAGCGGGGAATCGGTTTTTTGTTTTCGGAATTGAAAAGGCCCTCTGCGGCAAGGCGTTTTTTGCGCTCTTCGAGAATCTGAAGGATGTTTCCCGCACCTGCGATTTCCATCTTGTTGATGATTATCTGATAGTTTCCGCGAGGGGCGTAGACTGAAATTGAGCCAGTGCATTTGACCTTCATTCCGTCTTTGGGAACGAAGTCGAGGCTTATCGCGCGACCGCGGAACATTACGGCGGAAATTTGAGCGCCCTCGTCCTTCAAGGTGAAGTAAAGATGACCGCTTGCGTTGGGGCGGTAATTTGAGATTTCGCCTTCAAGAGTGATGTTTGAGAATGTGCCTTCAAGAATCTCACGGATAAGGGAAGTTAAATTACTGACGGTGAAAACGGTGTCTTTCGGAAAAAGTTCGGTCATGATGGGAATTATATTTTTTAATCGGAGTTTTTTCTACTGCTATCACCGAATCCATGCCTTGTGACTCGGTTCATGCCGTTTTTCAGAACGGTAATGTACGCGCGGGATAGTAGTGGCGGCGAAGCCATTCTGCAGTGAACGAAGTGAACGGAAGAATGAAGCGGCAGCGGAACCACGGATAGCCCGGTTTAAGTTGAGTCGCGCCTAAAAGAAAACTCTAAAATCTCCAATTTTCAAGATTTCAACAAAAAAATTTTTCATTTTTCTCAATTTTTTTTCTGACTTACTGCCGAAAACCGAAAAATTTTTCAAATAACAAGGCATACGGAAAAAGTACGGAGGTGTTTGTGTTTCAGAAAAAAGTTTTGGTTCTTGGCTGGCTATTTTGCGAGATTTTCTTTTTTTCGCAGCGGCTTTTTGCGCAGGAATCCTATGAGTTCGTGGACCGTGACATTCACGAGATTCTTTATGCCCTTTCCCTTTACACCGGAATTCCGATTTCGGCAGACGACACTGTTTCGGGAAAGGCGGATTTTCGCTGCACGGGGGAAAATTTTGACGCGGGCTTCGATGCATTTTTGCTGAAGTCGAGGCTTTATGTCGAGAAGGGCGAAAACCGGTGGACTGTGAGCCGGATTCGGATTCAGAGGAACAATGACTTGTATTCGCTCGATGCGCTTGATGTGACTCCTATGCAGCTTTTTGAAAAAATGGCGATTGAAACCGGCTATTGCGTGACCTACGATTCGCTTCCGGTTGTAAAAGTGAGCCTTCACACGGGATTTTGCGCGGCTGAGGAAATCTTGAGGCGAATCTCGGGGCTTTGCATGGGATTTTCGATTGAGAGGGAGCAGGAAAAGTCCTTTCATGTGGCACGGTTAGTCGCGAACCAGAATCAGAATGCGGCGGGCGGAAAGGCTTCGTTCGTGGAGAGAGAGGGAAAATGGTTCGTTGATGTTCAGAATGCGAGTCTTTCCCTTGCGCTGGAGAAATTATTTTCGCAGGCGGGAAAGGAGTTTTGCTTTGCGCTCGGAAATGATTTGAAGATTATGCGTGCCTGCTTTAAGGCTGAAAGTTTTGATGAGGCTCTTTCGCTTTTGTGCGTTCAGGGCGGGGCTGAATATAAGAATAATGACGGGGTTTATTTCCTTGTGCCGTCAAAAAATAAAAATCAATTCGCTGATGCCGGGAAAACATGGAAAAGCCTGAGCCTCAAATTCCTCAGGAATACTGAATGCATTCAGCTGCTTTCAAAACGCTTTCCCGCTCTTGAGTGCATCGCCCTTGATGACAGGCAGAGATTTTTGTTCCTTGCAGACGAAGACAAGGCCCGTGAAGTTGAACGCTTTGTCGCTGAAGCTGACCGGAAGAATCCGACCAGGCTTGTGAAGCTGCAGTACATCCGCACTGAGGATTTTGTGGCTCATCTTCCGCCGTTTTTGGATAAGGCTTTGATAAGCGATACGGGGCTAGGTGACAGTTTTTTCTTCAATGGTTCGGAGGAAGCGT
>JAEEGL010511498.1_pt1 | contig 13028 bp, 6 predicted proteins | sample 9134231 | NCBI WGS metagenome assembly JAEEGL01 (sample SAMN16246548, study PRJNA631951) | gut metagenome | biome: gut microbiome; feature: rumen; material: fiber-attached | host: Bos | place: Iran: Karaj | collected 2018-10 | reverse complement strand
TTCCGCAACTTCGGATCCGATACCGTCGATACTCGAGAGCGCCGGCATGATGCCCTTACCTTCAATTATACGGAAATTCTTGGAATCTACCAGCGATATATCTATCGGAACGAATTCTATTCCGCGCGCATACATCTCCTGAGCGATCCTCATATCCCTGTATGTATTCTTCTCGGTCGCGCTCAGTTTATTCTCAGAAGCCTTTCTCCTGAGTTCATTCAGATTCGCCTCGAGTCTGCTCCTGCCCATGGCCATAAGTTCATACGAGAATCCCGAAGCGCGGATGGTAAAGTATGCAGCATAATATGCCTCCGGATAGTAAACCTTGCAATATGCGATCCTGAGCGCCATGATAACGTATGCTGCGGCATGCGCTTTCGGGAACATGTACTCGATACGCTCGCACGACCAGATATACCAGTCGGGCACATCATGTGCCGCCATATCGGCTTTCCATGCATCCCACTGTTTGCATTTATGAGAAGCGACCTTACCCTTGCGGACATTCTCCATGATGTTGAATGCTTCCTCGGGCTCAAGACCCTTCTGTATCAGATATATCATGATATCATCACGACAGCAGATGGCCGTGGATATCGTAGCCTTGCCTTCACGTATCAGCGTCTGCGCATTGTCACCCCACACTCCGGTTCCGTGTCCGAGTCCCGATATACGGATCAGATCCGACATGTACTGAGGCTGAGTCTCGATAAGCATTGACATGGCATTGTCGGTACCGAACTCAGGGATGCCCAGACATCCGAGTCTGGTCCCGGGGATATCATCGGGCGTGATGCCGAGCGCTTCCGTGCTTAAGAAGAGCGACATGACCTTCTCATCATCAAGAGGGATCTCGGTGGGATCGAGTCCCGTAAGATCCTGGAGCATGCGCATCATGCTCGGATCATCGTGACCGAGTATGTCGAGTTTGAGCAGGTTATGGTCGATGGAGTGATAATCAAAATGCGTGGTGATGATATCGGTATCCATCTTATTTGCGGGATGCTGGATCGGTGTGAAGGAATAGATATCCTCACCCATCGGAAGCACGACGATGCCGCCGGGGTGCTGTCCGGTCGATTTACGAACGCCCTCGCAATGTGATGCCAGACGCTCTATCTCGCATCTTCTCTTTTTGATGTGCAGATCTTCAAAGAAATGGCTGACATATCCGTATGCGGTCTTCTCTGCGAGAGAACCGATGGTACCCGCGCGGAATGTCTGTCCGTATCCGAAGATGACCTCGGTATATTTATGCGCTTTGGACTGGTATTCGCCGGAGAAGTTTAAGTCTATATCCGGCTCTTTATTTCCCTTGAATCCCAGGAATGTCTCAAACGGTATGTCGTATCCGTCGCGGCATAATTCCTCACCGCAGACAGGACACTTCTTCACGGGCATGTCGGTTCCGGCCATGCCGCCGAATGCCTTAACCTCCTCGGAGTCAAAATCATAGTAATGACACTTCGGACAATAGTAGTGCGGTGCAAGTGAATTGACTTCGGTGATCCCGGCAAGGAATGCTACGAAGGAAGATCCGACCGATCCTCTCGATCCGACCAGATATCCGTCTTCGACAGATTTCCATACCAGTTTCTGCGCTATGATATACATCACCGCAAAGCCGTTGCCGATGATGGATTTAAGTTCTCTCTCCATACGTTCGGACACGACTTCCGGAAGTTCTTCGCCGTATATCTCATGCGCCTTGTTCTCGCATATCTCACGCAGGAGCACATCTGAATTCTCGATGACGGGAGGACATTTGTCGGGACGCACGGGTGACATGGAATCCACCATGTCCGAGATGTATCTGGTGTTGGTCACGACGACTTCATAAGCTTTGGCTTCGCCCAGATAATCAAATTCCTCAAGCATCTCCTCCGTCGTACGTAAGTATAGCGGAGGCGAAACTTCCCCTTCTTCCCCGCCGTGATTGGCCAGGATGATGCGTCTGTATATCTCATCCTCGGGATCCATGAAGTGCACGTCACCTGTTGCGACAACGGGCTTGTGCCACTTTTCACCGAGCTTGACGATCTTGCGGTTGATATCCCTGATATCTTCTTCGGAATTGACGGTCCTGTACTTCGGACTGTTTATCATGAACCGGTCGTTATCAACCGGCTGTATCTCCAGGTAGTCATAGAACTCTACGATATGAGCTATCTGTTCCTCGCCCCTGTTCTCCACGAGTGCTTCGAACAGTTCGCCGGCACAGCATGCGCTGCCCACTATCAGTCCCTCGCGATACTTATTCAGCATGCTCTTCGGGATCTTGGGAAAACGTGAAAAATAATCCAGATGCGACATGCTCACAAGTCTGTAGAGATTGACGCGTCCGATATTGTTCTTGGCCAGGATGATGCAGTGAGAAGGACGAAGTCCTCTGATGACATCAAAGCCCTCTTCGGCAAATCTGTTGAGAGCCTCGAAATCATGTATGTCCATGCCTTCAAGCTTTTCCAGGAGTTTCAGGAAGATATGAGCCGTACACTCGGCATCGTCGACAGCACGGTGATGATGGCCCATATCGACATTGAGCATCTTGGCTACCGCATCCAGAGTGTATTTCTTATGTCCCGTGAGCAGAGCTCTGGACATGCCCAGTGTATCGGCATAAGTATTCTCATATTTCAGGCCGAGCACGGTCTTCATCTTCTCACGGATGAAGCTGACATCAAACTCCACGTTATGTCCGACGAGAACGGTATCTTCTCCGCCGATAAAATCCAGGAATCTGGGCAGAGCGATATCGACCGTATCCTGACCCATGACCATCGAATCATTGATCGATGTGACCTGTTCTATCTCGAACGGGATCGGTACTTTGGGATCGACGAATGTGGCGAACCTGTCTGTTATCTTCCCGTTTTCTATCTTGACCGCACCGATCTCTATGATATGATCATCGACCGGAGAAAAGCCTGTGGTCTCAAGGTCGAATACCACATAGGTCTGAGAGTCGATCGTTCTATTCGTATCTCCGTTTACGATCTTCTTCAGATCATCAACAAGGTATGCTTCCACACCATATATAATCTTAAAGAAATCCTGCTTGTCGGGATCTGGATCTCCGGCATTTTCCCTTTTGCCTTTTTCCTTGTCCCACAGATCCGTCCATGTATGAAATGCATCGGTAAAGCCCTGAACGACACCGTGATCGGTGATCGCTATGGAAGGCATGCCCCACTCATATGCGCGCTTCACCAGATCAGCGCACGCACTGACTCCGTCAAGCTCGCTCATCTTGGTATGGCAATGAAGCTCAACCCTTTTTATCTCGGCCTTATCGCGTCGTTTTTCGCGGAAATCGTTTATCAGACGGATACAAGTAACGGAGGTCATGGTGACTTCCTTATCCCAGTCATCCATCACGCACTTGCCGCGTACTTTGACAAACGCGCCCTTCTTTAAATCGTTGGTAAGTTCGATGACCTGATCACGATGGATGAAAAGCTTCGCTTTGATACTGTCCTCAAAATCCGTGACAATGAAACTCACGATGGTCTTATCATTCTTGATCTGCTGTGTCTCGACCGATGTGACCATGCCGCGTATGGTGCATATTCCTATATCTCCCTCGATATCGGATATCGGGATCGAATCTTCATCAAAGTTCTTGCCGAAGATCACTGTCGGATCATCGGAATGCCGAAGCGGAGAGATCTTAGACTTCTTTCCGCGTCCGGACTTATGATCGTCTTCCTTGGGCGTCTCGACAGTCTTTTCTTCGGATCCTTCTTCCGCATCTTCGTCGCGCTCCGGCGGTTCTGCGCCGGGCACGATGTGCGAGATCCCGTCGGGAGCCGCAACGTCTCCGATCCAGCTTCCGGTCCAGCCTTTATCGGGTTCGGGTTTCGTCTTTTTATCATATAAGATGTATATCCTGGCATCGATGCCGCATCTGTCGGTAAAGATCTTAAGCAGGAAATCCTCCAGCTCCGAAACCGTCTTTTGCGGATATACGCCTTCCTCGAGAGTGATGTTCATCGTATCGCCCTCGGGAAAATCTATTCGTGCGTTGCTGAGTATATCGAAGAGGACATGCCCCCTGTCGTTAACCTCATCAAAAATGGAATCCCTGTATATCCCGTAGAGCTTCGACAGGTCATACTGCGCAGAAAGATTGAATTTGGGATAGATCCGGATCTCGGGCCCTTTTTCGCCGAACTGACGTCTGATCCTGTCTCTCACATCACTTAACTGACGGTATGTGATCAGATTCTCGCTGCTTAAATATATGCGCATGACAGTCCTGTCGGAGGTTGCGGACACGCGGACCACATCCACATGCTCAAAAAGATCGTGCAGAAGGCCGTCAAGTTTTATGGTAGGAAATACTTCGTAAAAATTCTTTATATCCATGTGATCTTATCAACGTTTAAATGATCAATCGTTCCAATGAAGGAGTTCGTCCCTTAATGCATCAAGGAGTTCATCCTCGGGTATCTTGCGGATGACCTCGCCGTGACGTATGAGCACGCCCTCGCCTATGCCGCCGGCGATACCTATATCGGCCTCTTTCGCCTCTCCTGGACCGTTCACGACACATCCCATGACAGCCACCTTGATGTCCAGAGGGATGTCTGCCACCATCTCCTCAACCTTATTGGCCAGACCTATCAGATCGATACGGGTCCGTCCGCAGGTCGGGCAGCTCACGACCTCGATACCGCCGCTCCTGAGCCGCAGAGTACGTAAGATCAGTTTCGCCGTCCTTACCTCCTCTACGGGGTCTCCCGTCAGAGACACTCTGATCGTGTCGCCTATTCCCTGAGAAAGGATCATGCCCAGGCCGAGCGAAGATTTGATATTGCCGCTCCAAAGCGTTCCCGATTCGGTGATGCCGACATGGAGGGGATATGCGATTTTCTCTGCTATAAGTTCATGTGCTCTGGCACACATCAGAACATCCGAGGATTTAATGCTTATAACGATCTCGTGATAATCCATATCCTCGATCATCGCCACCTTATCGAGTGCACTCTCAACTATCCCCTCGGCTGTGACGCCGCCGTATTTCTCGACCAGATCCTTTTCCAGAGACCCGGAATTCACGCCGACTCTTATCGGGATATTGCGCTCTTTTGCACACCTGACAACTTCGGAAAGTCTGTCGCGTCCGCCTATGTTTCCGGGGTTTATGCGGATCTTGTCCGCTCCGTTTTCCATGGCAGCTATGGCCATCTTATAATCAAAATGGATATCCGCAACAAGCGGGATGTTTATGTTCTTCTTTATCTCACGAAGAGCCTCGGCAGCCTCTATCGTCGGGACCGTGCACCTGATGATCTCGCAGCCCGCATCCTCCAGTTTCTTTATCTGAGCGATCGTAGCGGACGCATCTTCGGTGTGGGTATTGGTCATGGACTGGATAAGTATCGGATTGCCTCCGCCGATGACCTTGTTTCCTATGTGGATTACTCTTGTTTTGTCCCTGTACATATCCTTCTCCGTTATAAATCCGACAAAAATAATGCATTAATGGAGTAATGCGGTACAAGTACAATCTTACCACATCACGGGGTCGATTTGGAGATTAATGCTCCTCATAAAAGACATATCCGGAATGTCGGTCTCATACTCGACGGTAAGTTTCCCATTGCCCAGTTTTTCAAGGGTTTCGCGGTCTATAACAAACTTAAGATCCCCGCCCGGTGAATACGGCGAATCGTATCTTATGAGGCTTTTTTCCCCGTTTTCCAGCTCTATGCTCACGGGCAGGATCTTTTCCGTTTCGGGCAGTTCGCTCGCATAGGAGACCGGAGCGGAAAATAAACCTCCGACACCGGTTCCGAGTATGATGCCCGCAAGCAGCGCCCCCATCCAAAGACCGGGATAGCGTCTCGCACTTAAGAACACGCTCCTGTTCACATGAATGAACCTTCTGAGTTGTATCCTGCGAAAAACAGCGGCCATGCATCCTCCGGTGACCAGCATGAGTCCCAGATCACGCATAACCTTAAGATCATTCAGAGCGTTCCCCGATCCTCCGTGCAGGATCGCGTTTTCCAGAATGCCGAAACATCCGTCGGAATATGCCGTATACCAAGCGCACAGAAAAGGAAAAGCGGATATCCCCATCAGAAACATAAATCCCAGTCTGAAAGCGAGATCTGTGTATCCGCTGTTCAGGATAGCCCTTCTGACATCCGATGCGGATGCGTATCTCTCCTCCTCGTTACGACTGACAGCCCTGCTTATAACCCGTGCCAGTCCGTATGAGATATTCGGAGCCGCCACTCTTATCTTATCCATCGTATAGGGCGGTTTATTGAGCATCCTGCCGCTGATCAGACTGTACATGACCGCTCCCCACGAATATATATCACTTCGCACACCTGCATGTCTGGGTGTTCGAAGGCCTCTCTGTTCGGGCGATCCGTACCCTACCGTACCGGCCAGATTCATCGCCTCATCACCGTAACTGACGGCAAGAGCAGTTCCGAAGTCCACCAGCTTGATATGTCCGTCCGGAAGCAGCATTATGTTGGACGGCTTCAGATCCTGATAGATCACCGCGGGATGCAGTCCGTGCAGGTATTCAAGTATCTTTAACAGTTCCAGTCCTATCTTTACCGCTCTTTTCTCATGAAGCGGACCGTGAGACGTGATATACCGCTCCAGATCGGTCCCCTCTATCCACTCCATCACCATGAATGTGTTTGTGCCTTCCCGTATCAGATCATAGAGCCTGGGAAGACCTTTATGATCCAATGACCTGAGCACGTATGCTTCACGGTCTCCGACGGTCTCCACCACCTTGATCGCGACATTCCGCTCCATGCTCTCGTCATATCCGCGATATACTTTACCGAAGCCCCCTTCACCCGCGAGGCCGTCTATCCTGTATCTGCCTGCTATCATCTTCATTTCCTGTCCTCCTTTCTTCCGTCCTATCTAAGAACGCATACCGCGCTCCGGTTATCACTTCCGCCCCTGCGTGCAGTCTCCGCGCCGATGCCGGCAAGCCTGCGTTCGATACGCTCATTCGTCACATCGTCACCGAGAAGCAGACTGTCTGCGATCTCACGCTCACTTAAAGCTCCGATAAAACCATCGCTCGCGATCAGAAGTCCGCTTCCCTTCCGCAGTTTCCCGTTTCCCGTATCCGGTGCATAATAGCGCATGCTGCCCAGACATCTGTTCAGCTCACCGCGTTCATTTACATGAGCGGCAGTCAGCCTCTTAAGTCCGGCATTCCTCCGGCTTGAGCGAGAATACCTGACCGCAAAGCAGCTCGAATCACCCAGATGCGCGAATACGAATCTCCGGCCGCATATAAATACGCAGGTACATGTGGTACCCCAGCTTATGCCCGCGTTATCGGCCGCTTTCTTCAGTTCCGTATGACAGTCATATATGCATTTGCACAGACTGCGTTTGATCTTTTTTACGGATGAATCACACATCCTGATGCCGGTCGAATAGAACCATCTCACCAGACATTCGGTCGCATAACCGCTCACCGTCTCGCCGTGGCTTAATGATCCGATCCCGTCGCATACCGCCATCAGGGTGCACTCACCTCTGTCCGTGCTCACCGACTCCAGCGCAAGAGAATCCTCGTTACGTTCACGGCTTCCCACGGACCAGTACACTCCACTGACCATACTTTTTCCTCTTTTCAATTATCTGTTAAGGGCGTTTATTCGGGACAGAATCATCCCGGGAGATTAAGAACTCCCATATTTGATCAGACAAGTATAACACCTGTCGCCATGCTAAATCAACAATACTTATCGATAATATCGTTAAGGATTTTCTTATCGATAGGCTTTTTGATGAAATCCTGCATGCCTTCGGCAAGCAGCATCTCACGGTTGCCATCTATGGCATTTGCGGTCAGCGCTATGACCGGAACGGTAAGATTAAACCCGCCCAGTTCGCGGATCGCATGCATGGTCTCGACGCCGTCCATTTCGGGCATCATATGATCCATGAGTATCATGTCAAATCTCTGTGCGGCAGCAAGATCAACGGCTTCACGTCCGCTGCCCACCAGAGAGACTTCCATATCGTAAGGAGCAAGCAGTCCCTTTGCGACCATCAGGTTGACCTTGGAATCGTCAACGACCATGACCTTCTTGCCGGGATGCTTGGTGATCACGAACGAATCTTCTTTATCCTTGAATTCATAACTGTCGACTCTGATAGCCCTGGCGATCTCTTCTCCGATGGGCTCATCGTTTCCGAGTCTCTGGAAGTAATTGATATGGAAAGTGGTACCGTGTCCGTAACTGGTATCAACGGTGATATTACCGTCCATGGCTCTGGCAAGCTTAAGACTTATCGAAAGGCCTAAGCCGGCACCGCCGGAATTGCGTTTTCTGTGAGTGTCGGAGGACTGGCTGAACGCATCAAATATATGATACGCATCCTCAGCATGCATGCCGGAACCCGTATCGGAGATATCGGTATAAACCCTGATGCCGCCGTATTCCCTTTCACCCCATATCTTCAGATGCACATATCCGTTTTCCGTAAAATCGATGGAATTGGTAAGAATGTTCAGATACATCTGTCTGATGCGCATCTCATCGCCGATCATCATCCTCGGCATATCGGGATCGGCTTCAACGATGTACTGCAAAGGAGTGTTGACCATCTTGACTCTGATGATGCCGCCTATCGCATGCAGCATATCGGGCAGCGAGTATTCGTTATCCACCATATCGCTGTGTCCCGACTCTATCTTGGAAATATCCAGAACATCATTGACGATACCGAGAAGACTGTCTCCGGCTTCATGTATGTGCCTAATCTGCTGTTTGGAGTTTTCCTTCGTATCCGGATCTGCGAGCAGGATATCACTGATACCGATGATCGCATTCAGAGGTGTACGTATCTCATGACTCATGTTGGCCAGGAAGATACTCTTCGCCGCACTTGCCTCCTCTGCGGTACGTATGCTCTCACACATCTCTCTCATCGCGATACGCATATCGGTAACGTCCTGAACGAAGCATATGCGATACATCAGATCGTTGAAATCATCATAGTATTCTGTTCTGGTCAGCCGACAGTACTCATCACGATCGGGAACCACATAGACCTCTTCGCCTTCGATCTCCTCGATCAGCTCGTCCTCATCGGGAAGAGACAAAAGCTCGTCTTCGGTATGGTCTCGCAATTCATCGTCCGTTCTTCCGAAATACTCATTGGCTACCTTGTTCCACAGAACGATCCTGCCATTCGCATCCATGACCAGAACGGGAACGCTCACGTCCCTGAACACATACTGGCTGATATTGTTCTCATTGATACCGAAAGCCTTATAGCGCCTCGATATCCCATACAAAAGCATGGCGGAAATGAATGCGGCGACCGCACTTCCGGGGATAGCCGCCATATCATACATGGACGGGAGCAGCGTATCAAATATATAACCGAAGAACATGATCGGTGCAAAGAGCATGAACCTCTTGATGATCATATGCTCACGGCCGAGCATCGTGGAATGCTTCCAGTACGAAAGAATGACGAAATAGAAAAGGATCGAAACGAGAATGCATCCGAACTGAACATATCTTCCCCAGCTCAGTTTGCTGACAAACCAGTAACCCCAGGGAGTCATCTGGAACGTGACCGAATCTTTCCCCGAGATCTTGATGAGACTTATCACGGATGCGATGCAGTATACCACATAATACGAGTATCTGCTGACTCTCGGGTAATGCGAGAGTTCACCCACATACTCGAGTACGGCGATCATATACAGGATCACTCCGGACAGTGCTATCGCTCTGGCAACATATGCAAGCGGAGAATCATAACACAGCCCCATCCATGCATAGCCTGCATCCCATATGAAAACGCACGCAAAGATATAAAACATCCTGCGTGCGACAAAAGATGCATCACTTAATCTGAAACGGGAAATCCCAAGGATCAGTGCCCCCGTACCCATTCCGAATAATATGAGAGAGACAATGGCAGCCGAAGCGTACATTTATCGGTCCTCAATGAAACAATCTTGCTATATCATGATACATTACTACAATCATTAATACCACAAAAGCGACCATGCCAACAAGATGTATGATGCCTTCTTTTTCGGGCGGTACTTTATGACCTGTAACGATCTCAATAAAAGCGAATATAAGTCTGCCGCCGTCCAGCGCGGGAATCGGGAGCAGATTGATTATGCCTAAGTTAACGGAAAGCAGGATGAGCAGGTTCATCATCGTGAATATCACGCTAGACCATCCGAAAGGCTTTACCTCTTCATATGTATCATTCACGACTTCAGCCATCCCGACAGGTCCCGACAGGGCATCAACACCCAGTTTGCCGGTAAAGAGCATCATCAGGGACTTGACCGTATATCTCATCCAGTACCGGATCTCATATGCCGAATACCCGAATATCTGAAGAGGATTACAGTCAAGGATCTCTCCGCCTCCTCTGAACCCTATGTAATATCTCCCGTCCTCTTCGGAATATCTGGGGGTGAGTACTACGGTATGCTTCTCACCGTCCCGCATATACTCGATCGTCATGCTCTCCCCGCTGTCATACATGGCGGATATCATGCTGACTTCACGGTAGAGATGTACACGCTCGCCGTCTATCCGGGTGATCAGGTCTCCCTCCATGAGTCCGGCTTCTTCAGCGGCCGAGTCTTCTATGATCTCACCTATGGTCGGGAGATCCGCTCCGCAGAATCCGACTACTATCAGAGCAAAAACATAGGCAAGGATAAAGTTGGCAAAAGGTCCTGCGGCATATGTCGCAGCCCTCTTTAATGGCGAAACGTTCGGAAGTGAATGCTCATCCAGTTCCTTCTCATCATCGCCTATCGGTTCTCCGCCGTCGAATATGCACGCTCCACCGAAAGGAAGGAGTCTGAGCGCAAAGAGAGTTTCCCCTTTTTTGAAAGAGAAGAGTTTGGGACCGAAGCCCACCGTAAACTCGTTTACCCTGACACCGCACATGGTACCGACGATGAAATGTCCGAATTCATGCGAGATGATAAGCAGACCTATGATGATTATGAACAAAAGTATCGAGACTATCATATGTATTCCTCGGCGCATCTGTCGACTTCGTCACGGATGGCAAGTATATCCTCAACGGTCGGATCATCGATAACGGCATGTCGTGCCATGCACTCCGATATGATATCGGGTATCTGCACGAATCTGATCCGTCCGTCTATGAGCATCCTGACTGCAGCTTCGTTGGCCGCATTGAATACGGTCGGCAGGCTTCCGCCTCTCCTGCAGGCATCATACGCCAGTTTGAGCCCTGTGAAAGTGTCCGTATCCGGTTTTTCGAAGGTCAGTGATCCGAGTGAGAAAAGATCTACTCTTCCGGCATCCATGGGCCTTCTGTCCGGATAGTACAGAGCATACTGGATCGGAAGTTTCATGTCCGGTACACCGAGCTGTGCCATGATCGCACCGTCAACGTACTGTACCGCGGAATGAACTATGCTCTGAGGATGTATGAGTACCTCTATCCGGTCCACATCCACATCAAAAAGCCATTTGGCTTCCATGACTTCGAGTCCTTTATTGCAGAGCGACGCGGAATCGATGGTCACCTTACGTCCCATGGACCAGTTCGGATGCCTGAGCGCGTCCTCGAGCGACATGTTCTCAAGTTCGGCTTTGGTCTTTCCCCTGAACGGTCCGCCGGATGCGGTCAAAAGTATCTTCTCCAGTCTCTCTCTCGGTTCTCCGTTAAGCGACTGGAAGATCGCACTGTGTTCGGAATCCACCGGAACGATGTGCACCCCGCATCTTTCGGCCAGCGGCATGATGATGTGTCCGGCGCAGACGAGCGTTTCCTTATTCGCAAGCGCTATATCCTTGCCTGCTTCGATCGCTGCGATCGTGGGGCGTATGCCTATCATTCCCACGATGCCCGTGACCAGTACCGACGATTCCGGTTCGGTCGCAACCTCGATCAGACCTTCCATCCCGCTGACTACACGTGTATCGGTATCGGCTATCCTGCCGCGGAGGTCCTCGGCATCTTTTTCATCCATGCAGGAAACAAGCGTAGGATGAAACTCACGGATCTGCGCTTCGAGAAGCTCGATGTTTCGGCCTGCGGCAAGCGCGGATACTCTTATGTCTTTTTCTTTTCTAACTATGTCCAGCGTCTGGGTTCCGATGGAACCCGTGGACCCTAATACGGATATCGTACGCATGATGTCAAAACCTTACAGAAATCTGCTTAAAATGTAAACTATGGGTGCCACAAAGATCACGGAATCAAAACGGTCCATTATGCCGCCATGTCCCGGAAGGAGTTTTCCGTAATCCTTGATATCGTGATTTCTCTTGATCGCGGATGCGGCGAGGTCTCCTACCATCGAAAGAAGCGCTCCGCACACACACATCACGGCTATCACGATCACGGTGATATATGCGGGAGTTTCGGTCGCGGGAGCTATCAGGAACGCGCCGTAGAGACATCCGACAATGACAGAACCGCAAACGCCTCCGACTGCGCCTTCAATGCTCTTCTTGGGAGAAAGGACCGGTGCCATCTTGTGACGGCCGAACTTCATTCCGACCAGGTATGCGCAGATGTCACATATCCATGAGCAGATGAATACCATCCACACCAGCAGAACGCCCTTCTCAAGACTGCGTATCATATATACGAAAGACAGCATCACCGGGCAATAGATCACCGAGAAGAACGATGATATCGTGCGTGTAGCATCATACTCGGGATACTTGAACACATATACGCTCATATGTGCCATGAGCATGAGTATTATCCCGCATACTTCTATCAGTGTAAAAGTCTCGGAACCGACGAGCCCGAGCGATCTGATCTCGAGCAGCGCATACCACGCAAAAACGGATATATATCCGACGCAGGTCATTGCATTTATCTTCTGATCCTGTCCGCGGACTCCGAATGCTCCGGACAGTTCGAAGTAACCGACGACGGAAGCAAAGAGCAGTACACCGAGCAGGAATTCCCTTCCGAGCAGAATGAGCACGACCATGAGCGCTCCGCCGATTATGGTAGTAAGTGTCCTCTGGAGAAAGTTACTCATC
>JAEEGL017132442.1_pt1 | contig 13029 bp, 13 predicted proteins | sample 9134231 | NCBI WGS metagenome assembly JAEEGL01 (sample SAMN16246548, study PRJNA631951) | gut metagenome | biome: gut microbiome; feature: rumen; material: fiber-attached | host: Bos | place: Iran: Karaj | collected 2018-10 | reverse complement strand
TAATATGACTAATGGATTTTTTTGACACTTTTGAAAACTGGTCAAAAAAGACCGATTTTTGAAACCCAGATATTTCAAGGCTCGCACGGTTGCGAGCTTTGAGCAAAATCTTTTTTTTAGTCACTGTGATGATTCCGCAGAAGCTTTAGGCCTTACATGGAGCGACCTGAATTTCGAAGAGAGAACGATCTCTATTAATCATGCATTCAGCGATAGACCTGATGAGAATCGCAAGACGAGAAAGCGCATCGAGTCTACCAAGAGCAAGGCTGGAACAAGAACCATTCCAATGTTTGATGAAGTATACCAGGCTTTTCTTGATGAGTATGAGATCCAGAAGTGCATCGGATTCTGTGAAGAAGAGATCGATGGATATTCCGGATTTGTTTTCTCCACAGCTGGTCACACAGTTTACCTTCCTGCTGCTATCAATCATGCAATCCATCGCATTATCACTCATTACAATGATGAAGAGAAAGCAAGGGCAGCATACGAAGATAGAGAGCCAGTATATTTACCTGACTTCTCATGTCATCACCTTAGACATACCTTTTGTACAAGACTCTGTGAGAACGATGTTAATCCCAAAGTAATCCAGGTCATCATGGGACACTCAGATATCACAACTACCATGAACATCTATGCAGAAGTCAAGAAAGAAAAGAAACAGGAGACATTCGAAAGTCTGCAGGGCAAGATTATATTTTGATGATGAGCGGGCGGCATATTACTTGCTGCCCGTTATTACTATCAAATGAGATGTACTGTGACTTCCGGTTGAGATATGTCAGCAGCATGTGTTGTTGTGTGCGTCAAACAGAGACGTGTTGTTGTGGAGCACACTTCAAACCCGCATAAATACTGGACTTTCTTGAAAAAAGATGGTGACAAAGGTATATAAAAGTGATAGAATAAGAGAGTAATAAATGACATTTCCGAGATGTGCTGTTGAGAGCACGATGTCCTTGGATCAAAGAGATATTGATTAGGACCCGGAAGTCCAAAAAAGTGGTATTCGGAATAGAAGACCACGGGCAGAGGTGTCTGACACACCGGCCACAACACTATTATTCCGCTCTATGGTCTTACAAGACCAGTATTGATGAGAGTTCAAAGGTTCTTATTCCTCTCCATTCGCTCCAATTCTGGATTAGGAGAGGCATCGAACAAATGTTCCCGACACTCAAGAGCATGAAGTAAAAAGCTCAGTGTTTATGCGGGCTTCAAGAGCTGGAACGAGATTTGACAGCAATTTTGACAGCATATAGAGCGTGCAATGTAGTGAAATACAGTACGTATTGTGATTTGGCAAATAAAATATAATGAAAGTGAAAGAGTCATTTTTGAAGAGATTCAAAGATGGCTCTTTTTGTTTACCCAAAGAAGCCATGACATGCAGTAGGGCATTCATCAACAACAAAATAAGGAGGCAAGACATGGGAAGAATTAAAAGAGTTCGTGAATTTGGTGAACCTGATTATATAAGGATTGATAAGGCGGTATTTAAGTTTAATTGTTGTGAAGACACTGTTCGCATTATTGCCAAACAGTGTGATGCCCAGAGGAAGGTCAATGGTTCAGTCTTTTATGATTACGCAAGTCTTTCAATATGTATGGGACAACAGGAACCGGATAAGCTTGAGCCTTCTAAAAAGAAGAATACTTTGCCGGATCCAGATGAAGACTATGAAGATGATGATTATCTGAAGAGTATCAGTGATGATGAGGAATCTTCCTATGATGACACCGGGGAAGAGAAATCATATGACGAGGGGGATGAGTGATGACTCGTAAATCAAGATATATTTCATATGTACAGGCAGCAAAGAAAAAGCCGGCAGAGACTCGTGATCGGATTGTTGAGCTTGTGGGTGATGTGCCGCGAGTGGAACTATTTGCAAGACAGAAGGCTGAAGGATGGGATACCTGGGGAATGAAGTGGAGAATGATCTGGAGCTTGTGGCATAAAATGTTATGAGGCAGTTGCACTTAGGTGCAGCTGCCCCAGATTTTTTATATTGCCTCTGAATATGTTTGATATCCAACAATCTGTTCATCTTCGATTATAGGAATATCTTTAAGGCTCCTAGCAAATGCTGAATTTTTTTTCTTGACTGTAATCCAATCATCAAAACGGATAAATTCAGTTCGGTCAATGTACTCATCAAATATATTGTGCGGCATTGGCCCATAAACGAGAACAATCTTAGGTGACAGATAATCAAGCATTGCCTCAAGTCCGGCTTTGAAATGCTGAGCGTTTTCTTTTCCTCTGATGCATCCATAAGTTCCGATAGACACAATGCTGTTCTTATCAACTCCTAAAAATGCAAAGGGTTCTGAAAAGAAGTTGGCTGTATAGCTGCGCTCATCGCCCCAGCGAATATTTGGAACAGAGTAGAGACCGTTCTTCCATAGATAGTAACCGATGGCTCTGCTCATATAAACATTTGTAATCTGCAGAGTAAGTGGCATGTCCCTATACAAGGAACAATCCGGATTGACAACTCCTGGGAATTTCTTGAATTCTTCAATGTGTTCTTTGATTGAAGTGATGGCATCTCTGAAGCGAGTGTCATGTTCATAGAAGACAATAAATTCTTTGTGCGTAGTAGAGTATTTCAGTTTTGTGAAAGGGATCATTCCCTCTGGAACGATTATCTCTTTGGGCCCCGGAACATGAGGGATTTCAAATATTCCATCAAACTTAGCGCCTTCAACAAGTTCTGGATTGAATCCATCATCAATAATAGTTTTGTTTTTATCCATGGTGTAACTCCATTTCTCCCGTAAGGGTTACAAAATAATGATTGTCCTGTAATCCTCTCCGTGATAAAATGGCTTTGCGACAAGTGATTTAATCACGGAGAAGAGCAGGTGGTTACTTTTTGTGACTGCTTGCTTTTCTTTTTTTATACATCATATGGAAAAGCAGGGCTGACTTCATAAGAAAGAGAAGTGTTTTTCAGCTTCGAGAGGCATTCTTTTACAGATGGAGCCTTGGCTTCAATTAGAACACCACCAGCTGATGCCAACTTCTTTGCATCTAAAATAGATATAGAAGCAATCTTTGATATGGTCTTAAGTTCTTCTGCGGTTGGTGATTCGTGTTCTCCAAGTGTTACTGTATAGTTGTTTTTATCAAGCTGAATATCATCAACAAAAGTTGTAACTACACCGTTGCCACACTTGGGACAATTCCATCCGCAACTATTTCCTTCTTTGAAATAAATCATTTCAGTATTACACTTTTCACATAGCATATTTACTTTCTCCTTTTCGGATAATAGGTTTTGAATCTACCGGGCTTGCTCATGTCAGGATAGAGTTTGCCGTCGATTACTTTACCGCCTGCAATAAAATGAGTACCATTTGGTCTTGCCCACAAATATTCTGTTGGGGCTTTGACAGGGCGATTGAGTTTGTTGGCAAGATTCTGAGCAAAACCGGAATCAACTTTACCGGTGTTACAGGACATGAGTCTGATAGGTTTGTTTTTGGACTCTTTGTTGTATGATAGCAGCCTTGAAAGCGTTCTGTGATCAATTGTGACTTGGCTGCCATTGTGTTCAACAAGTATAGTCCCGGTAGTTCCGTGAGCAACTACATCATAAAAGCCATCTACATCCACATCCTTTCTGTTCTTGATGCTATTGCTGAAAGGATCGCCTGGCGTCATGTAATCAATGCTGCCAGGAAAAGCGTGGCTTCCGTATGTCCCGGAATATCTTCCGCTGTTACCTGTTCCCATTTGGAATTCACCTCCATTCTACCACTGAAGCTGTGGGTTTTTAAGCACCTTACCTTCAACGGAAGAATGGAATCTGCGACAAGTGATCTTCACGGAGAAGAGCAAGTGACTTCTCTGATATTCAATTTGTGTTCAGCGTTACTGCTGATAAAAATAAAACCTCCTTTCTCTGTTATTGTGTTTGCATGTTCGCTAATTTCTAACGCCTATTATATTTTTGTGACCATATGTTGTTAAGTGGTCATTTTATAACCACAATATATTGTGCTTTAAGCTTGGATAAACCATTTTTTATATCATTTTAATTGACTGAGAATACAGAAAAAATATATAATGTAAGCGGATATGCGAACAAATAAAAAGGGGAAGTGTGGTACGAATATGACAGGTGAATTTGGAAAATTTATTGAGCAGAAACGCAAGGAAAAAAATATGACTTTGCGTGGCTTTGCTGCGAAATTGGAGATCGCACCGGCATATATGAGTGATATTGAAAAAGGTCATCGTTATCCGCCTGATAAGGATAAGTTGGAGCAGATGGCAGAAATATTAGAGCTATCTGCTACTGAAAAAGATGATATGTATGACCTTGCTGCCGGTGAAAAGGACAATACTGTTTCTCCAGATTTGCCTGAGTATATTATGGGGACGCAGAAAGCACGTGTGGCACTTCGTATGGCTAGAGATACAGGGGCAACAGATGCCACATGGCAGAAGGTAATAGATATGCTTGAAGCTGAACGGACCACAGAACAATAATAAATGAGATACTATGATCTTTCAGTTACTCAGTTGGAAGGGAAGGCGACTGAACTTCTGATTGAATTTGATAAAGAGCGACTTACAAAAATAAAGCCAATAGATGTGTATGAAGTTATTGAGAAATGCCTTAAAGTTCCTTATGACTGGAAATATCTTACACCGGATCAGTCAGTGCTTGGAGCAACAGCTTTTAGTGATGGATTTTTTTGGGCATGGCCGGAGAGTACATATTATGATGGGCTTATGCCTTTTAAAGTTGGAGTAGAGAAAGGGACCATTTTGATAGACTCCACTTTAACGGAAGGTGATAACAGAGGCCGGGAGAATTTTACTGTAATGCATGAAATCTTTCATCAGGTGCTTCATAAGAAATGCTTCCGTGATGAAGGTAGAAATTACATGCATCAGACATATAGCAGGACCATTGATGGAAATATTATATGCACAAATTATGCTTTAAAGATAATTGAGAGGCAGGCTAATGCATGTGCGGCTGCGTTCCTGATGCCTGCGGATCTGGTTAAAAAAGAGTATATAGACAGATACAAAAGTGCTGGCTTTGAGAGATACAACTATGATTTCATGTGGAGGCTACTCAAAGAAATGTCTGTAGATTTTAGTGTTTCAAAACAGGCAATGTCATACAGACTACAGAATCTTAAACTGATAAATGAAAACGAGGAGAGTTTAATAAAATGAATCAATCAACCTACAATTCACTTAAATCATTCATATGGAATATTGCAAATGATTGTCTTGTAGATGTTTACGATGTTGGAGACTACAGAAAGATAATTCTGCCTATGTTTGTCATTCGCAGATTTGATGCTGTGCTTGAGCCAACACATGATGCTGTAGTGGCAGCTAGAAAAAAATTCGAATCCACCGGAAAGGCTACGGATTTTGACCCTGCGCTTATGTCTATTGCCGGACAAGCATTTGTGAATAAATCTGATTTTACACTTGCTGATCTTAAATCAAGGACGAAACAGCAACAACTCAAGGCAGATTTTAAAAGTTACCTAAATGGTTTTTCTTCAAACATACAGGAGATTATTAACAAGTTCAGCTTTCGAAATGAAATTGATAAGTTGTCTGAGCACGACATTCTTGGATTGTTGATAGAGAAATTCGTGGATCCAAGATACAACTTTAGCAATAGAGATGTGTTAAATGATGATGGTAGTGTAAAAATTGAGGCTCTTGATAACCATACAATGGGTACGTTATTTGAAGAAGTTATCCGTATGTTCAATGAGGAAACAAACGTTACAGATGCTGGACGTCACTTTACTCCAAGAGACATCGTTGAACTTATTGCTGATCTTGCGTTTATTCCAGTGCAGGATAAGATTCAGAGCACTACCTATCGTATATATGATGGTGCATGTGGCACAGGAGGTATGCTGACTGTTGGCGAAGAACATATAAAGAAGCTCGCTGAAGATCAAGGTAAAAAAGTGTCGATTCATCTTTATGGACAGGAGAACTTTGAAGAGACCTATGCTATTGCAAGAGCAGACATGCTTGTTAAGGGTGAGGGAAAAGAAGCTGACCAGATAAAATTCGGTTCAACAATCTCTGATGATAAGTTTGCCCGTGAAGAATTTGATTTTATGCTTTCCAATCCACCTTTTGGAACACCATGGAAAACCGATCTGAAGGCTTGGGGCGACATAAAGAAGGATGAGATCACTGACCAGAGATTTATTATCAATTATGATGACAATCCGGAGTATAGTCTGCTTCCTGATATAGGAGACCCGCAGATGCTTTTCCTTGCCAACAATATCAGTAAGATGAAGCAGAATACAGAGTTGGGAAGTCGTATCGTTGAAGTTCACAATGGTTCATCATTGTTCACTGGCGATGCTGGACAAGGCCCTTCAAATTTAAGGAGATACATATTTGAGCAGGATTTATGCGAAGCTATCGTGGCAATTCCAGAAAATATGTTTTACAACACTGGAATCGGTACATATCTTTGGGTTCTTACAAATAAGAAGGATGAAAAACGTAGAGGAAAGGTACAGTTAATTGATGCTACGACTTTCAAGTCACCTCTTAGGAAAAATCTAGGGGATAAGAATTGCGAAATGACATCGGATTTGCGCAGAAAAGTAATTGAGCTATATCTTGCTTTTGAAGATGCTGACCCCGAATACAGCAAGGTATTCGATAATGAAGAATTTGGGTATTATCAGGTTGATGTAAACAGACCACTTCGCTTAAAAGGAATTATTGATGAAGCTCATTTAGAGTTGTTCGCATCCGAGGGCAATGATAATGAAATGTATAATTTTTTGAAAGAATATGCAGAGTCTGAAAAAAGGTCCATGAATTATAATGCTTTTGCATTAGATGTTGAGGCTGCAGCAAAGAAGGTGGGGCTAAAATGGCCAGCAAAGCGTGCTAATGCATTAAAGAAGTTTTTTGCTGACATAGATGAAAATGCAGAGATAGTTATGGATAAAAAAGGTAATATTGAGTTTGACAATAACTTGAAAGATTCAGAGCAGGTTCCACTTTTATATGATGGTGGAATGGAAGGGTTTTTTAAAAAAGAAGTTGAACCATACGTTAATGATGCAGTATTTGATTCTGATAATGCAACCATTGGCTATAAATTTAGTTTTTCTAAGTATTTTTATAAACCGATGAAGTTGCGCGAAGTGGATGAAATCATTGCTGATATTAAGTCTATAGAAAACAGTACAGATGGCCTGCTCTCCTCTATTTTAGGGGGTGAGGGTTAATGGCAAATAGATATGATGTATATCAAGAGACAAATATCCAATGGATTGATAATGTGCCAAAACATTGGGAGTTGAAGAGAGGAAAATCTATTTTTTACACTTCAAAAGTATTAAACAAGGGTGGAAAATGGAAGAATGTTTTATCACTAACTAAAAAAGGTGTTATCAGGAATAATATTGATAATCCTATTGGCCTTGCACCTAAATCTTATGACACATATCAATTATTTGAAAAGGATGATTTAGTTTTTAAACTTATAGATCTTGAGAATATTGCTACGAGCAGAGTAGGATTGGTATGGGAGCAAGGAGTAATGAGCCCTGCTTATATAAGGCTTCAAAAAAGAGAAGATGATGGAAATATTAAATATTTCTATTACCAATACTATTCATGGTACTTGCAGTGCGTTTATAACAATTTAGGAGCTGGTGTCAGACAGACCATTACTGCAGATGAATTGCTCAATCTTACTATTCCAGTTCCTCCGACACCCGAACAGGATAAAATAGTAAAATATCTTGATTGGAAGACATCAGAGATTGAGAAGTTTATTCATCAGAAGAAAAAACAGATAAAAAGACTGGACGAACTAAAGAAGAGACAGATCGATGATGTTGTTACCACAGGATTAAATTGTGCAATTGCTAAGAAAATCTCGAAAGCTGTATGGATGGGTGAAGTTCCTGAAAGCTGGAAAGAGTATAGGCTTAAGAATCTATTTACAGAAATAAATGTACGTTCTGAAAAAGGATTAGAGCCACATTTATCAATGAGCCAAAAGAAAGGTCTTGTTACCGATGATGAGGATATCGAGAGAAGACTATTATCTGAGTCGTACGCTGGTGCAAAGCTATGCGAAAAAGATGATTTAGTATTGAACCGTCTCAAGGCACATTTAGGAGTGTTCGCGCTTTCACCAATGCTTGGCATTGTAAGCCCTGATTATACTGTATTACGATTGGACAAAAAGAAAGTAATTCCGAAATATTTGGAATATCTTTTAAAATCCAATGCATGTAGAGGTGAGCTGGTAAAAAGAGTAAGGGGTATTGTAGAAGGATTTTGGAGATTGTACACAGAGGATTTAGGTGCAATACCTGTATGTATTCCATCTATCGATGAACAACAGGCTATACTGGATGAAATAATTGTCATTGATCAGAAAATTGCATCAATGATAAAGGCAGTAAATGCTGAAATAGAATTGCTACAGGAACTTCGAACAAAAATCATAGCTGATGTTGTTACTGGACAAATTGATGTACGTGACGTAATTATTCCAGATTATGATAGAGAAACAATTGATGAAGAGGATGAAATAGACACAGATTCTGAGGATTCCGATGATGAGTCTGAAGAATAAGGGAGGGGACGACATGGAAGAAGTTACAATTTTTCACGGCAGTAATGTAGAAGTGGCACATCCTCGTATTATTCAGAATGGTTTTTACAAGGATTTTGGCTATGGCTTTTACTGCACTAATCTTGAGAAGCAGGCTAAACGATGGGCACTTACGAGAAAAGGTGATTCAGTAGTTAATAAATACCAATATATAGAAAATACAGATCTGAAGATTAAGTCTTTTTCTGAGATGACAGATGAGTGGCTGGATTTTGTAGCAGAATGCAGAAGAGGGAAGCTGCATGACTATGATATTGTAGAAGGCCCTATGGCTGATGATCAGATATGGAATTTTGTTGAGGGATTTCTGGAAGGAAGAATCACCAGGCAGGCTTTTTGGGAATTGGTTAAATTCAATTACCCGACACACCAGATAGTTTTTTGTACTGATGAAGCACTGCAAACTCTTGAGTTCGAAGGGAGTTATAAGCTATGAAGAACAAATATTTTCCAGATGAAGAAATAGAAGTCAACGACCTATATTTTGTTTGCTATATGATTGAGCGTGTTGCTCGCCATATACATCAGAAAAACAAATATGTTGTTAACACGATAGGTAAAGATGGATTATACCATCTCATAAGTGTTGCTAATGTTTTACATTCTGAAAATCCTACTAAAGTTGAGGATGATTGGATAAATGATTATGGTCTGAAAGACAGTGATTTTGATATTACTGATGTTGACAAGGATCTGGCTGAAAAAATACCTACTCCACTTGAAATGGGGGAAGTATATCAGCGCCTTATCAATGATACGCTTGACTCAAAGGAAGATTATGTGGATGGCATTATTCGTGTTTACAATAATGAAATCTGTGATGTAATCGATAACTACAATTGCAGTGCTTTTTATGAGCCTTCATATGTTATCGCCAGAGCATATCAGTCAGGCGGATTTTAATGCGGTGAAGGGAGATTCCTATGCCATCAGATGTTAGTGAAACAGGTTTAGAGACAATTATCACAAGATACTTAGTTGATCATAATGGCTATGAGGAAGGCATAAATTCTGATTACAACAAAGAGTATGCCATTGATGAAGTACGTCTTTTTAGATTTCTGGATGCTACACAGAAAAGAAAGATGAAGGAACTTCGTATACTTGAGTCTGATATCGAAAAGAAAAAATTCCTCGATAGATTTTCAAGGAAAATCTCTGATAAGGGAGTAATAACCATTATCAGAGATGGTTTCAAATATAAGAATCAGACCTTGGATTTATACATGGTTCGCCCAAGTGAGGGCAATACAGAAGCCAAGGAAGCTTATGATGGTAATATTTTCAGTGTGACCAGACAGCTTAAATACAGTGAAGATAATGGTAAACTTGCGCTAGATCTGTGTATTTTTCTAAATGGTCTTCCAATCATAACTCTTGAGTTAAAGAATCAGTACACAAAACAGTATTATGGTGATGCTATAAAGCAATACAAAACTGATCGCTCTCAGGGTGATCTGCTGTTCTCGTTCAAGAGGTGTATTGTTCATTTTGCTGTTGATGATAATGAAGTCCACATGTGTACACGTATCTGTGGCGAAGATTCTTATTTTATTCCATTTAACAAAGGCTATAAGAGCGGTGCCGGTAATCCACCTAATCCCAATGGTGTAAGGACCGATTATCTTTGGCGCGAGATCTTTACAAAAGATACGCTGTCAAACATATTGGAGAACTATGTCCAGATAGTTGAGGAAAAGGACGAGGACACAGGAAAAAAGAAATATAAGCAGATTTTTCCGAGATACCACCAGTTGGATCTTGTGGTATCACTCCTCAATGATGCTAAGAATGATGGACCTGGACATAGGTACTTAGTCCAGCACAGCGCTGGTTCCGGAAAGTCAAATTCTATCGCATGGCTTGCACATCAACTTGTGTCATTGCAGAAGGATGGAAAAGATATTTTTGATACCATAATTGTAGTGACTGATCGTGTAAACCTTGATAAGCAGATCAGAGATACAATAAAGCAGTTCATGCAGGTTTCTAATACTGTGGGATGGGCAAAAGATGCATCTACGCTTAAAGACCTTATGGATGAAGGTAAGAAGATAATAATCACCATCGTTCATAAGTTTCAGTTTATTTTGGAAGCTGTTGAAGGTGATTACAAGAATAAGAATTTTGCAATCATTATCGATGAGGCACATTCAAGCCAGAACGGAAGCCTTGCTGGAAAAATGAATATTGTTGTTTCAGGGGCTGTTTTTGATGACGAGGATTATTTTGAGGATAAGCTGAATACCTTGATTGAAGGTAAAAAGATGGCAGAGAATGCCAGCTATTTTGCGTTTACGGCTACACCCAAAAATAAGACATTAGAGATGTTTGGTCAGAAAATGTTTGATGAGAATGGTAAGCCTATTCTTAACGCAGACGGTACTCAGAAGTCGAAACCTCACTATGTCTATACAATGAAACAGGCAATCGAAGAGAAATTTATTTTGGATGTTCTTCGCTACTATACTACCTACGACAGTTACTATCATTTGATAAAAACCGTTGAGAATGATCCAATGTTTGACTCAAAAAGAGCGCAGCGCATTCTCAGATACTATGTGGAAACTCAGAAAATAGCTGTCAAAGAAAAGGCTGAAATAATCGTAGAACACTTTCACCGGGAAGTCTGCCGCAAAATTAAAGGACATGGCAGAGCAATGGTGGTTACATCCAGTATTAAAAGAGCTATAGAGTATTATTTTGCAATAAAAAATTCACTGGAGGAGCGAAAGAGCCCTTATAAGGCGGTAGTAGCTTTTTCTGGTGAAGCTGAATACGAAGGAGAAAAGTATAACGAAGCCAAGCTGAATGGCTTCCCGAGCAGTAAGATTGAGAAGACGTTCAAGGAGGACCCATATAGAATCCTTGTTGTAGCTAACAAGTTTCAAACTGGATATGATGAGCCTCTTTTACAGACAATGTATGTGGATAAGGGATTGTCTGATATCAAGGCTGTTCAGACACTATCTCGTTTGAACAGGAGTTATCCGGATAAAAATGAAGTTTTCGTCTTAGATTTTGTCAATGATGCTTCCGACATAAAGGCTGCATTTGACAAGTATTACAGAACTACTGTGCTATCCGGGGAGACTGATGTAAATAAACTTAATGATCTGATTGATTCTATGGAACCCATGGAAGTATACAGCGAACCAGATGTGGATTATGTCGTTGAATTGTATATAAATGGTGCGGATAGGCAGGATGGAATTGATCAGAAGATAGACCTTTGTGTAGAAAAATATAAAGCTCTCGATCTTGATGATAAGGTTGAATTCAAGAGTTCTGCCAAAACGTTTATCAGAACATATAATTTCTTGTCTTCAATATTGCCATATGGATCTTTGGAGTGGGAAAAGCTTTCAATATTCCTGACTTTGCTTGTAAGTAAGCTGCCCAGGCCTGACGAAGATGATAACCTGAATGAAATCCTTGAGGACGTTGAATTGGAGAGCTATAGGTTAGTTGCTCAAGAGACAATGAGCATAAAACTTGAGGATGAGGATGCAGAAATCGGTGCCGTTCCGGTAAAAACTGATGTGGGAATTCCTGTGCCTGAGCTCGATACATTGACTAATATTCTTGCTACATTCCATGATATATGGGGTAACTGCGAATGGACTGATGAAGATAAGATAAAGAAGCAGGTAGAAGATCTTGTTGCAACAGTTGGTAAAGACGAGGCATACCAAAATGCAATGAGGCATTCAGATGCTCAAAATGCAAGGGATGAGAGTGACAGAGCAGCGAAGGAAGCTATCTTTAGGGATGTTACTAGCGCGATGGAGCTTTATGAAGCATTTATGGATGATAAGCGCAACAGCAATAACCAGTCATTTAGTAGATGGCTTCTGGACCTTGTGTTTACCGCTAATTACCACCCGGAAAACGTGAAGGTTTGACATATGAATAACTATCGGGGAGTTATGAAATAATGGACCAATATAAATATACAGTCGGAAGAACAACCAGTGGAGACGCTATCAAGATATGCCCATTAACACGAAAAACTCCAAATTTTGAAGAAGATTCATATGATTGCTATGAGCTAGACTGTTCAGCAGTAAGCCCTGAGAAATGGGAATTGCTACATGGACATAGGTGTCATTGTCCTGTGGAGCGACAGAAAATTGAACGCTGGTTTGAAAAGCAGGAGAAAGCCAAGAAAGAATTTCAGCGATTGTCAGGGTCCCTTGATGTTGTAAGAAGTATAGACCTGGATGAGTTTTATCAGACCTGTGCAGAGATAGACAGAGAACTGATCGAAAACAGGCAGGAATATAATGAAAAGCTGTTAATCTGTCCTTATCACGAGGATGATGAAAAACTTTTGGTTTTCCTATTTGAGCATGAT
>JAEEGL016647944.1_pt1 | contig 13029 bp, 25 predicted proteins | sample 9134231 | NCBI WGS metagenome assembly JAEEGL01 (sample SAMN16246548, study PRJNA631951) | gut metagenome | biome: gut microbiome; feature: rumen; material: fiber-attached | host: Bos | place: Iran: Karaj | collected 2018-10 | reverse complement strand
TTTAAGCTATTAATAAAAAGTGTCCAGTAAGAGCGGCGTGCTGAGAACCTGGACATTTGTAGTATTCCACAGTAGCTAATTGTGGGACAAATTCTTGAACCCTTCTTATCTTTTGATTCCTTAAGGATTTAAAAAGGAACACTCTAGAGCCGGATTGGTTACCGATTGTTAATTAATTTTTGTCTTTCTTTTGAAAAAAAGTCGTAGAGTTCATCAAAACTCATGCCAAAAAAGGATTCAATCCTTTGTACATCACCTGAGTTAATAACTTCCATAGCTTTCTCAAAATCAATTTTTTGTTTCATAATTTTAATAAATTTAATAAGTTAATAATAAATCCAGATTTCTGGAAATTCAGATTTCTGTATACACTTTTTTGAGCGTCCAAATCCATGTATATATTAAATATTATGAAACTAACAAAAACTAATTTTTAATTTATTTCCCATTCTTCTAATGCTTCTTCAGGAGTTAATCCTGAAGCTAGTTCTTGACGAACTTCAGCTTCAAGATTATACTTCCTTGCTATTATGATTGCTTCAAACGGACTCATAAATTAAATATTTTTTATAGAGTTCTGGATTCTCCTTAGCAAATCTCTCTTGATCGAAACCAATTGGTTTGCTTATTTGATACCCCTTATTCTGAAGTCTTCTTATCAAGCTTTCCTCATTAAATGAAGAAGGCTTTAAAGATTTTCTATAGGATTCCAAAATCGCCTCCATTCTCTTCTTGTAAATGGGTTGGTCTTCGAATTCGAAAATTTTTCTCCCATTTTTCCTCGAAACTTTAAAGAGAGCTCTTTTTATTTCGTAGGCGAGATTAGAATTGAATTTCCCCTCTTGCTTCAAAAGATTGTCACATTCTTCGGCTGTAAATGTTTTGCCGAAATTCGCCATTCTGAGCTTGTTGAATCTTACAACAAGCTCTTCTACTGTTAATCTTTTTTTCATTTTGTTGATTGTTTAAAAGTTATTAATCAATATTAAGAGACCAAGATCTGGTCAACTTATCTGTAATTGGATAGAAATCTGTATCCAATTTAAATACATAACCATATTGCTTTGCAGCTTTTGGCAACTTTCTTGTTATTGGGGACAGAATAAAATATACAATTCCCCAAACTAATTTAATAATAAACTCTACTGCTACAATGCAGGAGAAAAATGGGGTGATAAGGATTGCTCTCACCCAATACATAATTTTCTTCATTGTTTTGTTTATTTAAAAGTTAATAAAAAATAAATTCATTTTGTTAATAATTAAAAAAGGAACTCCACAATAAAAGCGGAGTTCCATAACAATCTTAACAATTCGGCTATCAGTTTAACGTGCTAGGGAGCCTACCTACATACTATAAAAGTATCATGGCAAATCTGTCCATTAGTCGACAGTAATCATCAGATGAATTTAGCACGCCCTTTTTGGTAAAGAGAATATTTTTAATAAAATGGAAGAATTATCTTCATTATGGAGGAAGATATTCTACTTTCACAAGCTGAATATCTTTAATACCAAAAATAAATAATCCACTAACTAAAAAACTTAAAACAATACTAAAACAATAAGATCCTCCATATTCTTTTTAGTTTGCATGAATTTCGCATAGCAAACTAATTAATTCGCTATACTTGAAACATCCTTTATCTTCATGATGCATCTCTGTATCATTCAGGAGAGCCTTCAAAGTCTGGTCAACCCAGATCTTATTCTCAAAAAATGATTTGAATTGACTCTTATGAAGTGCGGCCACTGCTTCCTTCATTGCATTAAAAGAAGGAATATTAAATGTCCCACGAGTTTGATCCTTGCGAACATATACAATATGTCCACAATCATCAGCATATTCAATATCATTAAGATGTCGAATAAGATTCTGCTCACAAGCTTCCATACGACGCTCGAGGGAGGCAATCAAAATTGGGCTATATGCTCCAATAATATCAAGAGCATAACCTTTACTCCTTAAACGAGCACTATCGATGTCAAAATCAGCACCGTGCTTCTGTTTATCACAGTAATTGATTCCAATACTGCGTTGCATTTGAATACCATTTTCAGTCATTGAGAATGTTGTATTCTTCATGTTGTTATCTACTACAGAGATCGATGCTGTAGTCCCATCTAATAGTTTTTTGCCCTCATATTGATGACGAGTCACAACCCCTCCGACTGTGGACTAGGGAAAGCTTACTATACTTCTGCTTTTATGAAATGTTCTCTATGCAGCTAAGCTGACACACCACCCACGTGAAGGTGAGAACTTGTGGTGCATTTTAGGTTCTAATGAACCAAGGAATTTCAACCCTAAATTATCTCCTCACCGTGTATTGGAGATTTTCCACTTAATATTCTAAGGACTGTAAGTAATTAAGTTACTGTAAGTAATTAAGTTGGAGTAATACGTCAATCCACATGTGACAGAACGATGTGGACGATACGGAACAATATAACTGCCACTCTATATTGAACAATGTAAATGGAGGTCAACCTATTTACTGAAGCACTTTTTGGTACTACATCTTCACTCTTTTTCATCCTACGTCTCTACAGATGTACCGAGATTTCGGAGATAGCCATTCTTGACTATCGGTCACCATACTGATTTATTTTTCTTCGCCATATGGAACGAATATCTCCTCTGTTGATCAGACAGATTTGAATATACCGATTACTTCTCGGCACCACACATAGTTATCTCCTAGTGATTAACCACGTTTAGTTTATACTCCAGATAACAAAGAGTTTTGTGGGGACTAGCGCGTCACCCCACTGTAGTCTTCTTCTGCGATCGACCTTTAGAAGGTTAGTATTTATTGTCACTAACAACGCCTACAACTGTTAGGACTCAACATACCGATATTTATACTCTCCATATGTAAAGAGTTCTTACTATCCAATAGTACTAACTCACAAGGATCAAATACCATTGGTTTGTCACGAGTATCTTCGTCACAAGTATACCATCCTGTATCTGGATGATAGGTAAAATCACTGATTATATCAGTGTATCTAATCCTTGCTTTCATAATATATAGTTGTTTCTCATCAACTTTGGGTTATTATAACTCAAGAACAGTCTCATAACTGGTAATCTGCAGTTCTACAGTTACAGTAAAAGACTTAAGAGATTCTTTTAATTCTCTTGCTACCTTTTCTGCAGCTGACAGGGTCCAGTTATTTCCTGTATAAAAATGAATAAGATTACCTTTTCTCACTTTTACAATATACTCTTCCATATAAAAATATTTTTTAAGAAAGTTCTTAAGAACATTCCTGTTCGATAGAACTCTCCAGAAATCTATCCCATACTTGGAAAGCATGGTATAAATCATCTTTTCTAGCGAGTTCCAACGCTTCTTGTAATACTTCTTCTACCTTCATAATTGTTAGGTTAAGAGATTACAAAACTTTGACCAATTTCTATTTGAATTAGTCTTAAGTCAACCCTATTTTGTCTACACGTTGGATATAGGATGAACCCAATTTGCCTTCTCATTGAGTACTACGACATTTGCGAAGCACAGTCTTACTAAAAGAGACTGCATTATTCGCAAATGCTGTACCAACACTAACCTTGATGAATTTAAAACTAAATCCATCAGGTAATGTTGTTGACCCTTCAGGAAGACGTCCACCTTGTAGTTGTGCTACATAGGCAACATCTCCCTTAGAGAGATGAACATTCACTCTATTCATTGGAACACCAAGAACATTAGCTGTATCTTGGTGACCAATGGCAGAGATTAGTCCATCTGGAAGTTCGTCAACTTCCTCAAATTTTACTACACATGGTACGTCTACCATTTGCAGCGAGAAAGCATTGAGAAGATAATTACTCATCGCTTTCAAGTTTGGTTACATACATAACTTCAGGATACTTGCCAAGAACAAATAGAGTTACTGGACAAAGCCACAAGAAACCTCCATATTCTTTAAATTGGTTAAGATTAACCTGATATGTAGCTCCTTCTGTCAGTCCATAATTACTCCTTATGAGTTCAAATTCTTTACTTATATCATGACTCTGACAAATTTTATGCTTTCCATTTTTAGGAACGAAAACTTTTACTTTAGTGTGCTTGCCATCATACGACAGAAGTTCACAGAGTTTATCAGCTCCAGCCACCATCATCAGATTATGATGATCAAAAGGCCAATCAGGAAAATCAACATACCAACATCCATCATCTTCTTTGGTAAAAGAAATGATATATTCGTCTTTCTGGCCAAACACGCTTTCAGCCATCTTCTTAGCTCCATTTAATAAATCTTTAGTACTGTACATAATATTATAGTTTTTTCGAATTGTAAAAAAATTACAGGCTTAACGCACCTGTTATGCTCATTGCGGAAGGTTCTTTGTTGTACTAAACCTACAAGCCTACGTCGTAATTTTACGCTGCACAACGACGTTTCTCAGCAACCCAGGACGATTGGTAATACTGCCCATATGGGATTTTTACAGGATTTCATAAATCCTGTTGATTTATACTCAACCATTTTTTAAAAATTCTAAGACCCTTCTAAAGTGAAAATTTTCATCAACTATAAAAGTCTTGAAAAATTTGCTTTAGACAGGAATCTTGAATTTTGAGATTGATTGTTTTTGAAAACTGGAGAAAAGGATGGCGGCCGTCGCAGGGCCTTCGAGCATATCTCTATGCCCAAAATTTTGCACTCACAGGCCTATAACGGCTCCAGTTTCCCAAACAGTCAATTTCTTCTCTAATCAGCCTTTAAGAAAGCTGTATGTAGGTCTTGGATAAGATCGCATACATTTTCCTTGAATTGACAACCTAATTCAGGATTTTCTTTGCTTAGCAGAAAGAGAACAGATTCTAGAGTATATCTAGCATCACACACTTTGGCAATCAATGAACAAGTTACTGGAATAACTTGCTTACCCTTTTCGGTTCTTACTATTTCCATATTATTATGATTGTTTGAAATGTTAATCTAGATATGTACTCACACTACTACAGTGCTTTCACCTCTGACCCACGTGAAGGTTCTAGATATGTCAGAGATTTTAGGACATACAGTCCAAGGAATTTCAACCTTGAGCGAAAATCAAAGATATGTTTGTTAATTAAATAATGTTATTTGGTTTGTTTGTTTGGTTTGTTTTTACTCCCACCAATAAGTAGACTTCACAAATGTAAATAACTTTGTTTCCTCGTTACGAGTACAAAGAATTACATACATAAAATCCTCAAACAGTGGGAGTTCTTTTTCGAAAGTGAGATAATACCCTTCAGTAGTTTTAAAACGCTTAGGGTTCTTTTCTCTTCTTCCTATAAATGTATACATACATTTAAAAAGAAGAGGAGTATTATTCCTCCCCTTCCCAGTTTACCATTTCTACGGCAGGAAGTTCCTGCTGTTCGAAATAATAGGTAACAGCCTGTAAAGCAGACTTTGCATCTTTTGCCGTAGTGTTTTTGCCCGTTTTTTCGTCACGAGGGCCGACAAAGGTTCCGTCACGACGCTGCATTGGGGTTACCTTTACGTCCTGAGGAGTTACTTCAATAGCAACCTCGTTTTCGAGTGCCGATGCCAAATAGTTCAACTTGGCAACGTTGCCACCTACGGGCCACTGGAGACCTCTTGCAGAGAAGAACTTAGACGTACTCATCTGATGCCCATCATTAAACTTAACGACGTTGAAAGCACCAACTGAGCCGTTAGCCTTCACGTGCTCAATACCTACGACCTTGAGGGCATTACCCTTTGCATTGCCAAAGAAGTTATCTCCTTCTTTTGAACTAAAAAAACTCTCAGAACTACGACGCTCATTCTCTGTCTTCTGCATAAGGGAAATGTCCCTTTTTGAAAAATACTTACTCATAATGTTAAATGTTATTAAAAGTTTATAATATATCTTTTTTTGTTTTCACTCAAATAGGGTGGGGGGACTGTCGTATGGTACCACCCTCCCTCTCACAACAAAAATAAAAAAAAATTTTAAAAAAAAATTTTAAAAAATAAAAAAAATTTTCGGAAAGGGGTTTTTAGAAAAAATTCTTATAGTAGAGTATAACTCAAAGATAAAAATTTCGGCCAGGGGCTGATTAATTATAGTTATTTAAGTATAGTATTAATTATAGTTAGTGTCGGATTTTTTAATGGGGTTGTATGTATTTTTTAACGAACCCCTATTGATTTTTTAATGGGGTTGTCGGATTTTTTAATAAAGTACTAAAATTTTGAAATTTTTGGAGTAGTCGATATTTTTAATGTAAATAAAAATATTTAATTATGGAAAATGAAAATAATAAGCAATTTGTAGTTCTTCCGAATGAAGTTGTCGATTGTGAAGATATAAGTCCGAAAACTTTAGTAGTTTATTGTGCAATTAAACAACACATGAATAAAGAAACATTAGAGGCTTTTCCTAGTGTTAAAACTATTGCTCAAGAAGCTGGGTGTGGAGAAGATGCTGTACGGAAAGCAATTAAAGAATTAGTGGATAACAATTTCATCGAACAAAAAGTAAGAAAAGGACAAAGTACAATATATAAGTTCTCGACTACTAAACAGTTTGAACCTTTCTCATATGATTTTTTAAAAGACGATAAAATCAAAATCCGAGAAAAGGCTTATTTAATGATGAACCAAAAAGATATGTATAATAAAGGAACTGGAATAGGATCTATTTCATTCACTACTAAAGAAGTAGCTAAGAGAACTAGAATGTCAGTACCTACTGTTCTTGCTTGTGAGAATACTTTAATAAAGGCTGGATATTTAACAAAGGCAGACTCAAAAATGATAGATTCTGAATCTGGTGTTCATAAGGATTTAAGAATGTATCTTCTTCAATTATATAATATGGCAGCCGTTACTTATAGGCAAACACAAAAGAATACAGAAGATATACAAGCACTCCAAAAAGATAATGAAATTATGCAGAAACAAATAGAAATCTTAACAAGGGAGGTCTTTAAAAATAAGGAAATTCCAGAAATTACTATTTAACACTTTTTAACTTTGTAATATTAAAAAATAATAATACTTTAATATCGTTATGAGACAAGAAGAATTATTTACAACTCTTATTAAAGAGTTATTTGAAACGGATGGAACACATTATGAATATCAGGACAATGATGCTCAATATGTTGTAGATTCTTAGAAAGATGGTAATACTTTAACTATTAAAGTTACTATTAATGAAAATACAGATAAGAAAGAATTTGAAAAATGGCTAGAACAAATAGATGATGAATTATTTTCTGAAGTTCTTGAAGAACTTGAAGAAGAAGGATTGTCTAACTTAAATGAAATTTACAGTTCTCCAAATTACAAAATTACTATTAATAAAGTTAAGTCGAAAACAAAGGAGATAGCAGAAAGAAAAATTAAAGAACTTCAAAAATTATTCGCATGATTTATTGGATTGCAGCAATTATTTATATAATAGGAATTTTTGTTTCTTATTATTGTATTATTAGACATTGGACAAATCATAGTCTATTTAATAGGATTTGGTTTAGTATTTTTTGGATTGCTTTAGTTCCTCTTTATGGAATTCATAAAGTTTATAATCATTTTAAAAAATTAAATGATAGCCAAAAAGTTTAATTTGCTAAGCTCTAGAAGGGCATCTAGAGCTTTTTATTCCCCTATGGTGTAAAGGTCAGTCACAGAAGACTCTAAATCTTTTAGTCTCCGTTCGAGTCGGAGTAGGGGTACTTGAACAAACTTGATATGGAAACTACTTTTAAATATAAAGGACAAATAATTTCTACTCCAAATTTGGAAAAGAAATTAAAAAGAATGAAAATATCTATAGATGATATAGAAATTATAAAAGAAGAAAAAAAGTTAGAAGAAAAAAAATTACCTGAATTATTAGATACTTATAGAAAAGTTAGAATTCGTTCTACATTAGATGATTCAACAAGAATTGGATATATTCCAAAAGATTCTCCTAATCCAGAAATTAAGGATTTATTAAAAAGGTTTATGTGGAATCCGACAACCAAAACTGGATTAAGAGAATTTACAGAAGATTATGTAAAAACTCTTTATTATGAGAAATGAGTTATTTTGCCAGCTTTATGAAACTGGAATTAAATTAATTAAAGTTATTGAAGAAATATCTAAAGAATGTGATATGTTCAATTCTCAAGAACATCTAGATTTTTTGGATAAACTAAATGAAATTAGCGTAACGTGGTAAAAAGTAAAAGCCGAACATCTTAATTGATGCTCGGCTTTTTCCATTGTGCAAACCATTTTCTATGTTTTAAATAATCTAAATTATTTTCATTACTATAAGCTTCTCTCTCAAAAGAAACATATTTATATCCTTTAGCAACCCACTCTATAAAATATATTATATAGAAAAATATTAATCCTAATTCTAATTGCTACCTACCATGAATCTTTTCGTGATTTAAATCGATTTCATTAAAAGGGTATTTCGTTTTAATAAAAATAAAAGGCCATAATGTTATAGCCTTAAATTTATTAAATGGAAACACCTTGTTCCGCACTATTACCATTTTTACTTTTCTTATTACTTAAATAATTCCCAACTAATCCTAACCCAGTTTGTAGAATGTCTCCAAATCCAAATCCACTACTCTGATTAAGACTGGCTAACTAATTGTTTATTTGCATATCAGCTTCTGCTGAAGCTTGTGCTAACATTTTCTTACCATATATCTATTGTAAATCCCAATTTCTTTTAGCAATGCTGATTGGGCTAGCATTTGCTTCTTCTGGAAGTCCTTCCTTTTCCATTTGAGTAGCTTGCTAAGTAAAATCTGGAAGACTCAAAGATTGTAAGTAAGAAGATTTCCACTGATTTAATTCATCCTTTACCTTATTATATTTAATTGAACTATAAATTCCATTAAGTAGCTATCCAAGATAGTTAGTTGCTACTTGTCCTTCAGGACTATTTAAAAACTAACCACCCAACTTAGTTTCTTCTTGTGCCATAATCAAACAAAATCAAAAAAGTAAACAGTTTTTGGATCATTAATCATCTCCTCAGTAATCTCTGGATTATTCTTTTTAGCCCATTTCTTAATAGAAAATCCATATTTAATCATACCAATAATTTCTTTAAAAGTATTTAATTTACAGGTATAATCAACATACTTTAATTTTCCAGCTTTTAAAATTTTCCAATCCTTTTTTATAATAATCCAATCTAATTTATTATAATACTTCAAACAACTAACTTCTTCCATAAAATCCCAAACTTCATCTTCATCCTTATATTTTTCTAATATAATTCTAAAATATGCTTCAGGAAATCTGGATTTCATTTCTTCACATAAATCTTCTATAGTATCGAAAGTATAAATAAAATCTACTTTTCCATGACAAGTTCTCCATTTATGTTTTTTATCTTTATAAATTCTTATATCAAAATATCTTACCTTTTTATATTGTGCGATTAAAGGTAATTCCTAAGTTTTCCATATTCCTGAGAATAATTTATATATCTTATTCTTTACTTCAGAATATGTCATTGAATCATGTGATGCAACCATTGGCTTATTTTAAACTATTTAATTATATTTCCACCTTTCTAATGCTTCCAACTCCTAGCATTAGCAGCAAAGGTAGCTCTTTTTCTTATTTTAGGATCAGAACTTCTCTTGCCCTTAGCAATACAAGCAGAAGTTACTTTTCCTCCACAGTATTCAGTAAACTTACCACGATTAGCCTTTTTTATATGGATTTTACTTCCATTTTTAAATGTTATTATCATACAAACTTAAATTTAATTTAAAAATTACAATTCTGGCCTATTTTTTATTTATTTAACTTTAATTTATTTTGACCTCCTCAAATATATGAATATTTTAGAATAAACCAAAATAATATTAATTTCTTAAGTTAATGTTGCAGATTTTTAATTACCTCAAAGAATTATGGAAAACAATAAATAAAATTCATCCCGAAACAAAAACTTTAATAATTGTTCTGTTGTTTGGATGGGTTTTTTATTTGTAGATAAAGGATGAAATAAAAGTTTAGCTTCACGAGAATGAGTATAAAATAGCTCAAGATTCAAAAAACGCTGAAAAATATTCTATGGAATCCGCTTTAGAAATAAACCAACAAGTTAAATTAATATCAAAAATAGATAATGAGGCTTTCGATGTTTTATTATTAAATTATCATAATAATACTCAAAGTTTATAGGGATATAAATATTTATATTTATCCTGTCTTACAGAAGCTCCCAAATCTCTAGATACAGAACCATTAAAACCTCAATGGAACAAAATTGATTATATATATTTTGCGGATGAATTGTCCAAAATACATGAACAAAGTTTTGTCAAGTTTGATGATGTTGAATCTATGGCAACTCATCTTCCTAAATTTTATAGATTAGTAAAACCAAGTGAAGCTAAATCTGTAGCTTTCTTTACTATAGAGGGGCATAATTATCCAATTGGATTAATTATTCTTCTATATAAAGAAAAAGTTAAATATGAATAGAATTATACTAAAAACATTCTTCCATGTATATAGAGGTTGGCAATACTTCTGGATTATGAAAGGGTTAAACAATGACTACAATAATTTTAGGAACAGCTCATTTAAAAAGTACTCCAGGAAAATGTTCTCCAGACAAAAAATTCTTTGAATATCAATACTCAAGAGAAATATGTAAAAACTTATATGCTATATTTAAAAATATGGGATATAATGTTTTTATTGATATTGAGGATGATGATATAGCAAATACAACTCCTACAAAAGAATTAGTTTTACGTTGTAAGATTGTAAATGATTTGGTGAAAAAATATAAAGATTGCATTTATGTGTCAATACATGTTAATGCTGCTGGAGGAGATGGAAAATGGCATGAGGCTACTGGGTGGGAAGCTTATACTACTAAAGGAGTAACTAAAGCAGATAAGTTAGCAACCTGTTTATATAAAGCCGCAGAATTTAATTTAAAAGGAAAGAAAATTAGAAAAGATACTGGAGATGGAGATCCAGATAAAGAAGCTGGATTCTATGTATTAAAAAATACTAAATGTCCAGCAGTTCTTACTGAAAATTTCTTTTAGGATAATAAAAAGGATGTGGAATATCTTAATAGTACTTTAGGATTTCATTAGATATTAAGACTTCATGTTGAGGGAATCTTAACATATTTAAAAGATAATTAATTTAATATAAATGTAATATGTAATATGGAATATGATAAAATTAACAAAGATGTATGGTTTAGAGAAAGGGATCATGTATATGGAAATATAAATGATCCATCTATTAAATATACATCAGTTACTACAATGATTGGCAAATATGAGCCAGAATTTGATTCAGAATTTGTATCTAAATATAAAGCTTTAGAAAGACTACTTTCTCCAGTAGATTGGAAGAAAGAAAAAGGAGGAATTTGGAAAGCCCATAAAATACCTTCTGACTTTTTAGATGTATATAATATATCTGAAGAAGAACTCAATAAAGTTCAACAAGATATATTGGATGAATGGACTCAAATAAATAAAGAGTCTTGTGAAAGAGGAACTAAAATTCACTCCCAATTAGAAAATTCTTTTTATGATATTGGTTCCAATATAACTCTTAAAAAATTTGGAATTGGAGGAAAGTTTGAATGTAAAAAGAATTATAATGAATTAGATATGGAATATGGAGTATATCCAGAATATCTTATTTATTATGACAATCCAAAATTGGATTTACATGTGGCAGGACAAATAGATTTATTAGTTAAAAATGGAAATGATATTTGGATCATTGATCATAAAAGTAATAAAAAAATTGACCTTAAGGGCTTTTACAACAGTTCAACACGCACGACAGAAAAACTAAAGTATCCATTAGGTACTTTAGATAACTGTAATTTTAATGTATATCAATTACAACTTTCTACATATGCTTGGATGCTTCAAAAAATAAATCCAAACTTTGTAATTAAGGATTTAATATTAAATCATTATGATCATGATGGGAAAAATACTTTATACCATTGTACCTATCTTAAAGATGATGTAGAAAAGATGTTAAAACATTTTGTTAAACAACAAAAACTTGATAAACAAAAAGCTAAATATGCACGTATTGAATATTGATGAAAGGCTGGCAATTTGTAATAATTGTCCTATATATAGCCCAAAAGATGGAAGATGTAATTCAAATCTATGGATTAATCCAGATACAAATGAAGTTAGCACCTATGCTAAAATAGGATATGTAAGAGGATGTAATTGTGTTCTTAAAATAAAAGCAAGAAATCCTCATAATCATTGTATAGCAGGAAAATGGTAATATGAATCTCTTTCTTAAAATTCAAAATATAATAGTTGGTAACTGGAGAAATTTAACTGGTTATACATCAGATGAAACAGAACGTAGGAGATAGATATGTAAAACTTGTGAATCCAATATGGAATATATGGGAACAAGAATATGCTCTGAATGTGGTTGTCCAATAAAATCTAAAACCACAGTAGAGAATGAAAAATGTTATTTAAATAAATGGTAATATGAATACAGAAAAAAGTAAATTAGCTATGGATATAGCTGGAGAATCTACATCTAGAATTGTAGCTTTAGATGGAACAACTGCGGAAGATGTTATTTATGATAGAAACGCAAAGAAATTAAATGATATGGTAGATGCTTATTCAGAAAGATTTGAAAAACATTCTGCTAATATTGAAGAATTTGCTGATAAAATAAATAAAAATGTAGAAAACATTGAAATCCTCCCATTAGGAAATTATGTATTAATTAAACCTTTTGAACAAAATCCTTTCCAAAGAATTGTAAGAAGTTCAAGTGGACTTATTATAGATACTGGAGGATTTGCTCCTGAAATTAAAAATACTGATACAGGAGAATATCAGGAAGAAGAACAATTTATAAGAGTTGGAGTAGTTCAAGAAGTTGGTCCAGAATGTAAATACCTAAAAGCTGGGGATGCAGTTTTCTATTCAAAACCTAGTGAAGTTCCAGTTCCATTTTATAAACAAGGATTGGTTAATGTTAATGAAACTAGAATTCTAGCTGTAG
>JAEEGL015361297.1_pt1 | contig 13029 bp, 10 predicted proteins | sample 9134231 | NCBI WGS metagenome assembly JAEEGL01 (sample SAMN16246548, study PRJNA631951) | gut metagenome | biome: gut microbiome; feature: rumen; material: fiber-attached | host: Bos | place: Iran: Karaj | collected 2018-10 | reverse complement strand
GCGCGGATGCTGCAGCGCCTCAAGTATGGCGGGTTTTGTGATTTCGTGAAAAGCAAGGCGCTTGGTATTGCTCTTGTCAAGCTTGAGCGAATCAAAAATATGCCAGGCTATGGCCTCTCCCTCGCGGTCTTCATCGGATGCGAGCCAAACCATAGAAGATTTGTCGGCCATCTTCTTCAGGTCCGCCACGACTTTTTTCTGGTCGGGCGACACTTCGTACTTGGGAGCGAAACCGTGCTCCACAGCAATCCCGTCGTTGTTCTTGGGCTAGTCACGTATGTGTCCGTAACTGGATTTCACCACATACCCTTCTCCCAGGAACTTCTCAATAGTCTTGGCCTTGGCCGGAGACTCCACAATCACTAAATTTTCTCCCATAATCTCTCTATTATATCATATAGTGTCTCGCAAAGTAACGGATTTATTTCTACATTTGCCAAAACTTCTCAAATGAAAGACAAAACTCGCAAAACGATTATAAAGTGGTGGTGGATTATTTTGATGGCGCCATTTTTTTTGGTCGGCTTCTGGATGCTGCTTCTGGCAGTGTTCGCCAAGATCCCGTCTTTCGAAGAATTGGAAAACCATAAGAGCAACCTTGCGACAGAACTTATCAGCTGCGACGGCCGCGTGCTCAGCACATACCACATAGAAAACCGCACCTTCGCAAGCTACGAAGACCTTCCCCAATCCCTGATAGATGCGGCGGTGGCCACCGAAGATGCCCGGTTCTACCGTCACTCCGGCATAGACTTCCGCGGCCTGGGCCGCGTGGCGGTCAAGACGCTCGCAATGCGCGAGAGTTCTTCCGGCGGCGGCAGTACCATCACCCAGCAGCTTGCCAAGACCCTGTTCCCCCGTGACGAGCGTTATCCCAAATTCCCGGGCGGCAAGCAGATACATATGATCAACATCAAGTTCAAAGAGTGGATTACGGCGGTCAAACTCGAGCGCAACTACACAAAGAACGAGATCATAACCATGTATATGAATGCCGTTTTCTTCGGCAGCAACGCCTACGGCATCAATACGGCGGCACGTACGTTCTTCGACAAGCACCCCTCCGAACTCACCGTAGAAGAGAGTGCCACCCTGGTGGGAATGATCAACAAGCCCACCCGCTACAATCCGGCTCTCAACTACGACTATTCGCTTGCCCGCCGCAACCTTATTCTTTCGCGTATGCAGCGTCACGGCTATCTTTCCAAACACGACTGCGACTCCATCAAGCAGCTGGACATCGTGCTTGCCTACGCGCGCCAGGACCACAACACCGGCCTCGCCCCATACCTGCGGGATATGCTGCGACGCACCATGAATGCCTCCAAGCCCAAGCGGAGCGAGTACCGCAACTGGGTCGACTACCAGATAGACTCCACTGCGTGGGTTGATGACCCGCTGTACGGATGGCTCAACAAGAACATCAAGCCCGACGGCACCAAGTATAACCTGGACAAGGACGGACTGCGGATATTCACCACCATCGACAGCCGTATGCAGCGCTACGCCGAACAGGCTGTGCGCGAACACCTGGGCAAGGACCTGCAGCCGGCTTTCAACCAGGACCTCAACAGAAAGCGCAACCGGCCCTTCTCCAACGACATTCCCCAGGACGTGATAAACAGCGTGATGAACCAGGCCCGCCACTGGAGCGACCGGTACATCGGCATGAAGAAGGCTGGCTTTTCCGAGAAAGACATTCTCCAGAGCTTCGATGTCCCCGTAAAGATGACCGTCTTCGCCTGGAACAAAAAGGGCAGCATAGACACGGTGATGACGCCCAACGACTCCATAATCTACTACAAGTCACTGCTGCGCGCAGCCCTGATGGCGGTTGAACCCAATACCGGCAAGGTGAAGGCCTATGTGGGAGGTCCGGACTACCGCTATTTCAAATACGACAACGTCCGCCAGGGACGCCGGCAGGTGGGGTCCACCATCAAACCGTATCTCTACACCCTGGCTATGCAGGAAGGATTCAGTCCCTGCGACCGGGTGGCCAACATTCCCTATACATTTGAAATCGGCAACACCACCTGGACGCCCAAGAGTACCGACAGGGCGGAATACATCGGCCGCATCGTGACTCTCAAATGGGGCCTTGCGCACTCGTCAAACAATATCTCCGCCTTCCTGATGAAGCAGTTCGGCCCGGAAGCGATGATAGAAATGTGCCGCAAGATGGGCATCAGCAGCTATCTTGACCCGGTTTACTCACTCTGCGTGGGTTCCTGCGACATATCGGTATTCGAGATGGTATCCGCCTACAACACCTATCCTTCCCGCGGCGTACACATCAACAGTATGTTCGTGGAGAGAATAGAAGACAGCCAGGGCAACCTCCTGGAGAGTTTCACCCCCCGCAAAACCGAATCCATCAGCGCCCAGACGGCATATCTGATGGTGAACTTGATGCAGGGCGTGGTCAACGAGGGCACCGCCACCCGTCTGAAATGGAAATACGGCATCCAGGGCGCCGCCGGCAAGACCGGTACGACCAACGACCAGTCCGACGGCTGGTTCATCGGTTATGTGCCCCGCCTGACCGCAGGAGTATGGGTAGGTGCGGAAGACCGTCAGGTACACTTCGAGAGCCTGGCACTGGGCGGAGGCAGCAATATGGCCCTCCCGATATGGGGCCTGTTTATGCAGAAGGTACTCAACGACAAATCTATAGGCATTGCCAACGGCGAGACATTCGTGGCGCCGGCAGGATGGGACATGGACCTTAGCTGTGCCGGCGGCGGACAGGATCTCTCTTATGAGGAGTCCGGGTACTCCAATTCGGAGGAAGACCAATATTTCGATTAGAATGAAGAAAAACATTGCAGTAATATACGGCGGTCCATCTTCGGAACGTCAAATCTCCATCTTGAGCGGCAGGTATGCCGCTTCCGTCATCGACCGCGACCGGTACAACGTTTACGAAATCCTTTTCAACCCCGACTGCTGGCAGCTTGTCGAGTGGCAGGGCGAGACCATGTCCGTAAAAGGGATAGTGGACAAGGGGGACTTCTCTTGCAACGGCGTCAGATTCGACGCGGCCTGCATTATGATTCACGGTATACCGGGAGAGAACGGCCTGCTCCAGGGCTATTTCGAGATGATGGGAATACCCGTGACCACCTGCTCGTCGTTTGTATGCACCATAGCCTTCAACAAGTATTCGTGCAAGCGGCTGCTTGCCGACACCGGAGTCAAGATGGCCCCGGACGTATTCCTTCGCAAAGGGCAGGAGTATGACGCCGAACAGATTGCCGAGCAGATGGGTCTTCCCCTGTTCGTGAAGCCCTCCGACGGCGGCAGCAGCTTCGGCGTGACCAAGGTGAAGGACTCCTCGCTGATGGGGGCGGCCATCGATTATGCCTTCAGCGAGAGCGATACCATACTCATAGAGAAGGCTATCCCGGGACGCGAACTCACCCAGGCCATATATATGGACGGCGGACAGCCTGTGGCACTGCCCATAATCGAGATTGTCACCACCAACGAATACTTCGACTACGACGCCAAGTACAACGGCAAGAGTGAGGAGATCTGTCCCGCTCCGATATCCGAAGAGCTGGCAGAAGAGATTACCCGCTGCACCAAAAAGATTTATGCCCACCTGGGCGGCACGGGACTTATCCGCATAGATTACATAGCCGGAGAAGACGGTGTCTTCTTCCTTGAAATCAACGCCACCCCCGGTATGACCCGTATGAGCCTGGTGCCCAAGATGGTGCGCACTTCAGGCCGTACTATGACTGAATTCTTCACGGCGTTGATACAGAACGCCCTTGAGAAATGACGCTTAAAGAGCACATAAACGCCATAGCCGATGCCGTCGGACAGCTCTATCCTGCAGAAGAGGCGCACGCCATAGCGGTGCGTACCGTCACCGGCTTGCTTTCGGTTCCCGACTACAAATATCTGAGCGAACCCGACACAGTGGTGGAGCCGGACAAAGCCCTGCTGCTGGAAGATGCCGCGCTCAGGCTGTCAAAGGGCGAGCCTATGCAATATGTCCTGGGTTACACCTGGTTCGCCGGCCTGCGTATCAGGGTTGCACCCGGGGTGCTGATTCCGCGTCCCGAAACCGAACAACTCTACGAACTGGCGGCCCAGGACTGCGACAACCTGATGACAGCCAGCGAAGATGACAGCTTCAACATTCTGGACATATGTACAGGCAGCGGATGTCTGGCCTGCGCGTTTGCCTCGGAGTTCCCCGAAGCACACGTTTACGCCTGCGACATCAGCGAGGCCGCCCTTAGAATCGCCTGCCGGCAAAAGGTCCGTCTGCAGGGCGCCCGCCCGGTTTTTTTCAAGGCCGACGTAATGCTGCCGCCACCCGCCGGTCTGCCACGTTTTGACCTTATTGTGAGCAATCCGCCCTATGTGCGCGAAAGCGAAAGGGCGCAGATGCGCCCCAACGTGCTTGACTGGGAACCCGCTGAAGCACTTTTCGTGAGCGACGACGATCCGTTGGTGTTCTACCGTGCAATCGCTCTCTGGGCCGACCGCCTCCTGAAGGAAAACGGCAGCCTCTGGCTGGAAATCAACGAGAATCTTGCTCCTGAAACGGCCGCCCTTTTTACCGGAGCCGCCGTCATAAAGGACATCAACGGCAAAGACCGCTTCATTGTCGTAAAGAAATAGCCTCCGTTGGTATCAATCCCGTTTTTTCTTAACTTGCGGGGAAAATGCAGATTATTTTATGGCAAAAGAACGCACTGTGTGGTATTGTACCTCCTGCGGCAACGAGAGCCCCAAGTGGATGGGCCGCTGTCCCGCCTGCGGCGAGTGGAATACGATGGTAGAGGAGCCCAAAAGGGAGAAGAAATCGTCTGCGTCCGGCCGAAGCAGGGCCATTTTGGCAACCGGATCCGACGCCCGGCCGCAGCTCCTGGAAGATATCTCGCTCTCTTCAGAAAACCGATTTTCCATAGGGCTGCAAGAGGTTGACAGACTTCTCGGGGGCGGTCTGGTAGAGGGGTCTATGATACTTCTGGGCGGCGAACCCGGTATCGGCAAATCCACCCTCGCCCTGCAGATTCCCCTCGGGGTTGCCTCACTCAAAACACTGTATGTCTCCGGCGAAGAGAGCCCGCGCCAGATAAAGATGCGCGCCCAGCGCCTGGGAGGCGAGACCTCAAATTGCAGCATCCTCTCGGAAACGATCCTTGAGAACATCCTGGACCAGGCCGTCGGGATGTCTCCCGACCTGCTGATAGTCGATTCCATCCAGACCATATACAGCGACGCCCTGGATTCGTCTGCAGGCAGCGTCTCACAAGTCAAGGAATGCGCCGCCCGCCTGCTCAGATATGCCAAAGAGACCGGCACACCGGTGATTCTGATCGGCCACATCACCAAAGACGGCACCATTGCCGGCCCCAAGGTCCTGGAGCACATCGTGGACGTGGTACTGCAGTTCGAGGGTGATACCCGCGGTGCCTATCGGCTGCTGCGCAGCATAAAGAACCGCTTCGGCAGCACTTCTGAACTTGCGGTGTTCGAGATGACCGGCACCGGCCTCAGGGAGGTACTGAATCCTTCCGAGATTTTGATTCCTATGCATCAGGACGATTTGAGCGGCATAGCCATCGCTTCCGTTATGGACGGCACCCGCCCCTTTATGCTGGAAATACAGTCGCTGGTGAGCACGGCCGCCTACGGAATGCCGCAGCGCAACGCCAACGGCTTTGACGTGCGCCGTATGAACATGCTGCTGGCCGTACTCGAGAAGCGGGCCGGATTCAAACTTGCAGCAAAGGATGTTTTCCTTAACGTTGCAGGAGGGCTGCGCGTAAGCGACCCGGCGTGCGACCTGGCGGTTGCAGTAGCCATTCTGGCGAGCAATTTTGACCTGAGCGTGCCGCTCTCGAATTGCTTCGCGGCCGAGATAGGCCTCAGCGGAGAGCTGCGCCCGGTGAGCCAGATCCAGCGTCGCATAGCAGAAGCCAGGAAACTCGGTTTCAAGAAGATATTCATTTCGTCCTTCAACCGCGAAGGCTCATTTTCAAAAAGTGGCATCGAAGTTGTACCCGTAGCCGACATACCGGCCCTCTGCAGGCTTGTGTTCAAGTAAAATGACTGTTTTGAGACATATCTTCCGGCGGGTTGCGGCGGCAATCATCTTTGCGGCCGTGACTTTTTCTTCTGCCTTCGGCCAGGGGAACACCGCCGGACAGAGTATCTTCAGAATCGAGATCGACGAGAATGGTGATACTGTTTTTGTCGATCAGATCCGTCCTGCCCGCATCCACCCCAAGAAGTATCTCTCCAAGCGGGAATGGCGCATCCGCGCACGGAGGGTGCACAATTTCAGCAAGGCCTACCCCTATGCCCTGTTCATTGCCCGCACCATCCACGAGACCGACAGCCTTTTCGAGGCCCGCGGTTACAACGACCGGCAGCAGGACAAATATCTGCAGAGCATAAAAGACGACCTGTTGAACGATTTCGAGCCGCTCTTCAAAGGGCTCACGCTCAGCCAGGGCCTGATGATGATCCGCCTGATAGACCGCGAGGTAGGAATGCCTCCGTACGATATTATCAAGAAATATCTCGGCCGAATCAACGCCTCTTTCTGGCAAGGTGTCGCAAAACTTTTCAAGGGAAACATCAAGCAGCGTTACGAACCGGAGGGAGAAGACGCCGACCTTGAAGAACTTGTAAAAGCGTGGAACTACGGCGAATTCGACGAGCTGTACGAATTCCTGTTCGGCAAACCCCGGCCGGATATCTATATCCCTGAGAAGTTCCGCGAACCTTACTACAAGTCCCTGGAAGAGAACAAGGCCCGCGGACGGGCTGCCCGCAGGAACAGGAAAAACAAATAATACCCCTCTTATCTGTACCGGCAGGCGTTGTAAGGCGGCTCCCCGCTGTAGGGTTCAGCGGGGAATGAAACCGTGCAGGTAGCGGGGGTGGCGGCGGTAATGAATCCAAGTCCGCCGGTTACGTTCCCGGGATAGACAACAGGCTCAGTCATAAAGTCTATGTAAGTTCTGGCCGCATCGACCGCCTTCAAATACAGATACTCTTCGAAAGAGATGGTGTATATCTTGAAAACCCGGTCCATAGAATAGCTTTCACCCTCTTCGAACTGTTCAAAGAACCGGACGAATCCGTCGAGATAGATTCCGTAATTCAAGTCGTATATCTTGAGCGTATGTGACGCATCTGCGAACATTCCGTCGTCAAACAACTCATAAATATTGTCGTCGCGCCCCAGGATGACGTCCAGGATACTGCTTCCGACAGAGTGCAGTATCACATCGTCACTGGCATCAAAGGTGCCGGAGTTGACGAAAGAGGCCACCTTGCGGCCGGAGGCATCCAGGCGGTAATATATCTCCTCCGACATAAGCAGATAGTAGTTCTTTTCGCCCGGTTTGTCCTTTATGGTGATATTGTACTGACGGGTTGTGCGCGTACTGCTGCCGGTGTCAAAGTCATCCCTTGTCAAAACCACCCGCATCGTGTCCAGTGCCGTGATCGAGGCCGCACTCTCCGGCACGGTAGTACGGGCAGTGGCAGAGAGGCCGTCCCAATTCACCTCTATGGAAATCTCATCTCCGGCAGAGAGGGCGCTCTCCATGTCATAGCCCAGAAACTCCTCTGAAACACTGCCGTCAAACAGTTTTATCTCCCGGACAACCGGCAGCGCAGCGATTTTGGCGCCCCCGTTTATGGAGCATTCCACCTCTGCATCCCTGACCACACTGCAGCCGGCGCCTTCGCTGCAATTGACAATAATCCTGTTGGTATGCTTATCCTGCAGCAACTGTGCATTCACCACCAGGAGCGCCTCGTTGCCGTCACTCCAGATTGTCTCCACCGGATGTTCGCAGGATATCGCAGCAAACGCAGCCGCAAACAATATTAGTATGCCCTTTCTCATAACAATCTAAAATTTACGGGTGTAACTGAACGACGGCAAAATGGGCAGCACGGTTATCTTGGTGACCTCAACTCCTTCCCGGACGGGCCTGTGCGTGTTTGGATCATATTCCACAATACCATCCTTGTATATGAAGTCGGGATTCATATTGTTGTAGGCGTTGTAGAGACTGATGTTCCAGACACGCTCTCCGCGGCGTTTTTTCTTATGGAAGTTGATACCGAGGTTCAGTGTGTGCGACGGCGGCAGCCGGTAATTGCCGCGGAATGAGACATAATCGCTTTCGCGGACATTCTGGTTGATGTCGAGCGTAGTGAATTCCCTTGTGGTGAGGGTCGTGACTCCTCCGGTAAAAAACTTCCAGCTGCCCGAGACGTCTATCCGGTCAGAGAACTTGTGATTCACCACCAGGCTGACGTCGTGGCGCCGGTCATATTTAAAGGGGAACCATTCCCCACGGTTGATGCTCCCGTCAGGAAACCGGCGGTCGCTCTTTGCCAGAGTATAGCCCAGCCAGCCGGTGGTTGCGCCGGTCTTCTTCTGAATGAACAGTTCCATTCCATAGGCGCGCCCCTGCCCCATCGCCACCTTGCCTTCCCAGCCGGTAGAGGTTATCAGCACCGACATTCCGTCCTTGTACTCCAGGACATTATGCATATCCTTGTAATAACCCTCCAGCGAAATCTCCCAGCCGTCGCCAGCCTCCCAGTAGGTGCCCAGCGAGACCTGGTCGGCCGTTTCGGGCTTGATATCCCTGGTGATAGGCACCCACAGATCGGTGGGGAGCGATATGTCGGTAGAGGCCAGCAGATGGACATACTGCGACATACGGGCGTAGGAGGCCTTGATGCTGACTCCGCCGCCGACATCCACCCGGCCGGAGAAACGGGGCTGCAGCGACGCATACGTCTTGCCCTGGGTATGGAACAAACTTATATGTATACCTGGGTTGAAAGAGAGTCTCTGCCCTATCACAAAGTCGTCTTCGATATAAACTGAGGCTTCGTGTCCCGCCAGGACGCCTCCGGAAGCCATATTCATGGTGGTGTCCACCAGAGTCTCCTTGCCGGCCGTCTCCTTCTCTTTAAGCGTCGCTGTCTGGGGGCGGAAGTTGTGGTAAACATATTCTGCGCCGAACTTGACCAGGTGGTCCGGATTGGGATTGTAGTCAAAATCCATCTTGAGATCTATGTCGTTGATGCCGGAGTCGTAGCGGACCTCCATCCTCTCCTGACTCTCGTTGCCCTTGTACTTGTTGGTATTGTTGTACCGCACATCGACGTCCATCTCGTAGTGGTTGTAGGCCAGCGTGGTATTGGCAAACAGCTTGCTGCCAAAGGCGTGGTTCCAGCGAAGCGATCCCACCGTATTGCCCCAGTCCATATTGGCGTCGGTGTCCTCCTTGCTCACAAAATCGGGGTCGATCTGTCGCTCGTTGCTGTTGTCGTAGTGCACCAGAAACCGGTCGCGGCCATGATAAACGCTGGCTATCAGGCGGTCGTCGTTGCTGAAGCGATGGGTTATCTTGCCATTGATGTCGCCAAACCAGTAATTGGCCGGGACGTCAAAAAGTCGCAGCACAGGGGTGAACAAAAAGGAGTGAAGTACCCTGGCGCTCACAGAAAAAGCGGTCTTGTCACGTACAATCGGACCTTCAAGATGCACCCTGTCGGAGAGCATTCCCACGCTCACCAGACCGTGGAACTCCTTCATATTGCCGTCGTTAGTACGCACGTCTATCACAGACGAAAGGCGCCCGCCGTAGCGCGCGGGGAAAGAGCCTTTGAACAGCGTCACCTTCTTTACCGCCTCCGGCGTAAACACAGAGAAGATACCGAACATATGGTTGACGCTGTAGAGTGGTATGTCGTCAAGCAGAATCAGGTTTTCATCGGGACCTCCGCCGCGCACGTAGATGCCGGACGAGCCGGTGGAACCTCCCTGCACACCCGGCAGGAACTGCAGGGACTTGAGCACATCCTTCTCTCCGAACAGCGCCGGCATACTCGCCAGTGCATTCTGCGGCACTTCCAGCGCTCCGGCATTGGTGGAGTGGAGCCCCGCCTCCTTGCGCGCCGTCACCACCGCCGCCTTAAGTTGCGAACCAGGCTCCAGCCGCACGTTGATCACCGTGTCGCGGACAAAGTCCAGCGTCTGCTCCACATCCTTATAGCCAAGGAACGACCAAGTCAGCGACCGCTTTCCTGCCGGAATGCTCAATGTATAGAAACCGTAGTTGTTTGACACCGCACCCGCCAGGGGCGTCCCCGGAGCCGGATTGTTGTATATGACACCCGCCCCTATCAATATCTCCCCGCTGCCTGCATCCGAGATATAACCGCTCACCGTAACCTTCTGGCCGGATACCGCCACTGACAAGGCGACAGCCAGCATGCAACACAATATCTTTTTCATACGCTATTCTAATCGCAGACGCGCCAACGCCAAATCTTCGGGAGTAGTAATTTTGATGTTGTACTTGAGACCTTCCACCAGATTGATGCGCCAGCCGGCGGCTTCCACTACAGAGGCGTCGTCGGTAAAGGCGGGGTCATAGGGAAGTTTGTAGGCCGCCTTTATCACCTCGCTGCGGAACACCTGCGGCGTCTGGATCAGTCGGATGTCATCCCGCTTCAGGACATAGCTCTCGGGGCCGCTGACCTCGCGCACCGTCTCCACCGGAGCGATGGCGGGGATGGCATTGCCCATCTCCTCGCCGGCAACAAACATCTTTTCCAGAAATTCCGCCGTGACAAAAGGACGTACCCCGTCGTGGACCGCCACCACACTGTCGTCCGGCAGATACTGCAGCGCATTCTGCACGGAATGGAAGCGTGTGATGCCGCCCGAAGGGATGGCGTATCGCTCCAGGAAACCGCTCTGCCGGCAGTAATCTTTCCAGTATTCTTTCTTCTCCTGGTTCACCACGACGATGATCCCGACGGGGAAACTGAGCGACAGGAATCGTTCTATAGTATGGCGCAGCAGAGGTTTTCCCCCTATGCCGATGAACTGTTTAGGGGTATCTCCGCCCATACGCGTACCGCTGCCCGCCGCGACTATTATAGCATATTTTTTTCTCGCGCCCATTATCCGCTATTTTTGCACTACAAAAGTAATTTATTTCCCACAATTTGACTAAATTTGTAGTCTCTAATATCTCATTCGGAATGGATCAAATCAAGAAAATCGAACGCGCGCTGATTTCCGTTTTTTACAAGGACGGAATAGATGATATAGCGGCGGCCCTTACGCGCCGCGGCACCAAACTGATATCTACCGGAGGAACTTACGACTACCTTGCCTCCAAAGGCTTTGAGGTGGAAAAGGTAGAAGACCTTACCGGCTACCCCTCCATCCTGGGCGGCCGCGTGAAAACCCTCCACCCCAAGGTGTTCGGCGGCATACTGGCCCGCCGCGACAATGAGGGCGACCGCAGCCAGATGGCCCAATACGACATACCCGCCGTGGACCTGGTGGTGGTGGACCTCTACCCCTTTGACGAATATGTGGCAAAGGGCGCATCGCACCAGGACATAATAGAGAAGATTGATATCGGCGGCATTTCGCTTATCCGTGCCGCAGCCAAGAACTATCAGGATGTCGTGATTGTCCCCTGCCAGAGACTCTACGGCAAGTTGCTGGAGTGCATCGAGGCACACGACGGCGGCACCACCCTCGCAGAGCGGGAAGGTTTTGCGAAATGGGCTTTTGCCGTGAGCAGCAACTACGACACCTCCATCTTCAACTACCTCAACCGCGACCGCGAGGTGGACGCCTTCGCCTTCAATTCCCTGGAGCCCACCCCCCTGCGCTACGGAGAGAATCCTCACCAGGCGGCGGCCTACTACGGTGGCGCAGCCTCCCTTCCAAGGCAGTTGCACGGCAAGGAGATTTCCTACAACAATATGCTGGATATAGAGGCGGCGATAGAACTTATAGACGATTTTGACAGCACCGCGCTGGCCATCATCAAACACAACAACGCCTGCGGCTGCGCCGTAAGGCCCACCGTACTTGAGGCGTGGAAAGACGCCCTTGCCGGCGACCCTGTGAGCGCTTTCGGCGGCATCATCATTACGAATGCCACAATAGACGCAGCCACCGCAGAAGAGATAAACAAGATATTCTTCGAGGTCATCATAGCCCCCGAATACAGCAAAGAGGCCCTGGAGATTCTCGAGAGCAAGAAGAACCGCATCATACTCGAGCGTGGCGGCGTGAAGCCCTCTGCAGTGAAATTCCGCTCCATGCTGGGCGGAGCCCTGGTACAGCAGCGCGACACCGTGGCCGAAAGTGCGGCCGACCTGACTCCTGTCACCCAGGCCCGTCCCACCGAAGGCCAGATCAATGACCTGCTGTTCGCCAACCGCCTTGTGAAGCACAGCAAGAGCAACGCCATCGTCCTGGCCAAAGGCGGTATGCTTCTGGCCAGCGGCATCGGTCAGACATCCCGCGTAGATGCCCTGCGCCAGGCAATCGCCAAAGCGCGCAGTTTCGGTTTCGACCTCAACGGCGCCGTTATGGCTTCCGACGCCTTCTTCCCCTTCCCCGACTGCGTGGAGATTGCCCACGAGGCCGGCATCACCGCCGTAATCCATCCCGGCGGCAGCATCCGCGACGGCGAGAGCATCGACTTCTGCAACGCCCACGGGGTGGCTATGGTCACCACCGGCAAGCGTCATTTCAAGCATTAGAAAACAAATCAATATTTTCAGATATGGCATTTTCTTTCCTGACACAAGAGTTGGCTATAGACTTGGGAACCGCCAACACCGTCATGTTCATGAATGACAAGAAGGTCATCGACGAGCCGTCTATCGTTGCCATCGACACCTACACCGACAAGCCTATGGCTGTAGGATCAAGGGCCAAGTTGATGCACGAACGCACCAACCCGGGCATAAAGACCATACGTCCCCTCAAGGACGGCGTCATCGCCGACTTCGACGCTGCGGAGATTATGATCCGCGAGCTCATAAAAATGATCAACTATAAGAAATCGTTCTTCACCCCGAGCCTCAAGATGGTCGTGGGCAATCCCCGAGGCTCTACCGAGGTAGTGAAGAGGGCTGTACGCGACAGCTGCGAACGCGCCGGCGGACGTGACATCTATATGGTGTACGAGCCTATGGCAG
>JAEEGL014245623.1_pt1 | contig 13029 bp, 14 predicted proteins | sample 9134231 | NCBI WGS metagenome assembly JAEEGL01 (sample SAMN16246548, study PRJNA631951) | gut metagenome | biome: gut microbiome; feature: rumen; material: fiber-attached | host: Bos | place: Iran: Karaj | collected 2018-10 | reverse complement strand
CACCTCTTGCAAGTTCACCTGTCGAATCTTGCGCGGTTCCAGCGCATCGTCGAGCATGATGGCACCTGTGTTACTGGCATCTATCGTCAGGGGCAAGTAGCCGTCCTCATAGCCTTCGAGCCTGCCTCGTAGCAGATACTTACAATTCTTCTTCTCTGGCTGTAGCATAAACTGCGCTTCCCTCACCGTGCCGTCTTCCCTGCGTTTCACGGTGATGGGGATGGAGTCGATTACTACGGTGCTGTCTGCTGCCTGCAGCAGCGACACTTTTGCTTCTGTTATTGGCGTTTTCAGAAAAGCGTCCTGCACCCTGCCGAAAACAAGACTTTGTGCCCATGTCGACGAAGAGACGCCTCCAAAAAGGCATAGTAAGGACAGGATGCGGAGCCATCCGCATCGAAAGAAAAAGAATTTCATGTTGAACTATGGTTTAGAAGTTTGCTATTACTTGATCGAAGGTAATATTCGAGTCAGTCACGCCGAAACCATCCCTTTTCAGTCGCTGCTTACGATGTTGCACCGCCGAGATGGAGATGACATAGATGGCAGACAAGGCTGAGTTCGACAATTGCAGCCGTGAGAGCATGCACAGCCGGATGTCATCTTCGGAGAAGTCGGGATGGGCGCGCCGCAGGCGGTTGACGAACTGATTGTCTGCTGTGTCGAGCGTAATCTCGATTTCCTTCCAGTTGCGGGCATTGATAATGGTGCGCTTGCCAGCCGTTGGCTCCAGCATGTTTATAATCTCGCTCTTGTCCATGATGTGACCGCGCAGCATAGTAATCATCGTGTCCTTCTGCCTCAACCGTTCAACCAATTGCTCTGCCTCATGCTGGTGGGCGATGCGCTCAGCCTCATGAAGTTGCCGTGTCTTGTTTCGCCAGTTCCAGAAAAGGAGGCCAAGCACCAGCATACTCAACAGGAGAATGGCGATGATGGCCATCATCAGCCGTCGCTGAAGGAAAGCGGTCTTCATCACATAGCCAGCAGACAGATAGGTGTCACGGGCGATGTTGAAGTTGCTGACAGTGCTCTGCCATACAGACTTGAAGTCTGGACGGCGTTTCTTCTCGCCATGCTCGTCATACTGCAGCTGTGCCTCCTCATACATGTCAATTGGTACGTAGAGGTCCGATACTTGGTATGTCGCATCATCGCTATAATTAAAAGTAAACATGTATAAATGATTGGGAGCGGGCAAAGCCCACAGCGAATCCAAGCACAAATAGACGGAATCGGATGAGGCGAGAGGCAAGGAGAGAGGAACAAGAGGCAAGAGTTGAGCAGTGATGCGCTCCAAAGACGGAAAATAATGAAGGTCGAAGGGAGCATTCTGGAGGACACCGCTGCCATAGTCATTAAGCAACGTCAGCAGCCAACGTGCATGGTCTGGCGATTGTCGGTAATGCTCCAAGGCTCTGGTCTGGCACAGAAGCTGCATGACCTCCTTTGAGCGCTGACCTAAAAGACGGTAAGCCCGATAAGCCAAAGCATGGTCGTCAGCAGCCTCCGCACATTGGATGGCCAAATGCAGGAACTTGTCTGAGTTTTGAAGCGAAGCGTCCTCATGGTGGTTGATGCTCGCCACAAAGCAGATACGTCCGAAGCGTCGCAGAGCCTCCCTGTCATCCGACGTGCCACCGAGACTCGCGCGCTCATAATAATGATAGATGCTCAGGAGAGTACTATCAGTCAGAAGTTTCCTCTCCTTAGCTTTCTGACACATCGACCTTTCCGTGCGGCTGAAGCACCACCTTGTTGAGTCTGACGATGACAGACACGAGGTTGTGTCTGCTTGGCTCAACAGTAAACGCTCTTCATGAACCAATGCACGTGTCAGACTGTAGCGCATTCGGTCATCCTCGCCCAACGCGGTTGTGTCTATTTGCGACAACAACTTCATGGCACTGTCAGGAAGGCTTAATGCCAAGCCCTCTGCCTTATCAAGAACACGCGACTGTCGTCCGGTACACCCCAAGAGTGTCACCACCAGTGCTGTTATTACAAACCACTTTTTCTGTTTCATACTATAACATGATTTTTTCGGCTGCAAAGGTAATACAAAATACCAACCCCCACAAGACTTTAGCATGGAAAAGCGTTATTATCTTCAACAGCGCTGTTTTTCAGCTAATTGAATGGATCCTGTCCACCCTTTGTCCACCTCAAGGGGTGGACAAATATGAATGGGACAACGAATGTCAAGCTACAGATTAGTATAAAAAACACTTCGGAGCGGCGTACAAATAATCTTAATGCGTGCAGTAGTCCTTGCCCTCCTCGTCATTCACCATGTACTTGAAGCAACCCCGCTCCACGAAGGCCACCCACTGCGCCGGCTTGCCCGCCTCCTCCAGCGTCTCGCCGCGCTCCATCACGCGCCGCCAGAAACGCGCCATGCTGCGCCTGCTCCGTCGCCTGAAGAAAGCCCATCCCGATGCCCGCATCCTCGGCCACCGCGACCTCCCTGGCATCCACAAGGACTGCCCCTGCTTCGATGCTCAGGAAGAGTATTCGGGCCTGTAATCCTGGGTGCAACGTCGCCATCCGAGACATCGCCCCTCAATGTCTAACCCTCAAACATTGAACGATCATGCATCACATCAGAGACCAACAAAAACGATAATGAGGATTAAGGTCCCATCCTTACCCTCAATCATCAACAAGGGAGATTAACCATCAACTGGCTAATCTCCCTTAATTCATAGAATCACTTTGACTATCGCGATCTATTCATTCCGCTTAATAGAAAGCTTGTAAAGATCTCTTGCCACAAAAGTTGTCTGTCACTCTGCTGACAATAAAATGCTTTCTGATAGTCAGTTAATCCACCACAACTCTCAATATCACGTTTCACAGCATTTCTCTTAAACTCAAATGTGTCGTGTACGTCTTGAGATGTTGTCGTCACCTGCCAATTCCCGCAAAATTGATTTGCGAAAAAACTGGCGAAATAATGCAATCCACGTGCGCTTAGACACATCTTTGCATTGTACTCGTTAAGTCTGTTCATTACTAATACGTTTTTAATTGTTAATACTATGCCTTGCAAAATTAAGTTGCTCAGCGTTTTCGGTGCAAAGAAAATCAGGATTTGTACACACTCCAAATAATTTGCCAACTTTTTGGTGTCACATTATGACACTAAAATTAACGCAAAATTAACAGTTCCTTATGCCTCATCACTCAAAATCTCCACTTTTAACCATGCAAAAACAATAAAAAGGCAATCAATAGAACAATTTGCAGCTAAAAATTGCGGAATCATTAATCATTTTATTCCATATATCCAAATTTATTCTCAAAAATCAGCTGCAAAATTTTGAAGTTAAAACATAGTTAAAAAAGCAAAAGCACACTACAAATCCGCAAATATATGGAAGAGAAAGCCTCAATATACAAAATGTCAAGGCCTATTAATGGAACTAGATAAAATCAAAAATAGCCCTATCTACGATATAATTTCATTCTTTGTAACCAAGAATGAAATGTAGGAATATGCATTGAAGCATGTTGGTCTGTTGGACTATATATAATATGTAATAGCCAATCGTTCATACCTGCAACGTCTTTTCGTAAATAATCCGCATAGTTATCTAATGCAGACTCAATGCTAATTCTTATTCTATTCCTCTCTGTTTCGAATTTAATGCCTCGTAATGTTTGCAAACGTTTTATCGGCTCAATAGAATCAACCAAACAAAAAAGGAAAAACAAAGGGTGAAAACAATATCTGATAGGATACCAGTTATATACACCTGATTTTAGTTTACTAGAACTCAACACAAGGCTATCTAAACCTGCAATATGGTATTCATGCAGATTCCTTTCTTGGTCTGTATCTCGTTTCCACCATATATTATGTGACATTATAATCCATGCGACATGGTGATAAACTTCATCTAATAACGGATCCCAGTTAAGTGGATCTTCATATAAGTAACATCTACTAGCTCTCGTCTCACACAAAACTTTATCAAGAATCATACCTGCACAAATACCGTGATCTTTATTTTGCCTATAAATCTGATAAGGTTCAATTATGTCTCTATATCTGCGAGGAACGCTATTGCAGAATGGTATATCATGCAAATAGTGCTCTTCACTAAATTGTTTAAAATCCTTCTCATATAGATAGCCTAGGTCATGGAACAATGTTATCATGAACCAAATATAGGCAAATTGTCTATCAAGTTCTCCCTGTTCTACGTTACGGAAGATTCTGAACCTATACATTTGAGATGAAATACACTGACGAAAGCTCAGATTTTGGTCGTGGTATAGAGCCAATCCAAGAAAGAAGGTTGATACAATATGTCTCAATCGATTCGGGTCATGCTGTAAAAGACAATCCAAACCATCTTCAACTTCCTTTGAATACTTCTGCGCACATCTAAAATACTCGCCAATAAAATGAAAGCAACTATTCACATCGTTTATGTTCGGCTGCTCTGGCCCATACTCATAATATTGCCATAAAGCATGATTGATAATAACTGATTGGATATATTGTTCCATAAGGTAAGTCTATATAACTGTTAGAGATGAATAAGTTTCCACATACATTGAAAGTAGAAATCTTCTATTGCCTCATTACCGAATGCAACCTTGCCCCAATGTTGTTCTTGTACTGGACCATAATCAAATTCTGGCTGATAATGCTCTACTATCCACATAGCCAACTTTGTCCCTAATGGTAACTCATATTGAATAGAATAATATAAGGAATTAACTATGCATAGTGGTACATTGGGGTTCTTTTCGTAAACTACATCTAAAACTTTCAAAGAAAGAAATTTTCGGAAGTCTTCAGAATACACAAACTTTCGATTGTTAAAATCATAGGCCACAGCAGAGAAATTAAAGAAAGCGCTATTAATCAATGCGTTTACATTAGCTTTCTTTTTTTCCTCCTTAATACCCCAAGTGTCCTGTAAAAACCAAAAATCAATTTTTAAATTACCTATTAGATATTTTCTACCTCCAAATGAGTTCTTCTCTACATGAATAGAAGAAATATATTCTTTAGGAATTGATATTCTATTCCTACTTACTACAATGTCAAAATCGCGTACTTCAGGATAGCCTAAGAAGAAATTACGTATAATTCCGCTAAACACATACACCTTCGTCTGTTCTGAAATTAATTTCAAAACAGACCATGCATCCCTATTCAACACATAATCACGTATGAAAAGAAGGAATGATGGTGCTTGTGACTGAATGAAGTAGTCTATATCACTATTATATCTGCTGGCCACTGAGCTTGCGATATTGATCTAATGCAAAATTATCTGTCATGCCCGCAATATTGTCACGTATTATTCTAAGCCTGTGGGCTATTGGGATTGTAGTTATATTCTTGTCTTCTATTTTTTCTGTTTCATATAGAGAACCACATTCCGGTGCTTCCAAAATCGCAGCAGAGACAATTGATTTGGGCAAAATAGCCCTTGCCCTTTCGCGGCACCCTTTATCTTCATTAAACAATAGCCTCATGTATATATCAAGAAGTCCATTGATAACAGACTGGCCTGTCAATTCAAGATATTCTATATCTTTGTTGCTATAAATGTATTTGACGGAAAAAGCAGACAAGGTCTTTTCTACACTATTTTCATCGTCTTTTATAAGTTCCTCATCATACTCTCCTCTATCAATCTCCTCTAAGTGATTGATGAAATTATTAATAGCTAAATCTGTAAAATAACTAATTATAGCATTGCGGAAATTTACCTGAACTTTCTTGATAGGAATAGTTTTCCCGTCTGCTGTTTTTTCTTTAATATTATCAAGGATTTCTTTCAATTTGGCATTCGTACTTAGTTTCTCTTTTAAAAAATGGTAATCAAAAAAGCCTTTGCTTAATCCGTCTTCTATATCCATGGAAAGATAACACAAAGAATCGGCAGCCTCTACTAAGAAACTGAGGGGATGTCGCTTATACGAATTATCATCTTTTTTCAGTCCACATTCTTGGGCTATCTTTTCTAAATAATCCTTTTCAGAATAAAAGATTCCATGTTTTTTCTGAGCAATTCCCTTTTCCTTGGATTTAGAGCCGATGTTTGGATATTTTAAGTATGTAGCCAAAGTTGCACATGTCAAATTTAGACCATATAAATCATCTAAATATTGTAATTTGGTCAAGATTCTAAAACCTTCTGCATTGCCATCAAATTGAGTGAAGTCAAACTTTTCATTAGATGACATCGCTCCCTGGAATTCTCTTATTTGTTCTTCACTAACTCCACGTAGCTCTGTTCCATTACCAAGCGATATGCGATCTCCACTATAATTTATATTGTTAAACATTCGCTCAAAATAATTTTTCATGACATCTTCTCCGTAATGTCCAAAAGGAGGATTTCCTATATCATGAACGAAACAGGCAGTTTTCAGGATTGAGCAAATTCTCCATCCTATTTCATTGGCTTCTTCTTTGCCGTAAGTCTCAACAAATTGAGGATTTCTTGATATACTCACCCCTAATGAATACCCCATGTTCATTACTTCGACAGAATGAGTCAATCGAGTATGAATATGGTCTTCTTTTGCAAGTGGGAACACCTGAGTCTTATCATGCATCCTTCGACTTGCAGAACTAAAGGCAACTCGACCAAAATCGCTTTCAAAAGGTTGGCGTTTATCAATATTTTCATTTTCTTGTCTAGCTCTGTCGGCTCCAGACTCTCTCAACCTTTTGGGGCTTAAATATTTATTCCAGTCAATTTTATACATCGTCTACTATAATACCTATGAGATTATTGTATCATTTTTTCTTCGTCCTGTCCACCCAGTTCTCTATCTCAATACCAGAGATGCGCTCGAAGTGGTCAATATTCTCGGTGACCATCACATAGCCGTGGTGGGCGGCTGACGAGCCGATGAGCATATCGAACTCCTCTATTAGCAGTCCGGCGCGGCGCAGGTGAGCCTTCACCTCGGCGTAGGTGGGCAAAGTGTCATAGAGGGGAACCAAGGTCAGGTTCTCCAGTACGATTTCCACGTCGCGGCTGTGCTTCTCCGATTGGCTGTAGGCTGCGCCGTAAAGCAGTTCGGCGATAGTGATTTCGCTGATGCAGCAGTTCTTGCGGCCAATCTTTTGTATCTTCTCCTTGATGCCGTACTTGCCTTGCAGGAAGAAGATGCAGACATTGGTATCAAGCAGGTACTTCCTCTTACTCATCTTCGTCTTCGAAATAGGCTAGTTTGCGTTCGTAACTTGCAGGCTGACGGCCGATGCGGATGGCTTCGAGCACCTCATCGCCAACAGGGTCGTCCTTCCAGGCGCCAGCTACGCTGAAGAACAGTTCGTCCTTCTCCTTTTCGGTCAGTTTCCGTTTCGCTTTGGCTACTGACACTGCCCTTTCCTCGGCTCTCACTTCCTCGTACAGATGGTCGGCGAGCCAGCGCTTGTTGCTCGTCGAGAGTGCCATCGAGTGTAGAAAGTTCAGCACCGTGTTCATTGAGATTGTCAAGTTCATAAGCGTCTTGTTTTATAATTGCGAGGGCAAAGGTAGTGATTTTTTCCGAGATTATCGCAATTTCATCGGAAATCTTCACCTTATTTATATTATAGAGGGCGATTTTCTACACCTTACACCAAGAACGAGAAGGGTCAGGGTCCATGCTTCAACCGCTCGAACTTGTTCGCTTCGCTCGTCGAAGAACTCTCTGTTCGGGGACTTCTGCGAGTTCTTTGCAAGGGCAAAGCGACCAGAGGTCGAGCGCGGTCTGGGTATGGCTCTTGGTAACAAGAAGATGAAGGAGCGCGTAGCTAAGCTGCAGCAGAAGATGATTGCCAACGGCAAGATCATCGCTGGGTACAAGGCACTCGCTCAGGAGTGAAACAGAAGTAAAAAGGAGTGAAATGCTACTTCACACATCACATTTTTCGTATTATTCGATAGATTATCTAAATACTTTTGTACCTTTGCACCCAAAACAACACCTAAGTCAATTATGCAGATTATCAAGACCATCGGAAATAGGGAGTTGTTCAACTCATACACCAATGGTCTTGTTAATGTTTCACCCAGATGAGTTTACTGGTGTCGTAGCCGCGACGCTGGGCTTCGGCGAGGATGACGGACTTGTCGCTTTCGGATAGCTGAGGAGTGCGCGAGAGAATCCACAGGTAGTCGTCGGTGCCGCTGCCGACGAGTGAATAGCGGTAGTCTTCATCGAGCAACATCACGCGATAATCGCCATAGAATGGTCCGAAAAAAGAGACGCGGAGCAGGGCGGGGGTGTCGGTTCGTTTGGCGATGCCCTTCGCGGTCTTCGGTTTCCCGTTCTTAGTGCCCGTGTTCAGAACGTCGATGTTACCGTCCTCGCGCAGCGTGTATTGTGCTTTGGACTGCTCGATGCCGCGCTCAAAGCGATGGTTGAAACGTGCTATCTCATACCAACTGCCTAAGTAGCGGTTGATGTCAATGTTCCCGATAACAGAATTGTCAACGGTATGCTGGTTGCTGCGCCCAGTGAAGAGCGTCACCACCTGATTGATAAAAGCATCCCATTTCATACGTTGTAGCGTTTTTCGATGACATTCCAATCAATGATTTGCCACAGGGCGGCGAGGTGGTCGGGGCGGCGGTTCTGGTAGTCGAGATAGTAGGCGTGCTCCCAGACGTCGAAGGTGAGCAGGGGCTTCAGTCCGCGCTGCACGGGATTGGCGGCATTGGGCTCCTGTGTAATCACGAGTTTGCCGTCCTTGTCGGCTGACAGCCATACCCAACCGCTGCCGAAGAGCGTAACCCCTTTCTGGGCGAACTCCTTCTGGAAGGCCTCGAACGAGCCGAACTGCGCATTGATGGCATCGGCTACTGCTCCCTTCGGTACGTTGTTCTCCGTCGGGCTCTTGAACTGCGCGAAGTAAAGCTCATGGTTCAGGATCTGCCCTGCGTTATTGAGTATGCCGCCGGAGGCCTTGCACACGATCTCCTCCAGCGTGGCATTCTCAAACCCGGTCAACCCCCAACCCCTCCCCAAGGGAGAGGAGAAAAGTCCATTTAAGTTGTTCACGTAGGCCGCCAGATGCTTGCCATGATGTATTGCTATTGTCTCCCGGCTGATCACCGGCTCCAGCGCCTCATTGGCATAAGGCAATGTCATCAATTCAAATTTTGCCATAGTTTCTTGAGTTTTCAGGATTCTGAGTGCAAAGATAGGCATTTATTTTCAATTATCGCATCAATACCCGAATCTTTACCCATAAAAGTTGTTAAAAAAAGCCCCGCCTCATCATCACGACGTGGCATCAAAGAAAAAGACTGGGTGTATTTTTCAAAGATGACTTCCCAGCGCTCCGAGAATGCAAGGCAAGATTATCTTAGCCGTAGCAGTCGAGGTATAAGCGCGTGAGTAATCGGGACCGATATGCCTATAGGTCTTTCTTTAACTAACTGTTTATGAAATCAAGAAGTCTATTTCAGCCTGAAGTGGACTGGCATGACGAAGTGGCAGCGGACATCCTGTCCACGGTTCTTGGCTGGCACCCATGGTTCCGTGAGCTTCAGCACGCGGATGGCTTCTGCACTGAGACGCTCATCGGGGGTGCGCACCACCTCAAAGTTCGTCAGACGACCGTCCTTCTCCACCACGAAGCGGACTATAACGCGCCCTTGTACGCTGTCATTCATGGCGCTCTCGGGATAATGCATCTCCAAGGCGATGTGCCGGTAGAGCGCTTCAATGTCGCCATGATAGGTTGGCATCACCTCTACATTGTCATAAATCGTCGTGTCCTCTGGCAGACGGAACACCTTCTGAATAACGCCACGCACATGACCTGGAGGACTGACTATCACAGCAATGGCAATACCCGTTGAAAGGGCGATGAGGACGAACAGAAGCAGGTGGCGTAAGCCAATGAAATGGCGACGTAGGTCAGCGCGCAGTCGGCTTCGTACATTGGAGATGGTCTTGCGCACAGTGGCTACAGAAGTTCCCCGGGCTTCGGCTATCTCCTCAACGGTCAGGCCCTGATCGTAGAATAATTGCCAGACTTCGCGCTCAGCTTTTGGCAGACGTTGGAGTCGCGATTGCAACCATTCAGAATTCTCGCGTTCCTCCATCTCTTCCTCTGGTGTGACCTCAGAAACGACAGAGCCCTCCTCGTCTGTCAATTCCACCTGTGCACGTTGTCCGCGCCACATCGAAACACAGCAGTTGCGAGCGATGCGTAGGACGTATGCATCGGTGAGCGTCACCCGCTCACGTATGTTCCATGCCCTGAGCCATGTTTCCTGTACCACCTCCTCAGCCTCTGTGTCGGAGCCAAAGAACTCATGCCCCATCTGCATCAGCCGTGGTCGCATCCTTTCGACCATTTGCTCAAACTCTTGTTCTGTCATTACGCTTTTATCCATCTTGTTCGCTTTTTGGTTCGTTTGCCTATATAACGCAGAACCCCCAAAAAGTTTACCCATAAAAGATGTTAAAAGTCTTTTCAGCCCCCACCGTCTTCTGCAGCGAAGCAAACGGGTAGGCGCACTGGTGTATGGTATTTGTAATGAGTTTCTGTTACTCATTGTATAAAAATAACACGACCCGCACATTAGAGCATCGATCTCGCTATGGCAAGCGACCAAGGTCGAGTGGAGAGACTTAACGGGTTCTGGTAGTGCAAAGGTACCACTTTTCTCCGGGTACACCAAGCATTTTGAAGAAAATGTATCTTTTTGATGGGAATAGTACCTTTTTCAGGTAAAGTCAGTCCCCAAAAAACTGTTAAATGAACCCTTAAGGGTTTTAGCCGAAACCCTTATAGGATTTGCCGTAAAGCCTTAAAGATTATAGGCTAAAGCCTTAGGCGTTTTTTATTCAACTGCTGATTGTTCCTTCCTGATTGTGTACCGCCCCAAGATACAGTAGTCTGAGGAAGAATTGCAAACCTTTCTGTTTGCGAGTGCAAAAAAACGACATCGGAGAACCGATTTGACAGGCATTGAAGGTTCACATTGAATACGTTAGTTTTCGATGTGATTCGTTGTCTTCGCTTCTTTCGTTGAGCTATTCATCGAAAATATTTTTCAAAATACCCTTCACATCTTCACAAAACGCATTTATATCATTGACTATTAACATGATAGACGTGTGAAGGTTAGTGTGAAGGGGCGTGATTTTGTGAAGAAATTGCCGATTTTAGGACCATATTTAATCGATTTTAACAATCAAAATGGGCTCTTTTGAACATTATGAACCCAAAAAACATAAAAATAAGGTGAAAATGGCGATATTATTAAAGATTATGTGTACCTTTATAAGTTGAATCATATACGAATGATAAGAAAGGATAAAAAGTAACGATACAAAGCACGATATGAGACTACGAGCTATAAACATCCTGTTCATCACACTGCTGATGGCGATGGTCGGTGTAAATACAGCGTACGCCGACGAGAGAGGTATGGGCACCTGTGGATGACTCCTCGTGGTACACCCTCGACGGTCGCCGGTCAGACAATCAACCCCGCCATAGAGGCATCTACCTGAACAAAGGTAAGAAGATTGCCGTCAAATAGCAGTCAGCTTTCACCCTTTATGCCACTGCATCACCACACACATCGCCCCTATCCGATTTGGACAGGGGCGATGGCATGTGCGAAAGGAATCAAAGGAAAAAGTGTTATCTCATTGCTTCACATCTGGCAATGACATTATTACTTATTACTTATTGTGTTAAGGCATCTACTTCGCCCTCTAATTCTACAATCTTTTTTTCTAAAGCATTAATTTTAGCGCTCAATTTTTCTATGGTCATGAATAAATCTTGCTCCATGTTAGCCTGCGACTTGAGCCTCTCTAATGTCTCTTGCTCAATTAAAGCGTTCATTTGTGCTTCCACCTGTGCTACCATCGTCTTCGTATAAGCTTGGTATTCTTTGATTTCAGCTTTCATTTGTGCTTCCAACATGACAATCTGTTCTTGGAGTCGTTCAATCTCTTCGGTACTTCCTCCACCGACGGATTGTCCAAGATTTTGGACATAGTCTTCTAATGCAACGATTCGAGCCATCAAGTCAGCATGATTCTTTTTCATTGATTCAATACCATCTACTGACAAATATCTCAGCGCGTCAGTCACAACACCGAGGCTGTCAATACGCTCATTGCTTTTCCCTGCCAGCGCTACAATCTTATCGAGATTCTCACCAGAGACAACAACCTGTCCCTCGTTGAACGTGATATTCTTCACTTCGTTCGGACCAATCGTGATGGTGGTACCATTAGCCATCGTGATGACCATGTTGAACGTGTTGTTTTGAGCCACAGCGGGAGCGGCAGAAATGAAAAGGGCGATTGCCCACATTGTAATCTTTTTCATAATGTTTATTGTTTTAAATGTTGTAATTAATGAATAATGAATTAACGGTTTGATACTTTGAAGGTCTGAGTCGGACTCTTGATGACGTAAGTTCCTTTTGCAAAACCACGAAGGTTGATTTTCAAGGTGCCGTCGTTTTGTGGCACCTGCTGGGCTACCTTCTTGCCGTCAAGCGTATAGATCGTAACTACGGCTTTGGCAGGCAGATTGCTGAAGTGAACTTGTCCGCCTACAACACCTTTCGGTGCTGTCTCCAGTCGATACAGACCATCCGCGTTATCGGTGAAGCCGCCCACGCTGATCTCTGCAACAGGCATGCTCACGGTTTCCGCTGTTGTAGTCACAACGAGCTGGTTGTTCTCGAACGTGATGACGGGATGATCCGATAGCGCGAAACGGACAGGACTGCCGTTCACGATAAGTGTGAGGTATTGCACCTCGTCCGCCTTAATCCCCGACGCACCGGCTAAGAGCATCAGGGTCAGTAGGCATACGTACTTCAATTGCTGTCGTAATTGTTTCATTGAAAATAAATTAATTTAGTGAGTTGAATACATTGCTGTCCACTTAAAATCGCTAAGTGTTCTTTGAAATGATTGAAATATAGTTAGTTACAGAGATCTTTTGAGTCAACGGACTTGATTTTGTATCTTTGCAGCCAAAATGGTTTGCATATGTATCAATACAAGTACGTT
>JAEEGL013988878.1_pt1 | contig 13029 bp, 13 predicted proteins | sample 9134231 | NCBI WGS metagenome assembly JAEEGL01 (sample SAMN16246548, study PRJNA631951) | gut metagenome | biome: gut microbiome; feature: rumen; material: fiber-attached | host: Bos | place: Iran: Karaj | collected 2018-10 | reverse complement strand
AAACGAAAAAAACTGTTTTAAACTTGAACTTTTTAAAAACTGTGGTGAGCTTGCAATTGCAGTTCCAGGAAAGCACGAAGTAATGGATGCAGCCGCTGCCGTTGCATTATGCTCTGAGCTTTTACGTGATGCAGGTATAGATCCACTTTCAAATTATCAGAATATTTCACGCGGTCTTATAAACTTTACAGGTGGAAAAAGACGAAGTGAAATCGTAGGCCGCTTTAAGACAAAATCAGGAAACGATGTAGTTGTTGTAGATGACTACGGTCACCATCCGACAGCTGTAAAGACAACCCTTGAAGGCTTTAGAGAATTTTATAAGGGAAGAAAAATCATCGTTGACTTTATGAGCCATACATACAGCAGAACTCAGGCTCTCTTAAAAGAATTTGCCTCGTGCTTTAAAAGTGCAGACGAAATAATCCTTCATAAGATTTATTCATCTGCAAGGGAAAATCCTGCAGACTTTAATATCACAGGCCTAACACTTTACGAAGAAGTTTTAAAAACCGGTATCGAAGAAAATAGAGTTCATTATTTCGAAGAAATTCTTGACGCAAAGGATAAAGTCCTCGAACTTCTTGATGCTCCGCTTACAGGTGCATACCCTGACGGATATCTTTTTGTTACGATGGGAGCAGGGGATAACTGGAAACTCGGTAAGGCGATTCTAGAACAATAGAATTTTATTCTTCTTCTTTTACAGGCGTAATATCAATTTTTACCTGAAGGACTTTTTTTACCGTAGATTTCATTACTTCTACACGGCAGTTTTCGTATTCAAATGATTTGCCACTTGCAGGAATCTCGCCCAAGTTTTCGATTACCCAGCCAGAAACCGTACTTGCATCAAAGTCTTCTGCCTTGTCTTTATCAAGCCCAAGTGTTTCGAAAGTGTAATCAAGCGGTGCGTTTCCGTAAAAGATATATGTCGTATCGTTTAATTTTTTGTGGTAATTGATTTCTTCGTCATGCTCATCATAAATCTCGCCGACAAGTTCTTCCAGGATATCTTCGAGTGTTACGATACCAAGAGTTCCACCGTATTCGTCGAGTACGATTGCCATCTGGATTCTTTTAAGCTGGAGCGTTTTTAAAAGCTTGGAAATCTTTGTATGCTCTGTCGTAAAATACGCTTCCTGCATTACTTCGTTAATGTTCGTTTTATCGCTTACGTAAAGATTGTAAAAGTCTTTTTCGTGGATTATTCCGATGATAGAATCTATCGAGCCTTTGTAAACAGGAAGTCTTGAAAATCCCGTTCTCTGGAAGACGAGTTTAATTTCATCAAGAGAAGCGCGGCTGTCAACTGCTGCGATGTTTACGCGAGGTGTTAAAATATCTTCTACTTCAAGGTCATCAAATTCTATTACAGAACGAATAAGATTTGTCTCGTCTTTTTTTAGTGTTCCATCTTCCTGAGCTTCTTCTACAAAAGTCATGATTTCGTCTTCGGTGATGATTTCTTCTTTATTCAGCTTGAATACATGCGAAATGATGAATTTCCATCCAGAAAAAATGAGGTTTACCGGATAAAGAACATAGTAGAAAAAAATGACTGCAGGGAAAAACAGCATCGAAACTTTTTCGGGATAAGTTTTTGCAATGTACTTTGGTGTAATTTCTCCGAAAATAAGGACTGCAACAGTGATGACTGCAGTTGCCACTACAGTTGAATCTATTCTTGAGTCAAAAAGGATTTTTGCAAAAAACAATGTTGAAATTGCAGAAGCAGAAAGATTTACGATATTGTTTCCGATTAATATCGTACTTAAAAGTCTGTCATAGTGTTTTTCTGTAAGATTTAATACTCTTCCTGCGCGTTTGTTTCCGTTAGAAAAAAGGGTTCTGAGTTTTATTCTTGATGCGCATGAAAAAGCAGTTTCGATGGCAGAAAAGAAACCAGAAAAAAAGACAAGTATGATTAAAGAAATGAGTAAGGACCAGGACCCGGCGGGCATAAAGTGATTCACCTCAAAATAAAAATAAGGGGACAAAAAATCCTCTTGTTCTTTAATTATAGCATATTCATATATTCTTGTCATTATTGTTTATTAGAAGTAAAATAGAGGAAAGAAACTGCCTTAAGTCTTTATACTGAACAGTTTTAATGAGGATTTTATCATGACATCAATGACAGGTTATTCTTATATTGAACAGAACACAGAAAATGCAGTCGTTTCTGTAGAAATAAAATCTGTAAATTCGCGTTTTCTGGATTTAACCGTAAATCTTCCGCCGTTTTTAAATCCGCTTGAAAGTTTTTTTCGAGATTTAGTGACAAAAAAAGTTGTCCGCGGCAAAGTTGATGTTTTTATAAGAGTAAAAGAAACTGAATCTGATGTAGAAATTACTGCAGATACGAAGGCTGCAAAAGCATATTATGATGCAATAAAAAAGATTTCTGATTCAATAGGCTACAGTCAGGAGATTCCGATAGGTTTAATTGTTTCGCAGCCCGGAGTTTTAAACAGTTCAAAAAACTATGATGCAGAAAAATATAAGGAAATGATTCTTCCTGTATTTAATTCTTCACTTGATGTATTTGTAAAAGACAGGCTTCGTGAAGGAGAAAACCTTAAAAAGGATCTTCTTGAAAAACTTGTTAAGCTTGAAGAATGTGCTTCTTTCTTTAAAGAATGGCAGCCTAAAATGGAAGCCATGTTTAAAGAACAGATTACAAAAAAGTTCAACGAACTTCTGGGCGATAACGCTGATGAAAACCGTATAATGACAGAAACAGCTGCAATGCTTGTAAAGTATACGATAAACGAAGAAATCGTTCGTCTTTCAAGTCATCTTGAAGCGATGAAAAACGAAATAAATGATAATCCTGTTCCGGGTAAAAAACTTGATTTTATCTGTCAGGAAATTAACCGTGAGATAAATACAATCGGCAGTAAAAACCAGTTTACCGAAGTAGGGGCAATGGTAATTACTGCAAAGGATGCAATAGAAAACATTCGCGAGCAGTCAAAGAATGTTGAATAGAATTAACAAATTGCATCCGTGTGCGCTTACAACACTGGAGGAAAGAAAATGGCATATAGAGTAAAACCTGGTAAAGAGCTTCGTATCGCAATCAGCGGAAAGTCCGGCTGCGGAAACACAACAATAAGCACTATGCTTTCTCAAAAACTTGGAATCACTTTGATAAATTATACATTCCGTCAGCTTGCAGAAGAAAAAGGACTTACTCTTGCGCAGGTTATAGAAAACGCAAAGACAGATGATTTTTATGACAAGTATGTAGACAGCCATCAGGTAGAACTTGCACGAGCCCAGTCATGTGTTCTCGGAAGCCGTCTTGCAATCTGGATGTTAAAGGAAGCAGACTTAAAGGTTTACATTCATCTTGATGCAGAAACAAGAGCAAAGAGAATTTTAAATAGGGAAGGCGGTGACCTTGAAGAAATCAAGAAGTTTACACAGATGCGTGACTCAGAAGATTCAAGAAGGTATAAAGAACTTTATAATATCGATAACAGTGATTATGATTTTGTAGATTTAGTACTTGACTCAAGCATCGACAATCCTGAGCTTTTATGCCAGCATGTAATTGACCGTCTCATTCTTATGGAATTAGTTGAAGAAGTTTAATTTAATTTCTTTAAATTTCAAAAAAAAATTTTTACATAAAAAAAGTCCGCATTTTTTTGCGGACTTTTTTACACTTAATTAAGATTTAGTATTTAGAATCAGCGTAACCAATCCAGCCTTCTTTTTCGATAAGAGCTTTTTCAAATCCTTCGAGTTTGAAAGGATAGCTCTTAGAAAGAGAACCTGCAATAAGTTTTACTTTCTGAGTTCCATCATCATTGATTACAATCTTACATTCTGTATCTTTATCTGCGAATGTTCTGAACATATCTTCGATGGATTTTTTATCCATTTCGATTGCGAGCATTCCGCAGTTGTACATATTCTGTCTAAAGATGCGGGCAAAGTTTGTTGCGACAACAACATAAATGCCGTTTACTTCCAGTGCCCATGGAGCATGTTCTCTCGATGAACCACATCCAAAATTTTCTCTTGTAATGATTACTTTTTTTCCTGCGACATCAGTCTTAGGATTAAATCCCTCAAGTTTTAAATCTTCCAGAAGATAAGGTTTTAGAGCCTGTTTTGTATTTTCTGTAAGATACTTTGCAGGAATAATCTCATCTGTGTTGATATCAGAGCGATCCAAAAAAAGTACAGCACCACCAAATTGTTTCATCTCGTTCTCCCAATTCGTTATTTATATATAGGCGAATTTGTTATAGTTCCAGCAATAGCTGTTGCTGCTGCCGAAGCCGGGCTCATCAAGTGAACCATTCCGCCTTTACCCATTCTACCATTAAAGTTACGGTTTGTGGTAGAGGCACATACTTCACCTTCTGCCAGTACACCGTTACTCATACCAAGACAAGCACCGCATGTAGGGTTTGTTACACAGAATCCTGCATCCATAAAGATGTCGATGATTCCTTCCTGCAATGCCATCTTGTAAATCTTAGGAGTTGCAGGACTTACGATACCGCGTACTCCCGGAGCAATGTGTTTGCCCTTTAAAACTTCTGCTGCAATTCTAAGGTCAGAAATACGGCCGTTTGTGCAGCTTCCGATATAAACCTGGTTAACCTTTGTTCCCGCAAGTTCGCGAACCGGTTTTACCTGATCTGGCTTATAGTTTATTGTAGCAAGAGGTTCGAGATTTGACAAATCAAATTCGTAAGTTTTTACATATTCTGCATCGTCATCCGAACGCCATTTTTTATAGTCTTCTACAGCAGCTTCTTTAGAAGGGTAGTCGTCTTTGATGAATTCCCAGAGGTAGTCGACAGTCTTTTCGTCAGGGAAACAGATTCCGCTTGTAGCACCGGCTTCTACAGCCATGTTACAGATTGTCATTCTTTCTTCCATTCCGAATTTGTCTACTACAGGACCTGTAAATTCTACTACGCAGTTTGTAGCTCCGTTTACACCGATTTTGCTTATTAAAAAGAGGATTACGTCTTTTGCATAAACACCAGGTTTGAGTTCTCCGTTCAGCGTAAATTTAATTGATTTTGGTTCCTTAAAAGAGCAGACACCCTTTAAGATTCCAACTTCAAGGTCAGTTGTTCCGACTCCTGCAGCAAATGCTCCGAATGCACCGTGAGTACAAGTATGGCTGTCTCCCATGATTACTGTAAAGCCAGGGCGAACAAAGCCTTTTTCCGGGAAGATGGCGTGGCATACACCATTTGCACCGATATCGAAAAAGTCCTTGATATTATTTCTGCATGCCCAGTCGCGAAGAATCTTTTCCTGTGTTGCAGTCTTTGAGTCTTTTGCAGGAGTTACGTGGTCTATGACAGCCTTGATTTTAGAGCAGTCAAAAACACGGTCTTTATTGCGTTCAACTAAATCTGTAATTGCGATAGGAGTTGTAATTTCGTGACAGAAAACACGATCCAGTTTTAATACATATGTGTCTTCAAATGGTTTTTCTACCAGATGCGACTCAAAAATCTTTTGAGCGATTGTTTTTCCCATATTTCTCAGTCCCCTTTGTTTTTTAAGATATATTAAATATATTAAATATTTTTAAATCTGTCAACCAAAAAATATGCACTGATGTATATTACACCAGTGCAGACTTTAAACGGAATTAACCCAATACCTGGACACCGTTTGCTTCTATAGCTGAATTTATGGCACCTTCGATGCCTGCAACACTCTCATCGAAATCAACAAGAACCTGTGCTTTCTGTGCATTAGCAGTACAGTTTGTAACACCGGCAACAGCGCTTACTGCTGCTCCAACCTTATTTGCCGAATCGTCGTCAAACATTCCGGCAACATATATTTTCTTTTGCATTGATTGATGCTCCTATATATAGTTAATTATATATTGAATTATTTTATTGTTCAAGTTAATTTTTCTAAAACGGTAGAATTTTCACCAATTTCTACAGGTGAATTTTATCATATGCCAAGTGAATATTGTCATATGTCTTTTTTAGCTTTCTGCAGAAGTTTTTCCGAGCTGTCCGCAGGCCCCTTTTATCGTACGCCCGCGGCGTGTCCTTAATGTTACGTTAAGTCCTGCCTTTTCTAGTTCTGTAACAAAATCACGGCATTCTTTTGCATCCGGTTCTTCAAACGGGAGTGTATCTATAGGATTCCACGGAATAAGATTTATATTTACGTCAAGGCCGCGGGCAAACTCAATGAGGCGGCCTGCGCTTTCTTTACCCGTATTTTTGTTATGAAGGAGGGCTGCTTCTAAAGTAACGCGCTTTCCTGTCTTCTGGGCATAATAATTTATAGCCTCTCTTAAATCTGCAAGCGGATTTCCCTTTTGTACAGGCATGAGGCTTTCTCTTAACTCTTCATCTGCGGTTGTAAGAGAAACTGCAAGCCTTATTAAAGGCCCGTTATCGGCAAGGTCATAGATTCCTTTTATTACACCGCATGTACTTAAAGTTATTCGTCTTGTAGAAAGATTTCTTCCGTCCGGAGAACTTAAGATTTCGATTGCAGTTCTTATGGCATCGAGATTCATCATTGGTTCGCCCATGCCCATAAAAACGATGTTGTCCAAAGTTCCGCTTACTTCTTCAAGATACATGAACTGTTCGATGATTTCGCCAGGGGTGAGGTTTCTTGCAAGGCCCAGCGTTCCTGTCTGGCAGAAAGCACACTTCATTGCACAACCTGCCTGGCATGAAACACAGGCAGTTTTCCTGTCGCTTTTATCAGTTAAAAGAACTGTTTCGATAAAAAGTCCGTCAGAAAGTTTAATCTGAAGTTTTACAGTTCCGTCAGGATCTTTTAAAACCTGGTTTACAGTTGAACTTCTTACGACTGCTTTTTCCTTTAAAAGCTCTCTCAAATCTTTTGAAAGATTTGTCATTTTATCAAAATCGCATTCGTGACTGTAAATCCATTTAAAAATCTGCTTACCACGGAACGACTGATTTAAAGACAACTGTTCCGTAATCTGTGGGGGAGTGAGTCCTGTCAATGCAATTTTATTCATAACGTCATTATATCAGAAAATGTGCCGGCTATGAAAGGCTTTTGTTGTTCCTTACTTTTTCGAGTGATTCATTTATAGCCTGGCTTCTGATTCCCAGTTTCTGGAAACTTTCGAGTGCCTCTATTGCTTTCTGGCGCTGATTAAGTTTTAAGTAACTGTCTGCAAGATCAATGTAGAGCCTGTAGTTTTTAGGATCGTTTTTAATAAGTGCGCTTAAGCGTTCGATACTTTCTTCGTAATGACCTTCGCCTTTACAGATTAATGCAAGTCCAAGGGCAGCATAAATATCAAAGTCAATGTTCATTGCCTTGTTGTAATATTCTGTTGCTGTCTTGTAATCACCTGTGTTCCTGTATGCATCTCCTGCACGTGTGAGAATAACTTTGTTGTTAGGATCAAGTTCAAGAATTTTATTCCAGTATTCTACAGAGCGGTACTGCTGGTTCATTCCACGGTAGCAGTCTGCAAGTCCAAACAATGCATAAAAGTTTTTAGGATCACTTTCGAGGGCACGTTCGAAATATTTTACGCCGCGGTCGAATGTCTTTAATTTTCTGTGGCAGTTTCCGATCGAAGTTAATACGCGTATATCAACTGCATTAGGATTTAAGTCGAGCATCTTTGTCCAGTAATAAAGTGCATCGCGGTATTCTTTAAAATCGTAATGAAGGTGACCAAGTCCTATGAGTGCATACGGATTGTTTTCTTCCATATCGAGAACTTTTAAATAAAGCTGTTTTGATTTTTTAAAGTCACGTATTTTTCTGTAAGCATCTGCAACACGTGTAAGGACTGTAATGTTTCTGTCGTCGTGAACAAGATACTGTTCCCAGATTGTAATTGCTTTATGAAACTGATTTAAAGCCTTATAACAGTCTGCAAGTCCGAACAATGCATAGTTATTACCGGGATGATAAGAAAGACATCTTGAGTAATATTCAATTGCATCATTGTAATGATTGAGCTTTCGCTCAGAATCTCCAAGTCCTACAAGGGCATAGTTGTTGTTTTCTTCGATTCCGAGAATCTTAGAAAATTCTTCCTTTGCTTCCTTGATTTTGTTCTCCTTTAAAAGCTGATAACCTCTTTTGGATAACTCAGAAATTTCATTTGACTGTTCATTTTCCAGATCTTTAGTAGGGTCAAGGGTGTCGATTTCGTGATCCTGAACAAATCCTTTCTGCTCGTCCATTTTTTTACATCTCCTGAAATTGTTTTTTTATATATTTTATTCACTAATAAGCATCGATATTGTCTGCGCAATTTTATTGTAAATAGGCTCTGTCTTGCGTTCATTGTGGGCAAGAAGATAAAGTTTTAAAGCTTTTAATTCTTTTTTTTCAGAAGCATATTTATCTGCAACGCGCGTAAGACCGTCAGAATAGCCGGTTGTAATGAAAATACGCCTTGCACCTTCTATGTTTCCTTCATTAAAAAGAACATTTCCCTTGCGATTAAGAATTACTTTCTGTTCAGATGAAAGCGTTTTTACAGGCTGATCCGTAACTTTTATGAATCCTTCGGGAATCTGCTTCTCTTTAAGAAGAGCCATGGTTTCTTTATTCATAATCACCTTTTTAAAATTTTGTACTATTATACTACAATGTTATCATAAAAACCCTAGAAGTCAATAGCGGAAGTTAAATTTTATTTTAAGCGCTTTCTACTCTTTATATGTATAGAAATCTACTATTGAACGTCCGTAAACCCTCTGGTCTTTCCTGTAAAGGGTGTCGATTTCATCCGGCATGAAGTGTTCTTCTGGCCGGTGAACCAGGATTATGCCTCCAGGGTTTAAAAGTCCGCGTTTTGATGCAAGTTCTACAAGCTGTTCATGAAATTTATATGGGAACGGTGGATCAAAGAATATATAGTCAAATTTGGATTTGCAGCGCTTTAAAAATAGTTCAACTGCCATAAAATGACAGTGAATCTTTACGCCCATTTCTTTTTCTGTTACAGAAACATTGTCGAGGACTGTTTTTATCTTGATTTTATCTTTTTCGCACAGTTCAACGTTTGTTGCACCACGCGAAACTGCTTCTATTGCAATTGTTCCAGAACCCGAAAAAAGATCCAGAAAAGATTTTCCCGAGAGGTCTCCAAGTATTGCAAAGACAGATTCCCTCATTCTGTCCATTGCAGGTCGTATTACGCCGTCAGGACATTTTATGCTGCGTCCAGAAAGTTTTCCGCCGGTGATTCTCATGACTACCTTTTCTTTGTGTAAGAAACGTTGAGAGACCAGTAAACAGAATCATGTACAATCCTGTTATTTTCTTTTGCATAACTGAATGCATTCTTCTTTTCTGAGCTTATGATGTAAGGGTCTGCTCCTGATTCGAGAAGAAGCTTTATTACAGAAGTGTCGCTGTAATTCTGTGCAGCGTACATCAATGGAGTTTTTCCGCTTATGAGTTTATTTATATTCTTAATGTACGGCAGGAATTCTTTTACGATTTTTGCCGGACGTTCACTTGTGAGTGCAGTTACAAATGCCGGTGCGATTTCGATTTTTTCTATCTTAGCATGTTCGAGAACGATATTTAAAATCTGTTCGTTTTGACAGTATGCTGCTGCAATCGAAAGCGGTGTAATGCCGTAGATGTTTGCTTTTTCTGTAAGTGTTGAACCATGATTAAAAAGCATCACTACAATGTCAGGAGACTTTGCATAGCGGCATGCATACATGAGCGGAGTCCATCCGTCTTTATCGCGTGAAGTAATTTTTGCTCCAGAGTAGAGGAGGTTGTAACAAAGCTCTACATCATTTGACATGATTGCATTCATGAGTCTTGTTCTTCCGCTTCTGTCTGTTGCATCAGGATTTGAAATCGTTTTAGGTTTATAATCATCTGTTACTACAGTTGTTTCTGCATCCATGTCATCGAAAAGATATTCAGGATTGTTTTTGCTGTAGTGATCAATTTTAGGGAATTCCTGTGTAACATTTACATCAATTTTTGCAGGAACTTCTTCTGGTGTTTCTTCGGTTTCTTCTGTATATGTTTCTGCGTATTCTTCTGTTTCTTCATAATCATATTCTTCTGAATAATCTTCTTCGAACTCTTCCTCTGATTCAGCTTCTTCGGTTTCTTCTTCTGGTTCTGTTTCTTCAACAATTACCGGAACTGCAGCAGCTGTAACAGCAGCTTCTTCGATTGCTTCTTCAAAAGATTCATCTGCAGTTTCTTCGATTGTTTCTTCTACCAGTTCTTCCGGTTCATCGTATGCAACGCGTTCCTCTTCGATTTCTTCAACTTCTTCTACAGGTTCGTCTGCAACTTCTTCGACTTCTTCTGCTTCTTCAGGAATTTCTTCTGCAGTTTCTTCAACCTCTTCAACTTCTTCGGTAACTTCTTCAGTTTCTTCTGCAACTTCCTCTGCGACTTCTTCAGTTTCTTCTAAAGGTTCCTCTTCCTGAGTTTTTTTGGATTTCTTTTCTTTAGGCGGAACTTTTTTAGGGTCCTGCGCAAATTCAAGCAGAACGTTATAAGCTGAACTGTTTTCTCCCGCATAATCAAATGCAGTTTTGCCGTCTTTGTCAGCAACTGTACAGCGTTTTTCTTTTCCGCCTTTTGTGAGAACATTAAAATTAATGATTTTTCTTATGACTCTTGGTTCAGCCTGTTTTTTACAGGCATACATTAAAGCTGTCTGGCCATAGGCGTTTTTTATGTCAGGGCTGCAGCCTGCTTTTAGGATATCTTCGATTACGTTTACGCTGCAATCATTATCTATTGCAACCATTAAGATGGAATCTTTGTCACTGTTAAAACTTACTGTCGCAAGGTTTGGATTTCTTGAAAGTATTTTTTTTACATTTGCGCTTGAATCCGACTCAACGGCGCGCATAAGGTCGTTCTTGTTGTACGAAAAAGCGGGTGTTATAACAAAAAGGGCTAAAATTGCCGTTAAAACAAGTCTTGTTGTCTTCATATTTTCTATTATATATAGCAAAAACCCAGCGGTCAAGTATTGACTATTGACAACCATTAATGTTATTATTTTCAAGTTATTTCTTTTAACAAACAATTTTAAAGATTTATATAAGGAGTTCCCATGTCAGGACACAGTAAATGGGCCACAATCAAACATGCAAAAGGTTTGGCCGATGCAAAGCGTGGAAAGATTTTTACAAAATTCATCAAGGAAATTTCTATTGCAGCTCGTATGGGTGGTGGAGATCCTAACTCAAACCCACGTCTTAGAACAGTAATCATCAAAGCAAGAGCCGCTAACATGCCTAAAGATAACATTGAACGTGCTATCAAAAAGGGTACAGGTGAAGACGGTGCTACAGCATACGAAGAATTAGTATACGAAGGATACGCTCCAGGCGGAGTTGCTGTAATGGTTGAAGTTCTTACAGACAACCACAACCGCGCTGCAGCTGACGTTCGCAACATCTTTACAAAACATGGTGGAAACCTCGGAACATCAGGTTCTGTTAGCCGTATGTTCCAGAGAAAGGGAACTATCGAAATCGATGCAGAAAAAGCAAGCGAAGACGAAGTAATGGAAATCGCTCTCGATGCAGGTGCAGACGATGTTGTAAATGAAGACGGAGTTATTACAATTACAACAACTCCAGATGCATTCACAGCAGTTGCAGATGCAATCGCAGCAAAAGGAATCGAAACACTTTCTGCTGACGTAGGAATGGTTCCGGATGCATATACAGCAGTAGATAAAGATACAGCTGCTAAAGTTCAGAAGATGATTGATAAACTCGAAGACAACGATGATGTTCAGAACGTTTATCACACAGCTGAATATCCGGATGATTTCGAACCAGAAGCATAAACATATAAGCTGAATTGATAACAAAGCCCGACGTAATGCCGGGCTTTATTGTTTTAAAAATTGCATTTATAATAAAGAGTATGAAAAAAAAGATACCTGATTTTGAACCGCTTCCAGGTTCAGAGGTAACAGTTAAAAAAACTTCTCGAAAAAAAATCAGACGGGTTTTAGGAATTGACCCGGGGCTTGCAAATACAGGTTTTGGAATCGTTGATTTTTACGAAGGCAGATACCGCATGGTAAGTTACGGCTGTATTACTACAGATTCAGACCAGGTGCACGGTCAGAGACTTCTTACGATTTACAACAGACTGTGTGCCGTTATAGATGAGTTTAAGCCGGATGAGGCTGCAATGGAAACCCTTTATTTTGCAAAGAACGTTACATCTGCAATGGGAGTAAGCGAAGCGCGTGGGGTAGTATCGCTTTGCCTTGCACAGCATTGTATTCCCCTTGGTGAATATACTCCTAACCAGATTAAAAAAGCAGTTACAGGAAATACAACTGCAGATAAAGAACTTGTTCAGAATTATGTAAAGCTTCTTTTAGGACTTAAAGAAGTTCCCCGGCCGGATCATGCAGCAGATGCACTTGCAGGAGCTGTAACGCATATTCACAGCAGGGGATAAAAAAATATTACATGGCAAGAACGGACTTTCCGTCTTTAAGGTCATTGAGAATCTTTAATGCCTTTGGATCAATTTTTTCTTTGTTAACTTTGTTTATGATTTTTATTGCAAAAGGTTTCATTCCCTTAAGCATTATGCTGAAAAAAGCTTTGTTTCCATCACCATCTTTTATTATAAACCAGGTCATTAAAGCAGAATATTTTATGCTTTCTATGTTATTCCATTCTAATCTGATTTTCTTTGCTGTAAATCTTCGATAATCTACTCCGTTGTCGTCAAAAGTAAAGTTTTCGATTATGTATGAATAAACCAGATATAATCCTAAAAATGCAAAGAGCATGAATGCGAGTGGAATCCATATCGGGTCAGTTCCGTTAGATGTAATATAAAAGAATACTGCAAAGCCTGCAAAAAGTATAAAGTCAATAATACCAAGTACAAGTATATATGCAGGAAGTTTTAACACAGTGTCATTTACTGATGACGTATCAAGTTCCTTCTGCTTGTTTTTTTTCATCAGTGAAATGACAAGGCTTATAAGTAAAAGTGTGATTACCCATGAAATAGTGCTACTCATTTTTT
>JAEEGL013596578.1_pt1 | contig 13029 bp, 8 predicted proteins | sample 9134231 | NCBI WGS metagenome assembly JAEEGL01 (sample SAMN16246548, study PRJNA631951) | gut metagenome | biome: gut microbiome; feature: rumen; material: fiber-attached | host: Bos | place: Iran: Karaj | collected 2018-10 | reverse complement strand
TTGAATAGAGGTTCTTGCGCCCGACTTTCTGGCTCTTTAGGATGCCAGACTTCTCGATACGCCACAGAGTTGGATACGCGATATGCAACAAATTACATATCTCGTCACGATCATAGAAGCCTTCATCTTCAGGCTTCTCCATAAGGTTGCCGATGTTCTTCTCATTGAGACATCGGCTGACAGTTCTATAGATAATGTCCTCGAACTGTTCTTCGTTTAATACTACAATTTGATTCATTGAACTTATTGGAATTAAATTTTTGCTGCAAAATTATCCCAATAAATTCAGAGAAATAAAAAGGGGAAACGAGGCACGTCCGCAACGCATTGAACGACAATATATTGCGGACGCGGCAGGGGAAATGGTTAGGGGAAAACGAGGTGATAGATTTATTCAAAATCGCTCCATCCTATTCCATTATTTAATAATTCTTATGTCAATCAGCTCAAATACCTTTGAGCCGTTTCAATTATTGCGTCTATCAGTTTCTGAAACGGCTCTCCTTGCTCAAATACCTTTGCACCCATATTACTTCGATAATCGGATATCTTGATCTGAATATCATCCGACCTGTTGTCTGCCTCTATGATCTCTTTCATTAAAGGTTTTAGCGTATTCCCAATATCCAACTTCACCTTCGTACAATCCAATATCACCTGCTGGTCCAGATTTGACAAGTCCTCATCCTTGTGTTGTCGCAAATCCACGCAACACAAACAATACTGATTAGGATATTGACAAGCTTTTCTCACCTGATTGGAACTCATATGTGCCGGATCATCAAAGCTCCATTTACTCTTGACCTCTATATAAAACACATCTATAAAGTCGCCATCCTTTTTCACACTTACTACTATATCCTGTCCATTCTGTCTGTTTGCTGCTTTTACATATTCCTCTTTCTCCTTAATGTATTCTACTTTAATAAGATTGCTGTCAATAGCATTCAGAAGCGCATTTTCCACGTGTGTACCAATGGTATAGAAATGATTAAAACGTGCAGTTTCCTCTTGCTCTTGTTTTAATTGACTTTTCATTTTTTCAATTAATTCCTCCATCTTTCCATCTACTGACAAATTTGCGAGTTCCTGGAGTTCGCTATCTTTCAAGTCCATTAATGCAAACAAGCTCTTCTGCGCGTCGCCGCTCTTCATATTAAACGTATATGTGGCTTTTTTATCATCAATATGGGTGAACCATTCTTTCCATTTGTCATCTTCTCCTAGTTTTAATATAACATTACGAAGTATCTTGGCAAATCGCTTTTCACCTTTGTCACTCATGTCTTTTTCTAATTCCTCCTGGATCTTGCCTGCTATTTCTCTTGGTGTTTGGGCTGGAAGATCAAAATATGAATCCAACTCTTCTACTATCCAGTTCTCAAGGAGGTCTTTATTATAGATCGTATTATAATAGATTACCAAATCATCAGTTATTCCTTCATTCTTGTACAACTCTTTTTTAAGGCATAGTTCTAGATGCCAGTTAGGTATCACACCATACGTATCTAGTTTTTCCACGTATTCTTTATCCTTGATTGTGGCATATTCTTTAAGGAATCCAGTTGTCCACACCATGTTCTGCATCACCCAGTTCGAATCTTTTAAGCTTAGGGTCATAAGGGCGTAGTCTCGCATAAAGCTGAAGGCTGCTGAATAAAATTCATCTTCTTTGTCCTCCAACTTTTCTTGGTGTCTCTGCTCAAACTCTTTATTGAACAAGGTTGGTATATATTTCATCAAACGACCTCTTATATTGGTAAACTCCGTTTGTGATGTGGCAGAACAGAACTCGATAAGCGCAGAGAGTTGTTCATCCTTAAATACTACGGTCGTATTAGGATTCAGATACAAGCTCCTCCATCGTTGCATCGTACCTGTAATTGCGTCATGTAGATGTTTGGGCGTATATTCGGGTATGTCCTCAATTATCCGCAGACAGTCACAGTTAATCATTCTGCCTTCATCATCTCCCATAACCACTTTGACAAGTTCATAGACTTTGTCTGTCATAAAGTCGCCATGTCTCAGGTCTCCTTTCTTCTTCAATTCGCCCTCTCGATTAGGCACAAGTGGATGTTGATTAATAAGTGACAGGTTACCACTCACTTTCAAGAACTGCAAGAACTTGATAAGATCGTCTGCATTTTCCTTGATTGTCTTACATACATCTTCCACCGATATGAAGAAATCGTCCTCTCTTCTACAATCCCATTTATAGACTGTTTCTGACCATCTTATCAGATCTTCTGAAGGCAACAAAAAGGAGTTATTCTCATCATACATCACCTTGCTGGCATAAACTTTCAGCATAGGTTCATATTCTTTGCGTTCGTCATCTGAAAGTTTCAAATAGAAGTCTGGATGAAGCACCTTTACCCTCGCTTCTGTAATAGCCTTTTTACCTTCTACTGTCGGTATGACCTTCCAGTTTTGTATAGCTGCTTTCCAGAGATCCTGTAAATCTATATAGAATTGTCTGGTCACCTCGTCCTCTGCATTCTGATTGAAATCCACCTGGCACATGTTGATATCCAGAGTAGCTGCATGTGTTTCATCTGAATAATATACTAACAGGATCTTCATCATATCTTTCAATACGGCCTCATTCCACTTGCCTTTCTCTATTTTTGACAGAACGTTTACTGGAAGTAGTATATTGTTTCGTTTCTCTACAGGATAAAAACGCTTTGAATGGAAAATGAAGTTAACGCCAAATTGCTCTGTACCCAACAAAGGAAACCATAGAAACAGACTTGGGATGTTATCCACGCATCCGCATGTTGCGGGGTAAGGTGGCAACAAAATCTTGTCATCGCCATTTTTTGATTCCATACAATTGATTTCCTTTGCTTCCAGCCTCTGGTCCATAAGGTTCTTTACCATTATATGATAAGTGTTCAAAAGCCATCCTTCCGCATCCTCCAATGAAACCGAAGAAGCATTTGCGTCTTTTATCATTTTCAGATGAATATGTGCATAATCATCAACAATCTCGACTTCTTTTATTCGTTTATTAATAAGCAATACCAGTGGCATTAGCCGGATTGCTCTCGCTAATTGATCGGAAGCCTCTTGCACTCGACCATGAAGACAGTAGGTAAATTTAGTCCACCTTTTCTCTTCATCCATAAGGTCTAAGGAAGAATATATTGGCGTACGCTTATATGACTTATTGACTGCCTCAATCTCTTTCTTCATCTCTTTCTTCGCTTCTGTCATGTCATTTTTCGCTTTGGCTACAAAAGAGCGATCAAGCCTAAATTCTTCTAGTAAGACATACCCTTTAAGTACATCCTTAGCAACCATCACCTTATATGGCGCATCTAAAGATACGATATTACTGAATGCATGGGTAGTCATAAAACCGGTTCCATATTGTCCTGCAAGATCTGCATTGGGATTGTCTTTTGAGCTACTTTGATTTACCAAAGCCAACAATGATTTAAACTCAAATGGCATACCACAATGAGCAAAGATAAATTTGTCATCTTTCAATTCGATGATAATTTTACAATCATCATGCTCTGCCATATCGCGTGCATTCTGGGTCAATTCCCAGATGGCACGCTCTCCGCTATTTTCTTCTAGGTTTTCAATACCTTGTTGTATTTTCTTACAGTACCCAAGAAGCTCTTGTTCTTCCTTAAGTTCTTCCTGATATAATTCTTCAGGGTCTTTCTTGATTTCTTGTTCCATAATTTCTCTTACCCTTTTTTATTCTTCATCTTCAATTTCATCATCCCACTTCGATTCCAACTCTAATAACTTCTTATAATCTTCAGCCCTTTTATTCCTTTCTTCAATCGCCTTCTCTATTGTCGTAAGTTCTATCATTTCTCGCGTAGTCAACCCTTCTGCCTCGTTTTTATTACGAAGTTCGGCTGCACGCTTTGGGTTGGCCTTGATAGGTTTCGGTTCCTCACGGTCTTCGACTCTCAGTTCCTGCACCACTTCAATATCGCTCTCTTCTCTGTATCGATAAGCTCCTGACAAATCTTGGAATATCGCATTCATTTCTCCTATTCTAAGTACCTTCTCTCCTAATACATAATAGAACATCACATAGCCCATCTTCTGCAGATAATCATTTAGGATGTCCCGCCGGATGAATAATCCATTGATGCAATTCCCATGTCCAGTGTTCAATGCTACTACAGAGTCATCTGCTTCAGATTTCACCACGCCTCGTACTTCCGAGCAATACAGTCCCATCTGCATCACCATCTCCTCGCAAGGCATATAAGCAGTACTGTGATACTCATTCTCTCTGCCTATTCCTTCCCAATCTTCCTGCAATTGTGCCTCGTATGAGAGCATTATTTCACATGGGCAATCATGTGGCTGTGACCATGCTTCGTGTTTATAGGTTGATTGATACTCGTCTGCCCAGGGATAATCATTCCACAGGTACTCAATCATTCCCCTCCTCTCTGGCATCCACCGACCATAGAAATTCTGAACTTTTGCCCATGCCTCAAATTTATACGTATCCTCATTCCTAACAAAGCAGGAATTACTAAACAAAAAAGTTTCCTTCTCGTTTTCTTTCACTGTGTCATACCCCATCAGCATCACATATTCGCCTCCATCCTCATATCTCGCAAAGCACCTGAATACTGGCAGATAATCCTTTTTCTTAATCCAGCCTGCATCATTCTTTCCTGCAATCGGCAGTTTCTCTATACCTGACAGTCCAGCTTCTGCCGGCATTTTATATTCCACATCGAGTGTTGGATCGAATCTGGATATTTCCGATGAGTTCCAAGGATAGGGGGTCATCGTTAGGTCTTCCTCCCTTGCCTCATCATGATTGTAATAATATTGTTCTCTTGATGTACGGCAGGCATCCATCAGTCTCGCATTCACTCGATACCATGCTAGCCACTGGAATTTCTTACCTATTCTTTCTTGGTCGTTATGCGAACGGTCTGGTGAATATTTACCATTATCCAGATACCCTAGCTTATCATTCCATCCAAAGACTTCCATGATATAATATGCCATCTCTGCCATAATATCAGTTAGCATGACTCCCTGATACTTTCCATTTTCCGTCGGTACAAAATAGTCACTACTGCTACTACTGCTATTTGTTCCTATAATATAACGATTGAAATCTTCAATACTGAAGATTGAATTATGCATCTTGATGGAGCCATGATGCAGTCCGAAATAACTTTTTTGCTGCCTGACTTGGGGATAAGCTGGTATATTATTCATATCAATTGGGTGCGCAGCAAATGGTGTCTTTATCCGTATCCAATAATCACAGGCTTTATCAAGATGATACGCTCTCTCTATGATTTTCAGAGTCCACTGCCTTACTATCAGGTCTTGAGGCACATCCTCATCATGTTCATAATACTGATGGTATATCTTTTCTGCTATATTCGCCACGACCTTCTTATCCCGTGAAGGTAGTACTACTCCACAAATGGCGCAATACATCCCGCTAAGTACATAGGGGTCATTCACATCATTAAATAATTTCATCAGCCATGGTATCAGCATTTGGTGTATATGAAGTATCTTTCTCAATTTCCTGATAATAATTGCCCTGAATTTGGGATGCGATGACGACAGCATCCATGTGATACAAATAATATATTGTCGTTCGTCATCACATACCGGAAGCGTATGGTCTGTTTCTACGGGCACTTCACCGATATAATCATCACCATACATCTCATACATCTGATTCACATAACGGGTCCATATCAAGTCTCGACTGCCTACAGTCGGATACCCTTTCAATTTTGTATGAATCTTCATGGTTTCATCCAGACTGACCTCGTCGAATTTTTGAATCAATCGTATTGGATTCACCTCGTCATGATCTAATTGGAGAAGCATTTTCACAAGTTGTTGGGTGGGGATGTCACTCTCAATTAATGACTCGTAATATAATTCATATAGTGGCCCTCCTTTCTGAACTAGTTTTTCTCCGCAAACATCTCTTTTCTCTTGATACCAACAATCAAAAAGTGCCTTCACGGCGTTCTTGTATTTCTCTGATGGAACTTCGGGGTTCCTTTCAAAATACTTTCTCTCTTCATCTATCCAACGCAGAACACTGCCAGTATCCATTTTCGATTTTAACAACTGTTCTGCCTTATAATAGTCGCCTAGGTTCTCATATTCGTACATCACGGCACTCTCTCCTGTATGCGATCGGTCTTCTAGTAGCAAGTTAGCAGTAAGGCAGGCATGCAGCAAGTCATTCTTCCATAGTCTGTATGGTTCCATCCGTTTGGCATATTGTCGGGCCTTCCCTCTGCTAATTGGATTGAAGTGGCTATAAAAGGTGCTATAGTTTGCCAATTTTGATAGAAACTTGTCAGCGATGTTTATTTCGTGGTCTTCGTCTACCAGATTCGACACCTGTCCATTTTTCTTGGCTACATATCGTTTATACAGCATCCTTTTATTCACTTTGATTCTTTCTTCTGATGTCATTGTATGATAGGTCTCACAAAAGATCTTCAAAAACAAAGGATTCTTAAACGCCTCTATTTTCTGACTCAAATAATGTCGGTCAACGTCGTACTCTTGAAAATAAGTATAGACTGCCTGCTCTAAATCTATGAAACCCTCAATATAGTGAACATGCCAATGGCTAATTTCTGCCAGATCATTAAGATCTTTATCAAAAGGCGTCCTAACTGATACTACCAGTCGAAAATGATCATGACGTTCAAGTTCGGTTCGTAAAGCGCCAAGATGATGATTCCAGTAGTTACACCCCAAACCTTCATTAAGAGCATCTATCACCACCACGGCATATCTCCCCTTCTCTTTTAGTCCTTTATTGAAATCCTCTATCGTCATGTCTTGACACACCACGTCTTTTATATGACTGATAGCCGTCTCATAAATGTTGAAATCTGTGCCGAAAAACAAATAAATATTGGCTTTATCTTGGTTCTTTGTGGCATATTCACAGAGATTATGGGTCTTTCCAGAACCAGCTTTACCAATCAGGCAGAGACTTTTACTATTCCTCATTCTCAACCTATTGAAATCATCATCGTTCAATTCGTAGGATAGCCTGTTCAAGTTCATTGCTATTTCCCAATGGCCATGATACTGAGAGGGGTATGTCTCTATATACTCTTGACAGCGTTGTAGCAAAGCAAAGCTATTTTCCGACAAGAGGTCAACACCAAGGTCTTGCCCGATCTTCAGCCAATCCTTCATCTCATGCATCATATCCTCTGGCAGTTTACTGATGTATTCCGCCATTGCAATGGCTTTACGCTCACTTTCTACTGCTGCTCCCCTATCGGTGATAAAGTCAAGTATAGAGTCTAGTTCTTCATTCCGTTGGTGCAGTTTGGGCATATAGCGGTCATGTACGGTTGCTGCTGCCTCTTTGCATTGAATAAAGCTTCTTCCTGGTCCCAATGTCGTAATATCATCTTTGGTCCAGTCTGTATCGTAAGATATCCCTTTCTGGTTTAAATGCTTTTGAGCTTTTGCAATAGACAGATAACTGAGTGTCTCATTTATTTGGAGCACAACAATGCCCACTACTCTGCCTGATTTGCTGACGACAGGTGATCCAGAGAGACCGTCATATTGTTGCAAGTGTAGCTTGTCGTCTCGCACCAATGCTCTATCATTCCAATCGCCGCCTTCAATCTTCAAACGATTCCTTACTGCAATATCTACAAGGTTCATACCCATTGCCACTTCATCTGGATAACCATATATATGGAGTGGTAGATCCTTGATGAAATCATCACAAAGTAATTGCAAATAATCCTCAGACTGATAATCCTGCTCTGATATAATAGTCAATAGAGCTAAATCAATGACATCGTCTGGTAAAGAGAGTTCTTCGGCTCGGCATAAGATATGCCTGCCCGCCACCATTATATAAACAGGTGTCGCTGCGCTTTGAAAATGTGCTTTCACTACATGTCTAGCTGTTAGCAACTGAGTCGGACTTATAAAAAATGCTGTTCCGCGCTTTGTCTCGCAACTCACGGGAACAACCATGTTCTCAACTATTACGCTATTCAAATAACTCATATTCCTGCTCTGTTATGATGGTTTCCACTCCTAGTTCATGCTTGTCCTCGTCACTTAAAGCATTAATCTTCTCCGACATATCGCAAAAATGACTAAACACTACCAACTTTGGGTGATGATCTTGATGACTCTCTACAATCCTTCCAAACGTACCCCATGTTGGATAATCATCCCCTTTACCGCCTGGAATGAAATATTTCTGAGAGTTGATAAGACTAAACAATTTCTTACTGTTGTTTCCATTACTGCCATGGTGCGACACCTTAATAGCATCACATTCTATAGGCTTGGCATCATTCCCGTATTTGTTGTCTATAGCCTTTTCTATCGTACTGGCAAAAGCATCTCCCAGCATAGCTATCTTATGTCCTTCGTACTCCAGCATAAAGGCTATCGACGAATAATTGGTATCAGAGTCGTCCGCATCCTCTTCTTTTGCTTTGTTTCTCACAAAAGCAGCATTATAAGTGCAGGGAGTATTCGAATTTATGGATTTCATCATGATTCTGTCTTGTAGGGTATCTGTCAGTCTAACAAGTAATTCTTCTAACTCATCGCCTTGCTCCAAACTATCGTTCCATGCCTGCATGAAATATTTGTCAAATGCATCCTTGAACTTATTCTCTATGGCTTCAAGGGCATTTTGTTTCGGCCCCAATAATACAATCTTTCCGAATCCGTCTGGTAAAACAAAGTCTTCAATTTGGTCAGTAATAAAGTCCTTCTGCCAGACTTGCTTCAACGCATCATTTTCGAGTATCGTCTTTGCCAGCGTCTTCCCTTGTGGTGCACTTATCTCTCGATAGTTGATGGCATCAAACTCCACTGGCAAAGCTTTCTTGATTTGTTCTATGATCCGCTTTTGCTGGTCATTCAACTTAACTTCAGTATCTGTATCTGTTCTTCTGTAGCAATTATACCAGATGTTATCTACTGTCAGTCCCTCATGTTCATTCAACATGTTTATAAGTCCTAATATATGGTCACCATCTATATGGGTAGCTATCAGAAGATTGATGTGATCATGTAGAACATCTCTTACGTACTCCTTTACCGATGTGGTATACTTTCCACAATCAACCATAATGGCATATTGCGCCCCACAATCCTTAACTAGCCTGATAACATTGCAATCGCCTATACCGGCATCAAATGAACGGAAGTAGCACCTCATCTATTATTTTCTTTTTTCCGCAAAGATAGTGATTTTTATTCTAATTCGCTCCATCTCTCCTCGTTTTTTAATAAAAGTTACGTCATTCATCGTATTTCCTTCAACAATCACCTCAAATAGTAATCGTATCGGTACCATATAATATAATTAAGGTGTACCACTCTCTTCATCCATGCCCCTTTCACCATTAACCGTGAACCCTGAACCATTAACCCTTAACCGTATTTTACAATCTCCCTCAATACACATTAAGACAATAAAACTCCCGTACTTCCTCAAATCCCGATGAAAGCTCCTATCCACTATCTCCATCACCCTCACTCCAAAGTAAGGTGTATCGATCACCTTCACAGCCTTATTCTCCGAATCCAAATATTCCGTCCTGTAATTCTCCTCCACATGAAAATCCAGTGCCTTTGCCGCCAGTTCCGTATGCAACTCCCTAGGTTTCCCATCCAGCCCCGGCCTATTATAGTCAAATATCCGATACGTCACATCCGACGACTGCTGCACTTCCGCCAACAGTATCCCGCCGCAAATGACATGTACCCTTCTCGCCGGAAGATAAAACACATCCCCCGCCTTTACCGTATGCTTGGCCAACACCTCCGTGATGCTTCCATCCTCCACCCGCTTCTTATATTCATACGGCGTAATCTCCTGCTTAAACCCCGCATACAGATGTCCTCCTTCTTCGGCCTTAATAATGTACCACATCACGCTCTTGCCCATCTTCCCGTGCTCCCTCATCGCCATCTCGTCATTCGGATGCACCTGTATGCTCAAATCCTTCTTCGCATCGATAAATTTTACCAAAAGAGGTAGTTGGCCATTGTACTTCTCATTAACGGCCTTGCCAAGAATTTCATTAGGGTTCTCTGCAATAACGGAGTTTAAGTCCCGACCTTCCCACTCCCCATTGCTGATAATACTCACGCTCGATGGCACAGCACTCACCTCCCAGCTTTCGCCTATAGGATCCTCCGAAACCTCCAGCCCCATAGATTCCCGTTAATTTGGGCTAATCTAGTAGGAAAGGGAACTCTCTTTCTTGACTTTTGATGTCTTTTAGCTTCGATGGTTTGTATTCCGAGTTGTATTCACATCCGACTACCTTACAAAAAAACTTGTACCAATCACTAAAAGTATTCGGTTTCTTACGAGGGAGTATCTTCTTACTGGTGTAAATGAGATAGGCAATCTTAGCATATTCAATACCGCTTCTTTTCCTATCTTTATCTATCAAACTCGCCTCGAGTTTCTCATAATTATTGATGTTACCTTCACCAATACCCTTAAACGGGGCAATGAAATAATCTGCAAATTCTTTGGGGAGATGATAATTTTCAATCTCATTTCGCAATGATTCTACCTTCTCTTTGAAATCATTTTCAAGGTCAATGACTGTCGGAATCTTGCCAAACTCATCCATTAAGAGGGCTGCATTGTAAAGAATTCTACGCTTGATCTCCTTCTTCTGGGCATCATTGAACACTCGACTGTCAAAACTATCGGTCAGAACATTTACGCAATAAATGTATTCTATACCTATTCGACAGAGAAATTCCTCGTATCTCTCGGCATTACTTGGGTGAGTGATGCCATATTTAACAAGCAAATTCAGATAGGTAGCCTTTATCTTCTTGATATTACACAACTCGGACATATTGATGGTGTACTTCAGAAAGTCATCACCTATCATGTTGAGAATCACATCAAGGTTTACATAATTGCTATAGTAAAGGGCGCGAACCTCTTCGTTTACCTTATCCACCTTCACATACATGTCATTATGAACTATTTTAGTTGACATGAATGCATAGCGTTTATAGTATTCTACAAACTGCTGTTCTATATCTGCCTTTTGTTGGGCTGTCATTGATTTCAGCTCCGACTCGCAAGGGAAGTTCTCAGGCATAAAGCCCATATCCTCAACAGTTACCTTTACCTCCTTCAGATTCGCTACAAATTCATCCCATAAGGGTGTTCCTATTGTCATAATGTGTTATCCTGAAAATATGTTTAAACTAAGGCATAAATAGTCCATCAAGAGTAACCTCGCTATGCACAAGGCTGGAGTGTTTACCATTTGCAACACCAAAGGTTGTTACAAAAGTATGTACCAATGACATCTTGTTCTTGGTCTTTTCCTTAAATAACGTCATCCTGTTGCGTAGCTTTTCCTCATAATCTGCCGCAATACGAAACTCACCTTGGCTAAATTTCATTTCACAAAGATGGATAATTCGGTCGGCTCGTTCAATAATGAGATCTATTTGGGAACCTCGTAGAGCCTTTTTCTTGTCTGCTTGGTCAAACCATGCGGAAACTTCCGTAGCTACGCCTCCGATGTTCAATGCCTTTCGTATTTGACGGGTATGCATCAAACACAACAATTCAAAAGTTAGTCCTTGCCACGATTCCACGCTACGAGATGTCGAATGATGTTGCCACCATTGCTCGTCATAAAAGTCCATGTTACTCTCAATATACTTTATATAAAATAAGGTATAGAAGTCTGTCAATTTATATATTATATCCTGCTTTTTCTTTCCGTAGTACCTGAACTTCATAATAAAGTCACAACGTTCCAGGTTTCTTAAGATCTTTGTCAATCGCTCTCCGTCAATTTTTGTGGCTTCTGAGATGTCCAGACTTGTCATTCCGCAACGACGTTCTGCGAGAAGCCTTACAACTGCAGTATATTTGTCTGCATGTGTAAACAGTGCGTTATATAGTTCGTCAAACTCCAACCTGAGCGCTCCGCCACGCGCAAAACAAAGTCTGTCAACATTCTGCACAAGACTCTCCTTTGTATCTATTAGACTTAGATAGAAGGGGATACCGCCAAAAAACATATAGCACTGAGCAATCTGGAATCTATCCCATGGGCAATCTCGGTGCTGAAGATATTTCTCAGTTTCATACAGCGTGAAAGGCCGCAAATAGATTTGGCAAGTAATACGTGCATGCAGGCCTCCTTGGTTTTCGACGAGATTGTCAATCATCCATGATGTTGCTGATCCGCTAGCAATGAATACGATATCTTTACGACGTGCAGCCCATCCATTCCAGAAAATCTCGAAGGCTTCAATGAAATTTGAACGCAAAGAATCTATCCACGGCATTTCATCAATAAACACCACCTTCTTTCTATCGGTGGGCTGTGACTCCAAATATTCCTCTAAGACATCGAAGGCATCAAACCAATCATTAAAATTGCGAGCTGCCCGTTCGCCCATTGCCAGTTTCAATGCTTTGGCAAAATTGCGAAGTTGAATGCGCTGTGTCAGTTTATGTCCACCAACATAAGTAAAATCGTATTTACTCTGAAAAAACTGATCTATTAAGTATGTCTTGCCAACACGCCTACGGCCATAGACAATGACAAGCTCAGAACGGTCAGAATCAAGGCAACGCTGAAGTTCTGCCATCTCTTTCTCTCTACCAATAATGTTACGATTCTCCATACCTTCTATACTTTTGTCGATGCAAAGATACTAACTTTTTCTTAAATTTGGCTTGAAAATGTACTTTTTCTCGAATTTTTAGCAAGAAAAAGTAAGATTTCGTGCCATATTATAGTTGAAAGTTGAATTTCGCTTAGAGTTTTTCTACTTGTCAACCTGTTTTTTCATTGCTTCTCTTGCAGCCTTAATTTTGTCACCAACCCTTTGGGCCTGCTCAGATATACCTATGCGTATGTATCCCTCGAAGTTCTTCTGTGACTCATGGCCTGTTATGCTGCGTAGTTCCAGGTCTGACAGCACACCTAATTTATATAGGTTGGTGGTTCCGCTCCTTCATGCTAGAATAAG
>JAEEGL013346998.1_pt1 | contig 13029 bp, 8 predicted proteins | sample 9134231 | NCBI WGS metagenome assembly JAEEGL01 (sample SAMN16246548, study PRJNA631951) | gut metagenome | biome: gut microbiome; feature: rumen; material: fiber-attached | host: Bos | place: Iran: Karaj | collected 2018-10 | reverse complement strand
CAGCAACCGCTCGAAACCGAGCCCGAAGCCGCTGTGGGGAGCCGATCCGAAACGGCGCGTGTCCAGATACCACCACATATCCTTCATCGGAATATGCATCTCATCGATGCGGGTCCGGAGTTTGTCGTAATCCTCTTCACGCTGCGAGCCGCCGATGATCTCGCCGATTTTCGGGAACAGTACGTCCATGGCCCGCACCGTCTTGCCATCATCGTTCAATTTCATGTAAAACGCCTTGATATCCTTGGGATAATCCGTCAGGATCACCGGTTTCTTGAAATGCTGCTCCACCAGGTAGCGTTCGTGTTCCGACTGCAGGTCGATTCCCCACGATACCGGATATTCAAACTTCTGTCCCGACGCCAGCAGGATTTCGATGCCTTCGGTGTAGGTCAGACGCACGAAGTCGTTGTGCAGCACGAATTCCAGTCGTTCCATCAGTTCGTTGTCGAACATCCGGCACAGGAATTCCAGATCATCGTGGCAATGGTCGAGTGCATACCGGATCAGGTATTTCAGGAAATCTTCCGCCAGATCCATGTTGTCGTCGATGTCGTAGAACGCCATTTCGGGTTCAATCATCCAGAACTCGGAAAGATGGCGCGGCGTATTCGAATTCTCCGCACGGAACGTCGGGCCGAACGTGTAAATGTTGCCCAGCGCCATGGCACCCAGTTCACCTTCCAGCTGTCCGGAAACCGTCAGGGCGGTCGGCTGTCCGAAAAAGTCCCGGCCGTAATCCACCTTGCCGTCGGCCGTCATCGGCACCTGCTGCAGATCGAGTGTCGTCACCTGGAACATGGCGCCTGCTCCCTCACAGTCGGAAGCCGTGATCAGCGGGGTATGCAGGTAATAGAACCCTTTGTCGTTGAAATAATTGTGGATGGCAAAAGCCATGGCATGACGGATGCGCAACACCGCGCCGAACGTATTGGTACGCGGACGCAGATGGGCTATCTCCCGCAGGAATTCGAGGGAATGTCCCTTCTTCTGCAGCGGATAAGTCTGGTCGGCCGTGCCGTATATCTCGATGCTGCCGGCCTGCAGTTCGACCGCCTGGCCCTGCCCCTGCGAGGCGGCCAGGACACCCGTCACTGCGATGCAGGCACCCGTCGTGATCTGTTTGAGTGTATCTTCCTCAAATTTTGCGATATCTATGACAACCTGCAGATTGAAGATAGTCGAGCCGTCGTTGAGCGCCGCAAAGGCGATGTTCTTGTTGCCCCGTTTGGTCCGCACCCAACCCTTGACCAGATACGTCTGCCCGACGACTGCCGTCTGCAAGATATCCTTTATCGTTGTTCTCTTCTGTTTCATACCTTTTTCTTTCGGTTTCAGGCGCCGGGAAACACGCCGGCACCATCTTGACGGGCAAAATTAAGCATTTTTCCGTCTGCAAAAAACAGAAAACGAAGGTTGCGGATTAACGCAATAAGGCCTACCTTTGCCATCTTTAAAGACAAGATGTCCATGGAATCGAACAAGTTGCTGATATACAACAGTCTCCTCAAAAAGAAAGAAGTATTTGAACCGATGCACGCCCCCCATGTGGGCATGTATGTCTGCGGACCGACGGTTTACGGAGACGCACATCTCGGGCACGCCCGGCCGGCCATCACCTTCGACCTGCTATTCCGCTATCTCACGCACCTCGGATACAAGGTCCGCTACGTCCGCAACATCACCGACGTCGGACACCTCGAACACGATGCAGATGAAGGCGAGGACAAAATAGCGAAGAAAGCCCGGCTGGAATCCGTCGAGCCCATGGAAATCGTGCAATACTACACCACGAGATACCATCACAACATGGAGCAGCTCAACGTGCTGCCGCCCAGCATCGAACCGCACGCCTCCGGACATATCATGGAGCAGCAGGCATTCATCGAACGGATCCTGCAGGCCGGCTATGCCTACGAAAGCAACGGCTCCGTCTATTTCGACCTCCGGAAATACGCCCGGGATTTCGATTACGGGAAACTGTCGGGGCATGTCATCGAGGAACAGCTCAACAACACCCGTGCCCTCGACGGACAGGACGAGAAGCACTTCCCGCTCGATTTCGCCCTGTGGAAAAAGGCTGCCCCGGAACACATCATGCACTGGCCGTCGCGCTGGAGCGAAGGATTCCCCGGATGGCACCTCGAATGCTCAGTCATGAGCACCCGCTACCTGGGTGAGGCATTCGACATCCACGGCGGCGGCATGGACCTCATGTTCCCGCACCACGAATGCGAGATTGCACAGTCCACGGCGGCGCTCGGCCACGAGTCTGTCCGCTACTGGATGCACAACAACATGATTACCATCGACGGACAGAAGATGGGGAAATCGCTCGGCAACTTCATCACGCTGAACGAGTTTTTCAGCGGAGAACATCCCAAGCTGCAGCGGGCCTACAGCCCGATGACCATCCGGTTCTTCATTCTGCAGGCACACTACCGCAGCACCGTCGATTTCACCAATGAGGCTCTCCAAGCTTCCGAGAAGGGACTCCAGCGGCTGCTGGCGGGCATCCGCATGCTCGACCGGCTCCAGCCGTCTGCCACTTCGACGGCCGATGTAAGCCAATTGCAGGCCAGATGCTACGAAGCCATGAACGACGACCTGAACAGTCCGATGGTCATCGCACATCTGTTCGACGGCCTGCGCATCATCAATCTGGTACACGACGGAAAGGCGACCCTGTCCGGCGACGACCTGGCGCAACTGCGGCAGACTTATCATACGTTCGCCTTCGACATCCTGGGCCTCAAGGACGAGGAAACCGGCTCCAGCCATCAGACGCTGATCAACGATCTGATATCCTACATTTTGGAAATCAGACAAAATGCCAAGCAGCAGAAAGACTATGCCACCTCCGACCAGATCCGCGACAGACTTCAGACGCTGGGCGTGGAACTCAAAGACCGGAAAGACGGCACGGACTGGAACCTGAAAGTCTGACAAGCGCATGAACAGGTTTCCCACGCACACGGTCTACATCGGAGACCTCCCCCTGGGCGGGGGCCGGCCGGTCAGGATCCAGTCGATGACCTCCACACCCACGGGTGACATCAAAGCCTCCGTGGCACAGGTCATCCGCCTCGCCGAGGCGGGCGCCGAATATGTCCGGCTGACCGTCCCGACCATGGAGGACGTGGAAGCCCTGCGCAAAATCAAACAGCAGGTCCGGCAGGCCGGATTCCGGACCCCGCTCATCGCCGATGTCCACTTCAACCCCGACATCGCCGAAGCGGCCGCCCGCACCGTCGAGAAGGTGCGTATCAATCCCGGCAACTACACCGACCGGCACCACCGGGACAGAACCGGATTCTCCGATGAAGAATACGCCGCCGAAACCGGACGCATCCACGCAAGACTCCGGCCGCTGCTCGCCATCTGCAGGCAGTACGGCACCGCCCTGCGCATCGGGACCAATCACGGTTCTCTCAGCGACCGCATCCTTGACCGCTACGGCGACACCCCACAGGGCATGGTGGCCTCGGCCATGGAATTTGTCCGGATCTGCGAGGCCGAGTCGTTCGACCGCATCGTCCTCTCCATGAAGTCGAGCAACCCGCGGGTCATGGCCGCCGCCACACGGCTGCTGGTGAAAGAAATGCAGCAGCGCGGCACCGTGTATCCCATCCACCTCGGCGTCACTGAAGCCGGTGCAGGCGAAGAAGGACGCATCAAATCGGCCGTGGGCATCGCCGACCTGCTGGCCGAAGGCATCGGCGACACCATCCGTGTGTCGCTTACCGAAGATCCCGTGAACGAAATCCCCGTGGCAAAAGCCCTGACAGACTACCTTCAGCAAGAGGACCGACAGCCGGTACATACGGCGGTTATCCCCTACCTGCCTGCCGAAGACGACCGGCGCTATTTCCGCATCGCACCAGACCGGCGGACGCCGGAACGGCTGGTCAGGCTGTCCTGCGCCGGTACACCGGCGGCCACCGCGTTTCTGGAATCGCAGGCGGACCGCAGTGCCTACAGCCCTGACACCGAAATTATCTTCCACAAATTCTACCCCGCACCCGCAAAAAATCTATATTTGCATGCAGCGTGTGATTTCGGGCCCGTCCTGTCCCGCGACAGGGGCGACGGCCTCTGGATTGAGACGGACGATCCATCCGTGACCGACGCAGATATCCGGCGATGGTCGCTCTCCATCCTGCAGGCCTGCCGGCGGCGCATCAGCGCGGCGGAATTCATTTCGTGTCCGTCCTGCGGCCGCACCAAATTCGACATCGCCACGACAGCCGAACGCATCCGGCAGCGGACCAGTCATCTCACAGGCCTGAAAATCGGCATCATGGGATGTATCGTCAACGGGGTGGGCGAAATGGCCGATGCGGATTACGGCTACGTCGGCGAGAACCACGGGCTGGTCACGCTGTACCGACGGCAGGAAGTGGTACGCCGCCACATCCCCGCTGCAGAAGCGGTCGATGCGCTTGTGGCGCTCATCCGGGAAAACGGCGATTGGAAAGAAAACCGACAAGAACAAGACAAAACAACATAAACATTCATGGATTTCATACAAGAACTCACATGGCGCGGCATGATCCACGACATCATGCCGGGCACGGACGAAATGCTGAAACAGGGCATGGCCACGGCTTACGTGGGCATCGACCCGACTGCTGATTCGCTGCACATCGGGCATCTGGTGGGCATCATGATGCTGCGGCATCTGCAACGCTGCGGGCATAAACCCATCGCGCTGATCGGCGGTGCCACCGGCATGATCGGCGACCCTTCCATGAAATCGCAGGAGCGCAACCTGCTTTCGGAGGAAGAACTGCACCACAATCAGGAATGCATAAAGAAACAACTGGCCAAGTTCCTGGACTTCGATTCCGACGCGCCGAACGCCGCGGAACTCGTCAACAACTACACCTGGATGAAAGACATGTCGTTTCTGGATTTCATCCGTGACGTAGGCAAACATATCACCGTCAACTACATGATGGCCAAGGATTCGGTCAAGAAACGGCTCTCGGGCGAAGCGCGCGACGGCATGTCGTTCACCGAATTCACCTACCAGCTGGTCCAGGGATTCGACTTCTACACCCTGTATGTCACCCGGAACTGCCGGCTGCAGATGGGCGGCTCCGACCAGTGGGGCAACATCACCACCGGTACGGAACTCATCCGGCGCAAGGCCGGCGGCGAAGCGTTCGCGCTGACCTGCCCGCTCATCACCAAAGCCGACGGCGGCAAATTCGGCAAGACCGAATCGGGCAATGTCTGGCTCGACCCGGCCCGCACCTCTCCCTATAAATTCTACCAGTTCTGGCTGAATGTCAGCGATGCGGACGCAGAGAAATACATCAAGATCTTCACCTTCCTCACCCGGGAGGAAATCGAGGAACTCACGCAGCAACAGCGGGAAAATCCGGGCCTCCGGCCGCTGCAGAAGGCCTTGGCGCGCGAAATCACCTGCATGGTGCATTCTCCCGAAGCTTACGAGTCGGCTGTTGCAGCTGCGCAGATGCTTTTCGGGGCCGGCACGGCCGAGCAACTGGCCGGCATGGACGAAGAGACATTCCTCAGTGTTTTCGAAGGCGTTCCGCATTACGAGGTTCCCGCCTCGCTGACCGAGGACGGGCTGCCGGTCATCGACCTGCTCTCGGTGCATACCGCCATCTCTCCATCGAAGGGTGAGAGCCGCAGGACCATCGAAGGCGGCGGCTTATACATCAACAAAGAACGCATTGCGGACATCGCAGCCGTCGTCCGGAAAGACGACCTCATCCGCGGTAAATATCTGCTGATCCAGAAAGGGAAGAAGAATTATTCCGTCATCACCTTCAAAAACCAGTAGAATGGCATCCGGTCCACAACGCACGCAGGGAGCTGCCAGCCGGCGCAACAGTCTGTCCGCCTTCTTCAAGGACGAACGCACGCGCGTCATCTGCGGCATGCTGCTCATCGGTTTTGCAGCGCTGCTTTTCCTGGCCTGCCTGTCTTTCCTGTTCACATGGAAAAGCGACCAGAGTTTCGACGGCAGCGACTTGCTGACGACGGCTGACATCCATGTGCAGAACTGGTGCGGCCGCCTCGGCGCGCGCCTGGCAACCCTGACCATGTACCGCGGATTCGGTATCGCTGCATTCTTTTTCCCCATGTTGTGCTTCATCGGCGGCATGAGATTGCTGAACGTCAAGATGATGCGCATGGGTAGCGCCTTGCGGCTGACCATTTTCGGCGCCATTCTGGGATCACTGCTGTGCAGTTACCTCTTCGGCGGCAGCAACGGCTATCTCGGCAACGGTCTGGGCGGCGGACACGGCATGTACATGATCCACTGGCTGGAGATGGTGCTCGGGCACGCCGGCACCGGCATTCTTGTCTTCCTGCTCTGCATTATCTTTCTCATCTTCACCTTCAAGCGTTTTCCCGCCTGGTGTGCCGGCGTGGCTGCCGGCGCAGGCCGGCTGTTCGTCCGGAAAACCCCGAAAGCGGAACGCGACCGGAAGCTGACAAAGACCACCTCCGTGAAAGAACAACCTGCCGGCGATACTCTGACGGGCAATCCGCCCGTCCCGGATCCGGTCTTGGGCAACAGCGACGAAGATGACTGGGAAAAAGTGGATGTTTCAGACACGCCGCAGGCCGTACCGGCCTTCCGCATCCGGAAGCCGGAACCAACCGCGACAATGACTCCCACACCGGACAACAAACCCTACCGGTCGCACCTGGAGCCAGAAAGCGGCTCAGAAACACCTGATAATGGAAGCGATGCGCTGGGAGACGTCAAACTGACCATCACCAAAACCATCGAGGAAGAGAAAGCCGACAGCCAGACAGCCGTCAGCCGGATCAAACAGTTGGATCCCTACGACCCCACGCTGGATCTCCACGACTACAAGATGCCGCCCATCGATCTGCTGGCCGATTACGCCCCCGGCCACGAAATCACCCAGGAAGAACTGATTTCGAACAAGAACAAAATCGTTGAGACGCTGGCCTATTACAAGATCAAGATCATGGAGATCACCGTGACGCCGGGACCGACCGTCACCCTTTACGAAATCGTACCTTCGCCGGAAACCCGCATCGCGCGTATCAAGAGTCTCGAAAACGACATTGCCATGCGCCTCAAGGCACTCGGTGTGCGCATCATCGCGCCCATACCGGGCAAAGGCACCATCGGGCTGGAAGTCCCGAACAAGAATCCCGAGATCGTTTCGATGAGGTCGCTCATCGCCTCCAAACGTTTCCAGGAATCGAAAGCCGACATCGCCATCGCCCTCGGCAAGACCATCTCCGACGAGACTTTCGTCTTCGACCTGGCCAAGATGCCGCACCTGTTGGTGGCCGGCGCCACCGGACAGGGCAAATCCGTCGGCCTGAACGCCATCATCACGTCCATTCTCTACAAGAAACACCCCGCCGAACTCAAGTTCGTACTGGTCGATCCCAAAACCGTGGAGTTCAGTCCTTACGAGAAAATCGAGCGACACTTCCTGGCCAAGATGCCCGATGTGGAGGAGGCCATCATCACCGACACGCAGAAGGTCATCAACACCATCCAGTCGCTCTGTCTTGAGATGGACACCCGGTACAACCTGTTGAAGGATGCCGGCGTACGCAACATCAAGGAATACAATGCGAAATTCACGGCCCGGCAGCTGAATCCCGAAGAAGGACACCGGTTCCTGCCGTACATCGTGGTCATCATCGACGAGTTCGCCGACCTGATCATGACCGCCGGCAAAGAAATCGAGATGCCCATCGCACGGCTGGCCCAGAAAGCACGCGCCGCCGGCATGCATCTCATCGTGGCGACCCAGCGTCCGACGACCAACATCATCACAGGAACCATCAAGGCCAATTTCCCGGCCCGCATCGCTTTCAAGGTGACCTCCCAGATTGATTCACGCACCATCCTGGACGGCTCGGGCGCCGAACAGCTCATCGGCCGCGGCGACCTGCTCTTCAACGCAGGCGGAGACACCGTCCGTATCCAGTGCGGTTTCATCGACATTCCCGAAATCGAGGAAATCACTTCGTTCATCGGCAACCAGCAGGGCTATCCGGAAGCGTTCCCGCTGCCTGAATACGAAAGCGAGGACGGAGAATCAGGAGCCAAGGAAAAGGATATCGACCTGACGAAACGGGACGCCCTCTTCAACGAGGCAGCCCGGCTCGTTGTCATGCATCAAACAGGATCCACTTCGCTGATACAGCGCAAGTTCCGTATAGGATATCCCCGCGCCGGCTACATTATGGACCAGTTGGAGGCGGCCGGCATCGTCGGACCGTTCGAAGGGAGCAAGGCCCGCAAGGTGCTCTTCATGGACGAAGGCCAGCTGGAACAATACCTGCAATCTCTGTAGCGAAGATGGAACATCCCGGAATCATCCGCCCGGCCGATGCCGGTTGCAACGAAAACCTCATTAATTTACAGCCATGTCCCTCCAATGCGGTATCGTAGGACTGCCCAACATCGGCAAGTCCACACTCTTCAACTGTCTCTCGAATGCCAAGGCGCAAGCCGCCAACTTCCCGTTCTGCACCATCGAGCCCAACGTCGGTGTCATCACCGTGCCGGACGAACGGCTGACGGAACTGGCGGCCATCGACCATCCCGCACGGGTGATTCCCACCACGGTTGAGATTGTCGACATCGCCGGTCTGGTCCAGGGAGCGAGCCACGGCGAAGGGCTGGGCAACAAGTTCCTGGCCAATATCCGCGAAACAGATGCCATCATCCATGTGCTGCGCTGTTTCGACGACGGCAATGTGACGCACGTTTACAACACCGTCGACCCTGTACGGGACAAGGAAATCATTGATGCCGAACTGCAGATCAAGGATCTGGAGACCATCGGGACACGGCTGGCCAAGATGCAGAAGCAGGCCCAGACCGGCGACAAGAACGCCAGGAGACTGTGCGAAATCATGCAGCGATACAAAGAGGTCCTGGAACAGGGCCGGCCCGCCCGCACGGTTGAATTCGAAAGCAAGGAAGACCAGAAACTCTGCCGGGACCTGTTTCTCCTGACCGCCAAACCCGTACTCTATGTCTGCAACGTGGACGAAAAAAGCGCGGCAACCGGCAACGCCTATTCCGAGGCCGTCCGGGAAGCCGTCCGGGACGAGCAGGCGGAAGTGCTTGTCATCTCGGCGCAGTCCGAGGCCGAAATCGCTGAACTGGATACGTTCGAGGAACGCCAGATGTTCCTGGAAGAACTGGGGCTGGAGGATTCCGGCGTCAACCGGCTCATCCACGCCGCCTACCGGCTGCTGGGGCTGGAAACCTACTTCACCACCGGACCTGACGAGACACGGGCGTGGACCTATGTCAAAGGCACCCGGGCGCCCCAGGCGGCCGGCATCATCCACTCCGATTTCGAGAAAGGGTTCATCCGGGCTGAAGTCATCAAATATGCGGACTATGTCCAGCTGCGTTCCGAGGCTGCCTGCCGGGATGCCGGAAAAATCGCCACCGAAGGCAAGGACTATGTCGTGCAGGACGGGGATATCATGCACTTCAGGTTCAATGTCTGAGCCAGCCGGACGCCGGCATCAGGTTGTTAATAACTATTCATAAAATCCTTGCGGACCTGATGTTTTTTCCGTTACTTTTGGTTTGTATATTCTTTTTCAGTCCATTTTACTTAACATACTGATAACATGAAATTCGTCGTATCCAACTCAGACCTGTTGGTCCACATGCAGGCCATCAGCAAGGTCATTGTCAGCAAACCGCAGAACCCCATCCAGAGCCACATCCTGCTCACCTTGCAAGGCAACCGGCTGACCATGCGCGCCACAGGGCCGGATACGAGCGCATCGGCCGTGCTGGATCTCTCCTCCGCATCGCAGGAAGGGTCGGTCGCAGTGCCCGCCAAGTTCATTCTTGACATGCTCTCCACGTTCTCCGGATCCGAGCAGCCGCTCACCTTCGACGTCGACGAGGAGTCCCGCAACATCACCGTCTATTCCGAAAACGGACAGTACACCTTCACCGGCCAGGACGGACAGATCTTCCCGACCGATCCCGAATTGCGGGAAGACCTTCTGGTATCCTTCGAAATGGACGCCGGCATTTTCATCAGTGCCTTTGCCTCCACCCTCTTCGCCACCGGCGAGGACGAGTACCGTCCGGTCATGAGCGGCATCCTGATGGAATTCGACGGACAGACCATCACCTTTGTGTCGTCCGACGCGCACAAACTGGTCCGTTACCGCTACCATCTGCCCGAAAACGAAAGCGTACCGGGGTCCGGCTCGTTCATCATCCACAAAAGACCGGCGGGACTGCTCAAGAACATGCTGACGCGGACATCATCGAAGGTACAGGTATCGTTCGACGACAAGAACGCCATGTTCCGCTTCGACGAATACACGTTGATCTGCCGTCTCATCGCCGGCCGGTTCCCCAATTACAATTCGGTCATTCCGCAGTACAATCCCAACGTGGTCACCGTCAACCGCCAGGCGTTCCTGACCTCGCTGTCCCGCGCCCAGGTTTTCGCGGCCCAGAGCACCCTGCTGGTCACGCTCTCTCTCAGCGGCAACCAGATTACCCTGGGGTCCCAGGACACCGACATGGCCACACGCAGCAAGGAAAATCTCAAATGCCAGTACGAGGGGCAGGACATGGAGATCGGATTCAAGTCGGAATATCTCATCGGCATCCTTTCCAGCCTGACCTCGACGGAAGTACAGATGCAGCTGTCAGACCCGTCCCGTCCGGGTCTGATCGTACCGGTCGGCACGGCCGAAGACCAGGCCGAGGATGTGCTGATGCTGCTGATGCCCATGAAAGTTTAATTTCCCGCCATGAATCTGAACCTGAAGAATCCCATCGTCTTTTTCGACCTCGAAACGACCGGGATCAACATCTCCACCGACCGCATCGTCGAGATATCCTACATTAAAGTATATCCCGACGGACATGAGGACACGAAGACACTCCGCATCAACCCGACCATTCCCATTCCGCCGGAGGCCACACGCATCCACGGCATCAGCGACGACGACGTACGCGATGCGCCGACCTTCAAGCAGGTGGCGGCCGATATCGTACACATCTTCGAAGGTGCCGACATTGGCGGATACAACTCCAACAAGTTCGACCTGCCGCTGCTGGCCGAGGAGTTTCTTCGGGCGGATGTGGATTTCGATCTGCGCAAACGCAAGTTTGTCGACGTGCAGGTCATCTTCCACAAGATGGAACAGCGCACGCTGAGCGCGGCCTACAAGTTCTACTGCGACCGCGATCTCGAGAATGCCCATTCTTCGGAAGCCGACACCCGTGCCACCTACGAGGTACTCAAGGCGCAACTCGACAGATACAGCCAGGTACTCCAGAACGACATCGACAGTCTGTCCGCATTTTCCGCCCAGACCAACAACGTAGACCTGGTCGGCCGGATTATCTACAACGGCGCCCGTCAGGAAGTGTTCAACTTCGGCAAATACAAAGGGCAACTCGTCACAGAGGTTCTGCGCAAGGATCCGTCGTACTATGCATGGATGATGAACTGCGACTTCCCGTTATATACCAAGAAAGTATTGACAGCCATTAAATTGCGCATGGCTCACGAATAGCATGGAATGCTTCACCCGTACGCTGCGTAACGGCATCCGGATTGTCCATGCCCAGATCACGGCCCCTGTGGCGCATATCGGATTCTTCATCCAGACCGGTTCGCGCGACGAGACAGACCGGGAGGCCGGCATGGCTCATTTTGCCGAGCATATCTTCTTCAAGCATACACACAAACGCAACACCTATCAGATCATCAGCCGCATGGAAGATGTGGGCGGCGATCTCAACGCATACACGACCAAGGAGGAGACCTGCCTCCATGCCTCGTTCATGGTGATGCATTACGAGCGGGCGCTCGAACTGATTGCCGACCTGGTATTCAACCGGGACTTCCGGGCACAGGACGTGGAAAAAGAAAAGGAAGTCGTCATCGATGAAATCAATTCCTACCGCGACGTCCCTTCCGAAAACATCTTCGACGATTTCGACGCGCAATTGTTCGGGACACACCCGTTGGCCCATCCCATCCTCGGACGGGCGGCAGACATCCGCCGCCTCACGGCGGAACAGATGGAACAGTTCGTATCCGGACACTATTTTACCGACCGGATGGTCATTGCGTCCGTAGGAGGCGTCTCCTTCGAACGGCTGGTAAAATGGTGCGAAAAGTACTTCGGGCACATCCCCGGACGTCTGACAGACAGTTTGCTGCGACCGCCGGTCGCCTATATGCCGGAACAGCGGGAAATCCGGAAACGCATCCATCAGGCCCACTGCTGTATCGGAGCGCCCGGCTATGACTGCTACCATCCCAGACGGCTTGTCCTCGCCCTGCTCTGCAACCTGTTCGGCGGACCCGGCATGAATACGCGGCTCAATCTGGCGCTGCGCGAGCACCAAGGCCTGTCCTACACGGCCGAAGCCGCATATACACCCTATACCGACACCGGGGTCACCTCCATCTATTTCAGCGCCGAGAAAAACAACCTCGACCAGTGCATGGACATCGTCCGCAAGGAACTGGAAAAAATATGCACGGTCCGCCTGGGAACCATGCAACTCCACCGGGCAAGGCGTCAACTCATCGGGCAAATGGCCATTTCGGCCGACAGCCACGAGAATTTAATGCTGACCATAGGCAAGAATTACATGGTTTACAACAAAGTAACCCCGTTGGCCGAAACCTGCCTGCGCATCGGCCGGATTACGGCATCCGAACTTTTGGAAACTGCCAACGAAATCTGGGCACCCGGACGGCTGACCATGCTCGTCTACCGCTAAACCGACACCATCGCCGGAGATCACGCCACCCGGTGACAGAACTATCGCAAGGCAGTCTGGAATACTTCGTTGGTCAAGTCAATATAATTCGTATTTTTGCGGCTGAGGCGATTTGGATATCTTATGGCAGACAGAATTCTGGTAACGGGCGGAACGGGCTACATCGGCTCACATACCGCGGTAGAACTCATTCAGAAGGGGTTTGAGGTCGTCATCATAGACAACCTTTCGAATTCATACATCGACACGCT
>JAEEGL013233728.1_pt1 | contig 13029 bp, 11 predicted proteins | sample 9134231 | NCBI WGS metagenome assembly JAEEGL01 (sample SAMN16246548, study PRJNA631951) | gut metagenome | biome: gut microbiome; feature: rumen; material: fiber-attached | host: Bos | place: Iran: Karaj | collected 2018-10 | reverse complement strand
TGCCGGACGGCAAAACGCAGACCGTGCCAAGCGGCTCCTATACGTTTACCGCAAAGGCGTAAGACGGAAAAACACAAAGCAAAAATCGAAAAATACAGTTCAAAAGGACGTTATCGGCATCGGTAACGCCCTTTTTTCTCCACAAATGTGAAAAAATTCTTCATTTCACGCCTTGCCCCCTTGCAACTGCATGTAAAATCAAGTAAAATACACATGGATAAACCGTTTCCGCTTCGGGCGGGGAGAAGGCCCGAAAATACAAAACAGAGAAGGGAAGCTGTCATGCAGTATGATTTTCTGATTGTCGGCGCGGGTCTGTTCGGCGCAACGATTGCCGAACGGATGCACAAGCTCGGCAAGCGCGTTCTTGTGATCGACAAGCGGCCGCACATCGGCGGCAATGTGTATACGGAGGAAATCGAGGGAATTCAGGTGCACCGCTACGGCGCGCACATCTTCCACACGAACGACAGACGCGTTTGGGAATACGTCAATCGCTTTGCGGAGTTCAACCGCTATACGAACTCGCCGGTCGCCAATTTCCACGGCAAACTCTATTCGCTGCCGTTCAATATGTACACGTTCAACGCCATGTGGGGCGTCGTGACGCCGGACGAAGCCGCCGCCAAGATCAAGGCACAGCGCGAAGCCGCGGGCATCACGGAGCCGAAAAACTTAGAGGAACAGGCGATCTCGCTCGTCGGCACCGATATTTACGAAACGCTCGTTAAGGGCTATACGGAAAAGCAATGGGGCCGGCCCTGCACCGAGCTGCCGGCGTTTATCATCAAGCGCCTGCCGGTGCGCCTTACGTTCGACAACAATTATTTCAACGCCCGCTATCAGGGTATCCCCATCGGCGGCTATACGAAGCTCGTCGAGAACATGCTCGACGGCGTCGAGGTGCGGCTGAATACGGACTATTTCGAGAATCGCCGCGAATGGAACGCGCTTGCCAAGACGATCATCTACACCGGCTCGGTGGACGCATACTTTGATTTCTGCTTCGGCGAGCTCGGCTATCGCTCGGTGCGGTTCGAAACCGAGATCAAGGACACGCCGAACTGGCAGGGCAACGCCGTCGTCAACTATACCGACCGCGAAACGCCGTATACGCGCATCATCGAGCATAAATGGTTCGACCCGGTCGAGACCGAAAAGACCGTGATTTCGCGCGAATACAGCCACGAATGGAAGCCCGGCGAGGAGCCGTATTATCCGATCAACGACGAAAAGAACAACGCGCTCTACAAGAAATACCGCGCGCTGGCCGACGCGGAGCCGAACGTGAAGTTCGGCGGGCGGCTCGGCGAATACCGCTATTACGATATGGACGCCGTTCTTGCCCGCGCGCTGGATATGGCGGACAGCCTCGAAAAGGAGACCGAAATATGAAGCTATTGACCGTTGCGATTCCCTGCTATAATTCGCAGGACTATATGGCAAAGTGCATCGACAGCCTTCTGACCGGCGGCGAGCGCGTCGAGATTATCATCGTGGACGACGGTTCCAAGGACAATACCGGCAAGATCGCGGATGAATACGCGGCCAAGTACCCGACCATCGTGAAGGCGATCCATCAGGAGAACGGCGGCCACGGCGAGGGCATCAACCAGGGCCTTCGGAACGCGACCGGCCTCTATTACAAGACCGTGGACAGCGACGATGTCGTTTCCGCGGACTTCCCCAAGTTTCTCGATACGCTCGAAGCAGTCGAGAAGCAGGGCGGCGTCGATCTGTTCATCACGAATTATTATTACGTCCATGAGGACGGCGTGGGCGACCGGTCGATCAATTTCTCCAAGCAGCTGCCCGCAGGCCGTATCTTCACATGGGACGAAACGCATAAGTTCCATGTCGATCAGCTGCTGATGATCCACACGGTCACGTTCAAGACCGAGCTTTTGCGCCGCACCGGGCTCGAAATGCCGAAGCACCTGTTCTATGAGGACAACTATTTCGTCTACGGCAACCTGCGCTTCGTCGAAAAGATGTACTACATGAACATCGACCTCTACCGCTATACCATCGGCCGCGCGGGGCAGTCGGTGCAGGAGGACGTGATGACGCGCCGGTATATGCATCAGCTGAAGTCCACCGAGCTGTGCTTTTTGTCCTGCCATCTCGACGAGATCACGAGCCGCCGTAAACGCCGCTATATGAAGCATGAGCTGTTTTTGATGTTCGGCATTTCCTCGGTCTATGCCCGTCTCAACAAGAGCAAGGAGGCCGACGAGAACCTCGATAAGATGTGGGAAACCTGCATGGCGTTCGATAAGAAGTGGGCGAGATACTTCCGCAAGGAAACCCCGATCCGCCTTGCGCATATCCCCGGCAAGGCCGGTCAGCAGCTTGTCAAGGGCGTGTACCGCTTTGCGCACATCGTCGTTCGCTTCAACTGACAGAACCGCATATATAACCGTGCCCGCTTTCCGGTAAGGAAGGCGGGCGTTTTATCGTCGGCAAAAGAGCACTTTTACATGACCGGTAAACAAAAGACGGTGATGCAGCCGTTTTTGACAGTTCTGCAACATAAGAAAATCGCCACGCGGCTGCGTGACGATGATGCTTTGTAACGATATGCGGATCAGCCCCACAGGATCGCAAGCGCGGGCACGACCTGCTTCTTCCTCGAAACGACGCCTTTCAGGAAGACGCGGTTGTCGTGGATCGTGCTCCCGGCAAAGGCCTGCCGGATGATCTCCGCGTCGCCGTCAAACAGCAGCTCGGTGCCCTCCTTCAAAACGTCCGTGATCATCAGCAGCGACATGTCATAGCCCTTGTTCTCACGCATCCTGCGCATTTCGGCCAGCAGCTCGTCGGCGCGCTGTACGAACGCGGAGGAATCCATCGTCGTGATCTGACTGATGCCGAGCTTGTGATCGGCGATGTGGAACTCCTTGAAGTCGGTGTTCAGCAGCGTTGTCGCAGGCTTGTCGTTGCCGGAGCTTGCGGAGAACATTTCCTTGCCGAGCGTTTCAAGATCGAGCCCCGCGATCCGGGCAAGCCGTTCGGCGATGCGCCGGTCGCGCGGGGTGGCGGTGGGGGACTTGAACATAACGGTGTCGCTTAAAATCGCGGCGGCCATCAGCCCCGCAAGCCGTTCGCCGGGCATTAAGCCGTGCTCTTGATACATGGTGGCGACAATCGTGGTCGTGGAGCCGACCGGCTCGTTGCGCATATACACGGGGTAGCCGGTCGAAACGTCGCCGAGGCGGTGATGGTCGATGATGCCGACCAGCTCGGCCTGCTCCAAACCGGGGATTGACTGGCCGACCTCGTTGTGATCGACAAGCACGACGCGCTTGCGCTTCGGGCGCAGCAGGTGGAACCGGCTCAGCGTGCCGACGACCTTGTCGTTTTCGTCCAAGATCGGATAGCTGCGGTAGCGGCTTTGCAGCACCGCGTCGCGCACATCGTCCAGGAAATCATCTAAGTGGAACGAAACAAGCGCCTGCGTCTGCGCGATGCGGCTGACCGGGATCGACTGGTACAGCATCCGCGCCGCGCGGTAGGCGTCGCATGGGGTTGCGATCAGGCACGTTTCGCTCGACCGTCCGCGATACTGCTCGGCAAGGTCGGTCTGGCAGAGAATGACGCAGCTGGCTTTCAGCGCGAGCGCCTTATCGACAACGTCCGGCTGCTGCCCGCAAATCACGATCGAGCCTTCCTTCACGCCGCGCAGCGGTTCGCCCGCGCCGGGCAGCGCGATCACGACCTCGCCGGAGATCGAATCGAACACGTCCTCGTCGTCGTTGATGATCCGGCCCTCAAGCGCGGAGAGCAGATTGAACACCGGCACGTCCTGCACAACGGGACTGTGGATCGACTGCATATCCTGCTCCGCAATGCTGCTTGCCGTGATCATGCCGAACAGCCGGCCGTCCTCATGGATGATCGGCGCGACATGGTTGCCCTCGCCGCTTTCGAGCATATCCCACGCATAGCTGACCGGAACGCGCTTGCCGAGTAGCGGCGGGCGGTCAAAGTCGATATCCTTGACCTGCGTGCGCACCGTATGCAGATACAGCGGCGCGTCGAAGCGGAATTTTTTGAGCAGAAAATTCGTTTCGTCGTTCAGATGCCCGAGGCGCGCCGGAATATACCCGTTGTCGCCGAGCGCGTTGCAGAGGTTGGCATACGCCATGGCCGATACGATGGAGTCCGTATCGGGATTGCGGTGACCGCATACATACGTCGTCATACGTCGTTCCTCCGAAAACATTTGGCGGATAATCCACCTTATAAAAGTATACCATACTATGCAGGTTTTGCAAAGGCTTATTTGTGCGCCGAAAACAACGGATCAAGATAAAAAATCCCCGTCCGAGGGACGGGGGAAGAGAAAACGTGTTCTGTTATGCGGGCTGTTCTTTGCACTCCTTCCGGTACACCGACCAGAAGTACCACAGCTCTGCGGCGGCGGTGAGCACCCATGAAAAGATGTAGACCAGATACAGCGACGGGACGGTGTGGAAGTAGGCGAACACCGAATAGATCCACAGGATGCGGAACAGGCAGCTGCCGGAAATCACAATGACCGTCGGGACGACGCTCTTGCCGAGCCCGCGCGACGCCGCAATCGGCAGATCCATGAACGCCGAGATCGGATAGGACAGGCACATGATCACAAGCCTTTGCATGCCCGCGTCTACAACCGCGCCGTCCTTGGTGAACAGCGACAGGAACGGGCGGCCGAGCAGCAGAAACAGGCCGGACAGCACAAACGCGGTCAGGAACGCATACAGCAGCGTATACCAAAAGCTCTTAACGATGCGGTCGGGCTTCTTCGCACCGTGGTTCTGGCCGATGAAGCTCGCGCAGGCGGTGTAGAATGCCGCCATCGCATTATAGATGATCGCGTCGGTATTCGACGCAGCGGCGTTGCCTGCGACCATCACGGTATCGAACGAGTTGACGCCCGCCTGAATGAACAGGTTCGCCACGGCGAAGATCGCGCTTTGGATCCCGCTCGGCAGACCGAGCCGCAGGATCGCCAGCGCCTTGCCGCGATGGATGCGCGCGTTGCGCGGACTGAACCGCAGCACGGTCGTTTCGCCCATCAGCGCGCGCGTCACAAGCAGGGCGGAGGTGTATTCGCTGACGACGCTTGCAATCGCCACGCCCGCCACGTCGAGCTTCACGACGATCACAAAGAACAGGTTCAGGATCACGTTCAGCACGCCCGCAAACGCCAGATACTGGAGCGGACGGCGCGTGTCGCCCGCGGCGGACAGGATCGCGCTGCCGCAGTTGTAAACCGCCATCGCGGGCATCCCGCAAAAGTAGATCCGAAGGTACAGCATGGCGCCGTCCAGCAGCTCCGGCTTGGTGCCGATCAAAAGCAGCAGGGGACGGGAAAAGAACTGCCCGAGCAGCAGAATGAACAGCCCCATCAGAAGCGATACCGGGAACGCCGTATGCACGGTTTCAAACACATCCTTGCGCAGCCCCGCGCCGAGATAGTGCGCGGTCACGACATTGATGCCCGCGCCGACGCCGATCACAAACCCGATGAACAGCGTGACGAGCGTCGCCGTCGAGCCCACCGCGCCGAGCGCCAGCGGCCCGCCGAACCGCCCGACCACCGCGATATCGGACATGTTGAACACGACCTGCAGCAGGTTGCTGAAAATCAGCGGCAGCCCGAAGCGAAGTATATCCCGCCCGAGCGGGCCTGTCGTCAGATCGGTACTGCGGTGCATCTTTTTCCCCTCCGTTTGCGAAACTTTCCCTATTGTATACCTGCATCGACCAAAAGAAAAGCGTTCGTTCGGCAATTGTGTGTAAAATCCGTGCCCCGCTCGGATGCCCCAAAATGTGCGGCAAACGCCCCTTTATACCACCTTCCGTGCATAAACACATCAATAATACGGTATAATGTATGCAATTATGTAAAATTCAAGTTATATTTATCCAACGTATATATTATACGATTGACAAAACAGATAAAAGAGAGTAAGATAAGGCAAACAATAATCGAAGGGAGCACCTAAGGATGCAGCGTTGCATGACGAACCAGAATCCGGCGCATACCGCAAGCGGTATGTGTTCTGCGTGCGCTTCCGTTTCGACAGGTATGCTCAACGGCTCGTTGGGCATTTTGTTTATTTTGGGCATTGTCGTCGGCCTGCTTACGCTGGTACGCCTTGTGCCGCGCGCCTTGTGACGAACCCGTTTTGAAAAGATCGGCGGTTCGCACAGGCGAGCCGCTTTTCTTATATCTCCCGAAAGACAGGGAACAACAGGAGGATAAAATCATGAAAAAGACATTTGCGGTTATGATGGCTGCTATGATGCTGCTGCTGTGCTTTGCCGCGTGCAGTGCCCCCGCCGCCACGTCCGGCTCCGATTCGTCCGCGGCGGTGATCAAGATCGGCGCGACCGGCCCGCTGACCGGCGGTGCGGCGATGTACGGCCTGGCTTGCGCGCGTTCGGCGCAGATCGCCGTCGATGAGATCAACGCGCTCGGCGGCCTGCAGTTCGAGCTTCGCTATGAGGACGACGCCCACGACGTAGAGAAGGCGGCCAACGCATACAACGCGCTGAAGGACTGGGGCGTGCAGGTCACGCTCGGTTCGGTCACGACCGACCCCTGCAAGGTCACGAGTCAGCTCTGCTATGAGGACGGCATCTTTGCGCTGACCCCGTCCGCCTCCAACCCGGCGGTCGTCGAGGGCAAGGACAACGTCTATCAGATGTGCTTTATCGACCCGACGCAGGGCACCGCGGGCGCGGACTATATCGCGGCGAACAGCCTCGGCACCAAGATCGCGGTGATCTATAAGAACGACGAGGATTATTCGACGAGCATCTATCAGAACTTCGCGGCGGAGGCCGAAAAGCTCGGTCTGAACGTCGTTTCGGTCACGACCTTCACGGCGGACAGCCAGAACGACTTCTCCGTGCAGCTCGGCGACGCGCAGAACAACGGCGCGGACCTTGTGTTCCTGCCGATGTACTATGAACCGGCGTCCCTGATCCTGGCGCAGGCGAACCAGATGGGCTATAAGCCGACGTTCTTCGGTGTGGACGGCATGGACGGCATTCTGGAGATGGATGGCTTCGATAAGTCGCTGGCCGAGGGTGTGATCCTGATGACGCCGTTCGATGCGAACGCGACCGACGAGAAGACCCAGAGCTTCGTGAAAAAGTATTTCGATGCGTGGAACGATAAGCCGAACCAGTTCGGCGCGGACGCGTATGACTGCGTGTATGCGATCTATCAGGCCTGTGTGAACGGCGGCGTGACCGCGGACATGACCGCACAGCAAATCAACGAGATCATGAAGGCGCAGTTCAGCTCCATGTCGTTTGACGGCCTCACCGGTCAGAACATGACGTGGAACAACGGCTTTGTGTCCAAGGACGCGAATGCGGTTATCATCAAGAACGGCGCATACGCGAGCATGGATAACTGAAACATTGCTTTTCGGCGCGGTGCGGGAACGGTTCGCCGTCCCCGCATCGGTGTTTGCACCATTTCGACAGGAGGGGAGACATGAACTTTTTGTCCCATCTGATCAACGGCATCAGCCTCGGCAGCATCTATGCGATCATCGCGCTCGGCTACACGATGGTCTACGGGATCGCAAAGATGCTGAACTTTGCGCACGGCGATGTCATTATGGTCGGCGCGTATGTGTGCTTTTTCGCGCTCAACTCGTTCGGCCTGCCGGTGCCGGTCAGTATTCTGCTGGCGATGCTCGTCTGTACCGTCCTCGGCATCGTGATCGAGCGCCTTGCCTATAAGCCGCTGCGCGCGGCGCCGTCGCTCGCCGTGCTGATCACCGCTATCGGCGTCAGCTATTTTCTGCAAAACGGCGCACAGCTGTTGTGGTCGTCGAACCCGCGCGTGTTCCCGTCCATCTTCGAGAACGCTTCGATCAAGCTGTTTGACGGACAGCTGATCCTGTCGCTGAACACGATCGTCACGATTGTCGCCTGCACGATTATCATGATCGGCCTGCAGCTGTTCACCGATAAGACCAAGATCGGCAAGGCCATGCGCGCCTGCTCGGAGGACAAGGACGCCGCGGTGCTGATGGGGATCAACGTGAACCGCACGATCTCCGTCACGTTCGCCATCGGCAGCGCCCTGGCCGCAATCGCGGGCGTGCTGCTCTGCACCGCGTATCCGCTTTTGAAGCCCACGACCGGCTCCATGCCGGGCATCAAGGCGTTCACGGCGGCGGTGTTCGGCGGCATCGGCTCGATCCCCGGCGCGTTCCTCGGCGGCGTGCTGCTCGGCATCATTGAGATTTTTGCCAAGGCGTATATCTCCACCGAGCTGTCCGACGCGATCGTGTTCCTTGTGCTGATCCTTGTGCTGCTGATCCGTCCGGCGGGTCTGCTCGGCAAGAAAACGGTCGTCAAAGTGTGAGGTGACGAGGATGGAGAAAATGAAAACGCTTCGTCTCGGCAAAGCCGGACGCGAAAAGGCGTCCACGTTCGGGATTGTGCTGCTGTTCTTTGCGGTCGTTGAGATCCTGCGCGCCACCGGCAACCTGTCCAACCTGATCCAAGGACAGCTGGTGCCGATCTGCGCCTATATCGTTATGGCGCTGTCGCTGAACCTCACGGTCGGCATCCTCGGCGAGCTGTCGCTCGGCCATGCGGGATTCGTCAGCGTCGGCGCGTTCACCGGCGTCGTGACCGCGACCGTGCTGCAGCCGTATATCCAAAGCAAGGGCCTCTTGCTGCTCGTTTCGCTGCTCGCGGCGGGCATTGCGGCGGGTATCGTCGGTTTTTTGATCGGGATCCCGGTGCTGCGGCTTCGCGGCGACTACCTTGCCATCGTGACGCTGGCCTTCGGTGAGATCGTCAAGAGCCTCATCAACAACCTGTATATCGGCCTTGACGAGCGCGGCCTGCGCTTCGGGTTCATCAACGACACGCTGCATCTGATGGACGGCGGCAAGCGCATCCTCGGCGGCCCGATGGGCGCCACAAGCGTGCCGAAGATCTCGACGTTCCTCGGCGGGATCCTGCTGATCCTGTTTACGCTGTACTTTTTATACCGTCTGCTCGGCAGCCGCATGGGGCGTGCGATCCTTGCGATGCGCGACAATGCGATTGCGGCGGAGTCGGTCGGCATCGACATTACGCGCTATAAGCTGACCGCATTCACGATGTCCGCGTTCTTGGCGGGCTCTGCGGGCGCGCTGTTTGCGATGAACTTTTCAACAATCACCGCAAGCAAGTTCAATATCGACATGTCGATTCTGATTCTTGTGTTCGTCGTGCTCGGCGGGCTCGGGAACCTGCGCGGCTCGATTCTGGCCGCGGGCGTGCTGACCGTGCTGCCGGAGCTTTTGCGGTCGCTTCGGGATTACCGGATGCTGGCGTATTCGGTCGTGCTGATCGCAATGATGCTGCTGGCGAACAATCAGCGGCTTGCGGGCTGGTGGACACAGACCAAAAAGAACTTCAAGCGGTTGCTGACGCGCCGTAAAACCGCAGAGGGAGGGCAAGGCTGATGGAAAAGCAAAGACTGGTCCCGACCCCGAGCGCGGGCCTGATCCCGGAGCGCGACAGCGATAAGCCGCTGATCCTCGACATACACGGCCTCGGCATCGACTTCGGCGGTCTGCACGCCGTGGAAAACTTCACGCTCGTTCTCGGCCGCACCGAGATCGCGGGGCTGATCGGCCCCAACGGCGCGGGCAAAACGACCGTGTTCAACCTGATTACCAACGTCTATCAGCCGACGCGCGGCGTGATCCTGTTCGACGGTGTGGATACCAAGGGCAAGGCCCCGCATGAGGTCAGCCGCATGGGGATTTCCCGCACGTTCCAGAATATCCGGCTGTTCTCCGAAATGACCGTGCTCGATAACGTGCTGGTCGGCATGCACAACAACGTGCGCTATCCGCTCGTGTCCTCGCTGCTGCACCTGCCGTCGTTCCACCGCAAGGAACGGGAGGCAAGGGAGCAGGCCATGGAGCTTTTGGGCATCTTCGATATGCAGAAGATGGCGTCATGGCAGGCGGGCTCGCTGCCTTACGGCGCGCAAAGACGGCTCGAAATCGTCCGCGCACTGGCAACAAAGCCGAAGCTGCTGCTGCTCGACGAGCCTGCGGCGGGCATGAACCCCGCCGAAACCGCCGAGCTGATGGAGGTCATTCGTTCCATCCGCGACCGGTTCGGCATCGCCATTCTTTTGATCGAGCACGATATGTCGCTCGTCATGGGCATCTGCGAGGGCATCGCCGTGCTGAATTACGGCAAGATCATTGCCAAAGGCACACCGGAGCAGATCCGGAACAACCCCGCCGTGATCGAGGCTTATCTCGGGAAGCAGGAGGCGTAAGATGCTGAACGTCAATGATATCCATGTGTATTACGGCGCGATCCACGCGGTCAAGGGCGTGTCGTTCGAGGTCAACGACGGCGAGATCGTCACGCTGATCGGCGCGAACGGCGCGGGCAAAAGCACGGTGCTCAAGACCGTTTCCGGCATTCTTCATGCGACCTCCGGCTCCGTCACGTTCGACGGCAAGCCGCTCGGCCATATCCCGCCGCACAAGATCGTCGGCATGGGCCTTGCGCATGTGCCGGAGGGACGGCGCGTGTTCGGGCAGATGACCGTGGAAGAGAACCTCGAAATGGGCGCGTATACGCAAAGCCCCGCGCTGACCGCGCCGCGGCTTGAAAACGTCTATCAGCGTTTTCCGCGGCTGAAGGAGCGCCGCAGGCAGGTCGCCGGAACGCTGTCCGGCGGCGAACAGCAGATGCTGGCCATCGGCAGAGGCCTGATGAGCCATCCGAAGCTGCTGATGCTCGACGAGCCCTCGATGGGTCTTGCGCCGATCCTTGTGGAGCAGATCTTCGAGATTATCCGCGAGCTTCGGGACCACGGCACGACGATCCTGCTTGTTGAGCAGAACGCCCGGATGGCGCTGAAAATTGCCGATCGCGGCTACGTGATCGAGACCGGCAAGGTCGTGCTCACCGGCACCGGGCAGGAGCTTTTGAGCAGCCCCGCCGTCAAGGCCGCCTATCTCGGCGGCTGAAAACCGTTTTATCGAACAAAGGACGCTTTCTTCGGAGAGCGTCTTTTTGTATTGACGCGATTCCATACAATTCTTTTACAACTTGCGGTTGGCATTTTGCCGGCAATATGGTACAATACAAGCAATATTTCCCGCTGTTTCGGGATGGGAGGCAGACTGTGACCGAAATTTGTTCGCAAACCCATGTCATCCGCAGCGAGCAGGTGGATGTGCGGCGCGTATTGCGCCCGTCCGCGCTGCTGATGATGCTGCAGGAGATCGCGCTCGACCATGCGTCCCTTTTGGGACTCGGCACGGACGCGACGCTGAACCGCAATCTTCTGTGGGTCGTGACCCGCTATCATATCGAAATCAACCGGCTTCCGCGCTATGAGGAGACCGTCACGCTCGAAACCTGGCCGGGGCCGCTGCGCCGTGTGCTGTTCCCGCGCTACTTTCGCATGAAGGATGCGGACGGCAACGTGCTGCTTCGCGCATCGTCCATGTGGGTGCTGATCGACGGCGCCGAGCGGAAGATGATCAATCCGGCAGCCTCCGGCGTGCCGGTCATGGAAGGACTTGTCGTCGGGGACGAGCTGCCCTATAACGTGCCGCCGCGCAGGCTCGAACCCGTACGTACCGAAACGTTCACCGTGCCGTATAGCTTCCTGGATCTCAACGGTCACATGAACAATACGCGCTACTTTGATGTGTGCGGCGACATGATCGCCGACGAGATCGAGGGCAAGCCGCTGCTTTCGCTGTCTGCCGAATACCAGAACGAAATTCATTACCGCGAAACCGTTTCCGTTTCCATCGGGCAGGACGGCGACGAATACACGTTCACCGGCGAAGCGGATCGCCCGTGCTTTCGAATCGGGATGCGCTTTGGCGGAAAGGAGAACGCATGAACAAAAAGCATACGCTGCTTTCCCTGCTGCTGTGCGGGATGATCGTTCTTTCGCTGTGGCCCGCTTCGCTCCGCGCGCTTGCCGAGGATGCTCCTTCGGAACCGGAGGCGACGAAGGTAAACCTGACGCTGACGATGCCGAAAAAGACCGAAAAGGTCGCGGGGCTGCTCTTGGACGGCCGCGAGGATACCTACGTCGAGCTGCCCGCGGGCGATACGCTGACGGTTGCGGCGAATGAGCCGATGCACGTGCTGGCGCTGCAATGGTTCTCGCTGCCCCAAAAGGTCACGCTGACCTGCTATGCGGGGGAGACGAAGCTCGATACCTTTGCTGCCGACGCGTCGTTCTATAACGCGCTGGTGCATGTGCCGCAGGGCACGACGACCGTGACGATCCAGACCGAGCGCAGCACGCGCGCCGAGCTTGCCGGAATTTCGGCCTACGGCGACGGCGCTCTGCCCGCCGATCTGCAGCAATGGGAGAAGCCGACGCAGACGGATGTGCTGCTGATCGTGCCGTTCGGCGGGGACGAATACCGCTATTTCGGCGGGCTGATCCCGACGCTGATCCAGGAGGGCGTTTCGTGGAACGTCGCCTATATGGGCGATTACACGCGGCAGCGCGTTGGCGAGGTGCTCGCTGCGCGTTGGGCGATGGGACTGAAGACCTATCCCGTGTTCGTTTCGTGCGACACGACCCATTCGCTTGAATACCAATATCTGAAAAAGCTATGGAGCGCGAATGCCGCCAACCGGACGCTGTTGAACACGTTTTCCGCGCTCTCGGTCAAGGTGGTCGTTACCTGCAACGCCGATGAGCAGGGCGAAGCCGCCGCGCAGCTCACCAATGAGCTTGTCGCGGCTGCGGTCAAGGCCGATAAGGGGCAGAACGTGCAAAAGCTCTATGCGCACGGCACGGCGGACGGCGCGACCGTGTTGACCTATACCGACTGCCTGCCGTCCTTTGACGGGCTTTCGTCCACGGAAATCGCGCAGGCCGCGCTTGATTCGTTCGACTCGCTGCGCGTCTACCACAGCACTGTTTCGACCGATGCGGGCTACCGGCTGATTTCTTCCCACGTCGGAGAGGATGAGGCCAAGGATTCTTTGCTGGAGCATTTGCAG
>JAEEGL013109084.1_pt1 | contig 13029 bp, 11 predicted proteins | sample 9134231 | NCBI WGS metagenome assembly JAEEGL01 (sample SAMN16246548, study PRJNA631951) | gut metagenome | biome: gut microbiome; feature: rumen; material: fiber-attached | host: Bos | place: Iran: Karaj | collected 2018-10 | reverse complement strand
TGTTCTCGATGCAGGCGCAGAAGGTCGCGTTGAGCAGATACCCGGAGAGGCCGTTCGACCACGCGAGCGCGAAGCCGTTGCCGTAGTGGTCGTGGATGATGTCGATCATCTGCGCCGCCGTGTTGTCGCGGGTGTACTTGATCTTCAGCGAGGACTCGTAGTAGGCCGGGAGCACCTGCTTGTACGTCTCGCGGCAGAGCACCTCGATGACGGCCGACACGAAGGAAAGGTCCTCGTAGGGCGTCGCGATCGGGATGAAGCCGAGCTCCGCCGTGTCGTGCGTCGAGGTCACGTAGTCCTTCTGCAGATCGTCGAGCATCGGGTACGGCAGGATCGCGATGTCGGTCTCCGTCGAGCGCAGGCTGTCGGATTCGAGCGAGCCGAGCCGCTGATAGCCGATGAAGAGCGAGCGGCCCTCGGTGAAGGTGTCGATGGACGTCTGTTCCGCGCCGCCGAGGATGTTGATCGCCGTCGCGTCGTTGTTCAGAATGGCGTTGAGCTTCTCGGTCAGGATGTAGGAGCGGTCGTTGTTCAGGGTCAGGACCGGATAGCCGTTCTCGTCGCGTCCGATGAAGCCCGGGTCGCCGGAGATCAGCCACGGGATCATCGGTCCCCAGAACTGGAACGCGATGTGGCCGTACTGGTCGTTCTTGTCCTTGACGCCGTTGCCGTTGAGGTCCTTGTACGCGCCTTCGATGAGCTCGCGGTATTTATCGAAGGTCCAGCCGTGCTCGAGCACGCAGGCATACACGTCGTCCGGATCGCCGTAGAGGTCGGTGTAGAGGTTCTTGTTCATGATGATGCAGTGCGTGCAGCGCATCAGGTCGATGAAGTAGTCGCCCGCGAGCATGAAGCGCATGCTTGTCTTGATGGAGATGTCCTCCATGAAGTCCTCGTACCACCAGGGCTTCGCGAAATCGAAGTGCTCGCCGTCGTAGGCGTTGTGGAAGAGGCCGTCCGGGGTGATCGGCGCGAGGCCGTAGATGTCGTTGATGATGAGCTGATAGGTCGCGTCGCCGGACTGAAGCAGCTTGCGGATGTTCGAGGCGACCTGGTCGTAGGAATAGTTCACCTGCTCGTAGCCGAGCTCGATGTTGAGCCGCTGCATGACGTCGTTGTTGCGCTGCAGCGCCGCGTCGGGCGCGACGTCGCCGGTGACCTCGTCCGGGCCCTGGATCAGGTAGTTCGAGGACTGCACGCCGACCGTCGCGGAGTTGGCGGAGGTGTGGATCATGAAGGTGCGGCCGTCAAAGTCGACGCCCTCGAAAGGGTCTGGCTCTTCGGTCTCTTCCGCGGCGGCGGGATCCGCTTCCCCGGCGTCGGGCTGCGCGGCGTGGTTCTGCGCTTCCTCCTTCTGATCGGCGGCGCAGCCGGACAGGGCGGAGAGAAGAAGGGCGATCACCAGCGCGAAGGACAGGATTCGCTTGGTTTTCATGGCAAACTCCTCGTGGATGAAAGATAATCGGTGATACCGACAGTATAGCACAATCTTCGGTGAAACGCAAGCGATTTTCACGCTTCCCGCGAAATTTCGGCGGTTGTGCCGCGGGACGGCGGGGAGGGATCAGCCGGTTTCCACCCCGTCGGCCGGTCCGTCGGCTTCCTCCGTCAGACGGAAGGCCCGCAGGAACCGTTTCAGAAGAAAGGCACAGAAATACGGGAAGGAATAGATCCCGTTTTCGTGGCCGATGTTCCCGTGGGAGAGCTTGATGCCGCAGACGATGTCGGGATACCGATCGGATGCGATCAGGGTCTTCATGGATTTTGCCCGGCCTCCGCTCGCCTTTACCTCGACGGGGATGAGCGAGGCGGAGGAGCGGATGAAGAAATCCGCCTCGAGGGAGGAGTCGTCGCGCCGGTAATAATACAGCCGGCAGCCCTGCTTGACGAGCGCTTCCCCGACCATGTTCTCATACAGCGCGCCTTTATAGACGCCGAGATTCCGGTTGGCGCGCAGGTCCTGCTGCGATTCTTCGTCCAGCATGGAGACGAGCAGGCCGGTGTCGGCGAAATACAGCTTGAAGACGTCGGGATCGTAATTGCCGCCGAGCGGGAGCTCCGGGAATTCCATGCAGTAGCAGATGTTGACCATCCCCGCGTCGGCCAGCCACTCCGCGCAGCCGCGGTAGTCGCGGAACCGGGCGCCGGGGGCGGCTTTCGAGATCTGGAACTTCTTGTTTTCTCTGGCGAGCTGCGGCGCGATCCGGTTGAATACGTTGATGATCCGTGTCTGGTCGATCCCGGAGGCATATTTCCGGATATCCTCCCTGTAGTCCGCGACAAGCTGCTTCTGCGTGTCGAGCGAGCCCTCGAACGTGTTCCGCGCAATGTATTCGGAGACGATGGCGGGCATGCCTCCGAGAATGCTGAAATCGAGGAAGAGACCGTGAAAAACGCGCATTTCGAGGTCGCTGAACGGGGTGAGGCCGCACATGTGCCCGAGCAGGTCTTCGACGGTTTCGTCCGGGTAGCCCTTCGCCCACAGGAATTCCTCGAAATCCATCGAAAACATCTCATAGTCCGTTTTATAGCCGACGCTGTTGCTTTCGATCTTTTTGTAGTTGACGCCCAGCATGGAGCCGCTGCAGATCACGTCGAAGCGGCCGTCCTTCATGAAAAACTTGAGCGACGCCGCGATCTCCGGGAATTCCGTGATCTCGTCGAAGAAAATCAGGGTCTTCCCGGGAAGAAAGCGTTTCGACGGGTCCAGGAGGGAGATGTTCTTCACGATCTCCGCCGCGCCGTACCCGTCCGCGAGGATGCCCTTGTACGGTTCGTCGCGGACAAAATTGATCTCGATGACGCTTTCGTAGTGTTCCGCGGCAAAATGAAGGACGGATTCCGTTTTTCCGACCTGTCTGCTTCCCCGGATGATCAGCGGCTTCCGGTTCCCATCCGCCAGCCAGTCCGCGAGAAACGCGTCTACTTTTCTTCTCAGATACATGTTGATCCCTCCCCGGCGTTCTCGCCGCTTTCATTATACACATTTCCGGAGCGAATTTCAAGCCTCTGTGCACAAAAAAGGAGCGAATTTTCCGCCCGCCGCGCACATTTTCCGGAAATGCGGGGGCCGCTATCCGTATTCCTGAAAACGGAGGCGCGCAGCAGCCCCTTTGTTGTTCCGTATCATGTCCGCGCAGCCGCTGAACGAACGACCTGTCCGCCGCAGGTTCTTGTTTCACTCTTCGCAGCAGACAAGCGGAAGTTTGGTTGTAAAGTCCACCGTCCCCCTCCGCTTTTTCGCCGCCCTTCCAGAAGAATTCCCCGAAAGTTTAATTACTCAATAAACGGCCGGGGCTTGCATCCGCGCGAAAAATGTGCTATACTATATCCGATCATACGCTTCGTTGGAGAAAGGGGGCCGGACTAAGGATGAAAACGCGTATCCCGCCGCATGTCCCCGTCTGCGGCGCGCTCATCGCCGGGATGCAGGTCCTCGTGTATTTCGGGACCCGCGCCCTGCCGCCCCTCTGTGCGCCGCACGACTGGAGCCTGCCGCCGGATCGGGCGATCCCCCTGATCCCCGCCTGGATCGCCGTCTATTTCCTCGCCTACGTCACGTGGGTCACGGGGTTCTGGCGGAACCTGAACGCCGGGCGGACGCGGGCGATCCGGATCACCTTCGCGTACGGAGCCGCGCTCCTCGTCTGCGGACTCTGCTTCGTGCTGATCCCCTGCACCATGACGCGGCCCGAGGTCCCCGGAGAGGGCATTTTCCCCGCCCTCGTGCGCCTTCTCTACCGGATCGATGAGCCGGGCAACCTCCTGCCGTCGATCCACGTGCTGGCGAGCTATTTCTGCTGGCGCGGACTGGCGGGTCGCCGGGAGGTCCCCCTCGCCGCGCGGCTCTTCTATCTCGCCTTCCTCCTCCTCGTCTGCCTGAGCATCCTCTTTGTGCGGCAGCACGTCCTCGTCGACATTCCCGCGGCGGCGGCGGTCGGAGAGGGGGCGTTCCGGCTCGCGCGGGTCGTGAAGCCGGAGCGGTTTTTCCCGGAAACAAAACAACATCTGCGTCCCCGGAGGTGACATCATGGATTGGACTCTCAGACCCTTCAACGCGGTATTCTTCGGCACGGCGGCGGTATTTCTCCTCCTCCTCATCGTGTCCAGCCTGATCCTGCGCGGCAGGAGCGAAAAGACCAGAAAGACCGTCCTCGTCGCGGCCTGCCTCGTCACGTTCGTCGGATTCTTCCTTTATAAATATGCCCTCTCCCTCGATGCGGAGTACGACCGCCTGATCGCGGATATGGACGGCTTCAACTGGTGGGGCGAGCTGCCCCTGCACCTGTGCAACGTGAACATGATCCTCATCCCGATCGCGGTCCTGACCGACTGCAAGCCGCTCAAGGGCTTCTGCTTCTTCGTCGGGCCGATGTGCGCGGCGATGGCGCTCACCATGCCGACGGCGGGCTTCGATCGGTATTCGATCTTTCTGCCGCGGATGCTCGGGTATTACGGCACGCACTTCATGGTCTTCGTCGAAGCGATCGCGCTCGTGACCTTCGGGCTCTTTCGGCCCCGGTTCCGCGATCTTCCCCCGACGCTCGCGGCGATCTTTCTCATCACGTTCGCCGTCTTCCTCATCGACGCGGCGATGCGGCGGACGGGGGTATATGCCCGCGCGAACTACTTCTTCGCGATGGAGACGGAGGGCAATCCCCTCTTAGACATTTTCCGCGGGTGGATCCCGTATCCGTTCCTCTACCTGCTGCCGTGCCTGGCGATCCTCGCCGTGTATATGAGCGCGGTCATGGGGGCGTTCGCGCTGGGCCGGCGGATCGCGCGGGGGAAGCGTGCGAAAGGGTGAGCCGGCGAAGCCGGCGTGACCGCGGGTCCCGCTTCTCCCTCGAAACGACATAAAACGGGCTGTCGCCCTCTTCTCTCCGAAGGAGGCGGCAGCCCGCGTTTTTTCTTCTTCATGAATGCCTTTCCGCGTGCGTCCACGAGCGCCCGTAATTCTCGAGCGAGCCGAAGGACAGCCCGGCCCGCGTGATCCGCTCGAGCATCCACGGGAGCAGATCGACCGTCTCGGGGACGGTCTCGTGCATCAGGATGATGATCGGGGTGTCCGGCCACACGGCGACCTCCGCGAGGATGCGCGCAAAGGTCTCCTCAAAGGTCGCGCGGATGTATTCGCAGGGCGTCACGCCCTCCTCGCGGCGTCCGAGGACCGCGTCGTTCGTGACCACGGTCCAGTCGAAGACGAGATACCCGCGCGCGGCGAGCATCTCCTTCATCTCCGCGGCCTCCTCATCCGTGAAATACGGGCCGACCGAGCCGCCCGGGAACCGGAAGTACTTCGTCTCCCCGAGCGCGATCCCGGCTTCCCCGGCGATCTCCTCCCAGCGGACGACCTCCTCCTCCAGCGCTTCGGTCGAGGCGTAGATGTCCTCGTAGACGTGGGTGACCGTGTGGCAGCCGAAGGTGTGGCCGCGGTCCGCGATCAGGCGCGCGGAGGCGGGGTACGCTTCGATCTCCGTGCCCACGGTGAAGAAGGTCCCGCGCACGCCCCAGCGGTCGAGGATGTCGAGCAGGCGTTCGGTGTCCCGCGCGGTCGGGCCGTCGTCGAAGGTGAGGTACACGACCCCTTCCGCGTCGGGAGAGGGCTCGAAGGCCGCCTTTTTCGCGCCGCTGACGCACAGCGTGACCGGGACGTCCGGGTTGACGTAGTAGCCGTTTTCGTCGGAAAATCCGGCATACCGCAGCGCGACGACGTCTCCCTCGGGCGCGGCGTTCGGCACGGAGACGGTCTCGGCCGTGATGCCGTGGGCCGCGAAGATCTGGCTGACGGTCGAGACGTTTGCCTCGGCGAAGCGCGGCACGGCGGCGTATCCGGACCGGTCGCCCTCGTCCGCCGTAAGGGGAGTCTTCAGATAGACGACGTCGTCGAGGGAGGCGACGCTCGCGGGTTTCGTGGCCCGGTTATAGACGGATTCGACGATCTCGGTGTGCGGGTGCGCGTCGAGGAGGCGGGGCATGGGGGCCTCCGGCAGATCGGGCGCGAGGGAGAAATAGGCGTAATCCGTCGGGGGGTAATCGTAGGTATAGAACTCCGTGATCTCGTCCCACTCCGCGCGCACCTGTTCGATCGTGTCGCGCGGGGAGGCGCAGGCGCAGAGGATCGGCAGGCAGAGGCAGAACAGGACCGGGAGGAAATGTCCGCTGATTTTCAAGGGGAACTCCGGGGAAATGAGATGCGATACATTATTATACCATCCCCCGCGGCGGAATGCAAGGGAAAATTGCAGGAATCGACGGGAAGGGGCGGTTTCCCTCTCATCCGGCCTTCGGGGCCACCCGGTTTCAACTCGTTGAAAACGACCCCACAGGCGGGGGATGCGGATTGCCACGTCGCAGGTCTCGGGACCTGCTCCTCGCAATGACACATGTTATACGGTGCGAAGCCATACTCTTCAACACCGTCGTACGTCTATGTACAGAACAAAGATGGGACCGCCGCACGCCTCCGTTTCTTGGAGTGAATGCGACAGCCCCACGACCGTTTTTTCCCGGAAACCGAAGATCCTCCCGCCGCTCATTCATACAGCTTCTCGTACGGCGGGAACGCCTTCCATTCCGGGAGGGACGTGAGCAGCCCGCCGAAACACAAACGGCCGCGGAACCGATCTCTCAAAAACAGCTCCGCGGCCGCCATGCAGCGGCATTCGATTCGTTTCGGCTCCGCCGGTCAGCCGCTCAGCCGGAATACCCGGCTTCCGCCGCCAGCTCGCCGAGCCTCTCTTCGCCGATCCCGAAGAAGTCCGCGGCCTCCCGGACCGTCCACGCGCGGAGGTTGTTGTCCCGGCCCGCGCGCCATGCGAGATAGTTCTCGAGGCCCGCTTCCCGCACGATCGCGGTCTTGAATTCGTATTCCGCGCCGCGTTTCTCCATCTTCGCCCGGTCGCCGCCCGCCAGATAGTAGGCTTCGATCGCCGCGGCGTTCTCCTCCGTCAGGGCGAGGTCTTCGGGCAGATCGAGGTAGTACCACACGTCGCCGACGGCGTAGATGTCCTCCTTCGTCAGCCCGAACCGGAGCGCGAACGAGAGGATGTTCACCCCGCACGGGTCCGCAGCCTCTGCCTCAGCTGCCCAGGCGCCGAATTCCTCCGCGCCGACCCGCTCGATCAGGACCGCCGGGATGTCGTGGTACGAATTGCGCCAGGCACCGGCGTGCGCGCAGTCCGTACGGATGACGTACGCGGGTCCCGCGCTCTTGAAGCTGCCGGCGAACGCGTCGTCCATTTCCGTCAGCGCGTGAACGGCTTCGGCCAGACCGCCTCCCCAGGCTCCGTTGTAGGCGCCGGCGGGGACTTCGGCGGCTTCGGCGGTCAGGCTCGTCGTGAACAATTCGCCGTTCAGGTACGGGTCCGGCGCGGCGGGAACGGCCTCGTCATAAGCGGCCTCCTCGACGGCGCATTCCTCTTCGGCTTCGCATGCCGCCTCGGGCTCTTCCGGCTCCGCCGCCGCGTGCGAGGAAGCGAAGAGACCGAAGAGATCGGCGGGCGCCGCGGGTTCTTCGGCGGGCATTTCCATCGGCGCTTCTGCCGGCATCTCCGCGGCGTCGGCGTATACGTCGTCTCCGGAGGCGGACTGCGCGGATTTCAGCTGCACGCCGCCCTCTTCAGGCTCCGCCGCCATCTCCGGCATCGCCTCGGCGACGATTTCGTCCGTGCCCATGTCGGCGTCATACGCGATGGCTTCGTTCATCACGGCATGGTCCGCCGCGGTGAGGTTCTTCGTCAGGGCGGGCAGAAACCGCACGCCGACCGCCGTCACGAGGACGAGGCATGCCGCGAGCGCGCCCCATTTCGCCGCTCTGCCCAGACGGACGCCGCGGTTTTCGGTTCTGCGCGAATCGGCGGCGGGGAGGATCTTCGCACGGGTCTGCTCCTCCCGCTGTGCGCGGATGCGTTCCATCACCGCGGCCCGGATGTCCTTTTTGGGCGAAGGATAGGCTTCGGCGATGAGGGCGAGGAGCCGCGCGGCCTCCTCCTCCGTCAGACCCGGGGAGAGGCCCGACTCGCCGCCGGGTCTTTGGGTCAGTCTTTCCTGTTCGTTCATGTCAAACCGTCTCAGAGAGACGTCCTTTCGGTTTTTCGGGGCCGGATTTTTCCGAGCCGCCCATTAGACGCCGCGGGAACAGAAAAAGTTCCCGTTTTCCAGAATGATTTTTAAATTTTGCCGTCCGCGGTTGAGCCGGGACTTCACGGTGCCGAGCTCGACGCCGAGTTTGTCGCTGATTTCCTGATAGGAGAGCCCCGAGAGGTCGCGCAGCACCACGACCTGACGCTGCTCGTCCGGGAGCGATTCCACCGCGCGCCGCACGGCGAGGATCACTTCCCGCCGCTCCGCCGCCTCCTCGGGGAGGGTATCGCCGGAGGTGACGGGGACGTCCCACTCTTCGCCGTCGTCATCCCCGTCCCCCGTCAGCGAGGAGAGGGAGACGGCGGGACGCCTCGAGGCCGCGCGGATGCCGTCCTTCGCGCAGTTGACCGCGATGCGGTAGAGCCACGTGGAGAAGGTGCAGTCGCCGCGGAAGGCCGCGAGATTGCGCCATGCCTTGATGAAGGCCTCCTGCGCGATGTCGTCGGCGAGGTCGCAGGACTGGGCCGAGGCGGACAGGACGCGGCAGGCGGTGTTGTAGACGAAGCGTTCGTAGCGCGAGACGAGCTCGGAGAAGGCGTCGTCGTCCCCGGCCTTCGCGCGCTCCACGAGGGCGAGGGTCAGGGCCTCGTCGCCGTCGTCGGGGGCGTCGGAAGGGGCGGGATCGGGAGGTTTCAGCGGAAAACCCTGCGCGGCGAGGGCCAGAAGAAAGAGAAGCATGTCGTTCGAGTCGTTCCTTTACCGTTGAGGGTGGATTCTTCATGGAGACGGAACTATTATAGCACGCCCGCGGAGGGATGTCAAGGAAGGAACGAAGAACGAAAAGTGAACAACCGGGTCAAAAAAGGGCGCCGCGGGGCGAAAGACCGGTTTTTTCCGGCCGCGGCGGCAGCAAGTTTTCCCCTTTCTGTTGATTTCCCCGCGCCTTTGATGTATAATAAGGGCGAATCCGGGCGCATCTGCCGGCGCCTGACAGAAAGCGAGGTCCTTTTCCGTGAAAAAACAGCGTATTCTCGTGATTTCCAGCGCCAATATCGATTTTGTCCAGCGGATGCGCCGCGTCCCCTATGCCGGGGAGACCGTCGTGGAGACCGACCTCGGCTATTCCTACGTCCCCGGGGGAAAGGGCGCGAACTCCGCCATCGCCTTCGCGCGGTTCGGCGCGGACACCGTCTTCGCCTGCAAGCTCGGGCAGGACGCGAACGCGCGGCGTCTCGTCTCCCTCTATCAGCGCGAGGGCATCGACACCCGCTACATCCTCGAGGATCCGGACGCGCCGACGGGGCTGGCGTCCATTCTGGTCGAGGACAACGGCAAGAACCGCATCGTCGTCTATCCCGGCGCGAACATGACCCTCTCGACCGGGGACATCGAGAACGCCTTCACCTGCTATCCCGACGCGCTCTATTTACAGCTCGAGATCCCCGACGAGGCCGTGATCGAAGCGACCCGCCGGGCGAACGAGGACGGGATCCCCGTCTTCATCGACGCGGGTCCCGCCCGCCTCGATTTCCCGCTCGATCGGCTGGGCAAGCTCGAGATCTTCTCCCCGAACGAGAACGAGGCCCGCATCTTCACGGGCATCTCCCCGACCTCCGAGGACAACTGCCTCCGCGCCGCCATCAAGCTCTCGACGCTGGTGGACGCGAAGTACATCGTTCTGAAGCTCGGCGAGCGCGGCGCGTTCCTCTACGACGGGCGCGAATACTTCACGGTCCCCGCCGAACCCGTCGATGCGGTCGACACCACCGCCGCGGGCGACGTCTTCACCGCCGTGATGACGTACGTGTACCTGCAGAACGGGAACATCCTCTCCGCCGTGAAATACGCGACCTGCGCCGCCGCCATCTCGGTCACCAGGCTCGGCGCGTCCACGTCGATCCCCTCCCTCGAGGAGGTCGTCGCCTACGCGAAGAACAAGGTCGCGCAGGAGAACGGCGAGGCCGCCGACGGATCCGGGGAAGGAGACGCCTGATGGTCATCGTGGGACTCGATTTCGGCGACGCGAGAACGGGCGTCGCGGTGTGCGATCCGTTTGAAATGATGGCGTCGGACGCGGGCTGCGTCGCGGCCGGATCGTATAAAAAGGCCCTCGAGCTGGTCGGCGCGCGGGTGAAGGAGCTCGGCGCGGAGCTGATCGTCGTCGGCAATCCCGTGAACATGAACGGCACGGCGGGACCCCGGAGCGAGAAGTGCCGGGCGTTCGCGCGGGAGCTCTCCGAGGCGACGGGCATTCCCGCGGTGATGTACGACGAGCGGCTGACGACGGTATCGGCGCACCGGATCCTCTCGGAGAACAACGTCCGCGGCAAAAAGCGCAAGGCCACGGTCGACGCGCTCTCCGCGAGGCTGATTTTAGAGGATTATCTGAAATACCGGAAAAACACGGAGAGCCGGAGCACGGAATAACATGAAAAAAGCCCTTTTGATCGTTTTGGCCGCCGCCCTCGTCGTGATCCTGTTGTTCTGGATCGTCACGAGCGGGCGGTACACGGAAGAGGACGCGCGGGATCCCGACACCGTCCGGATCACCGGGCCCGTGATGTCCCGGCGCTTCTCCGACGGATCGCTCGATTTCCGGGCCGTGATCCTCATGCTCCCGGATCTCTCCGCGGGACCCGGGCGGCTGCGCGTCGTCACGCCGTTCTCGGACCGTTATCCCCTGCGGAGCAGCGAGCTCCTCTATTACGACCTCATCCCCGGCCGCGTCGTCCTGTCCTCGCTCGCCTATGACGAGGGCGTGACGGAGACCGTTTACCGCCGCGGCGTCCCGGGGGAGACCGATCCCGGCAGTGACGGCGAATCCTCGGTCCCGGTCACGGACTTCGAGCGCATCGTCATCGGTGAGTCGGTCGCGGAGCTTGCGGAGGACGGGGAATACGAGATCCTGTGCACCGACGGCGGCGTCCGCGTGTCCTACTATTACGGCGTCTGGGACGAGGAGGAAGAGGGGTCCCGCGAAGACTGCCTCGAGAGCCGCGTCGAGGGCGGCGAAGACCTGTACGGGCGCATCCTCGCGCTCGCGGACGAATGCGGCCTTGCCGGCTGGGACGGGTTCCGCGGCGAGGACGACGAGGTGCTCGACGGCGGCGGCTTTTCCTTCCGGGCGGTCATCAACGGCCGGGAGATGCGGGCGAGCGGCTCGAACGTCTGGCCCGCGGGCTACGGGACGTTCATCGCCGCGATCCGGGACATCCTCCGGGAGAGGGGCTGAGCGCCGCGCCGGATACATCCATAATTGATTTTTAATTTCCGAAAGGAGTACATCATCACATGAAAAACGCAACCCCGATCAGCTGCTGTGAGCTCAAGGCATTCGGCGAGTATCACGCGCAGGACGCCGTCCGTCAGGCGATGACGTCCGTGTTCTCGAAGACCGGCATGGGGAACATGACCTTCCTCACCGATCAGGCGAAGAAGATGCAGTTCTTCTTCAACCACGAGATCAAGACGATGGGCGCGACCAACCAGAAATCCTCCGGCCGCTGCTGGCTCTTCGCCGCGACGAACGTTCTCCGCGAGCAGATCGCGAAGAAGCTGAACGTCGAATCGTTCGAGCTCTCGCAGTCCTGGCTTGCCTTCTGGGACAAGTTCGAGCGCGTCAACTATTACATCGAAGCGATCGTCGACACGGCGAACGAAGCGTCGAACTCCCGCCTCGTCGACTACATCGTCGAGACCGGCGTGCATGACGGCGGTCAGTGGGACATGTTCGTCAACGTCGTGAAGAAGTACGGCGTGGTGCCGAAGGTCGTGTATCCCGAGACCTTCCAGTCCTCGAACACCGGCATGGTCAACCGTCACATCAACAACTACCTCCGCGCCAAGACCTCGACGCTGCGCGCGCTCGCGAAGGACGGAAAGGCCGACGAGCTGGCTGCGCTGCGGACCGAGATCCTCGAAAAGGTTTACTCCTTCCTCTGCGCGTGCTATGACGTGCCGCCGACCGAATTCGACTTCGAATACAAGGACAAGGACGACAAGATCCACGTCGAAAGCGGCCTCACGCCGAAGAGCTTCTCGGAGAAGTACGTGGGGGATTATCTCGACCACTATGTTTCCATCGTGCACGCGCCGACGGCGGACAAGCCCTTCGGCAAGATGTACACGGTCAAGTATCTCGGCAACGTCGTGGGCGGCGAACCCGTGAAGCACCTCAACCTCGAGATGGAGGAATTCAAGAAGCTCGTCGTCGAGCAGATCAAGGACGGCGAGATCGTATGGTTCGGGTCGGACTGCGGCAAGTTCGGCGACGGCGACCGCGCCTGCTGGGACACCGAGCAGTTCAATGAGGACCGGATCACCGGGCTGGACACGGCGATGTCGAAGGCGGACATGCTCGACTATCACGTCAGCGCGATGAACCACGCGATGTGCCTCACCGGCGTGAACCTCGACGAGGACGAGAAGCCGAACCGCTGGAAGATCGAGAACAGCTGGGGCGACGGCGGCGCGAACAAGGGGTATCACATGGCCTCCGACGCGTGGTTTGACGCGTATGTCTTCCAGGCTGTCGTGAACAAAAAGTATCTCGGCGAGAGGGCCGCGCTCCTCGATCAGGAGCTCATCGAGCTCGAGCCGTGGGATCCCATGGGATCGCTGGCGGACTGACCGCCGGGCGGTGCCCGTGCAGGGGGCCCCTGCGGGCAAATGACGAACTCGCCTGCGGCAAGTTCGTTCACCAAAATAGAAAGTGCGTACCTGAACAAGGTACGCCTTTTCTATTGTCTGCGCACTGACGCTTGCGCCGGGCGGTGCCCGGAGACACACGGCGGGCTCACTGCGCAAGCCCGCTGACGCTTCTATCTCTTGCGCGCTGACGCTTGCGGATAGTATATCGACCAAGTCGATTGTTTTTTTGTCCTTCCGGACGGGACCCAAGAGGCTTCCGCGGCCAGCCTCTTGGGGATCACCGCCGCCCAAGGC
>JAEEGL012712513.1_pt1 | contig 13029 bp, 19 predicted proteins | sample 9134231 | NCBI WGS metagenome assembly JAEEGL01 (sample SAMN16246548, study PRJNA631951) | gut metagenome | biome: gut microbiome; feature: rumen; material: fiber-attached | host: Bos | place: Iran: Karaj | collected 2018-10 | reverse complement strand
GTATTTAAGCGTGTTTCACGCGTTTCACGAACTGGAGCAGCCCTGGGGAGAACCGGGACAGACGGAAAATAGAATAGAAACAAACGAAATAAAATTGTACGAAATTGTGATAATCGAAAAAATTGTAAAAAACTGTAACAAAAAAACGACGTCGGAAAATCCGACGCCGCTTGTTATGATTTATACATAAACTATGGAAGCAACTCTTGCTGTAATGAAGAGCTGATCTGATGGGACAATATTTGTCAGATGATAGAGTCCAAAATAATTATCTCCATCATGATCTTCTGTTGTGGCAGTAATTGCTACACCATTCTTTGTTAATGCTGTTGGTGCGGCTCTTTCAAGAAGTAGATAACCATCACTAATAGTCATTCCTGTTAATGTATTACTTAAAGATGCTATTTCTGACTGAGGATAGTAGTGTCCAGTCAAAGTTATTGAAGCATTTACAACTCCACTTCCATTGTGATAGCCTTCAGGAATTGTATAAGGCTGTGAAGGAGTAGCTGAGCCACTTACAGCACCTCTATTTATCATACTACCAGTCTGAGGACCATTATCATTAGTAAAAGTCTTACCAGCTAGAACCTCAGCTGGAAGAGCATCTCCGCCAGTGCCACCAGCACCAGCTAAAACTGATCTATACTGATTAGCCATAGATTACACCTCCTTTATCATCATTGTTACAGTTCTTGAAACTAGAGAAGCTTCATAAGTAAGTGTAACTGTACCAGCTACAGAAGTATCAATAGCTGTATAATTAGCTCCACCTTCACAATAGAAGTCAATGAGATGATTTCCAGTAGTAGGAACTGTGAAAGAGACTGAAGTAGCATTAGCGGCCAGAGTCTGAGAAGAAACTGAGCCAACTTTTGCATTGATCTCATTGATAGCTCCTATGATAGTCTGATCTGTAGTAGTTGGAGTACCATTACCAATAAGAGAATTGATAGTGTTGATATTTCCAATTACTGTGTTAAGTGAAGCTGTGAGCGCTGATACATCAGAAGAAGCCTGAGTAGCGGCTGACTGTGCGGCTGTAGCTGTAGCGTCAGCTGAATCAGCGGCGGCTTTAGCTCCATGAATACCAGTATCAATATCAAGCATTGCCTGATTGAAGATAGTGAGCCAAGCTGTCTTATCATTAGCTTCATACTGGGGAAGGTTGTAATAACTTGTATATTGCATATTGTCCTCCTTTATTAAACAAGAATTGATTTTGCTATCCAGTCATAATCATAAGCGCTGATCTGAAGATCATCATAATCTGAAGCGGTCAGCTCTAAAGCGTCATACTCAGAAGCTGTTATAGCTCCCTGAGGTCCGTCAGAGTGAAGAGAAGCAAGCTCTGTTATGACTGTCTGAAGTGGTACATACTCTCCAGTAAAAGGAGAATACATATAGTGCCACTTATTTTTGAGTAGTCCAAGATCTTCAAAGATTCTTCTTCCATAAAGATCATAATCAAGAGCTGTGATCTCTAGAGCGTCATATTCTGAAGCTGTTATTTCCAGATCATCATACTCTCTAGCTGTCAGAGCTTCAGGGCGGCCAAGATCATAAAGATCATTAACAACTTCCTGAAGAGTTGTAACATGACCTTTAATAGGATTGAATACATATACTGTAGTAAGTTCTGGAAGAGAATTAATAAGCTCTTCAATCTTAAAATCAGTATATGCTTTACCTAAGTTATAATACTGAATGACGATATTTCTCGTTTCAGTCTTAAACTGATTGAACTTATTTTCAAGATCTCTGAGAGCTGTATCTACTTCTTGGAGCTTTTGATTGACCTGAATTACAACCTGAGCAATCTTATTATCAATGTCAGTTCTAAGTTCCTGATCAAGCGTATAGAAGCGCTGATTTATCTGATCTTCAAAAGTAGATATTTCAGTTTCAAGAGCTGTAACTCTTGCTTTAAGTTCCTGATACTCAACCTTGTGAGTATTCATATACTCGATAAAGCTGTCATATTGATCAGCTATTCTGGTCACTTCTTTAATGAGCCAGCCAAGATCTGAGTCATAAGTTCTGGTGTGGGGAAACTCGAAAAAACTCATCTTATCCTCCTTCCTTTAATAAATTTGTAAGAAGTTCTCTCGTTCAAACTTGGCGGCGATCCAGTCATACGGATTGAACCTCTCTAGTAGATCGAGCTCTTCACTTATGAGCTGATCGTTTGTAGTGACCCCTATATTGCCATGCCTGAGACGATCATACGTCTCAATATGACCATGAGTAAAATCATCAGTCTTTCCATATTCCATAGTATCTTTCTTTCCATATTTAGTATCAATATCTCCAGAATTTTTATCGACTGAGGAAGGCTGATAAGAGCTGGAATTAAAAGCGCTCACATCATGGGCCGTCTGACTTCCGTCTGTTACAGTATCTTTACCAGATAAAGTATCTGTATCAGCACCGCCAAAAGCTCTTTTGTCTGTTCCAGTATGCTTAGTTGACCAGTGATCAGACTCGTAAACATTCTCAATTGGCGAATAGTCAGCGGTGATTATCTTAGCTAAGTGTTCAAAGTTCCACTGATTAGAGTCAAACCACATCTTAGTTAAGTCCCTGAAGACTTCTGGCTCTGAATATACTGGGCGAAGGAGTCCGCACCTTTTCATTATCTCATTTTTGACCATTGAAATATCTAAAGGCTCTGGAACTGTACAACCTTCAAATATATCAATCTGTTTCCACTGGCAATAGTCCACTAGATTTTGAAAGTTCATTTACAGCTCCCTCCCTTCCATATTCTCTGATCTTAAACTCGATATTAAGATTATAACGCGCATTAACTCTTTTAATTCCGTCACTTATATTATCATACCAGTGAGAAATATTAGCAAGAACCTCATCATTATTGGCGTTAACTTCATCATCTGTAAGGCGCTCTCTCTTATCAAGATTAGTGTTATTTATTCCTATATCTGTCAGGAACTCATTAACTATTTTCCTCTTCAGGAGCTGAACATCGTCAGAGATGAAGTTCTGTTTTGCTGGCATAACGAACATATTCTCTTTAAGATTGCCTACAGTATTATTAGAAGTAAACACCGCTGGTTTACCTTGTGCTACATCATCATAAAGAGCCTTGTAAGTCTCTGCCTGAGTCTTGGAAGTAGCTCCAAAGATATACGGAATCTTAGTATTCATCAGATTGACAGCTATAGAAGAGTCACACATAGCAAGAAGCACGCTGTATCTGTCAAGAATCCAGCCTACTCCATGATAGTTATATTGTATTTTAATGATCTCACAATCTTCTCCAATAGTCCTCCTGAAGTTTCCCAGAACTGGATTAGCTATGATAACTTCTGTAGGCTGTTCAAATATTCCGATACCAGTTAAACCGCATTTAAGGGCCAAAACACCAGCTTCAGTATCAGTGACGCAAATTACTCCGTCTAAGAATAAATGCTCCAAAAAATAGTCAAATTCCCACGTTTTAGGCATATTTAAAAACTCAAACCTCTGGAAGATAAGCCTTAGGAGCTTTCCGCGATAGTACATAGCTGAAGTATTAGCTACACCGTCAACGTCCTTGGGCTTTCTTGCGAAGAAGTTTCTTAAGAGATCTGATAAGGGTATATTCTGTTCTTTAATCATAATAGAAACCTCCGTCTAATAGATCATTTATAGCTTCTCTTTCACTCTCCAGCATATCTCCAGCTACTTGCGCTCCGTCTGTCTGAACAAAACCAGAGTAAGAACCTATTAAAGCTTTAGCAAAGACTGGTTTACCCATTAAAGGATTTAGATCTGACTGAGAATCTGTAAGCTCTTTTGAAACACAAGTAAGAACACATAGCTTAGTAAGTCCATGAGAAGCACCGCCTGAGAGTCCGCCACCGCCTTTAGTCTCTCCCTGAACAGCATTAAGCATCTGACCAGCGGAAGCTGTAAGGCCGCCAAAAAGAGCCAGTGTAGCACCACCAGTTGAAGTAGCAAGAGCCGCGGCCGCAACTCCAGCTATACCAGTTACTACAGCTGAAGCAACTTTAGAAGATGAAATATTAGCACTTCCGTAGGGAGTTGCCATAGCACAGTTACCAGAAGCCGTAGTTATGATCTTATTACTGGAAGAAGCTCTGACTTCTACAGCAACATCTCCTGAAGTGATATTAACTGAATAAAGAACAGCTACAGAAGTTTCTCCTACAAGCTCATCAGTAGGAAGCTGGATAGTTCCGATAAGTGGCAAGTACAGATATAGAGAAGAATATGGAGAGTGTCTTCTCCAGTCTGAATATCTCCAAGGAATATTTATAGTACATGAACCGGTGGCTAAAGGGTCAGTAACTCTATATCCCTTTATATTATGATCGTTCTGGTCAACACATGGATAAGTACCCAGATACAGATTTTCAAGCGCTCCAGAAGTCATGGAAGGAGATATGATAGGAAGTGCTATAGCTCCCTTAAGATTATCAGCACAATTACCATTTAAAAGTCTCTGGAAGTCTACTTCTATATAAGGGTCAGTAGCTCCAGATATAAGATACCTGAAGAAGTTGTCAACATCTCTGATAAGATCAAAGATCTGAGTAGAGTTCTGCATGACGTAGTTACCAAAAGAACCGACTCCAGTAATCGATAGAATTATAGTTCCCTGATTTCCGTCAGTTATAGTTATTCCGTTTATAGCTTCAGGAGTCTGTGATACATATACTGGAGAAGTTATAGGGATACGAGAATCAACAATATTGTCACTTCCACCAGTAGCATACATGATCATAGCTTCTGTAGCTCCTATAACACTCTTCCAAGAAGCTAAATAGTCTTCTTCACATTGAACTTCCCATAAGTCATTCCTAACTTGGACCTTATCAGTAACAAAATAATATCTATTCTCAAACTGGCAATAATTAAAGCTTGGAACTCCTGACCAGTTAAGAACAAAGACGGGTTTAGTTAAACTACACCCGTCTTTTAAGAATATGTTTATATCTGTTCCTGAGGAAGGCTGAAGGGTAGACTTATGTCTTTTTGAAAAAGAGTAATAAGTCAGTGTAGCCATATATCCTCCTTATTTAGTTGAGAGTAAATACATAAAAATTCTCACTAAGATCTACAAAGCGCAATTGACGCTCATGCCAATAGGTGTTATAGTATGCACCCGCCGCATTCACTGGAGTTGTGAGAACATCTTCATCAATCTTATAAACTCCCATAGCGTCTCTATCATGAATCAGAACTACAGCGTTTGTTACTGTTACATCTGTCTGATCTGAAGGACGTGTGATCTGTACTTCATAAGGAGACTGTGCACTCTGCCAGTAATTAAGAGTTGTATAGTCTACATCTGGCTCTACAAACTGTTCATGAAAAGCGGCATATTCTACAGCTGTCTCTAAAGCTCTCTGGAACTTTGAAATGATCTTTACTCTCATGTCTTCCTTAGGAGTAAATGTCTCAAAGCTTCCATCATTGTAAAGAACACTCATATCCTGCATAGCATCTACTACAGAGTTGATCTCTCTTATAGCATATCTAAGGAATCCTTCATTAATAAGAGCTGTAGTCGCTGTAAGAGAAGTTCCGGCAATAGTATTATACTCAGATACAAGATTTCTTATTCTGGAAGTTCCATAAGTCTCAGCGATAGCTGTCGCTAGTGTTACTCTTCCAAGGTTTTCAAGAGAAACCTCTAAAGCGTTTCTTACTTCTCCAAAAACAACTCCGATAAAGGAACCCATAGCAGACTCAGAAAGAAAAGCTTCCTTCAATGTCTCACGCTGGATTGTGATATGGAACTGGTAAGGAGTCCTTGTTACAAAGAGCTTCTGATCTACCTGAGGTTTAGCTACTACATAATGATCAATAGCCTGACCGTCAGTCAGATCATACATCTGATCTTCTTCAGCCTGAGGCATGATAACCTTGATCTTCTGAAGGATAGCTCCATACTCAAAGTCGTTAAGGACCATATCTCCGAGCTTATTTCTATAGTCTCTGAACCTTAAAATAGTTCTTCCTATTCTCTGGGCCAGAGTGTTCAAAAATGCTTCAGTATTTGTAGAACTAGAAAGAACTGTATTTCCCAGAGAAATAAGTGAGCTAGTATCTACTACTGAAAGAGAGTTCTGGCCAAAAGCTTCAGAATTAACTTCATTAACCAGAGTATAAATCTGTTCAGTTGTCATTTTTATTTCCTCCTTTAAAAATATCGTGCAATGTTTCCTCGAAAGATTTCTTATTGGAATCCGTATTGATCTTCCGAGCAAGTGTATAATTAAGTTCCTTGGTCGCCGCCAAGTCCTTCTTACCTTGTTCAATAACTATTCTATTTTCTTCCAGCTCCTTCTTCAGGGAGTCGCGCTCTGCTGTCAGATCTGTGATAGATTTTTCAATAGCTTCAGCTCCTGATAATACAGCTGTCTTTTCTTCATCTGATAATTTATTAAAATCTTCTAAGTTCATATTTTCCTCCAAAGGAAGGAGCTGAGGTAGCCAACCGACTCAGGAAGTTCCGCTTCCTTGGCTGTGAGTCATATCAAACTCCTTCCATATTTAATATACATTATTTAGTTAACTTATTCAATTATAGCCATAAACTTAGACTTAGTAGTAAAATCGGAAAACTCAAGGAAACCTCTGGAATATTCAAGAGGTAAGTATCTACCCCAAGCTCCATAGAATGCAAGAGCATTATCCTTAGATCTAAATACTGGGATATTAGTAGCCTGAACAGAACATACGTAAAACTTATTATTAGATTTATGCTTGTATAGATACATATCATCTATCTGAAGTATAGGCTTATATTCTCTGACATTCCTTTTTTGTACACCATAGAAAGAGTCATTAGCGAATTTATTCTCTAAATTCTCTTTATAGATCTTAGTTCCCTGAAGACCAGAATAAGTAGAAGTATTCTTTTTAAGCTCAGAGATCTCCGACTCAGGAAGAAGTATTAACATATCTTTCTTTTTAGATTTCTGCTGGTGACTTTTTATCATTCCTTCTATAGTCGGTATAAGGTTATAGCCGACTAGAATAGGATTATTAAGGCTCTGAGAGTTTGACAGCATGAGACAATATAAAGGTTCTTCCCCTAGTAGCTCCCTATTTCTTCCGACTGTCTCACGCATATTGACAAAAGTCTTAAACTGGTCAAATAGTAAGGACCTATTCTCTATAAATTCATCAAATAATACTACATCTACATCAGACAGATCAGCTCCCCTATAATTCTCAAATATGGATAAAGGGCAAGCGTAGCCTATATTCATATTGTCATTAGCTTGGTCAATGATATTAAAGTGTTCTTTCTCTGGATAGATGTGTATATCATATCCTTTATCTTTATTAAGACGTTTAAAAGGATTTCCAAAGTCAGTAGCGCTCTCAGCTATCTGAGTCCTTGTATTTCTCATGTACATAAATCTGATCTTATTTCTTATCAAATAATCAAGCGCGGAATAAGTCTTCCCTATTCCGCGCCCACCAATGACCATTGATATAGGCTTAAGATCTTTTTCATAATCTGCTATATCAAACCACTTCATAATTAATTCTCCAGATCCACCCAGTTTATACCGTAACAAGTTTTATTAAACTTCTTATCTGTAAACTGTGAGATAGAAAAGCCGACTTTACCAGCTATAATATCTTCTATATCTTCCTTATCATTTAAGATCTCTACGACTTCTTCAGTCATGTAGTCAGGAAAATCAATGAAACAATCATTAGTGATCGCTACTGGGTGATCATCAAATCTTCCTTTTCTGTTAATGTAGAGCCCTCTGAGAGTATAAACAGCTTCTTCTCCAGCGTCCTCATAAGCTTCTTTTCTGGAGACAAACTTAAAATCTTTAGTATCGATTTTCCAGTCTATAGCTCCCTTATTGTGCTTGTTTGCAAAACTCATTTTGCTACCTCCTAAAATAAATTGTGATAAATTGTAACTCCAAAAGGAGTAGTTACCTTAATAAATTTCTATCCATTCAAGATTATCTATTTCTGAAGCCATTTCTTTAGTAACAGAAGCTTCTAAATGAAGATCAAAATTTTCATTATTCAAGCCAGCTTCTTTAATATCTTTTAGTAAATTAGATACAAAATCCTCTATATCATTATTCATTCCGCTACGCTCCCATATTTAGCAAAGTCAGTGTCACTCATAGTGTACTTGCGCTTTAAAGTCTCTAAGATCTTATATCCGTCATTCTCCAGCTTAACAGCGTCATATCTTCCGTAGACTTCTTTCTGTTCTTTAGTGATCTTGTGTTCTACTTTAGTCACTAGAATTGTTCTTACCATTTCTTAATTTTTCCTCCAGTTCTTTAGCATATATATTAAATTCCTCTAAGAAAATCTCAGTTATATCAGGTCTTTTAAAGACAGCTCCTAGAAGAGCTTGAAAGTTCTGCCTGATCTCTTGCTCACAGTGAGCTGTTATAAGTGCGTCACATGAGCCTGTTTTCGAGTTCCAGTCTACGTGCATCATTTTCTTTAGTTCTCCTTATCTCAATTTCTTTTAAAGCCTGAATAGGATAAGCACAGATCTCAACACAATCTGTTAAAGTCGCTTTATCCTTGTATTCACAATATGAGCATGAATCACAGATATTTCTGTTCATTATCCAAACTCCTTTATCATGAAAATCAATAATACAGCCAGAATTATTATCAGCATGAAAAAGAAGTAATAAAGTAAGAATAGATCTTTTCTCATGACAGATTTATCTGGAAGAAGTGATCTTTTTCAATAAGTACACTTCTTGTCTCCCCTCTTTCATTACTACAGTTAGTAAAGAATACTTCATCGCTTAAAGCATCATACTGGAAGTTGAAGTTATTACTACTGGGGATAATAATATAGTAAAGTCCTTCATCATCTTTCGATACTTCAATTTCTTTTGTTGTAAAGATAGAGTAGAGCTTATCTACACATTCCTTACTTGCTCCCTGAATTGTCATTTAGCTACCTCCATAAACTTAAATAATTGATATGAAATATTACATATTAAATATAATCCATATCTTCCTGCTTGGCAAGCGCTTTTTCGAGTAAATCTAAATATTCTCCAGTAACTCCCACAGTATAAGAATTATCAATAAGAGCCACATTAGAGCCAGTTAAGAACTTACAGCCGTTTACTTCTATTTCTTTTATTGGAGAGTCATTATAAAACGCTGTTAAGTGTCCTGAATTTATGATCTTAGTTCCTATATCGAAAGAATCAAGGCCATTTTCTTTAAAGAACTCTGAACCAGCTTTTTTATTTACTCCAGCAATAGTAGAGACTATCTTTATCTTATCTTCTCCAGTTTCCTTATCTTTTACTTTTTGCTTATAAACATATTTCTTAGCGCCCAGGGTTTTAAACTCTTCATAGTGTCCGTCATCTTCCCAGACTCCCATATATTTTATATTTCCGTCTTTATCTGGAGCAAAAGCGCCAGCTCTTATAGCTTCTTCCTTCAGAGTCTTATTTATATCTTCAAACTCTTTTTCGTGATCTCCTTTATATTTTATAGAGTCCGTATCGCAGTAGACTACATCTTCTCCCACAGTATCGAGCATTTTCTGGAGTCTCGCTCTACTGTGACAAGTTATCCATAATCCATGCTGGTAAGATAAGAAGTTATTCCTACTCTTATAAAATTTAGCCAGCGTCTCTTCCAGATCTGCTTCCTCAGGAAGATATTCATAAGTAGAAGGGTTATATCTTATCATCTCCTGATCTATCCTCATTACCATGCAGCCATAAGAACTATTTAAAAGGGCCTTATCCTTGTTATATTCATATTCATGGTCCTGATCTCCCTTAAGAAGTGTTTTACTCCTAAAATAGCTCATAATGACGTTTTTAATGCTATCTGATAAAGGCCCATAAGATGAAGCATAGATATTTTTTATAAAAATATCATCATACTTATAATCACGTTTTATTATCTCCAGATCTATATCAGTTATGACCATTTCCAGCAGATCAGATCTTAAAACTCTTCCATTATCAATAGTTCTGTGTTCTCTGTACTCTTTTTTCTTATATAGTCCATAGTTGCGGCATTTTGTAAAAGCTATATAAGGAATACCAGACTTGCCAATATATTCAATATTTACAAAGCGGACCTCCATTAAAAGAGCATATCCTGACATATCCCTATTAAGATATGTAGATACATTTACTTTAAAAAATGCTGTCTGTGGGTATAGATTCATCATCATAGAAGCTGGATAAGATGAAGCAATATCTTTAGATGTGACCTCATGTAAAAGCTGTCTCGAATAGTCCACATTAGCATGAGTATTTCCACCTCTGAAGGCTTCTCTGCATAGCTTATACAGATCAGCATTAAGAGCATTATCCTTAAATAGTCTTCTATACTTCTTATCACCCTTAACAGAAGCTCTTAAGTCTCTTCTTACATATCCAGTAGAAGTCATTGGAATAGTGGATAAAGTATCATGCTTTAGTCTGCTGGCTATACATTCGCATAGTCCTCTAACGTCATTGTAACAGTAAGCTTCTTCAGCTTCTGTTAATTTAGTTGCTGGAGTCCTTATCTTTCCATAATCAAAATCTTCTCCAGATAACTTATAGTGCTTAACTCCTTCCTCATTCTGACAGAACTTATTAAGACTCATGTTTGATAGAGCATAAGAACATCTAAACTCTATACCTTCAGAAGTCAGTATTTTTAAGGGTTTTCGCTCTTCTCTGAAGAAACCGTCTTCATAATTTATAAATCTGTTCATAAAAGCCCATTCAAAAGGAAGGTTATGAACATAGATAACAAGCCTATTAGTAAGGCTCAGATTCATTCTTTTTTCAAGCTCAGACAAAAGACGCATAAACTCTATCCAAGTCCTACCAAAGCATACACAATCATCAAGACAGAATTGCCAGTGGTACATAAAAGCATAAGGATAAGGCTCTTTTAATATGTTGCCTTCTGAGTCTTTTTGATATATATTAGTAGTCTCAATATCAAAAGCACATGGTATATTAAGATAGTTTACATTCCGCTTTTGTGAGTCTTTACAAGAAAGGAGCTTCCCCAGCATAGGAAGCTCTTCTATCGTGTAGATCTTCTCTCTGACAGTTTTATAAATTGGTTTTTTCTTCTGACTGTCAGAGAAACCTTCTACAATATCTACATTTATCTCCCTCATATTTTCCCCGTTATGATCATTTTACACTGGTCCAGTTATCCCAGATCGTTAAGAGATCATCTTCTGTATTTCCATTTACATAATTTTTCATAGCTTCTGATAACTCTTCTACTGAAGCTCCAGCGGCTATAGCTTCTCCAGCTTCATTAAGAATATTCTTAGTGTAGATATGTTTCTTTAGCTCTTCCCACGCTCCATCATCAAGGAACTTAAGAAAGTTCTTTTTAAAAGCGTCAATATCCTCTACTCCAGATAGATCTATAGCTGGATTTTTTATATCTCCAGTTTCTTCATCTATTCTCTGAGTAGTCAGACTCTCCCAGATCTTCTCACGTCTTTTGATCTCACCTGATACAGTTGAAGTCTGCCACCTAAGGAAGTTAGCTTCTGACTTAACTTGACTATATAGATCTTCAGCTGACAGCTTCTTAGATCTGGAGAACCTTCCTGAAGATATTCCTATATTTTCAATATCTCTTTGCGCTCTGGTCATAGCCGCTGTAGTATCAAGACCAGCCTTCTTAAGAGAAGTCATTCTCTGATTAGATCTTTTTGCTAGTCTCTCATTCAGGGCTCTAAGCTGTTCTATATCTCCTTTTTTGTAAAGAGACTGTATCTCTTCTATTGTCGGCACATCTGAACTTACTTTCTTCATAATTTAACCTCAGAATATTTTAAAAATTGTTCTCTAGTTCCATTAAATAAGTCATGATCTACAAGCTGACCAGAGAACTTATATTTGTTTGAGTCTTGCCATATAGCAAAGACTTCAAAGGGTTTTATCTGCTTCTTAGTTGGTTTAAGATGTGACCACTTGGCCACCCATAAACCACAGTCAAACTCAGCGCACTTCTTGAAGCGATATACTTCAGATAGTGAACAGTAGATAAGTATCTTCTTTCCAGTAGCACTATATACATACTTAGCAAACTCCAAGGCCCAGCTATCAAGGCATGGAACATTAAGCGCCATTCCTTCCAGATCTAGAGCTAAGATAGTCTTATCATCAATATACTTAAGTATAGAACAGACAAAGTTAGAAGCTTCTGACTTTGCGCTATTTCCGTTATCAGGACGGCCAAAGTGATAAAATCCCTTAAGCATATTCTGATCTAGTACAGAGTTATAAAACATAATAGAAGCATCTCTATAAGTAGCTCCCTCTGAAGCTTTCATGATCACAAAATCCAAGCTGTTTAAATCAGCTGGATTCTTCATATTTCTATTATGCCTACTGACATCAATACCTTTTAACATTAAATATCCCTCCTTATCTTAAAGATCTTAATAAAGCCACATACAGCTATTTCAGTACCGAATAAAGCGAATATACAGCCAGTTAATGTATCATGAGCTATTCCAGTTATTAAAGAACAGATAAACTCAGCTACTGTATAAATGATCACTATAAGAAGTGAGATCATTACAAACTTAGTTAACGCTTTAGAATTATTAAATTTATTAATCATCGATAAACCTCCTATAAAATAATTATACCTTATTGTTATTTAATATTAAATATTTTATAATAAATTTATAATATTTATCCCCTCATACATAAATATTATCTTAAGGGCCGCTAAGATCTATTAACCTTGATTCCCCAAGCGTATGACTTAGCGGCTACTTTCTTACGTTTTTTCGATTATCACAATTTCGTACAATTTTATTTCGTTTGTTTCTATTCTATTTTCCGTCTGTCCCGGTTCTCCCCAGGGCTGCTCCAGTTCGTGAAACGCGTGAAACACGCTTAAATACTGTATTCTAACTATATTCAATTGTTGTCAATGAGTGTCAATCCAAACTCACATTAGAACGGTCACTGACTAATTGTGTTCAATGTTTTCGATTAACCGTGAATTATTTGACAATTTGGGGATTTGTCTGAG
>JAEEGL012492726.1_pt1 | contig 13029 bp, 15 predicted proteins | sample 9134231 | NCBI WGS metagenome assembly JAEEGL01 (sample SAMN16246548, study PRJNA631951) | gut metagenome | biome: gut microbiome; feature: rumen; material: fiber-attached | host: Bos | place: Iran: Karaj | collected 2018-10 | reverse complement strand
TATCTATCATAACAGCAGTTATCTTAGTTGGAGTACTAATATATTACGTAGTACAGTATTATTCATGAGAACGTAAGTTCTCTTTTTTTGCATAAAAAAAGAAGCTTAGCTTCTTTTATTTATTAGACAATCTAAAGAAATTAATTGATGGTCTACAGAATAATCTAATTCCACCTTTAGTTCCTAAGCCACTAGATATATATAAATCAGTAGTATTTAATCTATAATAATCTTGATCATATTTCTTAGCACCTTTAACTTTAAATAGTGAATATTTAACAAATGGAATTCTAATATTACCATTATGGGAATGACCACTTAAAAGTAAATCAGAATTATAAGTATCAACTATATCATCAGCAATATCTGGTTCATGAGATATAACTATTGTATAAATATTAGCATTATGAGTTGGTTCTTTAAAATAACTATAAGCTTTATCAATATTTGGTTCTTTACTTCTAGTATTAATTCCAACTAAAAGTATTGGATTAGTAGTAGAATTATAAATTAAATCAGATTCATCTCTTAAAATTATAAAATTACTTTGATTAAAAATAGTAGCTATTTTTTCATTATCTTCATCTCCAAGAACAGCATATTTATTAATAGTAGTAGAAATACTCTTTAAGTTATTAATTAATTCTTCCTGTTCTTTTGAATCTAAATTATAATTTTTATTTATAAGATCACCAGTAAATACTACGATATCTGGTTTTCGATCATTTATTAAATTTACTATCTTTTTAACATCTTTATTAAACATAGTACTACCATAATGTAAATCACTCATTTGAATAATTTTTAAACCATTAAAATTATCTGGTATTTTTTCATTTATTATTCGATATTCTCTTACTCCTACTTTAGCAGTAGATACATATGTAGTATAAGTAAAGAACAATGTTCCTAGAATAGCAATGATTACTAAAGACTTAATAATTGTTTTAACAGCCTTCTTAGTATTTTCTTTATTACTTTCGGAAGAAACTTTGGCTCGAATATCTTTGTTTAGCTCTTCACGCGTCATAGTATCACCAACTATAGTTTATCATATTTTTCTAAGATTGTGAGAAAATCTAGGTAAAAAACTTTATCAAGTTATGACAATTGTGATAAAATAAATTTGGTGATTAAAATGAAATATGATGTTGCGATAGTTGGAGCAGGTCCAGCTGGGTTATTTGCTGCTTACGAATTAATTACAAAAAATAAAGATTTAAAAATAGTATTGATTGATAGAGGATCAAGCGTTAAAAAGAGAGTTTGTCCAATGAATCAAAATAAGGTTCCTTGTCAAAATTGTAATCCATGTGCAATTTTATCTGGTTATGGTGGAGCAGGTACTTTTTCTGATGGAAAACTTAATTTTATACCTAAGTTAGGTAAATCAGATTTAACTAAATACATGTTAGAATCAGAAGCTAATCAATTAATAGACGAAACTGAAACAATATTTACAAAGTTTGGAATGGATGCAGAAGTGTATCCTTCTAACATGGAAGAAGCTGAAAAGATTCGTAAAAAAGTAGCAATTGCTGGAGCAAAACTATTAATTATTAAACAAAAACATTTAGGTAGTGATCATTTACCTGGTTATATTCAAGGAATATGTGATTACTTAGAAGATAAAGGAGTAACTCTTTTAGATAGATGTGATGTAGGAGATATAAAAACTAATGATGAAGATTCTCATACAGTTTACTATACTAAAGGAAAGACTGAAGAAAAGTTATATGCTAAAAAAGTTATAGTAGCACCTGGTAGAACTGGAGCTAAATGGATTCAAGAATACTCTGATAAACATAATATTCAATATCTTTCTCAAAGTATCGAGATAGGTGTAAGAGTAGAAGTAAGAAAAGATATTATGGAAGAAATAACTAATATTATTTATGATCCAACTATCTTTATTAAAACAAATACTTATGGTGATGAAATTAGAACATTCTGTACTAATCCAGGAGGATTTGTAGCTAAAGAGAATTATTATGGATATATCTGTGTAAATGGACATGCTTTAAAGGAAGTAAAAAGTAATAATACTAACTTTGCTTTTATTTCAAAAGTTAATTTAACAGAGCCAGTTACTAATACTCGTCTTTATGGTGAGAGTATTGCTAGAATAGCTAATGTTTTAGGAGACGGGAAACCAATTATTCAATCTCTTAAAGACTTGAGAAATGGAAGAAGAAGTGAATGGCATCGTATTAAGAAAGGTTTCATAGAACCAACATTGAAAGATTGTGTTGCTGGAGACTTAGCTTTAGTAATGCCACATAGAATTATTACTAATATTTTAGAGGGATTAGAAACTCTAGATAAGATTATTCCTGGAGTAAATAATGATGATACTTTATTATATGGACCAGAAATAAAGTTCTTCTCAAATGAAATAGAAACAGATAATAAATTTAGATTAAAAGATGATAATATTTATTTTGTTGGTGATGGAGCTGGTAAAGCTGGTAATATAGTTACTGCTGCAGCTACTGGTTTAGTCGCAGCTAGGGATATTTTAGAAAGGATATAACATGAAGAATAAAACATTAATTATAATTGGAATTGTTGTAGTAGTTGGTTTATTAATAGTTGCTACAGTTCTTCCTACAAAAGAAAAGAAAGAAAGGAAAATAAAAGTGGATTTACTAGGAATTAATTATGAAATAGAAGGAAATGAGTCTAGTTTAAATTATGATACTACTAATCCAGTAGTTGCACTTAATGTTGAAAAGTATGGTTCTATAGTAATGGAATTATATCCTAGTGTGGCACCTAATACTGTTAATAATTTTATATCTTTAGTAAAGAGTGGATTTTATGATAATAATTCATTTCATAGATTAGTGCCAGGATTTGTTCTACAAGGTGGAGATCCTGATGGTAATGGAACTGGTGGACCGGGATATACTATTAAAGGTGAATTTACTAATAATGGATTCCAAAATGATTTAAAGCATGATAAATGGGTTATTTCAATGGCTAGAAGTCAAGATAATGATTCAGCAGGAAGTCAATTCTTTATTTGTTTAGATACAGCTAGTAATCTAGATGGAGATTATGCAGCTTTTGGAAAAGTAATAGATGGTTATAAAATTCTAGAAGCAATAGAAGAAAATGAAACAATTGCTGATCAATCATCAGGTAAATTACAAAGTAATTTAGTAATAAAAAAAGCCTTAGTAGACTTAAAAGGGCAAGAGTATCCAGAAGTAGAAAAAGCTAGTGAATAATTATTCACTAGCCTTTTATTTGTTCAATAACTTTATCAGGTTTTAAAGATAAATTGAAATCTTTTTGATTACTTTTATTTAATTCACGATACTTAACACCACAAGTATCAAACATTTTCTTAGAAGCTATTGTAGAATCACTATCTTTATATTTATCAGATAAATAGATTACTTCTTTGATACCGCTTTGAATAATTCTCTTAGCACATTCATTGCAAGGAAATAAATCTACATAGATTCTAGCTCCTTCAAATTCTTTTTTATAACCCCTAAAATTATCAATTGCATTAGCTTCAGCATGACAAACATACATGTATTTTGTTTCTAAAGGATGTCCTTCACGAGCCCAAGGAAAATTATCATCTTCAAAACTGTTAGGAGCACCATTATAACCACAAGATAGAACTCTATTATCATCACTTACGATACAAGCCCCAACTTGAGTATTAGGATCTTTACTTCTACCAGCAGTCAATTTTGCCATTCCCATGAAATATTCATCCCAAGAAAGATAATCAGATCTTTTTTTCATATTAACCTCCAACTAGAAATATAATACCATAGAAAATAAAAATGTTTAATTATTAAAAACACTTATATCAATTGACATAGTTATAAAAATATGTTATAATATAGCCCACATATGAGGTAGAAGGGGTTCCTTGTGTGTTGGGGGTTCGGTTATGAAATATTTTAAAAGTTTAATACTAATTATTCCATTATTTGTTGGAATAATTGGATCTAATATTTCTGATATAAAAGAATTTAATAATAAAAAGGGAGTTTACTATGATAACTTTAACTATACTGATAACGTTATACTTGAAGAAGTAGACGGAACTAATATTGATTATAATGCACAATTAACTACAGTTGGAGATTACTATGAAATAACTTTTGATGTTATTAATGATTCTAATATTGATGTTGAAATATCTGACTGTATATTTCCAAACGATGATAAATATATAGAATATAAGTTAACATATGCTGATGGAAAAGCTATTAATCCAGGAGATATCTTAAAACAAGGAGAAAATAAACGAATAAAATATCGTGTATTATATAAGAATCAAGTTAATGAAGATAATTATCAATTTGATTCAAGCTTTTCAATTGGATATGAACAATTAATTTAGACATAAAAGAATATAGGGGGTTGGTTTTATGCTAAATAGAAAACAAACAATGGTACTTACTGTTTTAAATGTAGTAGAATTAATTCTATTAGTAGCAGCACTTATTACATTTACTATTATTTTTAAAATTGTTGAAGAACCAATGAGATACTTATTCATATTAGGTGATATTTATGTTATTTATTCATTTAGTAAAATATTATCTAATTTAGAAAAAATTATGCAAAAGAAACAAGTATCTATTTAAGAAATCTTATGATTTCTTTTTTTTATATCCTTGACAATATTAATAAAAAAAGTTATATTAATTCCATAAGTGCGATGACGGGTGTGGAAAACCCAACAGCAGTATACATTAGAGCAGATTCTTCTAGAATAAGTAAGGTGGAACCGCGGGTATTACTCGTCCTTACAATATTCTAGAAGTTTTTATTTTTTAGGAGGTAATTATGAAACTATATATTACTGAGGCAAATGAAGAATATCCAGAGATATTAAATAATTATGATATTACAAATGATATGGAAGAAAGTACAGATGTATTAATTCTTCCAGGAGGACTCGGGGCAATTAAAGATATGTTTAATGCAATGACTGAGCATAAAGATATTCTAATTTATAATAAAGATAAGTATTATAATGCAATATTAGAACCAATATTTAAATCAAATTATGCTGATGAAGCTGCATTAGCACATATAAATATGGAAAGTGACTATAAAAAATTATTGGATAAATTGGAGGAGAGAAAAAATGAAAGAATTAACAATGGAGAAAATAGTAAATTATTGTAAGCAATATGGATTTGTTTATCAAGGATCAGAAATTTATGGAGGATTAGCTAATTCATGGGATTATGGTCCAATAGGAAAAGAAATAAAAGAGAATATTAAAAGAGCTTGGTGGAAGAAATTTATTCAAGAAGAAAGAAATAGTTTTGGATTAGATGCAGCTATTATTATGAATCCACAAGTATGGGTAGCTTCAGGACACGTAGCTAGTTTCTCAGATCCACTAATTGATTGTAAAGCTTGTAAGAGTAGACATAGAGCAGATAAATTAATAGAAGACTTTACAGAAGGAAAAGAAACTGGAGATGGATGGGATAATAAGAAACTAGAAAAATTTATTAGTGATAATAAAGTACCATGTCCTAAATGTGGAAAAAGTGATTTCACCGGAATTCGTCAATTTAATTTATTATTTGAAACACATATGGGTGTTACAGAAGATTCCTCTTCAAAGGTATATCTAAGAGGAGAAACTGCTCAAGGAATATTTGTTAATTATAACAATGTCTTAAGAAGTGGAAGAGCTAAAATACCATTTGGTATTGGACAAATAGGTAAAGCTTTTAGAAATGAAATAACTCCAGGTAACTTTATTTTTAGAACTAGAGAATTTGAACAAATGGAATATGAATTTTTCTGTAAACCAGATACTGATTTAGAATGGCATGCTTATTGGAAACAAAAATGTTTAGATTTCTTAAAAGAAGTGGGTTTAAAAGAAGAAAATCTAAGATATCGTGATCATTCACCTGAAGAATTATCATTCTATAGTAAAGCAACTACTGATATTGAATATAAATACCCAATGGGTTGGGGAGAATTATGGGGAATAGCTGATCGTACTGATTATGATTTAGGTGTTCATGAAAAACATTCTAAAACAGAATTAAGATATTTAGACCCAGAAACAAATGAAAAATATATTCCATATGTTGTAGAACCAAGTGTTGGAGTAGATAGATTATTCTTAGCTGTTATTTGTGATGCTTATGATGAAGAAGAATTAGCTGAAGGAGATACAAGAGAAGTATTACATATAGCTCCATCTTTAGCTGCTTATAAAGTAACAGTATTACCATTAGTAAAGAAATATCATAGTGAAAAAGCTTTAGAAGTATTTAATGAATTATCTAAAGAGTTTATGACTGCTTATGATGAAACAGGATCAATTGGTAAAAGATATAGAAGAAGTGATGCAGTTGGAACACCTTGGTGTATAACAATAGATGATGAAACTGTCAATAATGGAACAGTAACAATTAGAGATAGAGATACAATGGAACAAATTACTTTAAAAGAAAGTGAAGTAATCGATTACATTAAAGAAAGAATTAAGTTTTAATTCTTTTTTTTGTAAAGTTACAAAAAATGAGCATAATTAATTGAAATTAAAAAAAATATATAGTAAAATTGTTATATAAAATAGGAGGAGTTTAAATGAAGAAGAATCAAAAAAAGAAAAAGAAAGTATTGAGCGTATTAGTATTAGTGTTATTGGTATTAGGAATTACAATTGGTTATGCGATATTATCTCAACAATTGGTAATATCAGGAACTTCTACAATTAGCAATGCTAGTTGGGATGTTCATTTTGAGAATGTTGCTATAACAGAAGGAAGTGTAACTGCAACTACTGCACCAGTTGCTGCAGCTACAGATAAGAAAACAACACTTACTTATGCAATAGGAAATCTTACATTACCTGGACAATTCTATGAATTTACAGTTGATGTAAAAAATGGTGGAAGTGTTGATGCTAAATTAGATGCTGTACCAGAATTAAGTGGAGTAGACGCTAATCAAGAAGTTTATACTAACTTTACATTTACTAATGCAGATGATGGTTCTGCAGTAACTGCAGGACAAGTAATTACTGCAGGAGCAAGCAAAAAATACAGAGTTCGTGTTGAATATGATCCAAATGTAAATGCAAATCAATTACCAACATCTGCTCAAGACCTAACTCTAACAGTAACAATGAATTGGGTTCAAAACTAATTTAATATATACACAAAGAACTACAATAATAGTAGTTTCTTTGTGATTATGTATGTCTATTATTAAATAATAGTAGATGTATTTAATCACAAAGAATAGAATAAAATAGAGGGAAATATGACAAAGAGAAAGATAAAAAACATTGCTTTGTTAGTTCTATTTGTTGCGTATATCTTTATTTATAAGTTATTTATATTTGGAAGATATATGAAGTATTCTGAAATGATAAATGTATCATTTTTGATAATACTTTTAGGCATTTCTATTTTTTTACTAGGATTTAGAAGATGTAAAAATAATTACATGAATCAAAATATTACTCAAGTAGTATTAGTCTATTTGATGATTGCGTTTGTACTCATGTATGGATTGGGATTATTTACAGGATTTTTAAAAAATGCATACTCGTTGTCAGCAATGAAATTATTTAATAATGTATTTGCCCCAATTCTAATAATTGTTTTAGTAGAAATGTTTAGATACGTAATAATTTGGGCTAATAGAGATGATAAAGTATTAGTTGTTATTACGACAATTATTATTACTGTGTTTGAAATTGCAATTGGTATTAGAGGTTTACCGTTGAATGACTATGAAATGTTATTTAGAATAAGTGCAACAGTTATTATTCCAGTAATTGTTAAGAATGCAGTAATGAGTTATTTATGTTATCATGTTGGTTATAGAGTAACGTTATTATATAGATTAATTATGGATATATATACTTTTGTAATACCAGTTATTCCTAATTATGGTGAATATATTCAATCATTAATTTTAATAACATTACCAATAGTAATATATATTAATGCATTCTCATTGATAGATGAGAGAAATCAAAAAGTAGAGCATATTTTTGCTAAAAGCAATTTTACATTATTAGATATTCCAGTAGCCATTGTAATACTAATTTTAGCTTGTTTGATATCTGGATTCTTCCCACATTTTATGTTAGGAATTGGATCGGATTCAATGAGTCCTAAGATTAATAAAGGTGATGCTGTAATATTAGAAAAAGTAACAAAGAAAAAAGAATTGAAAAAAGGTGACGTAGTGGCTTATAAGAAAGATAAGCACTTAGTAGTTCATAGAATTGTAGGAACTGAGAAGCAAAAAGGACAAACTGTTTATATAACAAAAGGAGATTTAAATAATAGTAACGATGCCAAAGCAGTAAAGAAGAGTCAAATAAAAGGTGTTGTTAAAATAAGAATTCCAATAATCGCATGGCCTACAGTTTGGTTAACTGAATTATTCTATGGTTAGGAGTGAGAATAGTGAAAAAGTATCTTAATGGAATATTATTTGTAGTAGGAGCAATTGTCTTAGTTGTAGTAGGAATAGTTATAAGTAAGACTGATTATGCTGGTTATTCAGTATTGTGTTATACACTAGCTGCAGTAGCTGTAGTATTAGGTGTTAGTTCTTTATTTACAAGTAGTAGTCCAACTAAACTATATGATAGTAAAGTAAGAAATTTATTAAATACATATGATTCAATTCTAGTAAAGAGTAATACTATACCATCTTTAGAAGGAAGAAATATTGTTCATGTAGAAAAGATGGAAGATTTAGTAGATGCACAATTAGAATTAAGAAAACCAATATGTTATTTAAAACAAACTGAATCTTGTTCATTTGTCCTTTTAGATGAAAAAGAAGCATATGTTTATGTTGAAAAATTAAATGATGATGTTGTTTCACCAGTAGAGATAGAGTTAAATAACTTACGTATTAAAGAAAAAGATAAAGATGACATGGATTCTGAAATGTTAAAAGGTATTGAAAAAACAACTATTGTTAAACTTTCTAATCGTAAGAGTTATAAAGTATCTCCTGTACGTAAAAAGAAAGATGAAGCAGTAGAGGAGAAAAAAGAAGAAGTAACTGAGGAAGTAAAACCTGAAGAAGAAGCACCTAAGTTTGAGATTAAACCAGAAGAAATAACTCAAGCTCAAGAAGAAATGAATACTCCTGAAGAACCTGTAAAAGAAGAAAAGGTAGTAGAAGAAAAACCTAAAAAAGTAAAAGAAGATTTAGAAGTAATTTAGAGGATATATATCCTCTTTTTTTGTTGAAAAGCATATAAATAATTAGTATAATGATAATAGGAGTATAGATATGGCGTTTAAGAGAAGATTAGAATTCGATAAAAGAATTAAACACAAAAAAAGAATGGATAGATTATTTATTCTTGTTATTGTGTGTTTTGCTTTTCTTGGAATAGGATATTCCTACATTAGTACAAGTTTAAATATAAATGGAACAGCTAATGTAACAGCAGCTTCTTGGGATGTGCATTTTGATAATCTAAATATAACAGATGGTAGTGTAACAGCTACTACACCAGCAGATATTACTAGTGATACTACAGTAGAATTTGCAGCTACATTAGAAGAACCAGGAGACTTTTATGAATTTACTGTTGATGTAGTAAATTCAGGAACAATGGATGCCATGATAGATGACTTTGGAATTAGTCCAGAATTAACTAGTGATCAACAAAAATATTTAGAATATACTGTTACATATAGTGATGGAGTAGAACTAGAAGAAAAACAAGAATTAAAGCAAGGAACAACAGAAACTTTAAAAGTAAGATTTAGTTATATAGAAAATGAAGATAAAACAAACTATCCAACAGAAGATCAAACATTCACAATAGAGTTTACAGTAACTTATACACAAGCAACTGAAGATGCTACAGAAGTAATACATCCAAGTCAGTTTGAATTAGATTCATGGGAAACAATAGTAGCCAATGTAAGATTAGGTAATACTGATAATTATAATGTAGGAGATACAAAGACAGTAGATATGGGAACATTTGGAACACACACATTGCGTATCGCCAACAAATCAACACCAACGGAATGCTCAACAACAGGATTCTCACAAACAGCATGTGGATTTGTCTTGGAATTTACAGATTTAATCGCAACACATAGAATGAATCCATGGGATTCAAGTGTAACAACATCAGGAAATGGAAATATAGGAGGATGGCCAGCAAGTGAGATGAGGACATATGTAAATAGTGATATATATAATGCATTGCCATCTGAAATAAAGAATGGAATAATCAATACAACAGTAGTATCTGGACATGGCTCAAGAGATTCAGCGAACTTCACATCAATAGATAAATTATATTTGTTAGCAACACATGAAGTATGGGAAGTTGATGATGGAGATACAAGTAGCGGAATAGATTACAATGATGCAGCATATAATAATACAAGACAATTAGATTATTATAGTTCACAAAATATCACAACAAGTAGTTACTCAGGAGCAATTAAACAGAGAAATGGTTCAAATGATTATTGGTGGCTGCGCTCGGCTCATTCTAGCAGTAATTACATTTTCTACGATGTGGGCACCATTGGTAGCTGCAACAGCTACCGTTCTAGTAATGTTACTGGGGTTTCGCCAGCTTTCCGAATCGGATAATAAATTAAATCTAAGAAAATAGTTTTCTTAGATTTTTTTATGTTATAATTAATCATAGAGGTGAAGGATATGCCTAATATTGGAATACCTTTAAGATATAATAGATTACCTGATGGTAGATGTATATTATTTTTAGGAGAAAAGATTAGAAGATGTATTCAAAAAGCAGGTGGTTTTATAGTACCAATCACTCAAGTACAAGACTTAGATTATATGGATACACATTATAATGAATATCCTGAATTAACTGATAAAGAAAAAGAAAATATTGAAAAGTATTTAGATATGGTAGATGGAGTAATATTTCCTGGTGGTAATAAAATAACTCCATTTGATCAATATTTAGTAAAAAGATGTATAGAAAGGGATATACCAACTCTAGGAATATGTCTAGGTATGCAATTACTTTGTTATTATGATAGAGAATTTAAACCTACTAGAATTGAAGAATCAAACCATTATCAAGAAGACGACAATCTACTGACTCATAAAGTTATGGTCAAGAAAGATACTTATTTATATAAGATACTTGAAAAGGATGGAATAATGGTTAATAGTTTTCATAATTATAAAGTGGATGTTAATAACGAATATCTAGTTAATGCAATAAGTGAAGATGGTTATATTGAAGGTGTTGAACTAAAAGATAAGAGGTTTAATCTTGGTATTCAATGGCATCCTGAAATTAGTTATGACTTTGATGAAGATTCTAAAAAAATAATAGATTATTTTATAAATATATGTAGTGGTGATAAATAATGGTCTGTCTTATTGCAGCAATTGTATTATCTGTGCTTAGTCAATTAGTTGGTTTTATTAATAGTTGGTTGGCCTTTGTTTTATATGCCATTATATTTCTTATGGTGCCTATTTTTATGATATTAAATATTATTCTAATATTAGATAAAAAAGGTAAGGATCCCAAACTATTTATTAGTTTAATAATATTTATTTTATTTATATTGTTTTCATACAGAGGTTATAGTCTTGTTCGCGCTTATAGTGAAGTTCATAAACAACTAGATGAAAATTTTAATACTAGTTATAAAATAGTAGGTGTTACTAATTATGAAATGGATAGTTGTTACAACCACTATAAATATGCTTTTAATGTAAAATTAAATGATGATACTAATTTTGTTTTTCGAGCAGTATATGGTAGTGGTGGTATGCCTATCGCAACTTATCACGTTTGTTATGACTATGAAAATTACTATGTGCCATACTATTTGGATCGGTTTAATGAAGAACACCAAAGTGATTTAATTTATAAAATTAAATCAAGCAGAGATTCTGATGATATTATTTATATAGAGTATTCTAATAAGAACAAGAAACTATTATATGAATTCTTTGAATACTTATATTCTAAAGACTTTGATGCTCAGTATCAAATAGAGATTTATAATACTGATACTAAAGAAGATTATTATATAGCTTCTTGGAACGGTGAATATAAGAATTATATTAGATTAGATGATTATGTCTATTAAAAGTAAAAATCTTGTCATTTTTACTTTTTTGTGTTATAATATGACCTACTTGGAGGGATATTGTGGAAATTAATAATAAAATACCATTTTTTGACGTTGTTATTGTATCAAAATATTTATGTGAACATATTACAGGCGAAAGGCATGAAATTATTTATGCGCCAATAACATTGAAAGATGGGGATAAATTAAATAATTATCTTTCAGTATTAATATGTAAAGAGAAAGATGTAGAAGAAGCTATAATTGAAGCTACTAAGATGAATGATAAATCTATAGAGGAATATTCTGTTAATAGAAAGTATTGTCATATCGCAACATTTCCTGAAAATACTAAGCGTAGAGAAGTTGATTTTGATGTGAATAGTGATTCTCCAATTAAAGCTAATATTAATGAAGAATATAGCTATGTAGATGCATTCTTTAGAAGATTTATTAATTTTAGAAATAATTTAATAAAAAATAAACAAGTAGTTAAGCGTGATGATATTTATCAATTTTATGCATCATTAACTGGATTTGCTCAAGATAAAGAGAAAAACCGTAATAAAAGCAAATAAAAGTGTTGACAAATAAGTAATTTTTGCATAAAATATTACTAGTTGAAATGAGGAAAGTGATTTATATCCACCTGATTGCCAATAGCGATAGGTAAAAAGCCAAAAGAGAATAAATATTATTTTATTGTGGTTTTTAAGTGGATATAAGTTTTATATCCACTTTTCTTATTTATGGAGGTGTTAAATATCGCAAAGGATAATAATAACATGTTGATTAACGATCAGATTAAAGTTCCAGAGGTTTTAGTAATAGGACCTAATGGAGAACAAGTGGGAGTTAAGTCTATTAGTGATGCATTAACTTTAGCTAGTTATGCTGCTTTAGATTTGGTTTTAATTAGCCCAAATGCTAATCCACCTGT
>JAEEGL010946150.1_pt1 | contig 13029 bp, 9 predicted proteins | sample 9134231 | NCBI WGS metagenome assembly JAEEGL01 (sample SAMN16246548, study PRJNA631951) | gut metagenome | biome: gut microbiome; feature: rumen; material: fiber-attached | host: Bos | place: Iran: Karaj | collected 2018-10 | reverse complement strand
TTTGCAAAGGTAGTGTAAATTAGGCAAAACACAAAATAAAATAACGAAAAAGAGCATCTGCCTAAGCAAATGCTCCTTTGATGTATATCAGATGAACTGTAGTTTATTTGTTATTGTTCGTCAGGTCAAGGTCTGTCAATTCCTCATCTCTGTTCAAGAACCAGTCAACAGGAGCAGCACCGTTCACCCAAGTCTTGAATTCAACGTAAGCTTTGCTGATCTTTACATATTCGTCAGCCCAGGGTACGTTGATGTAGGTGCAGATTTTACCAGGAGCCTCACCATACTCAGCGGTAAGCTCGTACTTCAGGTCGCCATTCTGAACCTCTACGGGAATCTGCTTCAGCGTCTTGTAGCCCTTGCTTGCAGGAATGATGAACTCTTGAACGGGTTTGTCATTGTTAACACCAGTGTTGGTCATCTCGCCGAGATTTACCTTTTCACCACCAATCCAAACAGGGAGTGTACCGCCAGCAGCCAAAACCTTTACTTCGATGTTGCCATTAGATTTGATGGTAGCATCAAATACGATGTCATTAAAGTCGATATCACCTGTGTTACCGAGGTCTTCGCAGAAGATGCGTCCACGAGTTTCGTTAGGATTAATCGCAGTAGCAGGAACAATCTTGATGATCCAAGCGTCGTACTGCTTTTTGTTTGTGTTGTTATAACCCATACCCAGATAATACTCACCTTTGTATTCCTTAATGATATAATTAGAACATACATCGTCAGGACTATTGCTGTTTTGCTTAGCTACCCATTGGAATAAAGGCTGACCTTCAGTGGGTGTTCCCATATTTGCAAGCATGGTACAACCCTTGGTCATCTTTTTGCCATTGTGATCCACAATGTGGTGCACGTTCTGACCTCCAACAAAGTTTGTTACATCTATCCAAGCTCCAGCTACGAAGTCATAAGCCTGAAGCTGAGCTTCCTGATGATGTGAATCATTTGTTCCTGTACCATTGCCACTGCCATTGCTTGTTTGCTTGAACACATGCTGCAGGATGTATGTACCATCTTTAATGAACTGAGGAAGCTCAGTAACAGTAGTAGCTTTGCTTGAATTGAATGTCTTATCAAAATTCTTTCCTACATTGTTCTTAATGATTGCAGGTAATTCATAACTGCTGAAATCCTCGTTCCATACACCACGAGTCTTTGCAGCTGTGCTGCCGAAACCCCAGTCGTGATTGGGAGCGATGGTGCCAAACTCCTTGGTGAAGGCATCGCTGTAAGCCTTTTTCAGATTCTCAATCTGCTGCAACTGCTGCAGCTCTTTCTGTGCCTGCTTGTTCTGCTCAACAGCATTGGCGTCATAGAGATCACCGCCCTGAGAGCAACTTGCAACACCAGCACACATGGCAATAGCCATTGTCGCACTTGTCAAGTACTTTTTCATAATTTTGCTAATTTTAATGGTTTACGTGTCTAGTTGATGTTTATTTCGGGCGCAAAGGTACACAAATGTAGCCAATTTTCCTATATGTGTCAGGTTAATTATTGTTAATTATGCAAAAGAGGCGCCTGCTCCCGCAGACGCCCCTCAAACTTGATTAGTATTTAAGTACTTGATTAAATGTTGTTCTTATTATTTTGAAATCGGCTCACCATTGCGGTAGGTAGCCTGCTTATACCAGAACTTCGTAAGTGTAGCAGGACTCTGTGTATATAGATAGAACAGACCCTGAATGTTGTTGTTCTGCCACCAATCATCAATATCCACGCGCTCATTGCACCAAGGATTATAGTCTGTACCAACAGCAATCTTGCCAGGAGCTCTTCCCTGTTCGGCATTGATGTCATACCAAACACCGTTCTTTCTTACCTTCACGGGGATGTTGTCTCTTACGTTTGCTGCAAAGTTGTCTTTGCTGAACGAACCAGTGAACTCAAATTCGTAAGGTGCTACGCCATCTATGTGATTACCAACAGTTGAGTGGGTGTTGATCATTGTTGATTCGCTATAGCCAAGCATGTAGTGAACCTCATGTGTTATGTAATCTTCTCCTGTACCATCCCAACCTACAGTCAGAGGCAGTGTACCACCAGCAGCAAGAATCTTGATCTTAACTTTGCTCTCGCTAACCCATGTCACATCGAATACAACATCGTTGAAGTCAAAGTCACTGGCCTCCTTGAGACTCTGGTCACCCATATCCTCAGCAATCACGCGGATTACAGGCTCGAATGGGTCGTCACCAGTCTTCTTATAACCTGGGTTACATTTACCATTTTCGTCTTTTTCGATTACCACAGGACTGTCGTCTCCCTGGAAGCTGAACTTAACGTCGCTGTCCCATACATAGCGAGGATGAGCCTGTTCGTTCTCATAAGCAAAATGAGTAGGAGTATCAATGTACAACTTTCCATAATATGACAGGCTCCAATCAGGATTCATATTTGCTGCTTTTGCAATGCTTCCAGCCTGAATAACAGCATATGAAGTGTTGCCTTCACCGCGGAAACCATAACCTCTGTCAGCATGAGCAACAGTCAACTCGTTTTTAACTGATAACAATGACTTGTTTCCCAACCAGAAGTCACAGTCGTCACCGAATGTGAAATTATCACAAACAACAGAAGCACCGAATTTATCACCGCCCTGCAGTACAAATTGGCCTCTGGTATTCATTGTGAAAGTTGTAGCCGTCAGATTACAGTTGTTATAAACGCGCTGGGCATTTTCAATTTGGAATGTACCACAAATGTACTCACCTTCGTTCTCCCACTGACTATTGCTATTCGTAATATATGAAGTCCCTGTGATATTGGCTGAACCCACATTGAGGAATCTACCTCCTGCTTTCATATCGAGATTCTTTGCAGTGAGTTTATTACGGTTGATGAATTCGCCATCCTGATTGTATAAAGTGAGAGTTTCTTTTACCTTAACCTCACCTTCATTCCACAATGAACTATTTACTTGGTTTTGGCCGTTTAATGAGAGGTAATCTGTCTCAATGGTACCATTGTTACGAATCTTAGATCCGCCAACAAATTCCAGATTAACAGCTTTTACAGTACTTCCAGTATTCAGGAAAATACCCGAATTGGTATTTTGGAAAGTTGCTACAGGCAGATTTTGCCAATTCTGTTCATGTTGAGTAAGATCCAAAGTCGCTCCTGGGGCAAGATAGACGGTTAACCCATTTCTTACCTTTAGAAGTGTAAGCTTTGAATTTTCTGTCACACAAAATACAGTACCATTATTTTGCTCGTTATTGCCATAGAATTTAATATCGCCATCGAAATAAAGGGTAAGAGCGTTGTTCTGTATGTCAACAGCATACGGGTTATTATTGTCCCAATGTTCTGCATCAATATAATAAGTACCGCCAGCTCTATAATTGTTTTTTAATAATTCAATACCCTCGATGGTTTTTGCCTCTGCAAGTGTATTCTTGTACTGAGTAGGCATAGTAATCTCGTCGCTGAATGCAGGCTGAGTAGGCTTTTGCTTATTTTTGTTGTCCGGCTCTACTACAGTTTGAGCGGCACGTGTGCCTGCTTTGACTGTGCTTGGGCCGAAACCCCAGTCTGCGTCTGGAGAAGGTGTGCCGAAACGGCTGATGAAAGCCTTTTCGTAGGTTTCTACAACACCGAGATCTGAGCTGCCGCCAGCAGTGTCATTCTCATGCGTACAGCTCGTAAACATGCCGCTGATAGCTACTGCGGCTAGTCCTGTTACCAAATACTTTTTCATACCAATACAAGTTTAAATAAGCTTATTCGTTAATAAAATGCATTTTATTCTGCAAAAATACAAAAAATAGTTTAAACCCGCAATCTTTTTCTTTATTTTTTAACGCAAATTCACGAAACGAGCCAAAGGCGCATGAGTTGGTCGTCTCTTTGCCGCTTCGCTAGTCGAAGAATGTTTTGGTTCCCAAGCTGGGAACGTTTTATTCCCAAGGTGGGAATATTGTCTAGTTAGGGAACACGAAAACCGTGAGTTAACTCAAAACATCCATCGAGTTAACTCAAACAAAAAAAGGGGCCGCTGCTCACGCAGAAGCCCCCTCTCATTAATTTAGTTTATTTAAGTATTTGATGTGTTAATAAATGTAATCTAAGTTCTTATTGGTAGTCCAATCAAGATCCTCGTTAGCAACCCATCCCTTGAAATCAGGATAAGCATCTAAGATATCTTCAAACTCCTTGACCCAACGTGTTGTGGTCTTGGTATTGAACTTGCTGGCAGCCTTACCTGTACTTGCGTTAAGATATGCCTTTGTGCTACCATCCTTAATTACATAAATAGGAATGTTAACAGCTTTGGCCTCTGTGCCTTCAGGGAAGGTGTATGTGTAAGGTTCTGCTGAAGCAGTAACACCAGCACCAGTATTAATCATAGGATACTTGCCTGCACTTGCACTCTGGCCAAACTTGGCATGCACCTCCTGATCACCTACGTAAAGAGGATAGATACCACCAGCAGCGCGAAGCTGAATCGTTGCAACATTTCCTTCAATCTTCCAGTCGAATACTACGTCGTTGAAGTCAAAGTCAGACTCTTCAACTGCATTCAAGTCTTCAGCCATAATACGGCCCTGATATTCGCTTTGTCTTTCTGCCTTTGTTAGCGTAACAATCCAGTCACTGAAGTAACCATCGCTTGTGCCAACCTGTACCCACTCGGTCAGATTCTTGTTGTTAACAGGTACATAACCATCTGCAACTAACTGATTGATGCGAGGCAGATTAATTACGCTTTGGTAATAAGTGTTGTCCACCATAATATCCTTCAAAACAGGAGCGTTCTGAATGGTAGTAATTGTTGATGCCTGAGCGCGATTCATGCTGATAGTCTGGGGCATTGTAACTTGATCGGCTGCAACATAAAAGTTCTTGTTAGATGTAAGCCAACCAAGATTTTGGATGTTTTCGTAACCCTCCTTGTAAACAACCTGCCAACCAGTAGCTTGACTCTGCTCTGCAATTTCGATGATCTTTTCACCATCCCATGCATACTTTGGTGATTCTGCTGCCTGATTATAGGTAGCATAAATAACATTACCATTATTGTCTTTCTCATAAGCCTGCTCACCCTCCTTGATAGCCAAGTCGAAGCCAACAAACGAACGGTCCCAACCGTCATTCAGACAATCGCCGTCAAGGCCGTTTGCATTAGCCCAAGTACGGATTGTTTCCCAATCAACAAGGGCAGCCTTGTCGTTGTGGTGAGTGCTACTGCCAGTCTCATGGTAGCCCATGCAGCTTGTGTCATCGATATTCACCATCAGCATAATCTGATCAGAATGGAATGGACCATCATTTGTGTTACCCCCATTGCTGAGTACGTTGTTATTTACAGAACAATTGCCTGCATTGAAATTGTTGATATGCTGATTATTTGCACCAACGGTAAGCAGGTTCATATTATCGCTGCTGTAACTTGAACCATCGGCAGCAATAATTCCCTCAGTTGTATTGCCAACTGTAGTTTTACCACCTTTATATACTTGCTGTACAAAGAAATGGCGCCACTCGGGATCATCATAATCAAGGTCGGGATTTGCCTGAAAATAAGCTGCCACAACAGCTTTCTGAGTATCTGTTAGAGGATCGGGAACTACCCATCCGCCAAATCCGTGAGAGGCATTGGCCTTATCTGCCCATTGGTTTGCATTAGCATTAATACCCGTACTTGTTTCTTTGTAATTTTCTCCGGCATTAACACGTGTGCTAGCTTTTGTGGCTCCGAAACCCCATGTGTGAGTAGAAGAAGGCTTTCCAAAAGTGTTAATGAAAGCTTTCTCATAATTTTCATTCATTTTGTTGACTTGCTCTTGCTGCTTTGCTTGTTCTGCAGCATTCTGGTCAAAAAGCTCATTGTTCTTTGAGCAGCTGGTAAATGCAGCGCAAATAGCTACGGCTGCGATACCTCCCATCAAATACTTCTTCATAATTTTCATAATTTTAATTGTTAATATTGGTTATAATAAATTGTCAATATCTCTTCAAAGTTCGTGAATTGATTACGCAAAGGTAATAAAAATAATAATAGGTGGCAAATATTTGGCGATTAAAAAGTGTTAAATGATGTGTAATCGTTTGCGAAAAGGCGATTCTCGTCGTAAAGATATCAAATAATGCAAAGCTGGAGATGAAGAAAGGGGCATCTGCTCGCGCAGACACCCCTTCATCAATGCAATGAATCGTATTACTATTTATTGATATCTATTTCTTTAATACAACAATCTTGGTCAGTTTGAAGTTTTTGCCGTCTACCAAAATACCTTGTTTGAGGTTGCTGGCCTGATTAGCATTAATTTTAACGTCAATATAGCCATCCTCACTCATATTTCCATTGGAGACAAGGGGAACGCCACCGCCAGCGCCGCAAGTTACAGTAATGGTTCCTGTGCCAACGAGGCGAACAGTCTGTCCATCGGCGAAATTGTAATCATAAAGGTCTAATCCCTCATATCCAGTAGCCTCACCAGTCCAGACAACCCACCATGTTGACTCAGTTTTCTTACCTTCAATCTTAACCACATCGCCTACATTCTTACCATCTTGGATGCTCGACTTGGGGGCAGAAGTGTAGAGGTTCTCTTCTACCTTTGTGCCTTTATAGAATAGGTTATCAGGCGAGCTGACATAACTACTGAAATCAGAATAAGCTTGCTGTATATTGACGCGCTCAATGGGCCACAGCGTACCTAAAGGCAGACAAAGCTTGTAAGGTGCTGTTGACTTACCTTCTTCGTTGATTTCTCTGTTGTTAAGTGCCATCGCTTTATTGCCACTGTATTTCACCTCAATGGGGATAGTGCTGATACTAATATTGTTCGGATCTACTTTGTCGTAGCTGAGCGTGTAAGAAATTTCTTTTTTGGGTCGCATGACATTAGTAGGCGTGTTATACTGGCCGAAAGCAGTAGATTTAGGAGTCCATGTGTTCACCATGAAAGTTAGGCCTACTCCGAAGGCATCATGCACGTCATCATTGTTTATGCCCACATTCTCAGGGATGGTACCACCGGCAGCGAGCATGCTAATGTCGTACTTATATCTTACATTCCTTTCACCAGTTTGTGTAACAGCGCCATTGGCGGTTGTAACTTCTTTTTCATAAACTCGCCATACGCGAGCATCAAATACAATGTCGTTGTAGTCAATATCTTCTTTTACCCCCATATTAGCTGTGGCGATATCCTCACAAAATATGCGGCCTTGGTCCTTGATTTCCATATAGGTATCATTTTGAGCACTGTAGCTCTCTTGATATGCGGGGGTTTTAATGGGGGTTGGATTTTCATCTACATTCACAATGGTTGGGGGATTGTCGGCCTTCTTGCTAACTGATATAATCACATCATTGCAATCTGCTACATGACCTCTATCGGCGAAAAACCAGTCTTCCAATCCTACAAGGAATGAATTATTATCCTTTGCACTATATGCAGAATAGTACCGGCTACCCTCTGGGCGCACATCATTATTGAGCGTTTGGTTAGAGTACATAATTTTGTCCCCTTGCTTGATATAGAATCCTACACGATAACCTGCAGGAATATTAACTGTAAATATCTTCGCATTTGACCACTGATAAGGAAAATACCAGTTTTTCCAAGGGTCTGCACCATCATAAGGACTCATTCCCTTCCATCCCCAGTCTACTATTTGAGATAAATATTTTGACTGTGTGACTCTCACATAGTTGCCGAGATTTTGTATGTTATTTACAAATGCAACTCGGGTATGATTTGCGATAGTCTGTGTTGCTGGGTTGTAATAGTAATAACCGACCTCGTCTTGTCCGCTTGTCTGGGCGTAGATGATACTGAACTGGAACTTGCCGTTAGATTCAAACTCATAGTTGTTAAGTTTGTTTTTAGCATCAACTTCTTCTGGCAATAGGTTTAATACATCCAAATAGAAATTCCTATTGAATTCAGCATCATAATCACTTGAAACTTCCCAACCGAATTCGGCAGGAGTGCGTGTGGCAGCGCGTTCGGCAGAACGAGTTGCAGCTCTTTCTTCTTCTGCCGCTTCAAGTTGCTCTTCTCCTGGCTCAGCAGCTACGGTTTCAAAACCCCAGTTGTGGTTGGGGGCGATAGGACCATATAACTCTGTGAACATTTCGTCGAAAGACTTAGTCATCTGGTCCACAGTAGCGGGCTGACTAATGTCATCATGCGAGCAACTGACGATAAAACCTCCCACAATGAGGGCCATTGCTCCGTTAATCAAATACTTTTTCATTGCAAATCAAATTTTAATAGGTGTTACGTAACTTAATTGATCAATCGATTTGGGTGCAAAATTAATTAAAATTTCGCGAACTTGTATCAATAATCATGTTAAAATCTGTAAAACTATGCATTTTATGATATAGGTGTGAGGGATTTTTTGTAATTTTGGCCCAAATTAAAAACATATTTGGAATGAAACAGATAATGTGGAAGGCAATGGCTGCCTTGTGTGCCATGATGGTAGTGGCTTCCTGTGGCAGGAATCTATATGATGTGGATGAGGCTCAGAAGATCTACAATCTTACGAACCCCGTGGATACTATCGAGGCAAACCACCCTTGGCTGCTTACAGTGTCAAAGGTGCTGATGGTGACGCCGCCAGAAGATATGACGACGGAACGTATTCTGGTGCTGACTCAGAATCCGCATGAGAGTGGTGATGCCGAAGTGGTGGGAGCGGCTTTTGTCGGTTCTGGCAATCAGACAGCTGTGAACATCACCTATCCAAGCACCACTCATACGCTCTATGTGGCAGCAATTGATGCTGAGGATAAATATACGATTGTCAAATATGACGTCAGTAGTTCATCTTCAGTTATCAACTTCAGGAATGCCATTGTTGTAAATGAGCCTATTTCCTATGTGCCCCAGCCCAAGCTGTTCACCTACTGCTATGAGGATGAGTTTTATTTTGCGGGCGACTTTGACTACAATGATATTGTGTTGCGTATCTCTCAGGAGCGTACTGGCGAGAAAGAGGTGCGTTATCATGTGCAACTGGCTGCCGTTGGTACCAGCAAGCAGGTGGCTGCAGGTATCCGTCTGGTGGGTACAAGTTTTGATAACGTTGAGAGCGTAAAGACTGTCGATGATAAGTCGTTTAACGTGACAGCCAAAGGTGAGGCCTTCCCAGAGCAGATGATGATTGTGCAGAAGGAGACGAGTAATTTGTTAAAGGCTATGACTGGCGATGCCGTGATCAACCTCTTTGTGGATGCCCACTGGGCAACGGGCGATGCCATGAGTACGGAATACGGTATGATGCAGCGTAAGAAATACAATGTGACGAAAGGTACAGATGAAACCCATCAGATGATGGTGCCAAGAGAAATCGTTTATATCGTGACCTTCAAGGATGTAGCCTCGGCAAATAGCATCTCGATGGGGCAGATTGATCCTTTCATCTATACAGAATTCAATGGCGCTATACTTGAGACGCATACCTATACTTACCGTACTGTACAAGCGCTTAACTCCTATCCGCCTTCAGAAATTAAGAGTTTGCCTTGGGCATTTGCCATACCTTACGGGGCTTTCCGCTGGCCTATTGATGGTAGTACGATAGGATTCTATATTAAAGGGTCTAATTTCGGTGCCTACAAAGAGCCTGGTCATTCTTTCGGCGAGTGGTCTATGGATCACACGAAAGCACTTGACTGGTATCTCTATCCGACGGAAAACCAGGTATTCTAATAAGTAATGACTTTAGAGCTGGCGTTCTGCTTGTCGTACCAATCGATATAGCTCTGAACGTTGGAGGCCCAAGTGCTGAACTGTGGGTAGGCAACGCCAATATTGACACCTTCCTTGGGCCAGAACCACTTGCCCTGTTTGTCGCCGTTGACAACGAGATAAAGCGGAACCTCGGTATAGTCTGTTGATGGCTTGGAAATCGTGGTGTTACCCTCTGAATCTTCGCACATGATGGTGAACGGCAACTGATCAATCTTTGTGGTAGCCTCGACGCTGATGCGCTCCAGGCCTCGGAAACTACGTGTGATGCTAGTCGTATTGATGGCGGCAGTAGGAATACCGCCAGCAGCCATGTGTACCTCGGTACCAAAGGGCTCTCCATTATTGAGCACAAGTGTCTTGGTAGTATTACCAACAGCCATTACCTGAATCAGCGAGGTATAGCCGTTACCGTCATCAGCAGGTGTGTTGACGAATAGCACGACATCATTGTAGTCAAAATCCCTCAGTGAGTTTTCGGCAGTCTCGAAAGCATAGAAGATGCCGCCAGCCTCAGGGATGGCGTTAGTGCCTTTGTCGAAATGGGCATAGTCGTAGCTGGCAGAGGTGCTGTAAGTGCAGGTCTGGTTGCTGGCGTCAATGCCGCTGGCACCTGTTGGGAGCGAATTGTTCCACACGAGGTTAAGCTTCTTATTAGAGGTATCCCACTGGTAGTTGTCGGGATTCAACATCTTGCCTTCGTAACCGTTCATCCAGTAGTAGAACATGCAGAGATTATGGTAGCCGACGAAAGCAGGCTGCAGGCTACCGATGCCAACACCTTTAATTGTACCTGCCCAGACGTTGAGGGCATTGGTGGTAAAGACGGTGGGGAAGGTGGAGGGAAGCACCAGCTCGACGTGATCGAGCAGATAGGTGCCCTTTACGCCTTCAGTAGTCGTACACGAAGTGCAGTTCTTCACCTTGAAGATGGCATTGGCGGTAAAAGCGTCACCAGAAGGACCCCATACGCCGAAGTTGTCGATGGAGATATTGCCTAAGCAGTTCACGCAGGCAGCATTGCCTAGATAGAGCACGCAGCTACCGTCGCTCTTGCCGTTGAGGGTGAGCGAGGCGCACTCGATGTAACTACCGTCGTCGCACTTCATGCTCTTATTGAGTACCAAGTTGCCGCTGGTCTTCAGATAGCCAGCGTTCTCGATATTCAGTTCTTCGCTGTCAACATCCTGCAGGGCGATGGTGGCATTCGGACCATTGACGAGCAGACTGTTGTCTGCCAGTTCTTCCTCACTGGTAATGGAGGATGTGGGGTTCTCAGGATTGCCGATAGTGCCAGCATTGTAGAGTGTGCCACCATTAATCTGGATGTTCTTAGCCGTGATGGTGCCAGCATTATAGCAGAAGGTACCCTCGGCAGTGACGAATTCAACGGTGCCTTCACCCATAATCTTACCACCTGGCAGCACATAGATGTGGCCGTTGGCTTCTTCGTCGGAAGGGGCTGTGCTCAAGGTGAACATACGAGGAACAATCAGTGTACCGCCTTCGCCGACAACAATCACGTTGCCATAGGCCACCTGCTGATTGAAACTCAGTTCCCATGCGTTGGTGACATAAACCGACTTGTTAGGTTTGAGACCTAAACTGGGGACGAAACCGGCATAGGGAGTCGTGATCTTTATATGCAGTTTCTCATCGCCAATCTCCATCTTCTCCGCGTCTGAGGCTTCAACCATCGCTCCTGTCGTGTAGGCACTCAGGTCGGGCATATTGGGGAAATCAACACTCCAGGCATTGCCTGAGGATGTCGGGAAGGTCTCTGACAATACGGGACTCTTGCCATTGAAGCTGATTTCTGTGCCTGTAGCTTTTGCCTGGAATGGCTGGCACATCGCATGACCACTGGCGTCGTAACAGGCTGCATAGAGCAGGCCACAGTTTGCAGGCTTGGCGACACTGATGGTCTTCGACTCTCCTGACTTGACGAGTGCCATACCGATAAAGGCGGCATTCGACATCAGCACGGGCGGAGCTTGCAAAATATACACACGATAGGTCTGCTCATTGTCGAAATCGACATTGATCTTCACTTGTATGTTGCCTACTGTACTCCAATCTTGGGTAGGATCGATGTCCTTACCTCCCATGACGAGTGCATTGAAATCCTGTGTGAATTCTTGTGTTTTAGAAGTTCCATCAATTTTGGAACAACTGGCAGCCGTTATACAAAGGGCAACAGCAGCCACGCATTTTATCCAATAGCTCTTTTTCATCATAAAATGGTTGGCTTAAGATGTTGTGGACCAGCCTGGGCTTGAACCAGGGACCTCCAGATGGTGGAGTTGCTCCGAAGGACATACTTTGTGATAGCCTGTGGTAGTCCGTTTCTTTATATTTTTAATCTTTATAATTTACTTTCTTGCGCAAAGGTATGAAAATAAAATTGATACGCGATTCTTTGTTTGCATAGTTTAACACTTTATGCATGATAGGGTGTGATTTTATGGGTAACTTTGCTGTAGTCTATGACATTCAAAAGAAGTAAGATGGCAACAAGCAATAGAAACAAAATATCATCTACCCTCTCTATGCCCTTCGCCAGTCGGATCATATTGAGCCTTGCAATTATATCACCTTCCATCGAGCGTTACAAGCAATTGCTAACAAACCGCTTGGTGGCACGGATTCAGCCAAATACTCTTTGTCAAAAGGGAAAGGAAGATTTTGCTTAATCCGTACTGAGTACCGAGGCCATTCGGCAGCTGCGATATACCTTTGCATCGCTGAAAAAAATGGCTACGACGGACAATGTAGCAGATACGCATCAATAGGCATATCAAGGGATTTCCCCATCCATTGAAAGCCAGCAAAATCATCGTACTTTTGCAATGTGATTCAGTAATCGACTTGTCGCTTCGCTTGCGAAGAACATAGGAGTCTGAACACAGAACAGAAGTTGAACAATAAAAACGTTACGACTATGATGAAGATGATGAACAAGGTGATAGTTGCCATGATAGCAATGGCCGTCACATTCGCAATGCCTGCAATGGCTGGTAATCGAAATGACGGCCTCCGACGGTTGGGCTTCTCTGATGATTCTACTCATGTTCCTTATTGCCTAATAAAATGAGGAAAGTCGGGTTCTCCAAGTTTAGGTTCGTAGGTAAATCCCTCGTAACTGAAGGAAAAGAGATCTTCAGGTTTGTCGATACGATTCTCAATGATGAATCGTGTCATTGCACCCCGACATGTCTTAGCCCTAACAGCCTGAATCTTCAACTCGCTGCCTTTTCTGACGTAGAACAAAGGCTGAACGATTCGCACTTCCTTACGGACTAGCTGC
>JAEEGL010479553.1_pt1 | contig 13029 bp, 14 predicted proteins | sample 9134231 | NCBI WGS metagenome assembly JAEEGL01 (sample SAMN16246548, study PRJNA631951) | gut metagenome | biome: gut microbiome; feature: rumen; material: fiber-attached | host: Bos | place: Iran: Karaj | collected 2018-10 | reverse complement strand
CGGTTCAGGTTATGACGCGGTGGGGCGCTGCGCCGCGGGCGGCGGGATCTGCGCCGGGATGCTCTGCTTCTCGGGATCGCGCAGAAGGATCGGCGGCTCGTTTCCCTCGACGCACTCGCGCGTGACGGTCACGCGCGTGATCGTCGGATCGGAGGGCGCCTCGTACATGATCTCGCCCATCACGTCCTCGATGATGGAGCGCAGGCCGCGCGCGCCGGTCCCGCGCTTTACGGCGCGGTCGGCGATGGCGTCGAGCGCCTCCGGCTCAAACTCCAGCTCGATGCCGTCGTAGCGCATCAGGCGGGTGTACTGTTTGATAAAGGCGTTTTTCGGCTCGACAAGCACACGCTTGAGCATATCCGCACTCAGCGGCTCGAGCGTGGTGATGACGGGCAGACGGCCGACAAGCTCCGGGATCAGGCCGTATTTCAGGATATCGTGCGGCTCGATCTCGCGGATGATGTCCGAAGCGCTTCTTTCCGCCTTGGTGCGCACCTGCGCGCCGAAGCCGAGCGAAGAGGTGTTCGTGCGCGCTTCGATGATCTTGTCTATGCCGTCGAACGCACCGCCGCAGATGAACAGGATCTGCGAGGTGTCGATCTGGATGAATTCCTGATGCGGATGCTTGCGTCCGCCGTTTGGCGGAACGTTGGCGACGGTGCCCTCGAGGATCTTCAGCAGCGCCTGCTGCACGCCCTCGCCGGACACGTCGCGGGTGATGGAGACATTCTCGCTCTTGCGGGCGATCTTGTCGATCTCGTCGATATAGATGATGCCGCGCTGGGCAAGCTCGACATTGTAATCCGCGGCCTGGATCAGCCGCAGAAGGATATTTTCCACGTCGTCGCCGACATAGCCGGCTTCGGTCAGCGTCGTCGCGTCGGCGATGGCAAAGGGTACGTTCAGGATCTTCGCCAGCGTCTGCGCAAGGAAGGTCTTGCCGCAGCCGGTCGGGCCGAGCAGCAGGACGTTGGATTTCTGGATCTCCACGGGATCGGGATCGGCGTCGGCGCCCGCGTAGAACACGCGCTTGTAGTGGTTGTACACGGCGACGCTCAGGGCGATCTTTGCGCGCTCCTGCCCGATGACATATTCGTCCAGCACCTTCTTGATCTCCATCGGGCGCATGAGCCTTGCCGGGGCGGGCGTTTCGCCGCGCCTGCGGGAGGAAGCGGGCTCGTCGCTTCCGTCATTCAGGATAGAGACGCAAAGGTGTATGCATTCATCGCAGATATAGGCGTTGGGGCCGACGATCAGGCGCTCGACCTGATCCTGCCGCTTGCCGCAGAAGCTGCAGCGCAGATTTCTCTGGTCCTCGTTTTTGGGCATTGTTCACCTCGATAGGGGGGCAAGGTCAGGGAAACAGACAAAGCGCCTCCCTGACCGGATTGTTATCTTTTTTCGATGACGCGGTCGATCAGACCGTAGGCCACGGCTTCCTCGGCCGACATGAAGTTGTCGCGCTCGGTGTCGCGCACGATCTCCTCATAGGGGCGGTGCGTGACTTCGCTGAGGATCCGGTTCATCTTTTCCTTGGTGCGCACAAGATGATCGGCGTGGATCTTGATGTCCGTCGCCTGACCCTGCAGGCCGCCCATCAGCGGCTGATGGATCATGATCTCGGCGTTGGGCAGCGCGAGGCGCTTGCCCGGCGCGCCGGCGGCGAGCAGGAACGCGCCCATGCTGGCGGCCATGCCGACGCAGATGGTGGACACGTCCGGCTTGATGTAGCGCATCGTGTCAAAGATGGCCATGCCGGAGGAAATGGATCCGCCGGGGCTGTTGATATAGAAGCTGATGTCGCGGTCGGGGTCCTGCGCTTCCAGATACAGAAGCTGGGCGACGACCAAAGACGCGGTGACGTCGTTGACTTCTTCGCTCAAAAATACGATCCTGTCATTGAGCAGGCGGGAGAAAATGTCATACGAACGCTCTCCGCGGTTGGTCTGCTCTACGACCATCGGGACTAAACTCATTATAATCGCTCCTTTTCAAATTATGTACGGAGCCGCGCGGGTCTTTGGGCCTTACTCGGCGTCCTTGGCTTCTTCGCCGTTCTCCTGCGCCGCTTCCCCGGCCTTCTCTTCGGCCTTCTCGGCGGGCTGGGCGGCGATCTCCTTGATGTAGTTCATGGCCTTCTCGGTCAGGATATCGCTGCGCATGGAATCCTCCGGCAGCATGGTCTTGATCTGCTCGACGGTGAGGTTCTCCGTGGCGATCTTGGCGTAAGCCTCCTCGATCTCCTCCGGCGTCGCCTCAAAGCCCTGCTCCTTGGCAAGCGCGCTCAGCGCGAGACTGACCTTGACCTGCTGGACAGCGCCGTCGCGGAACTGCTCGCGCAGCTGATCCTCGGTGGTGCCGGTGAACTTGAGGTAATCCGCGGCGGAGATGCCCTGCTGCTCCATGCGGTAATGGAAGTCCTGGATGCGGTTTTCGACCGCGTTGTCATACATGACCTCGGGGATCTCGCCTTCGATGCAGTCGGCGAGCTTCGAAAGCACTTCGTCGGAGAAGACGTTGTCGACATTGTGCTCACGGGCGGTCAGGAGGTTCTTGCGGGTATCCTCGCGAAGCTCCTCGAGGGTGTCGAATTCGGAGACGTCCTTGGCGAACTCATCGTCGATCTCCGGAAGGATCTCGTTGGTGACGTCGCGGACCTTGGTCTTGAACACGGCTTCCTTGCCGGCCAGATCCTCAGCCTGGTAATCCTCGGGGAAGGTGACGGTCACGTCGAATTCGTCGCCCGGCACATGGCCGATAAGCTGATCCTCAAAGCCCGGGATGAAGGTGTTCGAGCCGATCTTGATGCTGAAATCGTCGCCCTTGCCGCCGCCGAAGGCCTCGCCGTCGACAAAGCCTTCAAAGTCGATGCGCAGTGTGTCGCCGGTCTCGGCCGGACGGTCGACGGTCTCGGTGCGGGCGTTGCGGCGCGCGATGCGCTCAAGCTCGTCCTGCACGTCCTCGTCGGTGATCTCGACCGGCTGCTTCTCGACGCGGATGGACTGATAATCCTTCAGCGTGACGTCCGGACGGACGGTGATCTTCGCGGTGAAGGCGTAGCCGTCCTCGGAAAGGGAGGTCATCTCCATCTCCGGCTGCGCGACCGGCTCGAGCGCGAGCTGCTCGATGGCCTGCTCATAGGCCGTCGGCGCGGAGGCGTTCACGGCGTCCTCATAGAAAACGCTCTTGCCGTAGGTGCGCTCGATGATGCTGCGCGGCGCCTTGCCCGGACGGAAGCCCGGAACGCGGATCTTGCCTTTATTCTTTTTGTAAGCCTCCTCGATGGCGGCTTCGAATTCTTCCTTACCGACGGCGATCTCCAGCTCTACAGTATAGCCGTTGATTTTTTCGTTTTTCCTGATTTCCATACCTTTTGTTCGCGTAAGCTTTGCCTTGCCTGCGCGGCTCCTTTCTTTTGTTGCCCTTTATGTCTGCAATTTTTCAGCCGACCTTTATTATACCGCATTTCACGGCATTATGCTACTGTTTTTTGGAACAAAAATGTGAATTTCCGAATTTTACCGCTCTCCGCCTCGGCGAAGCCCCTTACAGGTCTATCCGCATCGGCACGAAGCGCAGATAATCCGCCGAAACAAGGCGGTACTGCACGCCCTCGCGGACGCCGAGGAAGGCGTTTTTGTGGCTCTGCGCGTGCAGGTGCCCGTAGTACAGCCGCTCCGCGCCGTACTGCGCAAGAAGCGCGCAGATCGGCTCGCACAGATAGCTGCCGTAGACGGGCGGGTAATGCATGAAGCAGATGATGCGCTCCGCGCCCGCCTTCTTCGCCGCCTCGAGCGAGGCGCGCAGGCGGGAAAGCTCGCGATTTAAGATCTTCGCGTCGTGCGCTTCGCCCTTTTCCTCCTCATAAAACCAGCCGCGCGTGCCGCACAGGGCGGCGCCGCCGTAAAAGAAGCAGGTGTTATGCAGGAATTCGAAGTTTTCAAGCCCCTTCTCGGCGAAGAACTTTTTCATCTTCGTCACGGTCGTCCACCACAGGTCGTGATTGCCCTTGACCAGGATCTTTCGGCCGGGGAAGGATGCGAGGAAGCGGAAATCCGGCTCGGCCTCGTTTAGGTCGATGCCCCAGGACACGTCCCCGGGGATCACGAGGGTGTCCTCCGGCCGAAGGACGGAGAGGTTTTCGCGCAGCGCCTCGACATAGCCCTGCCACGCGGGGCCGAAAACGTCCATCGGCTTATCGGTGCCGAGGGAAAGATGGAGATCCGCGAGCGTATACAGTGCCATTTATGCGTTTCCCCCGCGGCAGAAATCGAGCGCCGCGTCCGGCATGGCCCCGATCTCCACGACCTGCGTGAAGCGCGCTTCCCTGCCGCGCAGACCGTCCAGCGGCGCCGGGATCGGCGCGCCGGTATAGGCCGCGAGGCGGTCGATGGCTTCGAAGCCGTCGGCCTTCTCCTGTCCGAGCGCGGGCAGGACGCCGTCGGCGAACTTATACGCCGAAGCGGTGGAGACGATGACCGTTTTTCCCGGAATATCGAGATCGCGCTTGACACGCACGGCCACGGCGGTATGCGTATCGATGAGGACGCCCGACTCGCGGCAGACCTCGTTTATCGTGCGCGCGGTATCCGCGTCATCACAGAAGCCCGCATCGAAGCTCTCCTGCAGCGCGGCGAGCGCCTTGCCGGTCAGCGCGTAGCGGCCGGTCTCGGAGAGCGAACGCATGCACTGCGCGACGAACGCGCAGTCTCCGTCCGAAATATAGTAGAGAAGCCGCTCGACGTTCGAAGAGATCAGGATATCCATCGAGGGCGAAAGCGTGCGGTAGAAGGGACGCGTGCGGTCGTAGACGCCGGTGCGGACGAAGTCCGTCAGGACGTTGTTCTCATTGGAGGCGACGATGAGCTTGCCGACGGGCAGACCCATGCGTTTGGCGATGTACCCGGCCAGGATATTGCCGAAGTTGCCGGTCGGGACGCAGAAGTTGATCTTCTCGCCCACGGCGATCTCGCCGCGGCGCACCATCTCCAGATACGACCAGATATAGTAGACGATCTGCGGCGCGAGGCGGCCGAAGTTGATGGAATTGGCGGAGGAGAGGATCGTATGCTCCTTTTCGAGCGTTTCGCGCAGCGCCTCGTCCGAGAAGATGCGCTTGACGCCGGTCTGGCAGTCGTCGAAATTGCCGCTGACCGCCCAGACGCGGACGTTATTTCCCTCCTGCGTCTGCATCTGCGTGCGCTGGATCTCGCTGACGCCGCCGTCCGGATAATACACGCCGATGCGCGTGCCTTCCACGTCGCGGAAGCCCTCGAGCGCGGCCTTTCCGGTATCGCCGGAGGTGGCGACGAGGATGCACACCGTGCGCGTCTCGCCGATCTTTTTCAGCGAGGCGGTCAGAAGTCTGGGCATGATCTGCAGCGCCATGTCCTTGAACGCGGCGGTCGGGCCGTAATAGAGCGCGAGAAGGTCTTCGTCCTTCCCGAGCGGGAAAAAGCCGACGGCCTCGCGCGCGTCGGTACCCGGGCGCAGGAAGCGCCCCGAATCATAGGCCGCCGAGGCATAGGCGGCCAGCTCTTCTTTCGTAAAATCGGTCAGGAAGCGGGAGAGGATATCCGCGGCCAGCGCCGAATAGCCGAGTTCCCTGAGGGAGGACAGCTCCTCCAAAGTCAGGCGCGGCAGTTCGGCGGCGGTATAGAGGCCGCCGTTGGGCGCGAGGCCGTAGGCGATGGCCTGCGCGGCGGACGCCGTATATTCCCCGCGTGTGCTGGTGTAGGGCATGTTTATTCCACCTTTGCTGTCGCCTCGCGGAAGACGCGAAGCAGGTTTTTATAGAAGATCTTTTCGATCTGTTCGTCCGTGTAGCCGTGGGATGCGAGCGCGTCGGCAAGCTTCGGCATGTCGGCCACGGAGGCGATCTCCTCCGGGACCCGGTCGCAGCCGTCGAAGTCGGTGCCGAGCGTGACGCTGTCCTCGCCGCCGAGGGAAAAGAAATGCTCGATGTGGGCAAGGACGTCGGAAAGCGTGCATTTGCCTTTGGACAGGAACTCCGCATAGAGATTGATGCCTGCCGTGCCTCCGGCTTTGACAAGCGCCATGAACTGTTCATCCGTCAGATTGCGGCAGTGTCCGCAGACCGTCCTTGCGTTTGAATGGCTTGCAAGGATCGGACGGCGGCTTTCCTCGAGCGTGTCCCAGAAAAGCTGCTCCGCGCCGTGGGAAAGATCGATCGCCACGCCGAGGCGATTCGCCTCATGAACAAAGGCGCGGCCCTTTTCGGTCAGACCGCCGCCGAAGAGGCAGCTTCCGCCGAGGGAATTCGGATAGTTCCATGTAAGCGTCACGAGCCGCACGCCGTCGGCGTAAGCGTCGGCAAGCGTCGTCTTTTCAAGCTGCTCCGCGCCTTCGACCGCCAAAATCGCGGCGCTCTTTCCCTCTGCCCACGCGCGTTCCATGTCGTCTGCGGACAGGCACAGGGCAAGGCGGTTTTCCTCCTGCGCAAGCAGCGCGCGCAGCGTATCGCGCTGGGCAAGATAGCCCTTGTAAGCGCCGTCATAGTCGAGCACGTCTTCGCCCGCGCGCAGACGCGTCGAGAATTCCATCGGCGTCCCGCGGGTCTTCATGAAGGACGCGCCCGCGTCGTTGAAGATCGCAAAAACCTGCGCATAGTGCGCAAAGACCGAAGCCTTGTTCAGGCTGATGTGAAAGTCGTTGTCCTGTATGGACGCGCCCGTATGGGTCAGGCGCGAAAGGGTATCGCAGTGCGCGTCGAAGTAGAACTGCGGCATAAAAATCCCTCAAATTACACTTGTATTTCCTGACATCTTCTGTAAGCGGCGGATGAATCGAAGTGCGCAGATCGTCGAGTTGTTTTTTCGTCCGATAAAATCAATTTCGCGCAGGAATACTTTGTGTATTTCAAGCGGAATTGATGAAATCAGGCGGAAAAAGAGCCGCCGAGGCGTGTGCTGAGATTTATCCGACGCTTACAAAATCAGAATGCGTTCTTTATCCAGTGTATGCGGACGGGAGTATATTCATCATAGATCTCCAGCACGTCGAAGCGCGACGGGACCTCGCCGAAGCGCTGGAGCCAGAAAAGCGCCGTGCGTTTGAGTTTTGCGCGCTTGGAAGGCGTGACGGCCTCCGCCGCGTAGCCGTAATCCGCGTTGCGGCGCAGCTTGACCTCCACGAAGACCGTGTCCTCGCCGTCCCGGGCGATCAGGTCGATCTCCCCGTAGCGGCAGGAGAAGTTGCGCGCAAGGATCGTAAGTCCCTTATATTCGAGAAAGCGGGCAGCCAGATCTTCCCCGGCCGTGCCGCGGCTTTTCATATCGCTCATGCAAGTCGGAAGCTGCGGCGGTGGATCGGGCAGGGCCCGAGCGCGGCGATCGCCGCGTAATGCTCGCGCGTGGGATAGCCCTTGTGTTTGGCAAAGCCGTAGCCGGGATAGAGCCTGTCCATCTCGAGCATGTACCGGTCACGGCTGACCTTGGCGAGGATGCTCGCCGCCGCGACGGAGCGGCACAGAGCGTCGCCCTTGACGATGGCGCGGCTGTCTATGCGCGCGCCGTGATAATACGGTTCGGGGTCGCGGTTGCCGTCCGCAAGCACGAGATCGGGCGCGAGGGACAGCCCCTCGACCGCGCGCCGCATGGCGAGCATGGAGGCGGCGAGGATATTGATCTGGTCGATCTCCTCATTGGTGCAATACGCGATGGCACAGGAAACGGCCTTTTCACGGATCACGTCGAAGAGCGCGTCGCGCTTTTTCTCCGTCAGCTTCTTGGAATCGTCGAGGCCGGGGATCTCGAGCGCCGTCGGCAGGATCACCGCCGCGGCATAGACCGGTCCGGCCAGCGGGCCGCGGCCCGCCTCGTCGGTCCCGCAGATAAGCGCATAACCCTGCGCGGAGAATTCGTTTTCGATCTGCCACAAATCGGCCATTTTGTTCTATTCCTCCGGAAGCTCCAGTGTGATGCGGCCGAGCTTGCCCGCGCGGTATTCGTCGAGCAGGATGCGCGACATGCGCTCGGTATCGAGTTCTCCGCCGGACAGCAGGAAGCCGCGCGCTTTGGCGCAGGCCTGCAGATCCTCCCACGCGTCGCCCGTCGGCGTGACGCCGTAGCGGTTTTTCAGCGCGTCGGGCGCGCAGACGGAAAGCGTCTGCACGAAGCGGAAGGCCAGCGTTTCGAGGTCGAGGATCTCGTCGCGCACCGCGCCGGTGAAGGCCAGATACAGCCCGGTCTTCTCGTCCTCGAACTTCGGCCAGAGGATGCCGGGCGTATCGAGAAGCTGCACGGCGGGCGAGACGCTGATCCACTGCTTGGAACGCGTCACGCCGGGCCTGTCCTCGGCCTTGGCGCTTTTGCGGCCGGAGAGCCGGTTGATGAAGGAGCTCTTGCCGACGTTCGGCACGCCGACGATCATCAGGCGCATCGCGCGCTTCTGCCCGCGCTTCTCGTATTTTTCGAGCTTCTCGCGCAGAAGCTCCCGCGCGGCAGGCTCAAAGCCGCGCGTGCCCGCGCCGGATTTGGAATCCGCGGCGACGGTCTTGAAGCCTTTCGCTTCAAACCACGCGCGCCAGCGCGCGGTCGCGTCCGGATCCGCCTGATCGGCGCGGTTGAGGATCACCATGCGCGGCACGGCGCCGCAGATGGCGTCGATATCCGGGTTGCGGGAGGCCAGCGGGATGCGCGCGTCGACGATCTCGCACACGGCGTCCACGGTCTTCAGCTCCGCCTCGATCATGCGGCGGGTCTTGGCCATATGGCCCGGATACCAGTTTATCGGATTGACGTTCTGTTTTTGTTCATTCATATAAACAGGGAGTGCTCAGCGGACCGTACCCAGCTCGGTAAGCGGCCAGATGCGGATCAGCACGCGGCCGAGGATGAGGGACTTGTCGATCATGCCCAGATCGGGATCGCGGCTGTCCGAGGAGCCGTTGCGGTTGTCGCCGAGGACAAAGATGCAGCCCTCCGGCACCGTCTGCGGGAAATCCACGCCCTCATAGCGGTTGGTCGGGGTGTTGACATAGGTTTCTTCCTGCAGCACGCCGTCTATATACAGCGTGCCCGCGTTGAAATCGATATAGACCTCCTGCCCTTCGACCGCGATGACGCGCTTGACGATGGAATCATCCAGAAAAGCCTTTTTCGTCAGCACGACGATGTCGCCGGGCTTGGGTTCATAAAAAAGCCGGGAAACGATCAGATAGTTCCCGTTCTGCAGCGTCGGCACCATACTGGAGCCGGACACGCCGATGGTGCGCATAAAGAAGGAAAAAAGGATGGTGACGCACAAAAGCGCCGTGACGAGCGATTCCGCCCAGCTGAAAAGCTCGGCCTGCAGGTCGAACGGTTCCTTCTTCTTCTCCGCCGCGCCGTCCGCGCCTTCGGGCGCGGGGACCGGTTCGATATTGTTTTCGTCTCTGGGATCCAGTTCCGGATCGGACATGCGATCACCTCCGTAGGATAAAGAAACGACTGCGTGAAAACATAAACGCCGACAGGATCGGCAGGCCGTGCCCACGGCCCCCCTTTCGGGAAAGGAAAAGAAACAAAAAGAGGGAGAGCGTTCCGCCTCCCTCCGTTTGCAGCAAATACAGTATAAAAACTCAGATATCCTGCTTGACGCGAGCCGCTTTACCTACACGGCCGCGCAGATAATAGAGCTTCGCACGGCGGACGCGTCCGCGGCGCACGACCTCGATCTTCGCGATGTTCGGGGAATGCAGCGGGAACGTCTTTTCGACGCCGACGCCGTAGGAAATACGGCGCAGGGTGATGGTCTCGCTGATGCCGCCATGCTTTCTGGCAATCAGAGTGCCTTCAAAGGTCTGGATTCTCTCGCGGGTGCCTTCCTTGATACGGACATGGATACGAAGCGTATCGCCGATACCAAAAGCCGGGATCTCCTTGAGCTGATCCTGCGTCAGTGCCTTAATCAGATCCATAATTCGTGGTTCCTCCCTTCTTCTCAGACATTCATGCCTGCGCATCGGCGTCTTACGGCAGAGGACTATCCATTTGCTCCGGCCTCTTTTCTATACCGACCGCCGGGTGTGGCCGGTTTCGTACCACGGATTTAGACCGCGCGCTGAACCTTGCCGGAACGCAGGCATCTGGTGCAGACATACACATGCTTCGGAGCACCGTCGACCAGAGCTTTTACGCGTTTGACATTGGGCTTGAAGGGGCGGTTGGTACGGATGTGCGAGTGCGACACGGTGACGCCAAAGGTAACGCCCTTGCCGCAATACTGGCACTTCGCCATAGCGACACCTCCTACTAGGACTTTGCTATTCTCAAACGCCGCCATATCTTGCGATCTGACGGTCATAAGAACGCAACATTTGGGATCCGGGCCAAAATCTGCGGTTTTTCCGAACAAAAAGTTCCGAAAAAAGGACAGATTTCTAACCACAGCGTTTACTATCATAGCATATCGGATTTAAAAATGCAAGAGAAATTTTTGCTTTTCCGGCCGAAATTTTCGCGTTTTTTTCAAAAAACTATTGACAAATTGACCACCTGACAGTATAATGGCTTTTGCCATTGCGTGATTGTGTAAGGGTAGCACAACTGACTCTGGATCAGTTTGTCTGGGTTCGAATCCTAGTCACGCAGCCATGAAAGAAACCTGATTTGTCTACCGACAAATCAGGTTTCTTTCAACTAAATCCGTCCTTCGGACGGGATAAATCCTCGCTTCGCTCGGGTGAAATCACTTCGTGGTGAAATCCGCACTTCGTGCGGGTGAAGGGACGGATTTAATTTCACCGTGAGCGAAGCGAACGATTTCACCAAACGCATCCGCGTTTGATTTCACCGCGGCTTCGCCGCGATTTCACTATTGAATCATTCACATTTTTCAAGTAAAATAATAAGAAATAAGAGATCGACAAACCGGGATTTGCGGAGGAAAAAACCATGAGGCACTGCGGAACACAGAGAATTGAAACAGAAAGATTGATATTGAGAAGATTTACTATCGATGATGCGGAAGCGATGTATAAAAACTGGGCTTCCGATCCCGACGTGACAATGTTTTTAACGTGGTCTCCGCATTCCGGCATCGACGCCAGTAAAGCCGTGCTGGAAGAATGGGTGCCGTCATACATGCAAAATGATTATTACCAATGGGCGATCGTCCTGAAAGAGCATGGAAGCGATCCGATCGGAAGTATCGCCGCGGTACGCATAAATGACGATATCGGTATGGTACATATCGGTTACTGCCTCGGCAAAGAATGGTGGCATCGGGGAATCATGTCCGAAGCTTTGAAAGCGGTTATCGATTACTTCTTCGACAGGGTGGGGGTAAATCGCATAGAAAGCCGTCATGATCCGAGAAATCCGCATTCCGGCATGGTCATGAAAAAGTGCGGGATGAAATACGAAGGCACTATGCGAAGTTCAGACAGAAACAACCAGGGCATCTGTGATGCGTGCTTATATGCCCTGCTGAGATCGGAAAGATAAATTCCGGTTTGTCGAGTTGAGCGCGTGTATCATTTTGGCGCTTTTTCTATGGAATAGGTATCATTTTAGCGCTCTTTCACAGAAAAAAGCACTTGCTTCTGCAAGTGCTTTTTTCAGTTATATTCGCCTTCGGCGAGTTCTATTGCGCTGCAGTGATATTCGGCTTGCGCCGAGTGATATTGCGCTGCGCGCAGTTTTGGAGGCGAATATTATATAACTGCCGCTGCAGGCGGCAATATAACTCGAAATTGCTGCCGCCGTTGAAATGGCAAGAATCCTTGAAAAAATGCGGTCTTATGATATAATCAGGCAGAGGTGGTGACAATGCCTGACAGTATTCTGCGCGATAGATCCAAAGAATTTGCAAAACAGATTGTAATCCTTTGCAGGACGATCAAACAGGAACACCGTGAATCGGTGTTGACGAATCAACTGCTCAGAAGCGGCACGTCCATAGGCGCGAATATTCATGAGGCACAATACGCACAAGGTACAAGAGATTTATATCAAAATTTGAAATATCCCTTAAAGAAACGTATGAAACAGAGTAATGGCTCCAGCTGCTGTTTGAAACAGGATATATAGACGAACAAGCATACAAGCCGATACAAAACAGCTGCGGTACGATCAGGCGTATGCTCATTTCTTCCATCAGAACAATGAAGGAAAAAGCAGACAATTGAAATTGGAATCTCAACAAACCGAGGTTTAAGAAAAAAAGATGAAAATCAAATTGAGTCCGATAAAACAGGATGATCCCGATTTGGATGACCTCATCCGAATACACAAGGAACCCTCCGTTTCAAGATACATTTCGATTTCTGAAAATTATTTTAACTATATAACCGAAACGGAAGGCGTCTGTTATTATAAGATCATAACGGATGGAATTCTTGCCGGAGGAATCCATAGTGAGATCCATAGCAAAACGATGTATCTCAGCGTGTGTATCGACGAAAAATACAGGCGGCTTGGAATAGCAGAAAAGGCATTGAAGAAAATCATTTCTATAATTCCAAGTACTGTCAAAACAATAGAAGTATGCATTGAAGAGACAAATATGCCGTCAATCTGTCTGTTTCAGAAGCTTGGATTTCAGTTTGCCGGACAGGATAATGAACTGATTTTGTATCGTAAATCATTTGAATGACATTTCCCGGAGGTTTTCCCATGCGCCTGCTGTTCACCCTCGACCGCGGCGACCACGCGTCGTGCACCTATGAATATGTCCGCGATTCCGCGCGGGGCATCATCCTTGCCGGCGGCCGCGTCGCCATGATCCATTCCCGGAAATACGACCATTACAAATTCCCCGGCGGCGGGATCGAGCCGGGCGAAGATCCGGCCGAAGCCATGATCCGCGAAACGCGCGAGGAGGCCGGACTCGTCGTAAAGCCCGAAACCGTGCGCGAATTCGGCTATGTGCACAGAGTGCAGAAAAGCGACGCCGACCCGGCGCAGCGCTTTAAGCAGGACAACTACTATTATATCGCCGAGGCCGAGCCCGGGCTCGTTCCCCAGTCCCTCGACGGCTACGAGGCCGAGGAGGGCTATGAACTCGAATTCGTCGACCCGGAGACCG
>JAEEGL015036685.1_pt1 | contig 13030 bp, 13 predicted proteins | sample 9134231 | NCBI WGS metagenome assembly JAEEGL01 (sample SAMN16246548, study PRJNA631951) | gut metagenome | biome: gut microbiome; feature: rumen; material: fiber-attached | host: Bos | place: Iran: Karaj | collected 2018-10 | reverse complement strand
TCTGCAATTGTTTGAGTACCGTGAGGCATACCGTTCATGGATGCCGCATATACATGGCCGTTGTATTTTACCAGAACAGCACGACGCTTCCAGCTCCAGTGTCCGTAAATGGACTTCATTTTTGAAGTATCGGATGAAGTCAGCGGTTCTGCATCGATGTGATTGTATCCGCTCCAGCGTTTCACGGTAAAAACTTTCCCTGTTTTTATATCCTTCACCTTAAAGGTTGCCCCTTTGGGGATTTTTTTTGATCCGCCGTTAAACCAATCCAGTTTTTCTGTCTTCAGTTCCTCTTTCTGGTTATCTGTCCCGGAAGAGGATGCTTTTTTCGCTTTTGAACTATTGAGTTTTTCCAGGGTCTTTTTTCCGACAACACCGTCATTTGTCAGTCCGTTGTTTTTCTGAAAGCTTTTTACTGCTTTTTTGGTCGCATCTCCAAAGTCCCCGTCCACGGAAGCCGTAAAATATCCCAGTTCCTTCAGACGTTTCTGGACCTTTTTTACCGCATCACCCTTATCTCCCTTTTTGCAGGTTCCATCCGAAGAAGACTGTTTCTTTCCGGAATCTGAAGAAGAGGAGGATGTTTTTTTATCAGAAGAACTTTTCTTATCGGAAGAAACAGTGAGATATTTTTTTGCCGCATATCCGGTTTTTCCGCCTACAGAAACCTTATACCAGCTGCCGCTGGTTCCCTTGATTTCAACTTTTGTGCCTTCCTTTACGACTTTAATCACATCACTTTTCGAGGAGGCAGATTCCCGAATATTCAGGGAACTTGCATTTACAACGCCTGTATCTGCAACGGCTGAAACTGCAAGCAGGGAGAAAAGGAGAATTGTCCCCAGAATGGCTCCAAACCGATTCTTCATACATATTTATCTCCTTTCCAAATAATCGATTATATTTTATTACGCATTTATTACAATGTCAAGTCAATTTAATATTATTTTGTAGCAATTAATTAATCAATATATATTATATATTAACAATTGATATGGCTTCTTTTTTTTGCAATCGGCTCTGATTATGATATAATACGATGGTTTCATCCATAATTGATTTCAAGGGGAGGACCGCCATGCTGACCCAAGCACCCAAAGGAACAAAAGACGTATTGCCCACTGAAAGCTACCGGTGGCATTATATTGAGGAGAAAATGCGCAAAGCCGCGGAGTTATCCGGATACCGCGAAGTGCGTACGCCTGTTTTTGAACATACTGAACTGTTTCTTCGCGGTGTCGGCGATACAACGGATATCGTGCAAAAGGAGATGTATACGTTCCAGGATAAAGGGGAGCGTTCCGTTACACTGAAACCTGAAGGAACTGCCGGCGCTGTACGCTGTTTTCTTGAAAGCAATCTTTATGCAGAAGCGCTTCCCTGCAAGATGTATTACCTGAACGCCCCGATCTTCCGGTATGAAAACCCGCAGAGCGGACGTCTGAGAGAACACCATCAGTTTGGCCTGGAATGTTTCGGTGCGAAGGAGCCGACCGCTGATGCAGAATTGATCCTGCTGGCGTACCACCTTCTTCAGGATCTCGGTATTTCCAATCTGAGCGTTAACATCAACAGTATCGGCTGTCCCAACTGCAGGCCCGAATATCACCGTGTCCTCAAGGAATATCTTCAAAGCCGGAAGGACTGCCTCTGTGATACCTGCCGCGGACGTATGGACCGAAATCCCCTCCGGATTCTCGACTGCAAGGAAAAAAAGTGCCAGGAAATCACAAAGGATGCTCCCAGTATGCTGGACATGCTGTGTGATGACTGCAGGGTCCATTTTGAAGAACTGCAGAAATGCCTGAGTGAAGCCGATATTCCATACCGTATCAACAGCCGGATTGTCCGGGGCCTGGACTACTATACCAAGACGGTATTTGAACTGATTACCTCCACACCGGACGGTAATCTGACCGTCTGCGGCGGCGGCCGGTATGACAACCTTGTTTCCCAGATCGGCGGGCCCGATCTGCCGGCTGTCGGCTTCGGGATGGGGATCGAACGGGTCCTGATGCTGATGGATTCTGAAGGGATTTCGATTCCAGAACCTGAACGGTACGATCTGTTTGTCACTTATATGGGTAACAACCGGATGAAAGCATTCAGCCTCGTCCAGAAACTCCGTCGTGACGGATTCAAGGCAGATATGGACCACTGCGGGCGCAGCCTGAAAGCGCAGTTTAAATTTGCCAACAAGACCGGTACAAAATGGACCGGTGTAATCGGCGACGATGAAGCTGCTTCAGATTCCGTAAAACTGAAAAATATGTCAACCGGAGAAGAAACCACTGTTCCAGCCGCTCAGGCAGAGATTATTCTCCGCCAGAATAAATAACAGCGAAAAGAGATGTGATTAAAATGCAGAACAGAACCCATACATGCAATGAATTACGAATTACAGATATCGGTAAAACCGTTCAGCTGAGCGGCTGGATGGAAAACATACGGGAAGTCGGGGGAAGCCTGGCTTTCATTGTCCTGCGCGATTTTTACGGTTCCACCCAGCTTGTAGCGGAAACTGAAGATATCCTGAATATTTTCAGAAGTCTGAACAAGGAAAGCGTTGTTTCCGTTACCGGCACCGTACGCGAGCGCGACAGCAAAAACAGCCGTATGGATACGGGTGATATAGAAGTGGTTCCCACTCATGTCGAAGTGCTAGGAAAATGCCGTTACAATGCGCTTCCGTTCCAGATCAGCCGCAGCCGCGAAGCTGATGAAAGCCTGCGGCTGAAATACCGTTACCTGGACCTGCGCAATCCTGATGTCAAAAAGAATATTGTGATGCGCTGCAACGTGGTATCCGCACTTCGGCAAGCCATGAATGCAGAAGGGTTCCTGGAAATCACGACACCGATCCTGACTGCTTCCTCACCTGAAGGAGCCCGTGACTACCTGGTTCCTGCCAGAAAACATCCCGGTATGTTTTATGCTCTTCCACAGGCACCCCAGCAGTTTAAGCAGCTGCTGATGACCAGCGGTTTCGACCGCTATTTCCAGATCGCTCCCTGCTTCCGCGATGAAGACGCCCGGGGGGACCGAAGCCCCGGTGAATTCTATCAGCTTGACATGGAAATGTCATTCGCATCCCAGGAAGACGTGTTCGGTGTGATGGAACGTGTGCTCCCGCCTGTTTTTTCCAGATTCGGCAAATACCACACAGCTTCCTCGGCTCCATTCAGAAGGATTCCTTATCTGGAGGCAATGGAAACCTACGGATCTGATAAACCCGACCTTCGGATTGATCTTACCGTACGCGATGTAACCGCCCTGATCGGAGACTGCGGTTTTGAACCCTTTGCCGGCAATACCGTCAAAGCCGTTCCAGTTCCCGGTTTTTCCTGCACTCGGAAGCAGATTGACAAATTCTGCGCTGATGTTGAGGTTGTAAGCGGAAACAAGACATACTGGTTCAGGCTCGATGAAACCGGTGAGCTTTCAGGCGGAATTGCAAAGTTCCTCCAGGCCCGTAAGGATGAAATTATCCGGATACTGTCTCTTCAGCCCAACACATTTGTCGCTCTTTCTTCCGGTTCCCTGCGGGATGCCCAGAAAACCGCCGGCGTCATCGTGAAAAAGCTCGGTGAGCTCTGCCCGGATCACATGGACAAGGAACGGTATGAATTCTGCTGGATCGTCGATTTCCCGATGTATGAGATCGGTGAGGAAAGCGGAGAACTGGAATTCTGCCATAATCCTTTCTCGATGCCGAACGGCGGACTGGATGTACTTAATAAAGCAGCTTCCGGTGAGATTGATCCTCTGTCCATCACTGCTTTCCAGTATGACCTTGTCTGCAACGGTGTTGAACTTTCTTCCGGCGCCGTCCGGAATCATGATCCGGAAATTATGATCAAGGCATTCGAACTCGTCCGCCTTGGGGAAGAAGACGTAAAAGCCAAATTCCCGGCTATGTATAATGCCTTCTGTTACGGTGCACCGCCGCATGCCGGTATTGCACCCGGCGTGGACCGGATGGTGATGCTGCTCGCCGGCGAGGATTCCATCCGTGAAGTGATTCCGTTCCCGATGAATAAGAATGCCCAGGATATCATGATGGGTGCTCCAGGAAAAGTTGAACAGAAACAACTGGACGAACTTCATATATCGATTGTGAAGGATGACGAACCCACTGAATGACCGGAGATTGTCATATCCATGTTTTTCTGATATAATTATTTGAACTTTGAAGTCCCGATATGAGGAGGAATACGCAAATGGCAGCTAAAAAGAATCCGAATAACACATTGCCTCAGACCGTTGATACGGATTCCGCCCCTTCCTCGACAATTACATATGCAAATGAGGTCGTTGCCATTATTGCCGGTCTGGCCGCCAATGAAGTGGAAGGAATTGCCGGAATGTGCAATGCGAACGGGAGCATCCTGGGGAAAAACCGGAATGTCACCCGTGGTGTCAAAGTGGAAATCGGAACTGAAGAAGCCGCGGTGGACCTCTATGTAGTCGTTGAATACGGTGTCCCGATCCAGCGTGCTGCAATGGATGCGCAGGAAAGCGTCCGGAAAGCAATTGAAAGCATGACCGGTCTGCATGTTGTCCGTGTGGACGTCCATGTGCAGAGCGTCAGTTTTGAGAAGGAAAACAAAGCCCTTCAGGCCGGCGCAGCCAGCGCCGCCCTGGAAGCCGGAGATGAAACAGAAAATATCCGCACCCCCGTTTCAGCTCCTGTTCCCGAGGCGCCTCAGAATGTTCCGGATCCGATTCCCGAACCTGTTCAGGTTCCCGAAACAGCTGCTGAAGCCCCCGCTGAGGCTCCGGCTCCAAAGGCCGATTCCCCAAGCACCAGAAAGAAATCATCCAAGAGCCGTAAAACTGCTTCTCCCGCCAGTGAATCCCGTGCAGAGGAGAAAAATGAGACTGCCGGCGAAACCGAAGAAAACGGACAGGGGGGGTAATCCCCTCTGTCTTTCTGACTGTCATGGGAATGTTTACAGAACGGAGGCAATAGCATGAAAATTCGTGTTTTGGACCGGATTCTGGTAGCGGTTGCCGGAATTGTCCTGCTGGCACTCTGCGCCGCCCTGGTCGCGCAGGTTTTCTTTCAGGCAGATGTTGTCCGCTTTATCAGCGACCATGTCAATCTGAATTCCCGGCTTTTCCGGATTATTGCCGCATGTATCGCCGGAATTCTCCTGCTGATCGGAATATACTGCTTCCTGATGCTTTTCCGCCATCGCAGCAAGCGGGATAAGTTTATTCTTCAGAAAATGGAAAGCGGCGATCTCGCCATTTCCCTGAAGGCGCTTGAAACCATGGTCTCCAAATGCATGGAGCAGCATCCAGAGATTCAGACCGAAGGAATCCGCCTGGAAAACCAGCGGGACGGACTGATCATAAGAATCCGCGGCAAGGTTGCCGGAGGGATCAGTATTCCCCTGACCATCGATACACTCCAGAAGCAGATCAAGCAATATGTAACTGCCTGCAGCGGAGTGGAAGTAAAAGGAATCCGGGTACAGATTGAGTCCTCGGGTGAAGAAGCACAGGATGCACCTTTTGCGATTGACCCGCCTGCTGCCATTCCGCTGCTTCGCAGCTCCGAAAAGAAAGAAGAAATTCCGGAAGAATTACCCGCTTCAGATAATCCGAAAGAATCTTCCGTCCCCGAAACAGCCATTCCGGAAGAACCGGCTGCTGTTCCTCCATCGAAATCTGCTGCAGAAGCAGCCATGGAGGAAGCAGAAAACCGGATGAAGGAATACGAAATGGAAAACGAGGATGACCGGCCGATCCACCAGCGCATTTTCAGCACACCGGAAGAACCCTGTATCATGCCCCTTCCTCCGGAAGACCTGAACGAACCATCCGGCAGTGCTGCAGATGAAACCGATCATGCATCGGATATACTCCCGGAAAAGAAGACGGAAGATGCTGAGATGATTTCACCGGAAGAAGCCATTCCTTCCGGGATCGAAGATCAACCGGATACGAAAGAATAATAAGTGAGGAATCTTAAAATGAAAAATCTGAAATTCGGCGAAACCTCCACGGGCCTGATTCTCGGCGGCATTCTGGTCGCTCTCGGTGCACTTGTGATGCTGATCGGATTCTGGCGGGTACTGATCCTGGTTTGTCTTTTCGGCGTCGGTTATTTTATCGGCACCGTGGACAATAAAGAGGATTTCTTCAAACAGCAGATCCGGAAAGTGATTCCTGACAAATCCGCTCAACCCATCAACCTGAAGGAAGAAATTGCCCGCGAACAGGAACAGGTTCAGATTCCGCAGAAAATGGTTTTTAATTTCGAAGAGGAGAAGACTGAAGACCAGTCTGAGGAGTAATCATATATGTCCCGAACAACAGCTCGTATTGCCACCATGCAGATGATATTTGAACGTATTTCCGGAGGTCAGGGCGGCGAAGAAACCCTGCAGATGGTTTATGAAGAACTCCGGGAAAACGGAATACCCGGTAACAGGAAAATCGATGGCCGTGAGCCTGATGAAGAGGATCGTGCGTATATCTCGCGCGCCTTTGACGGCGTCCTGAGCCATCAGGACGAGATAGACGAACTGATCAGCAAAACATCCCAGGGCTGGCCGATTGACCGTATGTCTCTTGTTGACCTGACAATCCTTCGTCTGGCCGTATGGGAAATCCTGTATGATCCGTCCATTCCCGGAAGTGTTTCCATATCGGAAGCCGTTGCAATTACAGAGTGTTACTCGGATCCGGAAGACAAAGGCTTTGTCAACGGAATCCTGGGGACCATCCTCCGTTCCTGCGAGGCTGAATCGTGAGCGATGTCGTTATCGGAATAGATACCAGCAATTACCGGACATCTGTTTCTGCAGTAACAATTGACGGCATAATTGTCCTGAATGACCGCAAGCTGCTTCCGGTATCCCACGGTGATCGTGGACTGCGGCAGAGTGATGCGGTTTTTTCTCATATCAGGCAGCTCCAGTCTGTCGGGAATCCACTGAGGGAAATTGCATCCAGGCACCGGATTGCCGCAGTGGCAGCGAGTGTATCCCCGGCCGACGGAGCTGAATCCTATATGCCGGTTTTCCAGGCAGGAAAAACGATTGCCATGTTGCTTTCATCCGGCCTGAATGTCCCTTTTTTTCCGACCACCCATCAGCGCGGCCACCTTGCAGCTGCAGCCGCCGGGACCATTATCCAGGATCTTGACGATTATCTCGCAATGCATCTTTCAGGCGGGACCACCGACCTGTTATGCGTACAGGGGGATCATATCCGCCGGATCGGTTATGGAATGGACCTGCATGCCGGACAGCTTGTTGACCGTGCCGGGGTTTCCATGGGACTGGATTTTCCATCCGGTCCGCAGCTTGAAAACCTGGCCGCAGAAGGTGAAGAGCACAGCCTGCTTGGGTGCAGTATGGAAGCAGATGACCTGAACTGCCACCTGAGCGGTGCAGAAGCCCAGATCCGGAGATGGATCCTGGAAGGAAATATGTCCCGGGAAAACATCGCGCGTGAAATATACAGCCTCCTGTCCAGAACATTCGCCCGCATGGCTTATGCCGGATTCCGGACCACCGGATTCCGAAACCTTCTTGTAACCGGCGGAATTGCTTCATCACCATTATTCCGGAAAATGTTTTCCGATCGGATTTCCAAACTCAGATGTCCTGTAAACCCTGTTTTCGGAAAACCGGAATTCAGCGGAGACAACGCGGTCGGAGTTGCACTGATCGGAATTCATAAACTGCTTCAAAGCAGATAAATATCCTGGAGGAACAGAATATATGTCCGCTAAAATACTTGACGGTAAAATCATGTCCGCAGAGCTGAAAGCACAGATTGCCGAAAGAACCCTAAAAATGAAAGAAAAGGGAATTGTTCCCGGTCTGGCTGTTATTCTTGTCGGTAATGATCCGGCCAGTGAGATTTATGTCCGCAACAAGCAAAAAGGCTGTGAAGAAGTTGGCTTTTACAGCCGGACAATCCGTATGGAGCAGAATATCTCCCAGCGGGAACTGGAGGACGAGATTGACCGGCTGAACCAGGATCCCCGGATTCACGGGATTCTGGTTCAGCTTCCGCTTCCAGCCCATCTTGATGAACAAAGTGCCCTTGCCCGAATTCTTCCTGAAAAGGATGTGGATGGTTTCCACCTGATCAATGCAGGCCGCCTGTTATCCGGACTGCCTGGCGTTACAGCCTGCACACCCAAAGGCGCCCTTTACATGATTAAGCATACCGGGCTGGATCTCAGCGGAAAAGAGGCTGTGGTCGTCGGTCGAAGCAACATTGTCGGAAAACCAATGGCTATGCTGCTTCTTCAGGAAAACTGCACTGTGACTATGTGCCACAGCCGTACCCAAAACCTGAAGGAGCATACACTGAATGCGGATGTCCTGGTCGTCGCTGTCGGCAAGCCCGGGATCATAACGGGCGATATGGTCAAACCGGGGGCAGTTGTCATCGACGTCGGTATTAACCGGGTAGACGGAAAAGTCTGCGGCGATGTGGATTTTGAGTCCGTAAGCCAAAGAGCCGGCTGGATTACGCCGGTTCCCGGCGGTGTCGGAAGGATGACGATCGCAATGCTGCTTTCCAATACGGCTGACGCTGCTGAAAGGGCCGAAAGCCATGCCTGATCCTAACGGCATATCCGTATCAGAACTGAATCTGATGATTGCCGAAGCCATTCGCCGGGAGCCAAGGACCCGCAGCGTTTCCGTCTGCGGCGAAGTCAGCGGTTTCAGGCATCATATTGCTTCCGGCCACTGGTATTTTTCCCTGAAGGATGCCGAATCCTCAATCAGCTGCGTCATGTTCCGGCAAAATACTTTTCGTTCCGCAATCCGCCCGATGGACGGCCAATCCGTTCTGGTTACCGGATATGTGGATGTATATCCCCGAAACGGCACATACCAGCTTTATATCACTTCCATGCAGGAAGCAGGCACCGGAGATGCCTATGCAAGGCTGGAAGCCCTGAAACGAAAGCTTTTCAGCGAAGGCCTGTTTGATCCCTCCAGGAAGAAACTCCTTCCGAAGGTCCCACAAAAAGTGGCGGTCATCACGTCAGCAAGCGGTGCGGCACTGCATGATATCCTGAATGTTTCCGGTATGCGCTGTCCGTTTATTCCGATCGTCCTCGTACCGGTTACCGTACAGGGTGATCATGCAGGTGCCGATATTGCCAATGCCATCCGCCTGGTCAATCAGACATCAGACGCGGATGTGATTATTGTCGCCCGCGGCGGCGGATCCACTGAAGACCTCTGGTGTTTCAACGATGAGGCAATTGTCCGTTCCGTTTGCGACAGCCGGATTCCCGTTGTATCCGGTGTCGGGCATGAAATTGATATCACCCTTTGCGACCTTGCCGCGGATGTCCGGGCATCCACCCCCAGCAACGCAGCTGAAATTGTTTTTCCGGACGTTCGTGAACTCCATGCCGTAATCCGCTCTGTCCGGACCAGACTTGTCCAGTCTGTCCGGATGAAGATGAGTGACGCAGAAAAGAGTATCCATGAAAAACAACTGATTCTTTCCTCAGTATCCCCGGAGAGGAAAGTCGCAAAGCTTTCAGCAGAAAGTATGCTGAAACGAACTGCCTTGCTCAGCGCCGTACGAATCCGGATCAGTCAGATTGGGACCGGATTGCAGAATTCATCCCGGGAACTTGATTCCGCCATCCATCACCGTACTGAACATGCGATGATCATTCTCGATCGTCTGCGTGAGCGCCTCCGGGCGATCAATCCGTCTGCTGTACTGGATCGTGGATATGCACTTGTTATAAGTCCTGATGGAAAAATCATTACCCGAAAATCCCAGGTGAACGGCATTCCTGAAATGAAAGTCCGATTTGCGGACGGAGAAATAGAGGTGGAACACCATGGATGACAGTCAAAATCCCGCCAGCTTTGAAGAGAAGCTCCAGGCCGTCCAGGATATGATTGCAGGAATTGAAAGCGGAAAACTGTCTCTGGAAGAATCCGTACTTCAGTATGAAAAAGGAATCAGGATGCTTTCCGAACTTGACGCAGCACTGGAAAGCATGAACAGGCGGATTACCGCCCTGCATGACGGGAAGGAGACGGAAATTGAAAGCGCAGAGCTATGAAGAATACCTGAAACTGGTTGAAGAAAACCTGCTTCCGATGCTTTCGGGTCTGGGAAGTATCCCCGAACGGCTGAAGAATGCCATGTGCTACAGTCTTGAAGCCGGCGGGAAACGGATCCGTCCCGTACTTCTGCTGGCAGCCTGCGAAATGGCAGGCGGTTCCTGCCGGAATGCACTTCCATATGCCTGCGCGCTGGAGATGATCCATACATACAGTCTGATTCATGATGATCTTCCGGCAATGGACAACGATGATCTGCGCAGGGGAAAGCCCACCAACCACCGTGTATTCGGTGAAGACATGGCCATTCTTGCCGGAGACGGTCTCCTGAATGCCGCTGCTGAACTGATGGCCAATACTGCAGCGGAATCCGGAGATATCCGCGGAGTCCAGGCTATGGCTTCCATTATGATGCACGCCGGGGTTACCGGTATGATTGCCGGACAAACCGCCGATATATCCGCTACCGGACAGAAAGCAGATCCTGATACGCTGACCTATATTCACACCCATAAAACAGCCGACCTCCTGATGGCGGCTATGGAAGCCGGTATTATTCTCGGCGGTGCAGGCAAAAAAGAAATTGCATCCGCATCCGAATACGCGTATCATATCGGTATGGCATTCCAGATGACCGACGACCTGCTGGATGTGACCGGTCAGGCGGAAATGATGGGGAAGAATCCCCACGCTGATGCGGAAGCAGACAAAATGACCTGGGTTTCCCTGAAAGGGATTGAAGGAACCCGTCAGGATGCCGAAAGAGAAATCATGCTTGCAAACAAGGCACTGGAGAAATTACCGTACAATACTGAATTCTTTGCTGCGTTTGCCGGTAAAATAATCGGAAGAAATCATTAATTGAGGTGAATATCATGGCTATGGATCGTTTCTGGGAAGAAGTTGCTGTAAAGCAAAAGAATACGTTAAACCGAATCCTGTATCTGTTCAGCTGGGTTGTCATTGTTTTTTCCGGCATTATTGCCGTGATGTCCTTCAGTTCCCTGACTTCCGGTTTCTCCATGGGGGCCGGTATTGACTGGCCGACGGTTGTTATTCTCCTGGTTTCCGGCGGTATTGCTGTTTATACCTACTTTATGCATGACAAAATCCTGACCGAATATGAATACACCTTTACAAACGGTTCCCTTGATTTTGCCGAAGTATACAACAACAAAAAACGGAAATCCCTCGGAAGCCTGAACGTCAAAAATGTGGAATCTTTCGGCAAAGTCAATTCCGACAAATTCCGCCGTTACGTCAATATGCCCGGAATCAAGCGAATGAACTGGTTCCTGAACCGGGAAGCAGAGCTCTACTATTTCTACTTTACAAAGGATTCGGACAAGAAAATGATTATTCTTGAACCGAGTGAGGAACTGGTTTCCTACATCAGGGAGTATCTGCCCCATGGCGCTTACCAGGAGTAACCAATGAACGTTTATCTTGACAACAGCGCGACGACAAAACCCTGCGAAGCTGCCGCTGCGCTTACGCAGGAATACCTTGAAAGCGGATGGTATAATCCATCCGCTTTATACAGGCCTGCCCTGGAAACTGAAAAGAGAATCAATGCTGTCCGTGATAAATGCCTTTCCGCTGCCGGCGCTGCCGGGAACCGGATGATTTTTACGTCCGGCGGAACGGAAAGCGATAATCTCGCCATTTTCGGATATATGCGGGGACGCCGTGAAAGCGGCACCGTATTGTTCTCTTCCATCGAGCATCCTGCCGTTTCTGCCTGTGCGGATGAACTCCGCAGGATGGGGCATCATACAGAAGAATTACCCGTTCGCAGAGACGGTATCATTGACTGTGAAAAGCTGGAAACCATCCTGAATTCCGATACCGCGATGATCTGCGTAATGCAGGTCAATAATGAGACCGGTGCGATACAGCCGGTCCGCGAGATTGTTGAACTGAAAAACCGGATCTGCCCGGAAGCAGCGGTTCATATTGACGGTGTACAGGGTTTCCTGCGGGTGCCGGTCGATTTTAACCGGATCGGTATCCAGTCCTATGCTTTTTCCGCCCATAAGATCCATGGCCTGAAAGGAACCGGCGGGCTGATTGTTTCAAAGGATTTCCCGCTTCATCCGGTAATCTTCGGCGGCGGACAGGAAAAAGGGTTCCGTTCCGGAACGGAAAACACCCTCGGCATCCTTGCCCTCGGTGCCGCAGTCGTTGCATGGAATTCCCGGGACACGGAGAATATACGCAGACTCAAAATCCGCCTGTGGCAAAAACTTTCCGAACAGATTCCGGGAGCCGTTGTCAACGGCCCGGTGCCCGATGCGGCAGAATCGGCTCCGCATATCCTGAACATGGCCTTTGAACCGGTCCGCAGCCAGACCATGCTGTTTGCCCTGGAAGGAAACGGTATTCTTGTTTCTGCCGGCAGTGCCTGTGCCAGCCGGAAGCAGAAGATTTCTCCGGTGCTGAAAGCCATGAATATCCAGACTGTGCGCGCAGACTGCTCCATCCGTTTCAGCCTGAGCCGGGAAACGACGGAAGAAGAGATCGACTATACCGCAGAATGCGTCGTAAAACAATTTGAAGCACTGAAAAGATTTGTTCGCAGATGAGGTGTTATCCATGCAGGAGCTTTTACTTGTCCGTTACGGGGAAATCTTCCTCAAGGGCCTGAACCGGCCTTATTTTATCCGTTCCCTGATCCGGAAGATCCGTTATGCCGTCCGCGGGATGCACGCGGAAGTATGGATTCATGACGGACGGATTTTCATCCGCGGTTTCGATGACCTGGATGAATGCATCGACCGGGTTACCCGGGTTTTCGGTGTGCACAGTGTCAGTCCGGCCCTTGAAATGCCCAAGGATGACTTCGATGCGATCTGTGACCAGGCGATCCGGATGACCATTGACCTGAAGGGAACCTTTAAAGTCAACGCACGCAGGAGCGACAAGCGCTATCCGATGAACTCCCCGGCGATCAACGA
>JAEEGL014051565.1_pt1 | contig 13030 bp, 12 predicted proteins | sample 9134231 | NCBI WGS metagenome assembly JAEEGL01 (sample SAMN16246548, study PRJNA631951) | gut metagenome | biome: gut microbiome; feature: rumen; material: fiber-attached | host: Bos | place: Iran: Karaj | collected 2018-10 | reverse complement strand
GCCGATAGGGGAAGGGATGGCATGTCCGGGGGACTCCGTTCGCTTTGCTCTCTCCGGCCCCTCCCACTGCTTTTTGAACATTTGTCTCGGAGCAAGCTCCGGCCAAATATCCAAAAATCAGCGGGCCCCTCCCCCTATACTCGTCCGGGGGTGGACAAGCCCCCGGACATGCCATCCCTTTCCCCCTTTAACCGCCACGCCCGCATTTTTGGCGTTTTTCGTCGGCGCCGCCGTCATCGCGAACTTCTGTGCCGACGTTTTTGGCGGTTTTTGAGGGGAAAGAAGTAACTGTGGGATAATTGTGGTATTGTATGCCAAAGCAATACATTTACTCTTCCGAAGCTGAATCCTCAACCCAGATGAAACGGGAGGGAATACTAATGGGCCCAATCTCGGCCCCTAGTGCTTTCCAGTCGATTGGTTCGTAGGAATATTCATCCTTGTCTTCCAGCTCGGCATCCCACCTGAACAGGGGCAGAGGAAGGGGTTTATGTAGGTGGAAATGTTCCAGGCTTTCCATCTCCTTTTTTACAAGCTCCCGGTCAGGTTGTTTTATGAACCTGCCCGGGATGCGAGGCCCATTTCCTTCCAGAAAGCACCGAAGTTCATCTTGATATGCCTTCTTTGCAATGTCCACTTTTAAGGTCTCGAGCATTTCCGAGACGCTCATCATCAAGCCGGATTCCCCTTCCCAGGGACATATGTCCAGGAAAAGCCGAAAGATATTATGGGTGACGTGTAAAGACTCGTTCCTTAGGATGGTCAGTTTCCTCACTTTTTTAAGGGGAATCCACTCTTTATGTGAGGTGTCCGGATGGGACTCATTAAGGGCGACATGGATAAGAACCAGGTCACCGTCATCCTCCGACCTGTACCCGGAAATGCCCCTTGGAAGCCGTTCTGCGGCCATCACATAGTGGCATGGAATGCTGTATTCATCCGTCCCCTCCATCTTCTGGAGGAGAATACCGGCCCGGCCTTTCTTGAGCCGGTAGGAGTAATAGTCAAAACGAATTCTTTTCATGGCTTTAAAGTACAATAATTCTTTCTCTGTTAAAGCGGGTGACTTCATCGTCGCCCACGTAGTCCTCGAGCACCTTCCGCTGCATCTCTTCGGGCGGCAGGTCGATATATTTGGCGAAGGAGCCGCAGAACAGTTCCATGTTCCAGGCCATCTCCTCCTCGTTGAGGACGGCCCTGCCCAGGCAGTAGAGCTCCTCGCCGACCTCGCTGATGATCATCCCTGTGTGGAGGCCGTGCCCGGCCTTGAAGGTGCGGAAGAATGCATCTGAGTTGCACCAGATGGAGACGGTCTCCTTCTCCCGGAGGATGGGCACGTGAAGCGCGTTGACAATGAGGCGGGAAAAACGATTGAAGACCTCTTTCCCATCGGCCCGCCTGATGAGTGACCCGGCCATCATTCCGGCGGGGCTTCCGTGTCCCAGCAGGATGATGCGGTCGTGCCGGACTATCTGCCGGGCAATCTCATCGACAGGGGTGTTGAAGTCACGGATGACTGTCCAGCCGCGGCCTTCGTAGATGACGCCCAGACAGTCTGTGGTTGGGTCTTTAGGGTGAATGACAAGTGTAGTTTTGGACATGGATTCAGTAAGTGTTATGAGTTAATGATTTGTTATTTCCTTCCTGTGAAAAGGGCTATTATCCAGTTGACGGCGGCGCCCAGGGTCAAGAGAACCATGATAAATAACAGGATGGTATTCAGGTCTGTTCCCATCTTGGACTCCACCCAGCGGTTGATAACGGGCCAGGCCTTGTTGATGGGATAGAACTCCCTTCCGGGGAAGAGGAGATTCAGGATCCAGGCAATGGGAGACCAGAGGAGAAGCAGGATGAGGAGGTAAGGGAAGAGCAGAAATCCGGCTGTGCAGGCTAGTACCTTGCCGATGAATGTCAGTACTTTCATTTCAGAAACCAATTCTATTTCTTGAAGATTTGCCAATGGCTTCCTCGCGGCAGTAGCTCAGAAGCAGCTCGTAACTGCACTCCGTGCCGGAGAGGATGCCGTCAACGGTGGACTTTCGGACTATGTTCTCAATCTGCCCGCCGCTGAAGGGGAACTCACTGGCGATGGAGAGGACTTCCTCATCGGTGAGGGTGGGGAATTGGGACTTCCAGATGCGGCTCCGGGGCTCCAGTTCCGGTTTGTCGAAGTGAATCTTATATAGGAAACGACGCTCGAAGGCTGGGTCTAAATTACCGGTGAGATTGGTTGTGGCGATTAGGATACCGCTGAAGTCCTCCAGCTCCTGCAGGAGGATATTCTGAACGCTGTTCTCCATTCGGTCCACGGCTCGTGAGGCCCCCTCCATGCGGGTTCCCAGGATGGCATCGGCCTCGTTGAAAAGGAGGATGGGTGTGCGCTCCTCCTCGGCGTTGGCCGTCCGGTAATCCATAAAGAGACGGCGGACATTCTTCTCTGTCTCGCCGATGTAGCAGTTGCGGAGCTGTGCCACATCGGCCATGAGAATCTTGCGGCCAGTGCGGCGGGCAAGCTGGTAGACTGTCTCGGTCTTGCCCGTTCCGGGCGCGCCGTAGAAGAGGCAGGTAAAGCCTGTGCGGAGCCCCCTGGCTTTCATTGCATCGAAGACGTTGTTAAGGTTGTCCGGTTCGATGAGGGAGGCAAGCCTCTCCACCTGGGTTCCTTCTGCAGGGTTGTAGAAGAGTTCCTTCCGAGGCTTGTCCTTGCTGTCGGTGAGCTGAACTGTGTGGAGGCCGGAGGTTCTCAACTCGGAAAAGAATTCAGGGATGATGTTGTCCTTGAAGGAATACGTGCCGCGGGCGACCATCCCGTCCTGGTCGGAGGGCACGAGAACCTCCCGTTTCACCAGATCCAGCGAGCCATCCTCGAAGCGGTCCCTCATCTGTTCCAGGGTAACCAAATCCGAGAAATAGCTCTCGATATCTTCGGAGTCGAAACTTGTCATCCCCCTATGGACATACAAATGGGAAAGGATGTAGAAGAGCTCGCGCTCCTCATCGCAGACCTGATCTCCGTAGAAGTACTTGTAACAAGCCTTTCCGTAGCCGGTCTCCTTGTTGGCCATAATCAGATGGTCTATTTCCTGCAGCGCGCTTCTATCATCCTTCTGCTCCACGGAGAGCTGCCTCATGATGATGCCTATCCTGCGAAGGAGGGCTTTCGAGGAGAGGCCCTCCAGCTTGGGCTTCTCCACGGGACGGTCATTCATCAGCGCATCAAGGGCCCCGCTGGGAATCTGGATCTGTTTGTCCCGCGTGATGAAGAAGTACCCCTTATCCCGGAGGGCGTTGAAGTCTTCTGCGTAGGAAAGGGTCTTCAGGTAGCTCATGCCGAGGTCATGACCGATCTTTCGCATGGTGCAGTTGCGCTCAGTGGTCTGGATTACCTTCGCCAGGAGGATGCACTGGAAAGGGGTTATCCCCAGGCGCTCTTCAAGGTAGTCGGTCTCCACCTTAAGGTGCTTCATGTGTTCGGAATCGAAGAACATGTCGCCCTGGGAGTTTGTACACTCCAAGTCGACGAGGTCAAGGAGATGGTCAAGGGATTCGGTAAGGGTTTTGCTCATTATGCACATTGTTTTAAGTTTGAATTTGTGTTTTGAGATAGCTGGACTTTCCGGCCGAATCGTTCGAGGAAACGGGGATACCAGCGTTTGGGAACAGAAATGTTCCGAATAGCCAGACACATGGCGAAAGCGTTGACATGAATAGCGGTTACGGACTCTGGAATTATGACCTCGGTAAGGGCGTGACAGCCGCTAAATGCGCCTTCTCCAATAGTCAAAAGTGTTTGTGGGAAGTGAATCTCACGGAGAGACAGGCAACTTTGGAAAGCTTGTTTTCGGATTTCCAATAGACACTCCGGGAAGTTAACTACTTGCAGGGAGTTACATTCTTGGAAAAGTCCGGGTGAAATGATGCTACAACGACGAGGCAGATTGATACTGGTGAGTTTTGAACACCCCCGGAATGCAGATTCCCCGAAAAACTCCAGCTTTGCGGGGAGTTTGATTGCTTCCAGACTTCTGCACCCATCAAAAGCGTGATCTTCAACCTTTGCGAGATGTCGAGGTAGATGTAAGTCTGCCAGAGATGTGCATCCTTGAAAGGCGCGTGAACCAATAATCGTTACGCCGGAAGGGATGGTGATGGCCCTGAGGGAGGAGCAGCCGATGAAGGTCTGACAGGGGATACTGGTGAGGTGGGATGGTAAACGAACCAGTGTTAAGTTTCGGCAGCCTTCGAAAAGACGCTCCCTGATACGTTCTACATGGTCAGGAATGTAGACTTCACGGATATCCTCCTGTCCGGAAAAAACTCCGGATGGAAGGACCTTGATATTCTCGGGAATACGGATGATTCCATTGGAGAGGTCACTGGCAAGGCCCAAGGCCATTTCCTGTTCGGGGGAGAGCCCCGGCCAAAGGGTCATCAGCCTTTTCTTTTTCCAGTAATAGGCTGTGTTGAAGGGCTTAATGTCATCTACACTGTGGTAATATTCACATAATCCGGTCACCTTGCTTCCCCGGAAAATATTACCGACAATTGTTGACTTCCCTGTGAATCGGTCCACTTCGAAGGTGGCCTTACGTTTAAGGGAATCATTGGGTATCAGCTTAATAACTCTCCTACAATGGGAGATGATGCAATCCCATTCGTTCCACCAGATTCTCTCGTGGCCGGATCCTGCAGAGAAAGCGTAGAGATGTCCCCGGAAGAACGCGACCTGTTTAGGAAAACCATTATAATGTCTCCAGTATCGCGCAGATTCCGGCCTCAGTTTTCCTTCCTTATCTGCGGCCAATAGGCACCATGGGTTACGGTTGATCCCAAAATGAGTGTTGATAATCTCGCGCATGTTCAGGCGTGATTCTTCACTCTCATCCACGGCGTAGATTTCCATCCCCTGCTCGGTTCGATGAAGGAAATGAAGGGTGCTAACGGTGGATGGATTGATAGGACCTGCCGCCCTGCGAATATGGGTAAAAGAGTTGATGATTGTCATGGGAGAATCATAGGAGAGAGGATCTACGTGGTTAATCTTCGCAACCTTCACGGCTTCTCTCACCTTGTAATCATCTTCAGGGAGAATGATGACCGCATCGCACATCCACTTGCATGCGGCCAGCTGCTCCACGGGTTTCTCATAGGTGTCAAAGTGGAGGATCCAATCCAGGACTTCTTCCTGGTTGAATTTCTCTTTAATCAACTGCTTTGTAAGAAGGTCAAGTTGTCGGTGGGACATCGGTTTCCCGTGCTCCGGCTTGTGTGCCCGGGGGTATTCCCGGGCAACGTAAACCACGGAATCTTCAAAAATTTTCAAATTGTTCAACTTTTTATAATTCAATTATTTGTCAAGCGCATTCCAGTTTTGCAAAACGGAGTGAAAGGAGTTTCTCTCCAACCGTATTAAACACAACCCGGATCCTTTCTCCTTCCAAGTTTTTTACAGAACCCTTTCCAAATGAAGGGTGACTTACCATCTGTCCAACCTTGAAATCAAGACTCGAACCTTGAGTTGTTACCTCTTTTTCCTCGGTATTTTCAACATCTTCATACTGAGGATAATAACCCTCTATGTAAGCTTTGATGAGAGCCGCGTGAGAAAGAGGAGATTTCGTGTTTTCAACATCCGGATTTGTTGCGTAATCCAATAGAATCACGGTTTTGTTCTGTGATAGTTCCCTAATTATTTCAACTTCCCTAGATACTTTATTTTCCAAAACCCACTTGTAAGTAGGTAAATAGAGTAGTTTTCGTGCTTCAACATAACTCAAAATTGTCTTTCCGTAAACCCCTTTTCTATGTCCCCTGAGTTCACCAAAACGGCGAGTTGTACGTTTCAGATCCTTCATCGTAGTGTTCTTGAACAGTGAATAATCGGTTCCAACCGATTTATAATCTTTCAATCCCTGCCATACGGATTCAACACACATTGCAAACCCTCCTTTGGAATAAGGTATTGGAATACCACCAACAGGGTAAAAGGGAGAGAGTCGGATAAATCCATCCTTTGCGTGAGATGTAACATCAATGATAACCGCCCCGGGATAATCGTTTTTGAGTTTTTCAATACTGCATTTGTGGTTTTTAACAATAATCATAGATTCTTATTTAATAATTAAATGTATAATAATTAATAATTTACGATAATTATGAATGCGTTTTCACAAACACATTCTAAATAGTAATCAAGAAAAAACAGTATTATCAAAGAACTACACAAAGGCCCCTGTACAAGACATAATAGTCTCATACGACCAAAAGAAATTGTATGTTATCCGGATTTTGTAACCGCTCAAAAGTATATAAAAAAACTTAAACAAAAAAATAAACCGGGCCGCCTTTTGCCAGAATCAGGCAAAAGTATTATATTTGTGAGAGTAACACTATTACTATGGCCCACAACGATTTCAAGCGCTATGTCTGGCTCATCAGTCAACTGAAGTGCTCTGAGGAACAGTATGGGGGAATGACGTTCAAGCAGATAGACGAGGCCTGGCAGGACTCTCCCTTGAACCCAGTGGAAGGCGAGCCGCTTCCAAGGCGCACCTTTCATAACCATATTGATGCTATCCGCGAGATTTTCGGGATAGATATTGTGCTCCAGGACCGCAGGGAGGGGAAATACCGCATCTCCTACCTGGAAGGCAAAGACGCTGCGAACCGTCAGGGGGACCTCATTGCCTTGCTGTCCCTCAATGAGATGGCGGAACGGTTGAAGGGGATGGGAAGCCGGATTCTATATGAGGAACCTACCATCCGCTGGCCGGAATGGCTGGACCGGATTGTCCGGGCAATGAAAGAGGGAAAACAGGTGGAGCTGATGTACAAGAAATTCGGCGAAACAAAGCCGACCCCTCGTGTTGTCGCGCCCTTCTGCCTCAAGCTGTTTAAACGCCGCTGGTACTTGCTGGCCCGGGAGAATGGGGAGCTCAAGACCTTCGCCCTCGACAAGCGTACCATGGGAGTGCGTGTCACGGACAAGGGGTTCCGCATGCCGAAGAACTTCGATGGGGAAGTGTATTTCCAGGACGCTTTCGGCATTACCGTGAGCAAACCTCAGAGGGTTCTGGTAAAGGCCTTCGGTAGGGAATGCGATTACTGGCGTTCGGCTCCCGTGCACATCTCCCAAAAAGAGATTATCACCAGTGATGATGATGCCATTTTTGAGTTGTATGTGGGAACGGAGAGTTGGGAGTTTATCCAGGAGCTGCTCTCCCGGGGAGATCGTATAGAGGTACTGGAGCCGGAGTCCCTTCGTGTGACCCTTGCCGGGGAAATAGAAAAGATGAAGGGCCGTTATGCCGACATTTGGCAAAAGGAGGATGGCGGTATGGAAAAATATTCCGATATTGGGACATCAAAAACTCCCAATATCATGATGAATACCAATGTTCCTACTTGGGACACACGAGCAGCTGCCATCAAGGCTGCCAAGGGGTCGTTCGCTAGCAAGTCCGTCCGTGCGGACGTATATAAGAACAATAATGAAATCTTCGCTGCAGGAGGCTACAAGACCGACAACGGGAAGATAGTTGCCATTCCAGGAAAGGATGACCCGATGCTGAAGGGAACAATCGTGTACTCGAAGCGTTTTTGGCTTTCCAAGAGCGGCCCCTGTTATGCGGCCGGTACAGAAACGAAAGTAATCAACGACGATTCGTTTTGTGTGGCCAAGCAGATGCTGGATGAAGGGTATAACCCTGCTGTCCTAAACCTTGCGGACTGCTATACCGCCTGCGGATGGTATCCCCGCGGTTCCAACGCCCAGGAGGAGAGTCTCTGCCGCGTGAGTACGCTCTCCCGCTCGCTCTATCAGTATTACACGGAGAACATGGCCGCGACCGTTGGTGTTCCTTTCAAGGAAAAGGCCTATCCGATGGATTACCACTTCGGCGGTATCTACTCGCCCGGGGTGACCGTGTTCCGGGACGGGGCAGATAATTACCGCTTATTGGAGGAGCCCTACAAAGTGAGTGTCATCTCTGTTGCAGCACTGAACTTCCGGGACAGGGAGGGCCATCCAGCTCGGGATGGGCAGTACCGTTCGGCAGACGGGGGATTCACCCCGGAAGGGCTGGAAATCATGCAGGATAAGATCCGCACTATCTACCGTATTGCACTTGTCAACGGGCACGATTCCATTGTTCTCGGAGCATTCGGCTGCGGGGCATTTCGCCTCAAGAGCGAGATCGTCGCTCGCCTGTTCTATGACATCCTGGAGGAGGATGAGTTCCTTGGTCGTTTCAAAGAAGTGAGGTTTGCCATTCTTGAACGTGGCCTGCCCGGCAATGACTGGAGTCAGAGCCGCTTCCGGGCGTTTTATGAATTGTTTGAAGAATAATTGATAATAACTATGACTATCAATTCGCTCCAGAAACTTTCCGTCAACCAGATTCAGAATGGCGAGTTTCCTTTAAAAAGTCTTCTAAGGGACTCACTCTATTATCCGTCCTGCGATATTGACGGCGAACTCATTCGTTATTGTAACAGGCATTTCGACCAACTTGAGATTTGCAGTTTCGTGTATGCAGACTATGCTGCTGGCAGAGAGCGTCTGATGGATAATATCGACACTTTTCGCGGGTATCATCTTCTCGCAACGCGAGAGCTGGGCCCGGCTGACGTCGGGGCGGATAAGCATCTCGAGATACCGAAGGGAATAAACTTTGATGATTACGGCAGATATCGGGACCACTGGCAACCTTTCGGTCAGTGGGCTGTTTATGAACGCGATGGAGATTATGGCCCAGGCCATGGCCCGATACGATTCTCTCTCCTTTATCTTGGCGCGGAAGGCGTGGCGGCCTACTCCGGCCTCTATCTGAATAATAGGATTACACCAAAGGGGCTTGCCATCATTCAGCCTGGACATGGTTTTGGACTTAACTGGACTGACTACACTGCTCTTGATGGCCCTCTGACTCGTACGATGATGATGGGAAAGTCAATGCCAAAGTACATTTTCTATGGTGGCCTGAGTTTCCATGGCTATAATGATCTACCCTGGCCGGGCTATAATCGGATCGATAGGAAGGACCATTATTACCCTACTGTTTTTGACAGCGCTATGACCGTCTGGTGGGGAAATGTTTTGTTTCTGAAAGTTTATGATGGGAATCGTGAAGACAATCAGGGGGTAACACTTCAGATACTGGACAGCCCTAAAACCCGGCCTCATAATTACGTGGAACATGTTATCGTTAGGTATCAAGGACAATCCTACGAAGCCAAAAACGGGACATATCATAGAAGTGACACGCTTCGTGGAGAAGATATAAAGGATTTGATTATCCGGAATGCCTGGTCAGTCGGACAAATCCTCTATTGTCAGTTTATTTTTGAATTCGACACTCATGTTTACAGAATATTTAATCTTTATTGATAGCCATGGATTATACTCTTACTCTCTTTCAAGATGCCATCGAAAAGATGGAACCTTCAAGGCAAACCACAACCCAGAAACAGGTGGCTAGGAACTGGACAATGCATTACGAGGATTTCCCTTGGGTAGAAAATATCATTATGTCCTTAAGAAATGACGATGGTATCGTTAGCATATCACGAGGTGAAATCTATACAACAGAGAATCCGGTTGAGAGATTAGTAAAGACTCTTTATTGGGGGTACCCTAAAGGTTTTCCCAGCAATCATTTGTATTTACATAATATACTGGACTCGGCGGATCGAATTGTAAATCTTCTTCCTGCAGTCGGAGCCAGACTTACCATTGAGAGATTTACCAACCTATTTGACTCTTTGAAGGATGCGGTTGATGGAATGAGCGTAAGTACAATCAGTAAAATCCTTACTTTTTGGAAGATAAAAGCAGCTTCTTCTGAATCCGTCATTGTCGATCAGTTTGTATTGGAGTGCGTCCATTTATTCGACGACTTCTGGGGTATGAGTACGAATGCATCAAGCGCTGATGCCTATTATTCAATGACAAAAAAGATTAATGGATTGGCCAGGAAGATGTCTGTCACTCCAGAGCAAACGGAACTGTTTCTGTATAGGACTGGAAAGCTAGTCAAGAAAAACAGGCGTCAACTCTTTAATTTGCTTCTTGCTGCCTATAGTGGGTTTGATGGCATGGAAGACGATACTGAATAAAGGAAAGATATGGCGAAAACGAAAGCTTATCAGCTGAATAAGAATAGAATACATCCCATTGGAAAGGGATACCGTGGCCGTAAAACCCTTCCCAAAGGTGCAGTGGAGGTGATTGAGTGCATAGCAGTAAAAGCATAATATAGGATCACATGTTCATTTCAAAATCACGCTTTATTAACTGGACACGCTGTCCGATGTATTTCCCCATGGATTTGAAGTATAATCCCACGGGGGGAAGCGATATAGATGATGAGCGCGAGCGCCGTGAGGAAAACTTAGCAGAACTGAAGGATGAGATGTCGCCCCCTGAAGATTATGGCGGAACTGAAGAGGATCGGGAAACTTTTGATGCCAAGCCTGGACCGGAGCTGGAGGCCCTTCTTCCATTCTATCATCAGGTTGAAGATGAAGCACTGAAAGTAGCGAGAAGGTGCTTCCGTGGCACTTTTGTGGCAAATTCCGAGGATGTACATCTCCAGAAACTCTTTGAATATGAGCTACATGGTCACACCTATCGTTGCTATGTGGATATTTACAATGAGAACGAGGATGAGATTAATATCATCGAGGTGAAGGCCACGACCAATAGAAAGTATATTGACGCCAAAGAAAGCGACTTGCTGGATCGATACAGCTATGCAGGGAAGTATCCGCATGACCTTGCATTCCAGAGGTTCGTAATAGAGAATGCTTTGCGTGAGACTGGAGATTGCCGGAAGGTGAATTATTATCTTGCGGTACTCAACTGCGAGTATGTTTATGATGGTGCGGTAGATGCAAAGGGAGTACGTGTTTACAATACGGTTAATGGTCAGGAGATTGTCGTATTCCTGCCGATGAATGATACTACTGAAAAGTATCAGGATACAATCAAAAATGAGATTGCCATGCTTGAGGGCTTCATCTTAACGCGGCACAATATTAATGTCAAAACTCCCGTTGGAAAGTATTGTGCGTGGGGCGCAAAAACTGAGTGTATTTTCTGGCAACATTGTTTCCAGACGCTCAGATCCGTACCTGACACAAACAAAGCAAATAATTATGTAAATCTGAGCAAAGGGTTTAAGTGCGGGGGCATGAAGAATAAATACCAACTAATAAATGAGGGATATTATAGGTTTGACGATGTGCCCAGAAGTTGGTTTACCAATCATAACCATACCATCCAGCGCGACTGCTATGACAAGGATGAGGAGCACATCGATAAGGATAAGATGAACTATTGGCTTGGTAAGCTAGATTATCCTATCTACCACTTTGATTTTGAGGCATTTCCTTGCCCTCTTCCCCGATTCCGTGGGGAGGCCCCCTATCGACAGTCTGTCTTTGAATTTTCTCTTCATATAGAGCGTGCTCCTGGGGTTTGTGACAAAACCAAGGACAATTTCATCTTCCTTAACGAAGAATACTTTGACGATGAAAGGGAGGCTCTGGCAAAAGCCATTGTTGATCATTTCGAATTCGATGAGGATGGGAAACTCGTCGGCACAATGCTGGCCCAGAATACCAGTTATGAAAAGCAAAGATTGACTGAACTCGCGAATCTTTTCCCGAAATATAGTAGTAAGTTACTTGCCATCCGAGACAAGTCAGCAGATCTGATTCATCTTCTGAGGACCAATAGGGAGTTCTATTCTGCTGATGATGCCCCTGAGTCCGTAAAACAGCGCGCCAGTGCTATTAACTACTACCACAAAGACCTCAGTGGCAGTTATTCCATCAAGAAGACTCTGCCTGTGCTTGTGCCCGCTCTTACATACGAAGGAATGGATGTCGGCAACGGTGTACAGGCATACATTACCTATCTTAATTACGATTCCCAGGACCCTACCTTTAATGCTCTGAAGACCAAGGCAGAGCGCCGTGCGGCACTCAAGACTTATTGCCAGCAGGACACCTGGGCCATGGTTGAGATTCTAAGGGCAGTAAGGAAAAAAATAAAGTAAGTGCCTATTTCACCAGTCTTGCATTTCCCATTCATTCTTCAATCATTACAGAAAACTACGTGGTGAAGAAGCAAACTTATTTGGGAGAGGTGGTGTTTCCAAGCTTGGGACCTCTCCCGCGCAATCGGCCTTTCAGCGCACTCTAGGGCACTTTTAGAGGGAGAGGTCTGGCACCTGAGAGACCCACCTCTCCCAAAATGGCGCTTTAAGAGAAGGTCGGCCTCGGCCTTTCTCCTTTATGGATGAGAATATCTTCTGCAGAGACTCTTCCTCCAGCAGGGAACCCAGGCGCTCGATTTGTCCTTTCTCTTCTTTATTGTAGAACAGCTGCTTCGCAGGCTTACCCTTGAGGTCGTTCAGGTCCACAGTCCTGACATTTGTGGAGTAAAGTTTGATGTCTGAGAACAACTCTTTTGACACCTCCTCTTTGAAAGAAAAACTGCCTCGCTCAAACAGGCCATCGGTTCTGGCGGGTTCGATGATACCTTTTCTTTGGAAGTGCTACTCCCGTTTTCATGGCCTATGCCCTTCGGGCGGCGTAGACGCCCATGTCTTCGTGAATGGGAGGGGCCCACCGGATGCGGAGAAAGCCGCAGACGCGTGGGAGGGATAGGGCCGCAGGCCCGTACCGGCCCGAAGGGCATAGGCCATGAACCGCCACGCCTGCATTTTTGGCGTTTTTTGTCGGCGCCGCCGTCATGGCGAACTTCTGCGCCGACGTTTTTGGCGTTTTTTGAGGGATTGGAGGTAAAGAGGATAGGCGCTAGCGCCTCATCTGGACGTGGGGGATGCCGTCCTCCAGGAATTCGGCGGAAGTGACGGTGAAGCCTTCTTTCTGGTAGAAGCCGATGGCGTAGGTCTGGGCCTCCAGGTAGAGGCGTTCGGCGTGCAGGGTTTCAAGGGCGTAGAGGACGCCTTCGTGAAGGATCTTTCCGCCCAGGCCGGTGCCGCGGGCGGCGGCCGATGTG
>JAEEGL013855418.1_pt1 | contig 13030 bp, 9 predicted proteins | sample 9134231 | NCBI WGS metagenome assembly JAEEGL01 (sample SAMN16246548, study PRJNA631951) | gut metagenome | biome: gut microbiome; feature: rumen; material: fiber-attached | host: Bos | place: Iran: Karaj | collected 2018-10 | reverse complement strand
GTGGGATACTCGTCCTGCTCACCGGCGGCGTTGATCTCCGCGATCTTCCAGATCAGGGCGTCCTTATCGGCAACCTGGACGCCGGAGCCGGTGCTCCATTCGCCAGTGTTGCCCACGTCGGCGCCGTAGCCGTAGATCGTGTACTGCCACCGCATGACGTCATGGTTCTTCATGCCGTAGCTGGCTGCGCCGAAGCCGGGGAATTCGCCGTTGACGCAGTAGACCCAGCCGGAATCGTCGCCCATGGTGAATTCGCCCAGATATGTTTCTTCGCCTTCGTCACCGTAGTAGTAGATGCCGCGGAGGTAGAAGCCGTCGGTGACGGTGCCGTCGATGTTGTAGGGCGTGCCGCCGTTGATCTCGGGGAACTGCTCCTTCAAAAGATCCGTGAGCACCACGGAGGCCTGGGTGTACTTGGGCACGGTGACGAGCACCGGCTCCACGATATACTCGCCGTCCACGGTGAACTTCTCCACGGTGACGGCCACGGTGGCCTCGCCGGAGGTCTGCCTTGCCAGCTCATTCATGGCGTCGAGGGCATCGTTTAGGGCGGCGAACACGCCGTTGTAGCTGTCAGCCGCCGCGATGTTCGCGAGACCGGCGGCGTAGACCTCCACGATCTGGCTCCACACGTCCTCGGAGTACTCGTTCTGGTCCAGCTTATTGTACTCATTGGTCAGGCTGGCGGTCGCCTGGGCGCGCTGCTCCACGAAGGGATCCTCGCCGCTTCCCGCCTCGATCCACTTGGCGTAGAGGGTGATATCCTTGGAGGGCATCACGCTCCACACATAGGCGGGGGCGCTCTGGGCGATGGCCTGGTTGGAGATATACCAGCCTACGAAAGTGAAGCCCTCCCGCTCGGGGGCCACAGTCGGAGCGCTGATGGGGCTGAACATGGGGGCGGAGATGGGTTCCATCTCGCTGCCGCCGTTGGAGTCGAAGCTGATAGTCGCGTCGGCGGTGTAGATGTAGCATGCGCCGTAGGCGTAATCGGTGCCGTACATGATGGTGACGCCGGGCACGGGCACGGCCAGATACTGCACGCCGTCGGGACGGATGCGCACCTGCTGATCCGTGGGATCGTCATTGGGGTCGTCGAGGACGGGCATGTTCTGGAACACCCAGCTCTCGCCGTTCCACTTGTACACGTCGTAGCCCTGGCGCATCTCGCCGCCGAAGGTGTCGCTGGACTTGTGCTGGCGGCCGGGGACGAAGGCGTACCAGTCGCCGTTGTGGTCCTGGGCGGTGGTGATATTCCCGCCCAGCGCCGTGGCGTCGGGCGCGGCCTCGCACTGGGTCCACTCGCTGCCGTCATAGCTCCACCAGTGCCCGTCGGCGGCATAGCCCATGATGCCGTTTTCTCCGACGCGGTACATGGTCATGAAGTTATTGTTGAAGCCCGTGGTCCAGGACGTGCCGTCCCAGTGATACCTGTTGACCCAGACGTCGTCGGGACCGAAGACCGCGCCGCAGTAATAGGGAACCCAATTGCTGCAGGCAGTATCGGGGATCAGGGTCCAGACGCCGTCCACCAGCTGATAGAGGCAGACCGCATAGTTGCTGTTGTTGTAGCCGGCAAGGATGTAGCCGCCCTCGCCGTCGGGGCCGACGGTCACGACGCCTTCATTGCTGGTGGAATAGGCCGTCGGGGCGCCGGTACCGAAGAGGGTCATATCCTTCTCCGCGCCGGGGGTGAACTGGAACACGCCGCGGGGCGTGGCGAAGAGGATGTTGATCCCGTCCTCCGTCTCCTCCGCGTAGATACTGTGGATCTCCGGGCCGGGGTCGCGGATGAAGGCGTAGTAGCTGGAGGTGTTGGGGTGGGTGACGTAGCGGAAGTCCTCGTTCAGGACCATATCCTCCAGCGTCACCGGGATGGTGCGGGTGAAGGTTTCCAGCGTGCTCTCACCCTGGGTGAGCGTCACGGTGGCCTCTAACTCCGTCGCCCCCTCGGGGAGCGGGGCTACACCGGGGAACACCAGCCACATAGTCTGATTCTCGTTATAGAAGCTGGCGCTGCCGGAGGACGTCAGGGTCTCCTCGCCGCACACGGCGCTGAGTGTCGCGGTCACGTTATCCAGCCGCGCGCTGCTCTGGATGGGGAAATACACGGCGGCCGCGCGCCCCGCGATGGGTTTGCCGAGGTTATCCGGGAGCTGGGTCGTGGTCTGGAACCAGGAACTGTTCGGCTTGGCCACGGCGCAGTTGGCGTCCTCGGGGGAGGTGAGCTCCAGCGTCTTGAACCAGACGGTGTACTCCGTGCCGTCCTCCCTGATGCTCACCTGGTAGCTGGTGCCGGAGACGGACACTTCCTCGTCGTTCTTGTTGTTGGTGATCTTGTCGGCCACGTAGCCGGGAGCCGCCTGCCAGCTTATGGTCCACCACTCATAAGAGGGCTGGGGATCGCCGGACCGCTCGGCGCTGGCGGTGCCCATAGCCGGGTCAGCGGAAACCGCGGTGACTGTGAAGGGCGCCCGGAACTGAGCCACAAGGTCGGTGTCCTTGGTGATTTCCACGGTGCAGCTTCCATCCCACTGGGGACTCCACTTCTGCCCGTCGGGATCGGCGGCGTCGTAGACCCACTGGAAGAGATAGCCCTCCGCCGGGGTGGCGGTGATGCCGTAAACGTCGCAGTCATTGTAATCGGAGTCATGGTACAGCAGCTCGGCGGTGGCCGTGCCCATCGTCTCGTCGCTGGAGGTGATGGTCATGGCGTATTTGGCCACCGGGGCATTGTACTTGATGACGATGCTGGGGTTATCCAGGTCCGCCAGCGAGAGCAGGAGGTCGTTGACGGGCACGGTCCCCTCAAAGCCCACGGTGCACTCGCCGGTGGACACGGTGGACCAGAAGCCGATGTAGTTGCCCCAGCCGTTGCCGATCCGCCAGTACTTGGCGGAGGTGCTGCCGCCGCTCTGGTTCGGGTTGCCCGAAAGGCCCTCCAGGGTGAAGCTGTATCTGGCGTAGGGGATGCCCTGCAGGGTGGCCTTGCCCCAGCCGAACGACTGGCCGGGGGTCAGGGTGTAGGTGTTCACCTTGCCCGCCGCGGGGGTGACGGTCTCCCCGTCGAGCTTCAAGCCGTCCGTGACCTCGCCGTCATACTCCGTCAGGTCGATGACGAGGGTCATCTCGCTGGGCAGGGCCTGGAAATAGGCAACAAGGGTCATGTCCGCAGTGACCTGATAATTGTTGTTGTTGGTGTAGATGCGGTTCTCCTCCACATCCTCTGCTCCCTGGGGCAGCCAGTAGAGGAACTTGTAGCCGCTCTTGGGGGTGGCGCTAATATTGTAGCGGTCGTAGGTTCCATAGCTGTAATTACCGTATGAATAGGTTACGGTACCCATGGTCTCGTCCGAGGACACGCAGGAGAATTCATACTTATCCCGGAACACGGCCACCACGTCCGTATCCTCGGAGATCGTGACGTCAAGGACGTAGCGGTACTCGCCAGTCACGTTGTCGGGCAGGTTGTTCCCGGTGCCGAGGCTCTCGCCGTCCGCGGTCTGGAATTCCTTGAAGATATAACCCTCATTTACAAAAGCATAGAGTGTCCACCGATCGTTGTCGCCGTCATTCTGGGTGAGCGCCGCGGAGGCAGTCCCCTTGGTCTCGTCATTGACGGAGATGTTCAGGGCATAGCGCGCCACGGGAGCGGTGTATTTCAGGGTCAGAGTGTCCCCCGTCATGTTGGCCAGCAGATACTCGGCTGACATTTCATCGAACCAGATGTAATGCCATCTTACGCCGAATTGATTGTCTTCTTCACCGACATACCAGGAGGTCTGATTGTCATAGGCCTCTTTCCAATAGTAATCGCTGTTCTCATCCAGTCCTGTCTGATCCCAGTCATGCAAGTAGCAGATGTTATCCGCAAAATAGATACTGCCACTGATTGTCTGAGAAGGCTCCACGGTGAACGTGTTGACCTCGCCTGGAGTCACAGTTTTGAGTTCACCGCCGATTTTGAACGTGGAGGCCTGACTGCTGTTCAGCGGGTAATTTTCGGGCAGCTCTGACAGGTCGATCACAAGGTTGAGCGCTTCCGCGTCCTGTGTCGTAAGCGTTTCTGCGGGCGTCTCATCGTCTGCCAGCGCCACGGCGGGCAGCAGCGAGAGAAGCATGACGATCACAAGCGCCACGCTTAACAAACGTTTTTTCATTTTTTACCACCTTTTCTTTTTTCCGCAATATGTTTTCACATATTTCCGCACGGGAGAGACCGCCCCGCGCGTGCTTTCTCAGCATGTCACCCTTTGGGACGCCTTTTCCCCGCACGCCGGGTGTGGCGCGCGGCCTGCTCCATGTACTCGATGCGATACAGCCGCGTCTTCTCCAGCGGAACGCCCGCGCCCGGCTGCGGCAGCTCCGCCCGGCGGCAGACCTCCTGCCAGCCGCCCAGCCGCTCCGCGATCCAGTCGCCCCCCACCAGCTCGTTCCGGTGGGGCGTGTGCCCCAGCTCCCGCGCGCAGATGCGCACGTATTCCAGAAGCTGCGGCTCCGGCGCGTCCGCGTTGTCCCTTGCAAAGACCTCGTTCTTCGCCCGTATCGCCTCTCGTGTGTGCCGATCCATCAGGCGCTTGTACCACGCGATGCCGTCAAAGCGCCCGGCACTTCTTTTTTTCCCGGGACCCATTCCCATTCGTTTCCTTTCCCGGCTCTGCTTCAGCCGTTTGTGCCGCCCTTCGCGGCCGCGGCGCAAAAACGCCGCCGTTCCTGACGGATCCGGCGGACGGTCTCCCTGCATCGGTCATGCAGTGGGTCGGAGAACGCGTCCTGCCCCATTCGCCCCTTGTCAGTGCAATTCTTCTGGCTTGCGCTGTGGACAGCTGCTTCCTGTCCTCGGCCGCCGCCTGCCTTCTCAGGCTTTCACCCAATGGCGGACTTTCGTCCCAGCCCGCGCGCCGCGCTTCCCCTTTGGGGCCGCCGCAGCCCGCGCGCCTCGGCTTTGTCCTCGCGCGCACAGTTCCGGTCGAGCCGGTCCCCCGCCCATCATCGACGGGGGCCGTTTGTTTTGAAGATACGCCCTGCCTCTGCTTCAGGCTTTGCAGGCTGTATCAGCACTGACGGTCAACATGCTGCGAAATGAAAAAGTATGCTCTCCCCGATAGGATCACTCCCTTCCCGCGAATCCTCGCATATTTCAAAAGCGCGTGCTTTTTGAAACCCTACTCCTTCGGCGGCTTCTCCGCCGCGGCGGCCTCCGCCGCCTTGCGCTCCTCGCGCTCCAGCCGCTTCTCCCGGCGGCGCTGCAGCTTCTCCGCCCGCTCCGCCCGGTACTGCTCCTGCTGGCGGGCATACTCCGCCTTATACCGGCGGGAATGCTGCATCGCAGGGCTGCCTTCCGGCCAGCCGAAGCCGGCTTCCCGCAGCGCGGTGCGCCAGTTGCCGTAGCGCTCCGCGATAAAAGCCGCCCCGGCGACCTCCGTCATGGAGGGCACGCACCCCAGCTCCTCCGCCCGGAGGCGGATCACCTCCAGCAGCTCCTCACGGCTCATCGCCTCATAGCGTGCGGCCGCATCCGCGTTCTCCCGCCGCAGCGCCTCCAGAGTGCGGCTCTCGATCATTTTGTTGTACCATTCACTCCCGTTGAACGGCTTCTGCATTGTTGCGCCCCCCCTCCGCCGCGCTTCGGGGGCGCGGCAAAGTCAGTTCGTATCCGTTTCCAGCCGCCCGTTCATCCATGGCTCGATTCCCAGATCGGCCCCCAGACCGTCGCAGCTGTAGCTCCACACGATGACGTCACCGTCGTCCACAAGGTATTTGGCGCAGCCGTAGTTGGGATACCAGCCGTTTACCTTGTACATCCAGCCGGAGTAGGGGCCGCAGTCCTTTTCGGAAAGGCCGCCCAGCTCGCGGATGTAATAGCCGCTCAGCGTCACCGCGTAATTGTAGTTGATCGTGACCCCCGCAGAGAGGCACGCCCTGCGCAGGACCTCGTATACGTTTTCCCCCTCCGCGAAGGATACGGAGGTCGCCGCCATCAGGATGCCGTCCTCGGGGATGTGCGCCCGCACGTCGTCCTCCAGCTCGTCCAGATGGTCCAGCACCGTGTCGCACCGGATCTCCAGTGTGCAGGTGGAGGGCTCCTCCGCCACGGCGGTGTGGGAGGCGTCCGTCCTGCGCATGGTCAGGATATCCTCCAGTTCGCCCACGTCAAACAGCAGCCCCCCGCAGTCGATGAGCTGCTCGATGAAGAATTCCCGCATGTTCGACGCGGATACATAGCTGAACATGAGGCTCTCCGTATCGTCGCCGGTGACGACGATGACCCGGTCGCCCTGCAGCAGGGGATAGGTCTTGTCCGCGAAGCGCATCTCCGGCGCGCCCTTGAACACGCTGATCGTCGCGGTGCCGTTGTACGCCTCCACCGCCGCGATGCTCCCCGCCGCCATGCTCAGCTCCACGTCCGAGACGGAGACGCTGACCCGGTCCCCCTGCTCCACGCCGTCAAAGTATACGGCGCCCATCTCCACCTCAAAGGCGACGGAAGTATCCTCGAGCTCTGTGAAGCGAAAACGGCTCTCGGAATCGGCGGAGGCGCGGACGAGCCCCTTCGCCGTCGCCCGGCAGGCAGCGTTCTGCTCCACGATGATGGTATCGTCCTTCCGGAGGACGATGCCCCTTTTCAGCGCATAGTAGGTGCCGTCCCGGGCGATGCTCACATCCCCGGAAACCTCCTCCGCCGATGCGAGACCGGCCGTACTGCGGCTGAACCAGCGCCCGTAGACCCCGGTAAGCAGCATCACCGCGCCGAACAGCACCACCAGCACGACCAGCGCCGTGCCAAAAAAGGCAGCTTTACGTTTCATTGTTCCACCTCTACCATAACAAACTGGCCGTTTCAAACCCGTTACTTTGGGGCTTGTACAGGTTAACTTCGCAAAAATTCTACATTCTGCATAAAATTGTGTACAAATAAACGTCGTAATTAACGCAATTTCCGGTGCTTCCGCCAGCCGTCCTCCAGAGCGGCCAGTGTCCGCTCCGCCCAACTGTAATCGGACATGTATTCCCCGTGGAACAGCTCCCATTTCTGCCCGTCCAGCAGCTCATAGAGGTCGCAGTCCACCAGCGCCGTATCCAGGTATTTGCCCTGGACCGTGCTGCACAGGATGTTCGCCGCGCCCTCCTGCTCCAGCGTTTCCCGCAGGCGCAGCATGGTGACCCGGTACACGCTGGTGTCGTCGCGGCCGTAGTTTTTATCGGCCCAGACGGTATCCAACGCCTCCCGCGCCGTGAGGATCGCCCCGCGCTTATCCACCAGCAGCGCCAGCAGCTCCTTGGCCTTGGCGCTCTTGAAATAGAGGGGCCTCCCGTCCACGAACACGTCGAACCGGCCAAGAGTGCGGATACTCACCCGCTTTTTGAGCCGACCGGACAGGAGCTTCGCCCGCTTGATCACGTCCATCACGTCGCTTTTCGTGTAGGGCTTGAACACGTAGTAGTCTGCCTTGAGATTGATGAATTCCTCCAGGTACTGCTTGTGCCCCGTGAGGAACACGATGATCACATCCGGGTAGATCTCCCGGAGCTGCCTGGCCAGCTCGATGCCGCTGACGCCGGGCATTTCGATGTCAAGCAGCGCGAACTCCACCAGGTGCCCCCGGGCATAGGCCAGAGCGTCCTTCGCGGACTCGAATTCGCCCACCAGCTCGATCTCCGGTATATCCTCGCATTCCGCCTTGAACTGGAGCATGTTCCAAAGCTGATCGTCAACCAATATCGTTTTCATCCAGATCCTCCAAACTGAGCTTCGGTATGGTGATCCGCACCGCCGTCCCCTCTCCGGGGGTGCTCCTGATCTCCACTGTGCCGTCCACCTGAAGGCGCAGCCGCTGGGTCGCGTTCTGCACTCCGATGCCGTGACCGGCCGTAGTGTCCGCGGGAACGGCGCTGTCAAAGCCTACGCCGTCGTCCTCGATGCGGACGATGTAGGCCTCCTCCGTCTCCTCCGTGGCGATGACGATGGTGCCGGGATCCTCCTTCGGCGCGACGCCATGCTTCACGGCGTTCTCCACAAACGGCTGGATGGAGAGGGGCGGTACCTCGAAATCCTCCGTTTCGATCTCGTATTTCACCCGGAGCCTGGGCATGAGCCTGGGCTGCTCGATCGAGATATATGTCCTGATATGGCGCAGCTCCTGGGAAAACGGACAGACCTCCGTGCTGCTGAGGGCGTCCAGATTGTAGGTCAGATAGTTGTTGAAATCATAGGCCATCTCGTAGGCCTGGTCCGGGTCGTAGCGGATCATGGCGCGGATGGTGGTCATCACGTTACTGATAAAGTGCGGCCGAATCTGACTGATCATGAGCCGGATCCTGTCCCGATTCATCTCCCGCTCCAGACTCAGCCGCTTCTCCACATACTCGAAGGCGGAGAGAATACCTGCGACGGACTGGAGGAACGAGAAGAGCAGCGCCCCCAGGACCGTGAGACTGCATCTGCTGAACGCGGTGACGACGAGCGGGGTGAAGGCGTCGACGCCCGTGCCGAGTATGAGCGCTGCGGAGCCGGCCGCCGCCAGCACGCGGTAGCGCCTGCTTTCAGCTCCCTCCCGATACAGGGTGCAGTAAAAGCAGAACAGGAACACCAGCTCAAAGACCGCGTAGGAGACGAGACGCAGCACCGGCCAGAGCGCCGCCGGCCCCGCGAGATACAGCGCCGTGACGATCGCCGCGCAGCAGAGGGAGATCCGGAAAACAAGCGAATAGCCTCTGGTGACCTGCCCCGTGACGCGGCGGCCCCGGTACAGGCAGTAGAGCGGCGGCAGCAGGAGGGTCAGACTGCGCCCCACATACTCCGAGGTAAAATAGCCATAGCTGCTGCCGCGGGGCACCGGCGTCCGCAGCGTGCAGGCCAGCCCCAGAAGGGAGATGAAGACGCCCAGGAGGATAAAGTCCGCAGAGGAACGGCTGTTCGTAAAGGTGATGAGGGAGAACAGGAACACCAGCACGCCGATCAGCATCACCGCCGCGCTCAGCCGCTGCTCAAAGGCGGTGCAGGTGGTGGCGTACATGAGCACCTCGGCATAGGTGCCCAGCAGCACCTCGGATACGGAGCCGGTTTTCAGCCCGTCCGGGCCGTTGAAAGCGATCGTGATCCCGCGCCCGGCGAAATCCGGTTCCAGCCGCACAAAATGCCACATACTCAGCGGCTTTTCCCCGGTCGGCCCAAGGGCTTTCGGACCCGTGTAAACGAGCTGATCCTCTACACTGACGGTGACATAGGCGTCCTCGCTGCGGAAGGCCAGACACGTCCCGTCTCCCAGAGAATGCATGAGCCGATTGCGGATCACCACTGTCCCGCGGCTGTCCGGCCGAATGTACGCGGGCAGCTTCACGGGATGAGGGCCTCCGGTCGGTGTGTCCCATCCGTCGTAGGTGATCAGATTCTCGTCGTAGACCGTGTTGGCAGCGCCTCCCGTCAGCTCATGGAGTACGGGAATCAGCGCTGCGTTCATCACCAGCAGGATCAGCATGATGCAGAGTCCGACCGTCATTTTTCTCCCGGCCACAGCGATCCCTCCTCAAGGCAAAAAAGCAGGCCGCCGGATATACCGGTGACCTGCTTTAGAATGCATTTATATGAAAAATGGAACCTGCAGCCCCGCTGGATGCGACGCCGCTGTCCACGCACACAGATCACGGTATGTGCATGAGTATTCCTTCCGGCGGGCGCGTATCTGACTTATCTCCTCGAGGGAGCATCACAGTACCCTGCGTGCGGGGCCTCTCACCCCATTCCACTTTAAGCGGCCAATGCCGTACCCGCCGGAAATGTAAAAACAGTATATCACAAGTGAAAAGAAATTGCCATAGGGTTGCCTGATTTGACGCCGCGGAATTGCACGACAACTTGCGGAGAACGGGAAGGGCGCGTACCCCGGAGCATCTGAGCGGCCGCCGTTTCCATGGAGACGGCTGTTTTTGCTGCTGTCTGCAGGAGCGAAGACCCGGGGGCGGGGCAAGCCGTAGGGTCAGAGGGGTCGGTGCGCCCAAAGCGCCGTTACGCGCCGCAAGCGGACGAATATGCAGCCTGTGCCGACCCCGTGCGGCGGCGCAGGCTTTTGTATTCGCGATCTTCGAGTTTATGCAGAATCTATGGACGGCAGCGTCTATCATTTCAAACCAAGGAGGGGCTGGAGTGTGATGCCGTTGTCCATCTTCGGAACGGGCAATACCGTCTGGTTGAGATCAAGCTGGGAGGAGATAAACTGATAGAGGAAGACGTCAAAACACTGAAGGCGATTGCGGGAAAAATAGACACGGAAAAAATGCTTGAGCCTTCCTTTCTGATGGCCCTGAGCGGAACTTCTCCGTATGCATACAGGTGAGACGACGGCGTGTATGTCGTACCGATCACTGCATTGAAAATTGACCTTTTAGGCACGCGGCCGCTCTTTCGAGCGGCCTTTGTGCTGTACAAATGGTGCAGGCGGAGGGACTCGAACCCTCAGGGCATGAGCCCGGCGGCTTTTGAGACCGCTGCGTATACCAATTCCAGCCACGCCTGCATGGACTGATGCCGCTAAAATCGATTCTTAGGTCAAAAATCGTCACAAATTACTGATGAAAACAGACTGCAAATCATCGTACCTGTGTAAGTATATTCCCTGTTAGCGAATACGTCAGATCACTCAGAAATTTGTGAGGGAAATGAACTAGAACGACCAACTCTCCCTGAACGTGCAGTTCAGGTCGTAGTGGGCGGTGAAGAACTTCACACAGTCATGGCAGACCGCGTTCACCGTCAGGCCGCCCAAACCGCTGGCGTTCAGATAGAAGTCATCCAGCGTGACCGCTTCCGCATCGTGGGAACCGCAGTACGGGCAGGTCAGGATGTCATTTGCCACCGTTACGCCAAGGCTCATTCGTCATCACCTTCCATATAGACAAATCCAAAGTCCCACATGAACTCCCTCACGACCGGCAGGTCGGAACGGAAAACCCGGAACGTATAGTCGTTCGCAAAGTTGGATACGGTTACGACGGCCACGTCCGGCTGTCCGTCCGTGACGAGGTCGTTTTCTGTGATGCAGTAGCGCTTCATCATCATGAAAAATCACTCCTCTCAGATCATTTTACTAGGAAAAAAATTGTAACCCTTTTCAGAAACCCAGTATTTACGCGGTTTTTCGGCACTTTTTCCTTATAAGAGAAAAAGAGCTTCTTTGTTTACATCGCTTCATAAGAAATATCGTGTCCCTTCAACGTATGGAACGAAGCCTCCGGGTGCGTGCAAAGCTGTTGAACAAAGCCTCGATCCGGACATCCAAAATACAGACATTATATTATCAGGCGTTACAGACAACACGAGGAAGACACAGCCGCGTGGCCGCTGTGCGTCAGCACAGCCCATGTGTTTCCGAAAACCACGATGCGGGGAAGGGAACTCTGTACGCAGCGTGGTCTTCGTGGGTCACACGCTTTTTATATATTGTGTCTTATTTGTTGCAGGCAACGAGATACCGTACCACGTCTGTCTTCGCTTTTTGGATGAAACCAGCGTGGAGGACAACGCATCATACCACGAAGCGTGGTCTTCACAGAGACGAAGACATGGAAACCTGGAAGACAGGGGACGGGGAACTGTCGTTTCCAGATATTTACATATCGCCGAACAGGAAGTCTATGAGCTCGGCTGACGTGGCAGGCAGCGCAGACCATACGTCGTCTGTTTCCTTCTTGGACGCAAGCCGGCGTGGAAGACAACGCGTCAGACTACGAAGCGTGGCCTTCGTAGAAATGAAGGCAGGGAAACTATGAAGACATGGGACGGGGAGCTGTTGGCTCCCTCGTTGTCCCGGACTGCGTATCATTCGCTTCCGTCCAAACCCGAAAGCTTATTCGCTCCATCGTTCCTCCTCAATCCACACGACGCGCTTTGCTGAGCTCGTGCGGGAACCCCCGTTTTTTAGTGAGACTTCTGAGATAGAGATGCATGGACCGATGATTTGGGAAAGCGATGATGTGATATATTGCGTGCTTTGCTATCATATCTATCTGGATGTGTCAAGGAGTTGATCGAGTAACATGCAGCTGTGCGGCTTGTGCTACTCCGCAGAAATTTGTGTTGGTATGAGCGCATTTACGGGAGCAGCGGAAATAACGTTAGAGTATTCTGGCGTATATTGTTCAACTATACCCCGGATTTACGGACGGCCTTCCAGGAAATGCTGATGCTTTACGCCCCGGTATCCGAAGTGTACGAGTTGCTGGTCAATGTGCTTCAGATATGCCATGGCCGCGAGACCCTGCTGCAAGCTTCATCGGATCACCATGCTGATGAAGGCCGCAGCTGCGCCGGTAAATAGCAGTACGCTGATTGAAAAACACGGCCGATACGCAGCAATGACAGCATGATAGTTGCGGCACGCTGCCCCTGAATCGGCGGAAGCGGCAGCTAAAAAACAGACGCTTGACAAACCTCAAAATATGTGCTATATTGTAATTACTTGCTTAAGCAGATGCCGCATAACCGGAGGAATCCCATGTACAATCCCGAGGTAAAAACCGCATTCATGAACGACTACACAACGTCTGAAGGGTTCAGGCGTCTGGTTCTCTACCTCTTCAGGCAGACGCAGCCGTTTGAGGAAGCGGCGGACGCAGATCTGTGTACCATGGATGCTGAAGCTCTCAAGCCTGTCATCTCAGCAGTGATGACGGCAAGCAGCGACGGATCGAGAGTCAAGCGCTCCGTGCTCAGGGATTATTTCAAGTGGTGCCGCGATCACGGTATACCAAACGCCGGGGACGGCATTTCCCAGGTGGACTTTGACAACAGCTCCGCAGTCAAAAGGAAAATGGTCGGCAGCCCGCTGCAGCTTCAGAGGTATCTGAACGAGGCGTACGGACCGGAAACGGAAAGCGGCATCGACTGTATCTACCGATGCGTCTTCTGGCTTGCGTATGCCGGCCTTCCAAAAGAGAACATACCCGACATCACATCTGCCGATGTTCGCTTTGACCTTATGCTGATCGAGTTTAACGGCCGGGCGTATCCGATATATAAGGAGGGGCTTTCTGC
>JAEEGL013723990.1_pt1 | contig 13030 bp, 15 predicted proteins | sample 9134231 | NCBI WGS metagenome assembly JAEEGL01 (sample SAMN16246548, study PRJNA631951) | gut metagenome | biome: gut microbiome; feature: rumen; material: fiber-attached | host: Bos | place: Iran: Karaj | collected 2018-10 | reverse complement strand
TCTATACTGATTACTTCTTGCGCCTCTGTAGCCCTTTGCAAGCTTCAGAACGCGATTGTGCTTTTTCTTGGCGTTTAAACCACCTTTAATTCTTGCCATTTCTAATTTCCTCCAATCTAACTGTGGCTAATAGCATTCCACAGGTGCGTCTGCCTTACAGATAGGGCAGGATCTTCTTCATATTGCTTACATTGGTAACGTCGGTCATAGCTGCCTTACGGAGATTTCTCTTCCTCTTGGTGCTCTTCTTGGTAAGGATATGACTCTTATAAGCCTTGTTTCTCTTAAGCTTTCCGGTTCCGGTTGCCTTGAAACGCTTGGCTGCGGAGCGGCTTGTTTTCATCTTGGGCATGATATTTCCTCCTAATCTTGCTGTGGTGCTTCTTCTTTATTTTTTGACGGCTGTTGATCTTTCCTTGCCGTTAAAAACATGATTATGCTTCTGCCTTCAACCTTGGCAGGCTTCTCGATGGTTGCAACATCTGCAAGTGCCTCTGCGAAATCATCAAGAACGTGCTTCGTTGTGTTCATATGAGCCATCTCACGGCCGCGGAAACGAAGCGTAACCTTGACCTTGTCGCCCTTGGCTAAGAACTTTCTTGCAGCATTGATCTTGGTATTGATATCGTTGGTATCGATGTTGGGAGAAATACGTATCTCCTTGATATCAACCTGATGCTGCTTCTTGCGGGCTTCTTTCTCCTTGCGGAGCTGCTCATACTGATATTTGCCGTAATCTGCGATCTTGCATACGGGAGGATTTGCGGTGGGTGCGATCTTGATAAGATCAAGTCCCGCTTCCTGTGCCATTGCAAGTGCTTCTCTGGTGGACATTACTCCAACCTGATTGCCGGCTTCGCCAATAACTCTGACTTCCTTGTCCCTTATCTGTTCGTTGATAAATAAGTTGTTGATAGAATTACCTCCGGGCGGTGCCCTAAACAAAAAATAAGCGGCTGTGACACAGCCGCTTACAGAATACTCGATCAGATACATGATCGGACGTCTGGACCTGTTTGGTTCATTACCTGCAGGTGAGAGCGGCTGCTCTGCTTTATTGTCCGCGTTTACACGCAAAGAGCATATTATCACACGTTTAATGCCGTGTCAATGCTTTTTAAAAAGATTCGTCGATATATCCCTGAACCTTCTCCCTGGGAATATCAAGACTGATGGCAAGTTCTCCGTAGAGATAATCTCCGGCAAGGCGGAAATACTTGGCATCAAGAGCGGTTTCCTTACGTCCTGCAGCAAATCTTGCCTCACGTCTGTGAGAGATTGTCTTCAGCAGCTTAACCAGCTCGGTAGCATCATTTGAACGGATACAGTTCTTGTACTCACCTTCCAGCTGCTTATCGTTCTCAACGGTAATATCCGCGATACAGGGCATCTGCTTTACAAGCTTATTGGCTTCCTTCTTGGTGAGAATGGGGCGGAGCTTCTCGTCAGCGGATTCAAGCGAGATATATACAGTACTGCTCTGAGAATATACGGGCTTTAGAATATAATAATCCTCCCCGTTATCTGCACCGGTTATGTCAAGAGGCTTGATATTTTCAACCTTACATACACCCTTATTGCCGCAGACTACATAATCTCCCACGCTAAACATATTAAACTCCTTTATTTATGTGACATCCCCCCTGAATGCCGTTTACATAATGCAAAATTATTCTATCATCCTTTTTTTCAATTGTCATACAGATTTTAATACTGTAGAATAAGTTTGTTGGTTTTTTAGTAATTCAAAGCCGTGAAACATTTTTTTTTGTAAAAATTGTCTTACGTTAAGATCAGCATCCGGAATAAGGAGGAAATAATAAATGAGTTTTAATGAAACCATGCAGGATATAGTTAATCTCAGCACCGAAGAAAAGGTCCAGGCCTGTGCAAAGAGTTACTTTGCTCTCAGAGATATTTTCGAGCAGATCGATCCCGAGACCCACGGAATGGTGGTTCTTTATGCACTTCTCGGAACCACTGTGATCTCTGACGGTAAGCTTTCAGAGGAAGAGTACACGTTTATGGACGGAATGCTCAGTGCCATCGGTCAGGAGCGTTCTCATGACGAGATCATGGAGCTGGTTAAGCTTGCTGCTGACAATCCCGACGGTGCATACGGAGTGGTTAAGTTCGTCCGCAATCAGCTTGATGACGACGGAATCACTGATCTTGTCACCTTCGTTGCCTGCCTCTGTGCCATCGATGACAGAATTGCAGCAAACGAAGTTAACCTTATAAAATCATTGCTTTAATAACCGGGAGGAAACATAAATGAGCTTTGATGAAACTTTACAGAAAATCGTCAACATGGATACCGAAGAAAAGATTCACCTTGCCGCTGATGCATTCTTCACTCTTCAGCCGGCATTTGAGGCTGTGGATCCCGAATACAAGGGAATGACCATTGTCTACGCTCTTCTCGGAACCGTTCTCGTAGCAGACGAAAAGCTTACCGACGAGGAACTTGGATTTGCCAAGGGCATGCTCTCTGCCATAAGTGAGGACCACAGCGATGAAGAGATCGTAAGACTTTGTGAATATACCGCCAAGACCTACGGACAGGCTTATGAGATCATAAGATCCTTCAGAGATAAACTTACTGATGACGGTGTTACCGAACTTATCACTTTTGTGGCGGCACTCTGTGCCATCGATGACAGGATCTCATCTGACGAGGTCAAGCTCATCAAATCACTTTTCTAAAAAAATGAGTCAGGGGGACGGTTCTCCTGACTCATTTCCTATATCTTTAACGCTTTGGTTATTGTTTAGGGAATGAGTCAGGAGAACCGTCCCCTTGACTCAATTGTTTTCTTCCATCTTTGCAAGCTTGGCTGAGCGGTCTGCGGCGATACATGCATCAACGATCTCGCCTATGTCGCCGTTCATTATCCTGTCCAGCTTGTAAAGCGTAAGTTCTATTCTGTGATCTGTAACTCTTCCCTGAGGGAAATTGTAAGTTCTTATCTTCTCGGAGCGGTCTCCGCTTCCTATCTGCGATCTTCTGAGTTCCGCTTCCGCATCATGTTTTTCACGCTGCTGGATATCATAAAGCTTTGATTTAAGCAGGGCAAAAGCCTTTGCTTTGTTCTGGATCTGGCTCTTTTCCGTCTGAGAATAGATAACGATACCCGTGGGGAAATGTGTAAGTCTTACGGCAGAGTCAGTGGTATTGACACACTGGCCGCCGTTTCCGGAGGCTCTCATGACATCGATCCTGATGTCGTTAGGATCTATCTCGATATCCACGTCCTCATCTGCTTCCGGCATCACAGCCACCGATGCGGTAGAAGTGTGGATCCTGCCGCCACTTTCGGTTTCGGGAACTCTCTGTACTCTGTGAACACCGCTCTCATACTTAAATCTTGAATATGCTCCCTCACCGATAATGGTTGCGGTACATTCCTTGAATCCCCCGATACCGGTCTCATCGGCACCCACAAGCTGGACTTTCCATCCGAGACTCTCCGCATAGTGCACATACATCCTGTACAGTTCTGCCGCAAAAAGAGCAGCCTCGTCGCCGCCGGCACCTGCCCTTATTTCAAGTATAACGTTTCTTGAATCATTGGGATCCTTGGGAAGTAAGAGGATCTTGATCTCCTCTTCAAGCTCTGCAATACGCTTTTTTTCTTCTGACACGGTTTCCTTAAGCATTGAACGCATTTCTTCGTCATTTTCGGAAGAAAGCAGCTCCAGGGCATCCGCAAGATCTTCATTACTTTTCTTATATTCCGTATAGGCATTTACAAGGGGTGTGATGGCTCCCTGTTCCTTCATGATCTTCTGAAATCTGGCACCGTCTCCCGCTATGGAAGGATCCTGAAGCTGCCTTGTCATCTCCTCATATCTTCCGAGGAGTTCATCTAACTGTTCAAACATAATTCTCTCCTTTTAAACCATTCGTAATATCATAACTTCGGATTTTTACGCATGGCTAAAGAGAGGACAGAATTCCCCTTACAACACGGTCATTTCCACCGTAATCCTTTATTACTTTGACATCGATAAATCTGTTCTCTTTCATGATGTTCATTACGTCTTCGGCCTGATCTGCACCGATCTCAAGGAGCAGGTCACCTCCGCCGCATAAATGGTCCCGGGCACCGGTGATTATCCTTCTGTAAAAATCCAGTCCGTCCTCACCGCCGTCAAGCGCTATAAAAGGATCGTGATCCTTGACTTCCGGCATAAGGGTATCTATATCAGCGGTTCTGATATAGGGCGGATTTGAAACAATCACTTCAAATTTGTCATCGGGAGAAAGGGCTTCATAGAGATCTCCTCGAAGGAACCTAAGCCTTTCCTTCTTTTCACCCAGTATCTCTTCTGCATTATCTTCCGCAAGGGCAAGGGCTTCTTCGGAAATATCCGTTCCCACACCTGTGCAGTCGTTCATCAAAGCCATCAGGCTTATGATAATGCATCCGGTTCCGGTGCAAAGATCAAGGATCCTCGAACCGTCATGATAATCCTTCAATGCCTCTTCCGCAAGGATCTCGGTATCGGGCCTGGGAATAAGTGCAGCGGGTGATGTGTGAAAATCAAATCCCATAAATCCCGTCTTGCCGGTTATATGCTGAAGGGGGATCCTGGTGCAACGTTTATTCACAGCTGCTTCAAGTGCTTCAAGATCAGCAGTCTCAGGCACAGACATTTCCGGATCTGTGAGAAAATCCGCTCTGATGATACCGGTATATTCCCGGATCAAAAGATATGCATCCGTCTCAGCCTCGGTAATTCCCGATGCGATCAGACGATCTGTTATGCATTTTTTCAGCTCGGATATGTTCATAAGAGATCAGTCTTCGTCTTCTTCCACAAGGTCCTTGGGATCGATGCCCGCTTCCTCATATTCATCGGGGTATTCCTCGTAGACATCGTCCTCGTATTCGTCCACGTATTCTTCTTCGTAATCATCTTCCCAGCCCGGAGCAGCTCCCGTGATCTCGCCCTCTTCATTTACGGCAAGTCCGAAATTGTCAGCCAGATATTTTCTCCAGTCAAATACGGCTTCAATGGATGCAATCGCCACTTCAACCATCTGTCTGTCCGGCTCTCTGGTAGTAAGGTGCTGGAACCAGATACCGGGTGCTGTGAGAAGGTACACAAAGATATTCTCACTTTTTCCCGCAAGCGCCAGGATCTCATAAGAAATGCCGAGTACAACCGGTATAAGAAGAATTCTGACAAGAAGCCTTAAGGGAATACTGTCTATTCTTATGAAAAAGAAAATGATGATGCTTATGAATACGGATATATACATGAAGCTGGTTCCGCATCTTCTGTGGAATCTGGAACACTTCATGACATTGTCGGGATTAAGGGTCTTTCCTCTTTCGATACAGTTGATGCATTTATGCTCGGCACCGTGATATCTGTAAACTCTTCTCATGTCCTTGAGAAATCCTATAACGAACATATACATGATAAAGATTCCGATCCTTGCGGCACCCTCAATGACGGAGACCAGTGATGCATTGCGGATCTCTTTTTCAAACAAAGATGCAAGGAATGTGGGAAGGAGTATAAACAGTCCTATGGAAAAAAGAACGGCTACGATGACCACAAGAGTGTTGAGGAAATTATTTACAGGGCTGGATCCGGAGGTTCCGTTATCCTTTGCTTCCTCATCATCAAAGCGGTCTGCGGACCAGTTCAGAGCTCTGGTTCCTACGATCATGGAATCTATGAACACGAACATTCCTCTTAAGAAAGGTACCTTAAGAACAAAACTGTCCTGCATGAACTTCTTATGCATCTGGGTTTCGGTCTCTATCTTGCCGTCATTCGTTCTGACGGATACAGCGTACTTCTCGCCGTTTCTCATCATAACGCCTTCAATGACTGCCTGACCGCCGATACCTGAATATACTTTTTTTCTTCTTTGAGTAGCCATATATACTCCTGTGTGTCCAAATAAAATAAAAGGGTTGAGGCAAGGCCTCAACCCTACAGCAAATCTTATTTAGAAGTAAGACCGTACTTCTTATTGAACTTATCGATACGACCGTCGGCTCTTGCGCTCTTCTGCTGTCCGGTATAGAACGAATGGCACTTGGAGCAAACCTCGACGTGTATCTCAGGTCTGGTGGATCCGGTTACGAAAGTATTGCCGCAGTTGCAGGTAACCGTAGCCTGATAATACTGGGGATGGATTCCTTCCTTCATTTTTTCACCTCTCTATATAAATGTAATTATTTGTCTGTTCTCATCCACACTGCTTATGCAGCCACAAACAGCTTTTCTAATATATCACTACCGGGAGATTAATGCAAGTCCATTTTTTCAGACGTTTTTTTCCTGAAGACAAGGAACTTACCAAATACATAGTTAAGAAGTATTACAATAACCTGAATCACATACTTGGCAATGATCTTGTTCATCAGAACAATCTCTACAAGGAACATAAGACCAAAATAATCTATTACCCCGGTCAGTCCTCTTGTCAGCGCATAGCTTCCGATCTCCGTAAACAGTTCTTTCCTGTCCCTGCAGTGAGATCTGAACACAAACAGTTTATTTATGATATATCCGAAAGTTTTGGACATAAGAAGGGCTGTCAGATTCGAAATGCGGTAATCCACCCCCAGCCATACCATTATATGGTACGTTGCCAAGTTAAGAACCGTGGTCGACACTCCCCCGATACCATATCGGATAAATTCCATCAGGGTCTTTTTCTTTTTCATGATCCTTTTCCCTATTTAAGGAATTTGATGTGGTCTTCCCTGTAGGTTTTCCTGAAGTCATGATCTATCAGAAGATTACATACAAAACCGGTGGACACAAACTGTACGCCCAGGATAATAAGCAGCACACCCAGAGTAAGCAGCGGCCTTGTTCCTATGGCATTTCCCTGAAACCACAAAATAGCAAGGATGAGACAGATGATAAAACCGGTTCCGCCCATTAAAACACCCAGTCTTCCGAAAAAATACATGGGCCTGTCGGAATATTTAAGCAGAAACGTGGTGGTTAGGGAATCAAACAATCCTCTCATGTACCTTTCCATGCCGTACTTGGATCTGCCGTGTTCTCTTTTTCTGTGATTAACTTCTATCTCGGTTATACGAAAGCCTCTTCTGTGAGCAAGTACGGGCACATATCTGTGAAGCTCACCATAAAGATCCAGGGCATCCACAACTTCTTTTCTGAAGCATTTAAATCCGCAGTCATGATCATGAAGCTTAATGCCCGATGCTTTGGAGGTAACAAAATTAAACAGTTTTGAAGGCAGTCTCTTTTCAGCGGGATCCAGTCTGTTGACCTTCCATCCCACCACAAGGTCATACCCTTCATCAAGCTTCTCAATAAACCGGGAAAATTCCGCAGGATCATCCTGCAGATCTGCATCCATGGTAAAGACAACATCTCCCGTAACATGCCTGAAACCCGCCTGTAATGCAGGGGATTTGCCGAAATTTTTCCTGAAAGAAATGATATGGACATTGGGGTCGGAATCGCAGAGAGAAAGTATTACCTTTTCGGTTCCGTCAGCACTTCCGTCATTTACGAACCATATCTCATAATCCTCAGCCTGCCCCTTTTCCTGCAGTGTTTTATAACTGCTCATGATCTGAGCATACAGTTCAGCCAGGGATTCTTCCTCATTATAAGCTGCCACTATCACTGAGATTTTTCCGGACATGTAAAGCAACTCCTTCCATCAGATGATCACACGTGATTCCTAACATTGATGTTGCGAACAAGTTCCGCATTGGACCTGGTGTTCTTGAACTCTTCAAGAAGCCTGTCTGCAGCATCGTCGCTCTTAAGTCCGTTAAGGGCACGTCTTGCGATCTCCATTGCACGGAGTTCTTCTCTGGTAAGAAGGAGATCCTCACGTCTGGTTCCGGATTTAGCAAGATCAACAGCGGGGAATATCCTCTTTTCGGACAGTTTTCTGTCAAGGATCATCTCCATGTTACCGGTACCCTTGAATTCCTCATATACAACGTCATCCATCTTGGAACCGGTCTCAACAAGCGCAGTGGCAAGAATGGTAAGGGAACCGCCCTCTCTCATGTTACGAGCAGCTCCGAAGAATCTCTTGGGCATATGGAGAGCTGCGGGATCAAGACCACCGGAAAGGGTTCTTCCGCTGGGAGGAATAACCTGGTTATAAGCTCTGGCAAGTCTTGTGATGGAATCCAGAAGGATCACCACATCCTCACCGTGCTCAACAAGTCTTCTCGCTCTTTCGATAACCATTTCGGAAACCCTGGCGTGATGCTCGGGCATTTCATCAAAGGTAGAATAAATAACTTCAACATTCCTTCCCTTGATGGCTTCCTTCATATCCGTAACTTCCTCGGGTCTCTCATCGATAAGAAGGATGATGATATGAGTCTCAGGATTATGGAAAAGAATGGACTGTGCAACGGACTTAAGAAGTGTGGTCTTTCCTGCCTTGGGAGGGGAAACGATCATTCCACGCTGTCCCTTACCGACGGGGCTTACAAGGTCCATTACTCTCATGGCGATATTCTTCTCATCATCAGTCTCCATACGGATCCTGGTGTTGGGGAAGATAGGTGTCATATTTTCAAAAGCAACTCTCTTCTGGGTATCCTGAAGTGAATAGCCGTTTACCGTATTAAGATAAAGAAGGGGGGAGAACTTCTCGGAAGCACTTCTGGGCTTCTTTGCTCCGTCAAGGATATCTCCGGTCCTCAATCCGAATCTTCTGATCTGTGCGGGTGAAACATATACATCGTTTTCACCGGGAAGGTAATTATCACATCTGATAAATCCGTATCCCTCGGGCATTACCTCAAGGATTCCGTAAGCAGGCTCTCCGCCTTCCTGAGGAGTGGCATTCTCATTACCGGACTTTTCCGCAGTTTCAGACTTGGGGGCATCCTGTCTTGAACTTTCTGATTTGGGTGCCTCAGACACTGAAGTTTCCGATGCAGAGTTTTCCTTTACAGATGTACTTTCATTTCCGGTACCATTTTCTTTTGCCCCGGATTTTGCATTCTTTTCGGACTTGTCGGCTTTTTCTTTTCTGTCGCCCCTACCGGAAACTTCTTTTTTGCCGTCGTTTTTCTTAACCTGCTTTTTATCGGAAGCAGATTTACCGGCTGCATCATCAGCCTTATCTTTGGCTGCGACAGGTTTGGATTCAGCCTTCTTCTCTTCAGCCGCTTTTTCACTCTTCATCTTCTCGTCAAGTTCAACGAGTTTTTCGATGAGTTCCTCTTTCTTAAGGCCCGTTATGCCCTTAAGACCTGCGGATTTGGCAATCTCTCTAAGCTGGGTAAGGTTAAAACTCTTTAATTTTTCTCTCATAAAATACCGGAAATCCTTTCAAAATAAAAAAAGAAACTTAAAATTTGGATAATCTTCAGTGGTTGGTATGTTTCGGAATTCGAATTTCGAAAACAAATTGAATAACAGAACTTAGAAACAACTACAAGGTCTTTATAACACGCACATAATAATACGTCAATAAAAAATTCAGATGACCTGAGGTCACCTGAATTTCATGGTAATATTCACTTCTACTATGAGATCTCTGGTATCACCGTAAACCAGCGGTTTTGATACCGTATATGTAGCTCCGAATAGATTCTTTATGTAAGCGGCCTGACCGGCACAGAGCATTGTTACGGTCTCGGATGAAAGGCCACCGTTAAAATGGGCAAGGATCTTGAGGTTCCCAACCTTGTATCTTCCGGCAAGTCTCAAAGCCCTTACCAGATCTTCGGGATTTCTTACATCAGCTATGGCCCCTATGCTTGAAAAAGAAAGCTTAAGTTCCGAAGCCACATAACCTTCGTAGGGAGCCCTTCCCTCTTCAAGTCCGTAAACAAGATAGTGGGTGTAGAGATTCATGGGAGCAAGTCCCCAGAAAGCAACCACGTCCGGATTATGTGCCGCATAATAAACCGGATCGAACTTTGTTCCGTCCGGCATGGTAAGTAGCGTATCGGATACTTTTACCGTCTCGGAATTCTGATCGGGATATACATATCCCGCATAGGGAAGTCTCTTTTCCTTTACACCGCACAGAAGATAATGCTGGTACAAAAGAGCTTCGTTCATGCCGAAAGCCCGGTAAACATCATCATATGTCGCAGCGTAGAAGGAAGGATCGAACTGCCCTCCGTCAGGCATGGTCTTAACCGCAGCTTCCGCGTGTTTTCCGTACAAAAGTATGATCAAAAGTGATGCTGCCATCACCGATATTTTAATTGCAATCTTCTTCATGGATTTTCCCTCATCAGACACGAAAGACCTTTGTCTTCCGATCATTTAAATTATATCCGCCCCTTTCACATCGGTCAATCAGACCTTTTTCTGACATCTGACTTATTCACAGGTCCTTTTATATGGTATAGTGTTACTTGTTGATTTTTTAGGAAAAAACATGACTAAACTTCTCGGAAAATTAAACGACATGAAAAGAAAGATGATTGCGACGGTCATCTTACTTCTTATCCTTATTACCGGCATGATGCTACGCATCGACTACGGTGTCTATTGTGATTACGAATCCGAAACCCCCATCATCTTCATGAACTTTAAAGCATATGCAGAAACGGTCCTGGGGCCCGACAGCGGATATGTCCGGGGACTTGGCGACAGGGATGTTACCACGGATATTGAAAGAGATCACGGTGCTGCGGCTCTCTATCCTCTGATCCCTTTTTCCATGATCTCTTCGCTGAGAAACGATCCCCATACCTGGATGCTCACTGTAAGGGCTGTCATATTCTTCGTATTCTGGATCGGACTTCTGTGTCTTTATTCGCTGGTCCGTGATATTACCGGCAGAAGGCTTTACGCATTGATATCTGTCTTCATGCTCTGGCTTACACCAAGATTTTTCGCCGAAGGCACATACAACAATAAAGATGCCATGGCTCTTGCGTGTACGCTGATGCTCATGTATACGGGATACAGATTCCTCTTTTGGAACAGGGGGACGGTTTTTTCGTTCCATCAAGAAAACTCCCGCAGAATACTTTGGACAGTATTATTCGCATTCACCGCGGCCCTCAGCACCAACATGAGGATCACCGGTGTAATGCTTTACGGTGTCATCGGTCTTTCATATATCGTTTTATGTATCATCAAAAAAGAGATAAGCATAAGGAATTTTGCATACGGAATTGCAGCTCTCATTCTTATGCCAATCTTCTACATTCTGCTTACTCCCGCAACCTGGCACGGCAATCTTCTTTCCTTTATCTCATATGTAACCGAACAGTCGGGAGATTTTCAGAGAACCGAAGTGCATATGCTGATGAACGGACAACTATTTAATTCCGTTCTCTATCCACCCGATGCATTCTACACATTAAGATACATCATCGTCTCCACTCCTCCCGTAATACTGATCTTAACCTGTGCAGGGATCGTCACCACCCTCATAAAAATCCGCAAAGCCACAGACAGCAACGTATTCTACAGATTCGTTATCCTTGCTTTTTCACTGCTTCTTGCTCTTACCGTGATCATAAGCAGACCGGCACTTTATAACGGCTGGAGACATATGTATTTTATGTATGGTCCCCTGGTGCTTTTTGCGGCCATCGGAGTCTCGGATCTTACGAAAAAAAGAAATATCATTTCAAAATGTGTGATTGCTGTCACCGCGTTGCAGCTGCTGTTCCTTGCGGGATTCATAGGTCTCAATCACCCCCTGGAATTCAGTTATTATAATTTCCTTGCAGGAAAAGATCCGGAAACAAAATGGGACGGTGACTACTGGGGTGTCGGAATGGAATATACCCTTGAACAGATTGCTGACGAATATGGTCCCTGCTACGTTGTTGCACCGGAAAACACATTCTTAAGATTAAATTATGCCGATCTTCCGGATGATTATAAACTGACCGTGGTTCCCGCCGGTGACGACTGGGCTTCATATTTAAGATCCGACTACATTATCATCAATTCGTTTTATAAGAATCTCAATATGAAAAAAGCAGATGCAGAATGGTCACCCTACACCAGAGACAATGCGGCGCTTTTATACGCACTGGACGAAACCGATCCCGTGATGGAAATAAAATGCGGATCCCAGGTACTTTACGAAGTATATGCGAATCCATATAAATAAAAGGAAATATCATGAAAATCAATCTTCACGCACACACAACAAGATGTAACCATGCCACAGGCACAGAAAGAGAATATATCGAAGAAGCCATAAGAGTCGGGATGACGGATTTCGGTTTTTCGGATCACACTCCCATGCCCTACCCGGAAGGATATCACTCGGACATAAGAATGGCTCTCAGTGAAATGGATGATTATACCGACACCATTCTTTCCCTGAAAAAAGAATATGCGGGACAGATCAATATCTACCTCGGACTTGAGGTTGAGTACTATCCTCTTTTGTTCCCGAAGCTCATGGACTTTTTAAAAGACTATCCTCTGGAATACATCCTTCTCGGTCAGCACTGTATGAGAAATGAATATGACGGTTTCTGGTTCGGCCTTGAAACAAAGGATGACGAATCTTTAAAGGGATACGTGGCACAGACCATCGAAGGTCTTAAAACGGAAAAATTCCACTATCTCGCTCACCCCGACCTTATTAACTACACAGGCGATGAAACAGCTTATCAAAGAGAAATGGTAAAGATCTGCGAATATGCATATGACCATCATATTCCACTCGAGATCAACTTACTTGGCATAACCACTAAAAGGAATTACCCCAACGACCTGTTCTGGAAACTTGCGGGAGAAACGGGAAATGATGTGGTCCTGGGGCTCGATGCACATCACGTGGACATGATCGATGTTCCGGAATCGGAGAAAAAAGCTTACGACATTGTAAAAAAATTCGGGCTTAATCTCATAGAAACACCTCTTCCCATGAAAAAGAATTGATCTGCAAAACAAAAGGCACCCACCGGGTGCCTCAGACTGAAGACAAAGACCCCGATTTTCACCAAATCGAGGTCTTTTTTTGCAAATAAGCATGACACTTGTGTCATATTTGTGCTATAATAATCATATGGAGGAAATGCCGTATGATGACCAGAGATGCTGATAAAAAGCG
>JAEEGL013261726.1_pt1 | contig 13030 bp, 14 predicted proteins | sample 9134231 | NCBI WGS metagenome assembly JAEEGL01 (sample SAMN16246548, study PRJNA631951) | gut metagenome | biome: gut microbiome; feature: rumen; material: fiber-attached | host: Bos | place: Iran: Karaj | collected 2018-10 | reverse complement strand
GGGTATGCGTTGGGGTATGCGTCGAGGTGTGCGCGAGGGTATGCGTTGAGGCAAGTGTGAGATCTCGCACTCGATCATGCGTTGATCTTCCTGACCACTCCGGCCAGATCTTTCTGATGGCTGCGCGTAAACACATATGCACATATGCAGATGGCTTCGCGAAATGTCATACAATGTATTGCAATCCCTTTGAATCTGTGCTATACTATCCCATGAGGAAACATCCTCAAAGGAAGGAGCTTGCATCATGTACCGCGAAAATCACGTCTCTGACTTCTGCAAGGATCATCTCTCTGACGTCTCTCTCCAGGCTTACGAGTGCGGCTATCAGAAAGCTATCCGAGATCTCACCGAGCTGCTCGTTGCGAATCAGTGTCCGCTCGACAAACTCGACCCGGAGGATCCGCACTGGGTCAGCAAGTATCACGCACACCAGGCCGATCTGCTGGACAAGGTGTGGTCCTGGATTTGGAACAACACGAGCTTTGAATGAGGTGCAGCATGACAACCAAAATGATCTCTCTCCGCATTCCTTCGGACCTGGCCGAGCAGCTCGACCAGGTTTCCTCCACTACCGGCCTGAATCAATCGGCCATCATCAAACTTGCTCTCAAAGATTTTCTCGCTGCATTTGGCCGCATCTTGAGTCACTCTGATGCAACTGCTATAATGCAGTTACTCAATCACATCATGGAGGTGCATGAAGATGGCAAGAGGTAAAAGCCGACTCGCTCCGGGCCTGACGATCACCGACTACTCGACGCCGGCCAGGATCCGCGAGAGCTTCGGATCCGAGAAAGCAATCCGTCAAGAGTACACACGGCAACGCGACATCATGCGAAAGCGTGTAGGCCGCCTCGAATCTGCAGGAGAGCGTGACAATTGGGTCTATAGTGTCTTCGGAGATTTCAAATCCGCCATGCCTGAAGCCAAGACACTTTCAACAGATGAGATGATGCACATTCTCGCTGTTTCCTCTCGTGTGCTCTCCGGAGCCTATCAATCAACGCTGCGGGAAATCAAAGCATCACGCGAAGAACAGATAGAAGCCATGAGAGCCGAAGCCGAGGCCGAAGGCGATGAAGAGACAGCCGAAGCACTGGCAAAGGGTCTGTCTTCTGCTCAGTTCGCCAGGCTGAACAGAGTGACGGGCATGATCGAGCGCATTGTTGGCCGGAACATCGACACAAAGGAAGTCCGGCGAAATATCGTTAACACAATCGTTCAGGCCGGCTCAAAGAGATCACTATTGAGCATCGCCGCTCAGGTCATCAATGATCTCGACATCGGGAATGAGGATTCGATCTCACAGTTATCGTCTCGTTTTACGGCGAAGGGTACAACTCGAGTCTCATGGGCAAAAGCTCATTCAAATAGGAGATAAGGACGGATGAAGACACCACCTGTCATAATGGCTGCTGATGTGCGGATTGAGGAGCTGCTGGCAGGAATTGACATCGCAAAGCCCACAAAGGGGAAGCGGTACAAGAAGGACCATCAGACCGGCGAGCAGATCAAATATCTCGACATCGTGACATCGTTTGATATTGAAACATCGTCGGCCATCATTCCCTCGATTCACAAAACCCAGCCCCATGCATGGATGTACATTTGGCAGTGGCAATTTGGCGACCGCGCTACTGTGATAGGTAGATACTGGGATGAGTTTCTCGTCCTGGTCTATGATCTCAATGTTTATCTTCATGACATGGGCTGCCGGATGATGGTTTTTGTCCACAACCTATCCTATGAGTTTCAGTTCCTGGCCGGGATTTGGCATTTTGAAGAATCGGACGTCTTCGCCACCGAGGCACACGGGCCGCTCTATTGTAAGATGGATCATCTCGAATTGCGCTGCTCTGCTCGGCTCAGCGGGTATGACCTGGACACCTGGACAAAAACTCTCAACGTCGATCATCAAAAGCTCGTCGGCGATCTCGACTACAAAATCATTCGCTATCCCTGGACTCCCCTCACAGATCAAGAGCTCGCCTATTGCACCCACGATGTTATCGGCGTTGTGGAGTGTGTTCTGACAATGCTGCACAGCTACGGCGACACTCTCAACTCCATCCCATACACGGCCACCGGCTACATTCGCAGGAGAGTCAAAGCGGCTATGGCGTCATGGTCCTTTGGCGGCATTCGCTCATTGCAGAATCCGCTTGAGGTTTATGACCGAATGCGTACTGCCTTCAGAGGTGGAGACACCCACGCAAATCGTTTCCAGGTGGGATCCATCCATGGACAGGTGTGGAGCTACGACAGATCCAGCAGCTATCCGGATGTCATCTGTCATTGTAAGTTCCCTATGACAAAATTCAAAGAGATCGAGCCCACACGGGAGAGTGTGGTTTCTGAGATTGAGCACGGGAAAGCTGTTATGTTCAAGATCGCATTTAAAAACATTCACCTCAAGGACCCTCTCACCGGCGATCCGTACATTGACAATAGTCACTGTACAATGAAGGGGTTTCGTCCTCCTGTGAAGATGAACAGGGATAATGGGCGAGTGTTATCGGCTGAATATCTCGAAATTGCGATCACCGATATCGACTATGAGATCATCGATAAGCAGTACACTTGGGAATCGGATTCCATTGAGTGGGCAATGTCGGCCCGCTATGGTTATCTCCCTCAACCCCTCATTGATGTGGTTTTGAAGCTCTACAAAGCGAAGACAGCCCTCAAGGGCATCAAGGGCCGAGAGCTCGAATACATCCACGCGAAACAAGAGATCAATGCTTGCTTTGGCATGATGTGCCAACATCCTATCTCTAATCCCATTGTTTTCAGGAATGGAGAATGGAAACCCGATCCTAAGATCAACCGCGAGGAGCTGTATCAGAAAGCAATCGACAAAGCATTCCTCAGCTATGCATGGGCTATTTGGGTGACTGCTTGGGCTCGCTATCGTCTGCAAGAGGGCATCGAGATAGCTTGCAAGACAAGCAAGCGGAATTGGCTATATTGTGACACTGACTCGGTTAAGGGCATGGGCCCTCTTCCTGACTTCCGCGCCTACAACTCGATCCGAATCAGAGACGCGAAGCGCTCCGGAGCCTATGCCACTGACCCGAAGGGAGAAGTCCATTACATGGGAGTATTCGAGAATGAAGGTGTTTATGATCTATTCTGCACCCTGGGAGCCAAGCGTTATTGTACAGTCGAAAATGGAGAGCTGGAGATCACTGTTGCCGGCGTACCAAAGGAAAAAGGCTCGGCCTGGCTTGCGGAACATGGAGGAATCGAAGCCTTCAAAATTGACATGATCTTCCCTGGCTCCGCAACCGGCAAGCTCGGCTGCATCTATAACGATGATGTCGATCAAACAATCACAGTTGACGGACACCGGCTGAGGATCACTCGGAATGTGGTCTTAGTCGAATGCGATTACAGGATGACGGATCAATACAACTATCAAGAGCTCCGTGACGGCCTGCAAGTGATTCTTGACAACCATAATCTTTCCGATTATAATGGATTATGGTAACGGACAAGACTCTCCGTCCTGTCAGCATCCTCCGTTGCCACTCGTCTTGTCTCCTGGAGAGGTTCCACCGCGCCTCTCCAGGAGATAGGACCTCACATCAAATCAACCACAAAGCAAAGGAGAAATAAAAATGAAGATCGTTCGCGAATATGGCATCAATGGCGATAAGAAGCTCCGTTACAACCTCGTCGAGGCTTCCGGTGCGAGCATGAATGAAATGATCGGTCAGCGGATCCAGGTCCGCGCCTATGCGCTCATCGAGCAGACCAACAAAGACGGCGAAGAGACCAAGATCCTCAAAGTCATCACCACCGACGGTGAGATTTGCGGCACTGGTTCCCCTTCCTTCATCGCCGGCTTCGAGCGCTTCCTGGAGTGCATGGAGAGCGATCAGGTGGATGAGTTCGAGATCAGCTCCGCTCGCTCTAAGGCCGGCCGGCAGTATCTGACTTTCAAGGCTTAATCATCAATAAGGCCGGGAGCGGTGCCCGGTCTTTTCTTATTTCAGGAGGTGACGGAATGTTATATCTCGAAAATGGCTTTGCTGACATCGATTATATTTATAACCGAGGAATGACATTTAACTTTGTGATCGGTGGCCGAGGCACTGGCAAAACATATGGGATGCTTAAAAAATTAATCACCGACAACATCCGCTTCTGTTTTATGCGTAGGACCCAAAGTCAGCTCGACGCAATCAGCAAACCGGAAACCAGTCCTTTTAAGGCTGTACTTGCTGACATGGGTGTCACCTGGGCTCTCGATCCTGTTCCGGCCGGCAAGAATATTTACGCCTATTACAAGACCACATTCGATGAGGACCACAAACCGATCTATGGAGATCTCCAGGGATACGCGCTTGCGCTCTCGACCATCAGCAATCTTAGGGGCTTCGACATGACGGATGTTGAATGTCTTGTCTATGATGAGTTTATCCCTGAGCGCCACGAGCGAGCGATCAAGCACGAGTCCGATGCTTTCTTTAATGCGTATGAGACCATTAACCGAAACAGAGAGCTCAGAGGACAAAAGCCTCTCAAAGTGATGTGTCTTGCTAATAGCAATGACTATGCAGCTCCGCTCCTCATTGGCCTGAAGCTGGTGACCACCATCAGCAAGATGATTGACCAGGGCAAGACCGAGTATATCAACCCTCAACGATCAATCGGCATCTATCTCCTCACCGACTCCCCGATCTCGACGGCCAAATCACAGACCGCGCTTTATAAGCTGACATCACAAACCAGTTTCGCAGAAATGGCCATCAATAACGCTTTCGAGGGGATGGGCGATCCGGATGTTCATTCCGTCAACCTGGCCGAGTATGCACCGGCTGCCGGCCTGGGTGAGCTCACGATCTACCGGCACAAGAGCGAGGGACTCTATTACATCTCTGAGCATGAGTCCGGCAGCGTCGGCCACTACAGCGCGGACAGCATCGACATCAAACGATTTTTCGCTTCTCACCGATCTGTTTTGATGGCTGCTATCTATGGAAAGATCATCTACGAAAACAACCTGTGCAAAGCGCTTTTCCTGAAATATTGTGGGCTCAATTGACAAGAATGGTCGGTTTTTTGTATAATAATCTCAGGAAGATTGCGCGGCTGGTCAAGTGCGACTCCGGAAGAGTGACCACGCGCCCGCACAGCGCATGAGGCCGCCAATCTTCCTATTATAAAGGAGTGAGCGTGTATGTCTGATATCATCTCCATCATTCAGTCCCTCGGCTTCCCTATTGCGTGTGTGGTGGCCCTCTTCCTGATGTGGCAGCAGGAAGTCAAAGCGCATGACGTCGAAATGGAAAAGATGAGAGATCAGATGGCCGCGCAGCAGAATGCCACAATTGAAGCCCTCAATAACAACACTGTGATGCTTCAGAAAATCTTGACCCGACTTGGAGAGGATGAGCAGCCATGATCACAGGAAAACAGATTGCGGATACTGCTATCGGCTCCGGCCTGATTGGGACTCCCTATAGCAAGCTCGACTGCCAGGCGCTTGTCGAGGAAGTGCTGAAGATGGCCGGCCTCAAGATCATCAACTATCGAGGCTCTAATCATATGTGGCGAGAGCTCGTCTATGATCGGGAGAGCTGCAAGGGGAAAACGGTCCCCGCCGGCGCTCTTGCATTCATTGTGAGATTCGACGGCGGCGAGAAGAAGCGCGGATATAATGACAACATGGGAAACGCAACCCACGTTGCCATCGCCCTGGGTGATGGTACTGTCTACGAGTCCACCTCCGGAGGTGTGCAGATTTCGAGCATTTCCCGCTTTACGGATTTCGGATTGATTAAAGATGTTGATTACACGGGAGGTGATCCGGATGAAGGCGAGGGATCGACCGAGTCGAAGCAAGGATTGATTCGCGGTTATATCGCATCAATTCGCGATTATCTCAATTTAATCGAAGAGGTGATTTGATTGAAACCTGAAGACATCCTCGCTCTTGTGAGAGCCGGTTACACAAAAGCCGAGATCGATGCAATGGCTGCACCGGCTCCGACTCCAGCACCGGACCCGGCCCCTGCCCCGGATCCTGCCCCGGATCCTGCCCCGACTTCAGCTCCTGACCCAACCCCTACACCGGACCCGACGCCGGCTCCTGCACCGGCCCAAGAGTCAGAGATGGAAAAGCTCGTCAAAGCATTCAACCTCAAGATTGACGAAATGACGAGAGCGATTCAGACCAACAACATCAAAAACACTGAGGGCCCCACCCCTTCACAGGATGATCCCTCGTCGATCCTGGCAAGGATCATCAACCCCAACTATGGGAAGGAGAAATGACAATGCCCGCTTCTATCAGCAATGTAAACACTGCAATGGGTTTCACTCAGGCTGCTACGCTGCTTAATGCAGTTGTGTCTCAGGCCACCGGCAAGCAGCAGATCGCTGCCACTACGACGGCCGGCTTCATCAGCCAGGCTCAGACCGGCCTCCTGACTGGCGTCGATGCCATCATGGGCGCTATCTCCCAGGTGCTGAGCAAGACCATCTTCTCGGTTCGCCCCTACAATGCCCGGTTCCGTGGACTCATGCGTGACTCTGTCCAGTGGGGCAACCATGTGCGCAAAATCAACTTTGGCGCGGATGGTGTCGAGGATGAGCAGCGTTATGATCTCACGGATGGTTCGTCCGTTGATATGTACGCTGTCAAAAAGCCGAACGTGCTGCAGACCAACTTCTACAGTTATGATTCCTATCAGAATCATTACACTGTTTTTAGGGACCAGCTCGACATGGCTTTCACCGGTCCCGATGAGTTCATGCGCTTTATGAGCGGTGTGACTACCGAGGTGGCCTCGAAGCTGGAACAGTACCGGGAAACCTTCGCCCGGACTACGCTTGTCAACCTGATTGGTGCGAAGGTCAACACCGGCAGCGTCCGTCATCTGCTGACCGAGTACGCCACCGAAACCGGCCTCGATTCCGCTGCGGATGTTCTTCCTGACCATCTCGACGGCTTTGTGAAGTGGCTCTTCGCGGAGCTGCGGATCCTGAGCGACCGGTTTACCGAGCGCAGCACTCTCTACCAGGCTGCTGTCACCGGCCACGACATCCTCCGTCACACTCCCAAAGAGCTCCAGCGGCTCTACATCTATAGCCCCTTCCTGGCTAAGATCGATGCTCAGGTGCTGAGTGCTGTCTTCAATCCCAACTATCTGCAGATGGGTGAGAAGGAAGAGGTTAGCTACTGGCAGAGCATCCTCACCCCGGACACGATCAATGTGACTCCCTCGCAGATCAACGCCTCCGGCGCTTATGTGCAGGGCAATGCGGTTAATGCTCCGGTGCTGGGGATCCTCATGGACTATGAAGCTGCCGGCATCACCCAGGTGCATGAGTGGAGCGCTCCGACTCCCTTCAATCCGGCTGGCGGCTATACGAATGTCTACTATCACATGGATCTCCGTGGATGGAATGACTGCACGGAAAAGGCCGTCGCGCTGCTGCTCGACTGATAGTCAACTTGCAACCAGGTTGCAATTTAGGTTGCAACCTGGTTGCAATTATATTTGGAGGGCAAGATGATCGCTAAGTTTTACCGATTCGCTAAGCGGGGGAATTCAACCCTTGTGCCGACTGATAGTCCAGGGGAATTCATCCAAAGAACGATTAAGATCAATGACGCTGGATCGTCGATCCTGTCGCCGGCGATCCGTGTTGAGCTGGGCGCAAACAATCTGCTACAGTGCAATTATTGCTACATCGACGCATTTAATCGTTACTATTATATTAGCGACTGGCACTTCAATGCAGATGGGACCTGGACTGCCTTTTGCACTGTCGATGCGCTCGGCAGCTACTCGGCATCTATTAAGGGATCGGCTGGATATGTCGGGAGAGCTGCCGGGACTTATGATGAAGATATTATCGATGCTTTCTATCCGGCGAAATCTGAATTTCTGACCAAATTCATATCCTATCCAACCGGACTTGATGCTGATTTGGGCGACGGCTGCTTTATACTGGGGATCGTTTCTGCCGATGCTCCCAATTGTGGCGCTGTCTCTTATTATCTTCTCGATGCAAATGAATTGACTACACTTGTGCAAAAGCTGGTGGGCGTCGGAAGCGGAGCTTCGTCGGTTGACTTTTCAACTGTGGACTCGATCACCGGCGATGTGCTCAAGAGCCTGGTGAATCCGTTTCAGTTTGTAGTGAGCTGCAAATGGTTCCCGTTTGATCCTGACCTGATAACCTTATACAGTCAACCGCAGACGGGAACAATTAAGGTTTACAATTGGGATTCCGGAATCAATCCTAAAAAGCTGGCTCAGAGTGAAGTCTTAATTGAAAATGAATATGTGCCACTCAAAGTCAATGAATATGTTGTCACAAATCCGCAAACCGAGGTGCAATCAATTGCGATTGATAACACAATCGACATGGCTGATTATCCTCAAGCAGCACCTTACACATCATATTCAATGATCACTCCCTGGGGAACATTCGATCTTGATAGCAATATCATGCGTGATCTGATGAAGGAAAGCGATTATTCCAAACGGAAAATCAAGACAACGCTCAGAGTCAATCTCATTTCGGGGACTGCTACCCTAATCATTGATACATCACATCTGTCGATCGCTAAAACCGACGCCGGCCAGCCGACCGCCACCGGTTCACTCGCAGAAAATCGGTTCCATGAATTTTTGCGGCGTGAGGTTGATCTTGCGGTCGATATCCCCCTCTCGCAAGTTTCCTTCGACTATGTCTCCATCGCAAAATCCGGCCTGGCTGCTGTAGGAGCTGCCGGCAACATCGGAGGATGGATCAGCAACCCGGTTGGGACCGCTGCGGATGTGGCCTCATCCACAATTGACGCTGTGGCCGGTGCTATGAGTCCTTCGGCACAATCCTCCACCGGCGCGGCTGCCGCAATCACTGCCGACATCCAGCGAATTTCAATTCAGACCATATCATATAAAACGATCGGGAAAGCTCCGTTGATGTTTGGGAGACCGCTCAAGAAAGCTGTTTCACAATTGAGCAGTGTAGTCAGCTCGGGAGCTACATTTGTAAAAGTGGACTATAGCGAGTTTTCAAATTCGGACTGTCTCGACGCTGAGAGAGAATCAATCATCGCTGCGCTGAAGGATGGTGTCTATCTTGAGTGATGCTGGCTATCCTCTCGACCCTACTATATGGGAAACAGCAAAGCAGGCTGCACTGGTGAGAGTGAGAAAGCACTGGGATGATTGGCTCAAAGACAAAACCAGTGTCAATCTATGGTCCAATTTCAATCAAACACAGAGGCGTGGCTGGGTTGATCCTTGGCATGAGCACGAGCTGAGCGGCGTAACAAACGAAGAGTCAACGCAATATCAGATGATGCAGAATGCTTTCATGGTCTATAACTGGCTCAGCTGGAAAGGATATAACATCTATTCACAGTGTGCGATCCTGGCCTCGGCCACTCATGAGTCGACAATCACTGGTGGAGCATGGGAGCATCACTTCCACCCGTATGCCGGGGATAACCTTGCAAGTTTGATTGGATATGATCCATCCAGAATCGTCAGCTGGACCGGATACACAGACGGTGCTCCTAACTACTTAATTTATAATCAATCCGGTTCGATTGTACCGGGATATACCATCAGCAGGCCGAATCCGCTCACATCAATGGATGTAAGAGCAACAGCCATTGCCGGCAGCTATGAAGCTGTCATGGCGTATACTGATTTGGTTTATTCCGATTGGCGAGATCCTAATACAGGAGTATGGTATAGAATCCCTGAGCCGAGATTTGATAGATCGACAGCTACTCGACATTATGGCGGCTATGGCTTGTGGCAGTTCACGCCCTGGACAAAACTTCCCGCGCTTTGCATCTATGGTGTGCAACATGGGAAAACCTATTTGGACCAGGGAGCCAACCACTGGCAGCTCAATTTGACACTCGAATTAATCCTGATGGAATATATGCGCGAGATTGCGATGACTCCAGGAAGTCAAAGCTCAAGCCCCTACTATGGTCAATGGTATGATGGAAACAGCGCGGGAACAAGCGCCAGCTCTGCATGGTTTCAATGGCCATTCAATCCGGATAACGAATGGAATCGACATTATTACAATCAGAGCTGTACATGGGATGAATTCGCATCGGGCGCATATCTTCCATGGATCGAAAACTATTTCCTAACGATGAGCAATCCACCTGTAGAGGAAGAAGATAAAGAATGGTGCAAGCGGCAGCTCGCGATGGCCATATGGCGATCTAACTTCATTCAAGCCCCGTATGCCGATTTCGGATTCGAGCAGATATCCCTTTACCACTTCAAAGCTATCGAATACTGGAATGCTAATGGTGGCTGGAACGTCCTCAACATCCCACGTGTGAGAGATATGCCAAACTGTGAATTGGACCAGTACCATCTCCAGGATGCACTGCTGCCCTTCATCATGACAAAAAGGAGGCCAAAGAATGCCCGCACCTTACTATTTTGATCAGATCAACCAGGCCGAGTCTCACATTGTGCCCGGTGTGATGCAGACTCGGCAGAACGCTATGGCCATGTACTATAGGCGATTCCTGATGCAGAGAGCATTTGCGATCTTCGACTTCGAGGGAGCCCCGAAGGGCTGGAATATTGAATATTTGAAATTCTGCTTGATGTGCTGGGGATATGCTGCGGTCTTCAGGACTGACAAGTTCGGAGTTATTCCGCAGCAGTGCGGAGTCTCCGGATATGATGTCTTCTATCGGCCTACCCGCGCAATCATCACTAATCCTCTGTTTGATCGGACTTATGATCTCAAGATCGGAGAGGACTGTGAGCTCATCAGGCTTGCTCCGGACTGGGCCGGCATTGCGGATTTGATCGGCCACTATGCGGATCAGCTCGCACTGGTTACGAGCAGCATCATCACCAATCTGTATAATAGCAAGCTGGCATATGTGTTTGCCGGATCGACGAAAGCATTTGCCGAGTCTTTCAAAGCTATGTATGATAAGATCAGCGAGGGCAATCCGGCTGTGTTTGTCGATAAGCAGCTCATTGGCGATGATGGGAATCCTCAGTGGCGGCCCTTCCAGCAGTCCCTCAAAGAGACTTATATCGTCGATCTTCTCCAGGGCGCCGAGAGGACAATCATGATGCAGTTTTATACTGATATCGGGATCCCGAACATCCCCTATGAGAAAAATGAGAGACTCAATCAGATGGAGTCCAGTATCAATGATTATTCGACTATTTGCCTGGTGAATCTGTGGAAAACCACAATTTCAAATTGCCTGGACAAGGTAAATTCTATGTTTGACCTCAATATCAAAATCAAGTATAATAAAGCTATGGAGGAGGTGCTTAAAAATGGCGATGGAGGCCAGGCTGACTCTGAGCGCACTATATCGGAATCGGAGTGATCTCTTCGATCTCCTGCAGATTCCATCTCCGCCAGTCAATCCTGAGGCAATCGGACTGGTGGCCGGCCAGCTCCGCGCGGCATGGACGATCGACAGAGCCGATCTTGCTGATTACATCTGTCTGCAAACCATGTCGATGAGTGTAGCCTATCCGGATCCGGACTTCCTCAAGGCTGCTATCGGGGCATGGAGCAAAGCACACATCCATGAATGGCAGCGTTACTTCGACACTCTGTTCTTCAAATATAATCCGCTGTGGAACAAAGACGGCGAAGTGACGGAAAGCGGATGGGATCATAGCAGCGGCGAAGCTGATTCACACGGATTCACACATGGATATGATTTTCAAGCACCGGCTGCCAATTCCGCGAACAGCGAGAGCTCCGAGTCCAGCGATCCGGAGCAGCCGAGCGTGACGGCCTCGACAGCTTCGACCGATGACGATGTGACCTGGACACCGGCAAGCAAGAACGACGGCAGCAGCGAGGCGAATAGCAGCTACAGCCACACGACCACCGAGCGCGGCAACATCGGTGTCACTATGAGTCAAGAGCTTATCGAGCGGGAGAGGTCGCTGGCTCTGAGCTCGTTTGAGGACATGATCGTCAACGAGTTCAAGAAACAATTCTGTCTTATGATTTGGTAAAGGAGGTAAACCATATGATGCAGTTTCCTGGGACCAACTTCCACGACCTTAATCTCGACTGGGTGATTGACCAGGTCAAAACGATGATCACGGAATGGGCCGAGACCCGTGAAGATTGGGATACAATTCAGACTCAATGGACGCAGTTTCAAGCAGATATGCAGTCGTGGCTTGAAACTCAGGTGCCTGTCGAGGTCGCAAATCAAATCATGGAGCTGGTAAATGACGGCACTATTTATAACATCATTCTCAATGGCGACTCAGAACATCCTGCACCCATTGCGGCAGCGGTCCAGGCATGGCTCAATGCCCACATTGCAATCACCGAGGGCTATGCTGTTGATGATACGCTCTCCATCGAGAGAGCGGCTGCGGATGCCCTGGCCACCGGCGAGGCCGTGCGCGTGACGCTTCCCTTTAAACTGGGCGTATGGGAAAGAGGATATGTGACCTCTGCAGGCGCTAATGGCAATGACGCGTCTGCTATTAGGATTCCGAATCCGGCCTTCAGGAATTTCCCGCCTACAATTAAATATTCGATTCCTGAGAATTACCGGTTGCGGCTAATCCTTCATTCAAGCGCGTCAAATGCATGGTCGAATGGTCCTTGGCTGACCTCGACCGGAGAATATACGTTTGACCCAAATATCGATGCTATCAGAATGCATTTGGGCAGCACCCAGGGAGTCCAAAATTTCCCGCTTTCCGTGGGCGATAGTGTAGTCATTACTTATGATGTGGCTATTGGCGATTATCTCGCTGACCATGTTGAAGCTATCAATCCCGAACACACGGATTTCAGTATGGTGACTGATTTCGGTGTGATTGGTGATAGCTGGGCCAGCGGAAGTTTGCATTATCCCACGAGCCCGACTTATATCGGTTCGATTCCGCAATCGTGGCCTCAGATCCTCGCGAGGAAAAGCGGAGCCCGCGCTATCAACTTTTCCAAAGGTGGATTGTCCAGCAAGACTTGGCTGACCGACACTAATGGGCTGCCCTTCCTGCTGGCTAAT
>JAEEGL010997454.1_pt1 | contig 13030 bp, 10 predicted proteins | sample 9134231 | NCBI WGS metagenome assembly JAEEGL01 (sample SAMN16246548, study PRJNA631951) | gut metagenome | biome: gut microbiome; feature: rumen; material: fiber-attached | host: Bos | place: Iran: Karaj | collected 2018-10 | reverse complement strand
TGGGTGATGTTCATGACCGTGTCCACATCAAAGAGGGAATCGACCCCCTGGCAGACGACCGCAAGGCGCTCCAGCCCCATGCCGGTGTCGATGTTCTTCTGCTTGAGCTCCGTGTAGTGGTTCTGGCCGTCGTTGTCGAACTGGGTGAACACGTTGTTCCAGATCTCGATATAGCGGTCGCAGTCGCAGCCCACGGTGCAGGTTGGCTTGCCGCAGCCGTAGGCGGGGCCGCGGTCATAGTAGACCTCGCTGCAGGGACCGCAGGGACCGGCGCCGTGCTCCCAGAAGTTGTCCTCCTTGCCGAAGCGGAAGATCCGGTCGGCGGGGATGCCCTCCTGCTCATGCCAGATCTGCCAGGCCTCGTCGTCGTCCTTGTAGACGCTGGGATACAGGCGGTCGGGCTCCAGGCCCACCCATTCCGGGCTGGTCAGGAACTCCCAGGTCCAGGCGATGGCCTCCTTCTTGAAGTAGTCGCCGAAGGAGAAGTTGCCCAGCATCTCAAAATAGGTGCCGTGGCGGGCGGTGTGGCCCACGTTGTCGATGTCGCCGGTGCGGATGCACTTCTGACAGGTGCAGACCCGGCGGCGGGGCGGCTCCTCCTCCCCCTTGAACCAGGGCTTCATGGGGGTCATGCCGGCGTTGATCAGCAGGATGGACTTGTCGTTCTGGGGCACCAGGGAAAAACTGGGCAGACGCAGGTGGCCTTTCGTTTCAAAGAACTTCAGGAACATCTCCCGCAGTTCATTCAGGCCGTAATAGGGATGGGACATGGTTGTTTGCTCCTTTATCTATAATGTTTTTTGAATAAATAAACAGGCCTCCGCCACCACGTAGGGGCGAAGGCCAGCTTCACGGTACCACCCTAATTGACAGCTTGCGCTGTCATCTCGGTTCATCCGGTAACGGGGATGGGGCGTGCGGCTCGTCGCCGCCGGCTCGGAAGGGGCTGACACGCTGCCGACGCCGGCGGGCTCACATCCTCCCCGCCTCGCTGATGGCCGCTTTGCGCGTCTCGTCTTCGTCATCGCTGTTTTCGCGTTAACGGTGTTTATTTTACCACATTTTTGCCGGTTGTCAATGACGAACCGCGGTACGTTTCCCGGGTTTTCCGCTTTTTACGGTTGAAAAATCGGGGGATTCTGCTATACTGACGGCGTAACGGAATCGGTACGCGGGAGGATGAGCGCGATGGAGCAACTGAGCAAGCGGGCACACATCGACATTTACAGGCACCTGGCCTTCTCTGCGGTAGGCGGCTTCTTTGCCGGCTATGCCGTCCTGTGCCGGATGGGGGTCATGGCCAACGCCCAGACCGTCAACCTGCTGGAGCTGGTGCTGGACGCCCTGGGCGGAAAAGGGCTCAGCGTGCTGTACCGGCTGGGGGCTCTGCTCTGTTACGCGCTGGGCACCATGCTGACGGTAGTGCTCCCCTTCCGCTTCGGGTGGAACGTCCGGTATCTCAGCCCGCTGATCTCCGCGGCGATGGCGGTGCTGCTGGCCCTCCTCCCGGCGGAGATGCCGGTCCTGGTGTCCCTGTATCCCATCTTTTTCGCCATGAGCTTTCAGTACAGCAGTTTTTCCGGAGCGGACGGGTTCAACAGCGCCACCATTTTTTCCTCGAACAATACGAAGCAGACCTTCCTGGCCCTGGCGGAGTACTGGTGTCGTCGGGATGGCAAGCAGCTGCGCAGGGCGAGACTGTTTGGCTTCACGCTTCTGTGCTTCTACGGCGGGACGGCCGCGTCGTTCTTCGCCGTAAAATGGGCGGGCATCGCCGCCTCCCTGCTGGTGCTGCCGCTGCTGGCCTGGGCCGCCTTCCTGGTCGCCTGTGAGGACAGGGCTGCCGAACGGAAGCAGGCGGAGACCGCCGGATAAGACCGGAGCATACGACAAAGCGCCCCCTGTGCCGTCAAGGCACGGGGGGCGCTGCCGCGTCCGGCCGGCTTTTCAGCTGCGGCAGGCGCAGTAGTTGCGGGCGCTGGTGTAGTCGGTGGGCGTATCCACCGTATTGGGCGGGAAGAATTCGTTGACCGGGAAGGCGACGCTGCGGAACAGGCCGCAGGGGTCCTCCTGGTCGTTGCTGGGGCACTCCGTACTGGGGATGCAGTAGTCGTAGACGGGGATCAGCAGCTGCGTGTCGCGCTCCAGGCGGACCAGGGAGAACTGGCCCAGAGTCACGTAATACCACCGGTTGTCCTCGTTGTCAAAGACCAGCTCGCCGGAGAAACTCTGGGCGATAAAGGCGGGGATCTCCGTCAGCGGCACGTCGGTGCCGATGCTGTGGTCGGAGATGCGGGTATCCAGCACGATGGGATCCACGGCCTCCACCACGGCCACAGGCAGATTGCTGCGGACAGCGGCCGGGATGTCCAGCTCCTCCACCACCGCATCCGAGGAGAAGATCTTGGCGTTGCCCTCGCTGCCGAAGAGGATGCAGCGCTTGTCAAACACGCACAGCCCCTCCGCCCCGGTGTAGCGGGGCGCGCCGGTGTAGACCTGCAGGGTGACCCGGTAGAAGAACCGCATATCGATGGAGTAAAAGCCCCGGTTGAAGGTGACGGGCTCCACGTCGGTGTAAACGTACAGCAGCTCGGCGGTGCCGCCCTTGACCATCTGGGACGTGTTGAGGAGCTCCAGCGATTCCACCGTGGGATAGAAGCGCAGGTCCTCCACGCAGTCCTTGTCGCGGCAGCTGTCGAATATCTTTCTGGTATGGATGCACACGGACTCCCGGACCTTTTCCAGATTGCTGACCGGGCCCGGCATCACGTTTTCAGGCATAATGCTACCTCCTGTTTTACGTACTGAAAGAGGAACTCTTTCAATCCATTGTATGCCGCGCAGGCCGTGTTGTGAAAAAAGGAACCGCCGGACCGAAGTCCGGTGGTTCCTTTTATTTCTGATCAGCGGGCGGGGCCGGACGGCTCCGGAGCCCTCCCCCGCTACTTTTTCTCCTTGACCACTACGTTCTCCTCACCCAGCCATTCCCGGCACTCCTGCAGCAGGGCCGGGTGGTTCAGACACTTGCCCCCCAGCAGCTTGCCGGTGTCGGCCAGACGGATCTTTACGGGGGTGTCCCCCTCGAACATGGTCATGACCAGCTTGATGTGGCGGAACTCCCGGCTGTCCAGGCCGGGAACGCGGAGATAGATGACGGTTTCGGCCTCCTTCGGAGCCGGCTTGGCGGGCTCCTCCCCCGGCGCGGTCAGCTGCTTCAGGGGCACGATGCTGTCGCACATGATCTGAGGCGGCTTTTCGTCCCGGACAGACAGGCGGCCCTTCACCAGCACCGGCGTGTTGACGCTCATGTAGCTGCCGCTGGATTCGATGACCCGGTTGAAGCACAGCAGCTCGATGGAGGCCAGCTCGTCCTCCACGGTCACGTAGGCCATGAGGGTGTTGTTCTTGGTGGTGCGGGTCTTGCTGGCGGTGACGATACCCGCCACCGTCACGTCCTGGCCGTCGGAGAAGCGGACGGGGCCGTCCTCCTGGGCGAAGTCCTCCATGATGTCGTGGATAGAGGCGGCGCCGGCCTTCCGGGCGATGTGGCGGTAGTCCTTCATGGGGTGGCCGGAGAGATAGAGGCCGGTGGTCTCCTTCTCCATGAACATCAGCTCGGTGGCGCTGTATTCGGGGATATCAGGCAGATCCACGTGGGCTTGGGCCGGGCTTTCCTCGGAGGCGGCGGCCATGCCGAAGAAGTCCAGCTGCCCCTCCACGTTGTGGCGGCGGCTGTCGGCGATGCTGTCCAGGACCTTCTCATAGACCGAGATCAGCTGGGAGCGCCGGACGCCCATGGAGTCGAAGGAGCCGGCCTTGATGAGGTTCTCCACCGCCCGCTTGTTCATGTCGTTGCAGTCGAACATCCGCTCGCAGAAGTCCTGGAAGGAGGCGAAGAGACCGTTGTCCTCCCGCTCCCGCACCATGGTGCGGATGAAGCCGCGGCCGATATTCTTGATGGCCACCAGACCGAAGCGGATGCCCCCCTCCTCCACCGTGAAGCGGTCGAAGGAGCGGTTCACGTCCGGCGGCAGCAGGGGGATCCTGCAGTCCCGGCACTCAGCGATGTATTCGGCGACCTTGTCGGAGTTGTCCAGGACGCTGGTCAGCAGAGCGGCCATATATTCCCGGACGTGGTGGCACTTGAACCAGGCCGTCTGATAGGCCACCACCGCGTAGGACACGGCGTGGGCCTTGTTGAAGGCGTAGTTGGCGAAATCGTAGATCTCGTCGTAGATGGACTGGGCCACGTCCTCCGGGATCCCGTTGGCGGCACAGCCCTTGATGTTCCGGGAGGGATCGCCGCGGAGGAAGGCGCCCCGCTCCTTCTCGATGTCCTTGACTTTCTTCTTGCTCATGGCCCGGCGCACCATATCCGCCTGGCCCAGGGAGTAGCCCGCCAGCTGCTGGAAGATCTGGATGACCTGTTCCTGGTAGACGATGCAGCCGTAGGTGATGTCCAGGATGGGCTTGAGCAGCGGGTGCTTATAGGTGATCAGCCTGGGATCGTGCTTGCAGGCGATGAACCGGGGAATGGACTCCATGGGGCCCGGGCGATACAAGGCGATGATGGCGGTGATGTCCTCGATGTTCTCCGGCTTCAGGCCCAGGCAGACGCCGGTCATGCCGGAGGACTCCATCTGGAATACGCCGGAGGTCTTCCCTGCCGTCAGCATCTCGAATACCGCCGGGTCGTCCATAGGGATGTCCTCCAGCCGGAAATCGGGCTGGGATCCCTGGACCATCTTCACCGCGTCGTCCAGCACCGTCAGGTTCCGCAGGCCCAGGAAATCCATCTTCAGCAGGCCCAGCTCCTCCAGGGTCACCATGTTGTACTGGCAGACGATGGCGTCGTCGTTCCGGGCCAGGGGCACGTATTCATAGACCGGGCGCTTTGTGATCACGACGCCGGCGGCGTGGGTGGAGGCGTGGCGGGGCATGCCCTCCAGGGCCTTCGCCGTGTCGATGAGCCGGCGGATCCGCTCGTCTCCCTCATAGAGTTCGTTGAGCTGCTTGGAAAGGCGCAGGGCGTCGTCCAGGGTAATGTGGAGGGTGGCCGGCACCAGCTTGGCCACCACGTCCACCTCGGCATAGGTCATATTCAGGGCGCGGCCCACGTCCCGGATGGCGCCCCGGGCGGCCATGGTGCCGAAGGTGACGATCTGGGCCACGTGGTCCTCGCCGTATTTCCGGCGGACGTAGTCCACCACTTCGCCCCGGCGGGTATCCCCGAAGTCCATGTCGATATCGGGCATGGACACCCGCTCGGGATTCAGGAACCGCTCGAAATAGAGGTTGTACTGCATGGGGTCGATGTCCGTGATGTGGAGGCAGTAGGACACCATGGAGCCGGCGGCGCTGCCGCGGCCGGGGCCCACGGGGATCCCCGCGCTCTTGGCATAGCGGACAAAGTCGGAGACGATGAGGAAATAGTCGGTGAAGCCCATTTTCTCGATCATGTCCAATTCATAAGCAAGCTGCCTGCGGTATTCCGGCTTTGCCTCCCCGTAGCGCTCGGCGAAGCCCTCGTCGCAGAGCTTGCGGAGATAGGTGGGCGAATCGTAACCGGGAGGCAGCTTGAATTCGGGCAGGTGGTATTTGCCGAAGGTGAATTCCACGTTACACCGGTCGGCGATCCGCTGGCTGTTTTCCACGGCGTCGGGGTATCCGTCAAACAGTTCCTCCATCTCCTCCGTGGAGCGGATATAGAAATTCTGCGGCTCATACCGCATCCGGTTCTCGTCGTCCACGGTCTTGCCGGTCTGGATGCACAGCAGCACGTCGTGGCTCTCCGCGTCCTCGCGGCGCAGATAGTGGGCGTCGTTGGTGCACACCAGGGGGATGCCGGTCTCGTTGTGGAGCCGCAGCAGAGCCCGGTTGACGGTGGTCTGCTCGGTGATGCCGTGGTCCTGGAGTTCCAGGTAGAAGTTGCCCTTCCCCAGGATCTCCTGCATCTCCAGGGCATAGGCCTTGGCTCCCTCATAGTCGCCGTTGATGATCCGCCGGGGGATCTCCCCCGCCAGGCAGGCGGACAGGCCGATGAGCCCCTCGGCGTGCTCCCGGAGCAGGTCCAGGTCGATGCGGGGCTTGATGTAAAAACCCTCCACGTAGGCCTGGGAGACCATGTAGGAGAGATTGCGGTATCCTGTTTCGTTTTGGCACAGAAGCACCAGGTGGCGGGACTCGCTGTCGAACTCATGGATCTTGTCGAACCGGGTCCGGCGTGCCACGTATACCTCGCAGCCGATGACCGGGTGGATCCCCTCGGCCTTGCAGGCGCGATAAAAGTCGATCACGCCGTACATGGCGCCGTGATCGGTGATAGCGACGGCGGTCTGTCCCAGCTCCTTGACCAGCTTGGGCAGGTCACGGATCCGGCAGGCGCCGTCCAGCAGGCTGTATTCCGTATGTACATGCAGATGGGCAAAGGACATGATTTACTCCTCTTTCAGTTCCTCCAGCATGCCGCACAGCAGCTCCACCGCCGACACGATGAGGATATCGCAGTGGGCGGTGACGTTCAGCTCCTCCGTCATGCCCGTGCCGCGCAGGTCGCGGCTGGCCAGCAGGTCCCGGCAGTCCAGCTTGTCAAAGCGCTCCTTGAAGCGGCGCTGGAACTCGCGGATGAGTTTTGTGGAGCGCAACTTGCCCTCCATGCCGTTGGCCGGGGTGTGGGGGTACAGGATGCCCAGGATCATGGCCGCCGCGCTGACGGTGCCGCAGACGCCGCCGTAGCGGAGCCCGCCGCCGAAGGCGCTGCCCAGGGCGCAGCATTGATCCTCGCTCAAGCCGATCACGTCGGAAAAGGCGCACAGTACGCTCTGACAGCAGTTCAGGGTGGTGGCGTGATATGCGGCGGCCTTCTGACAGCGGTCTTTCATTGTCATTTGATTCTTTTTCATTTGGTTTTCCTCGCGATCTCAAGAATCTTTCTCATGCGATGGTTGATGCAGGACTTGCTGACCGGCGGATCACACAGGGCGGCCAGCTGGTTCAAAGACAGCTCCGGGTACTCCAGCCGGAGCTCCGCCGCCTGCCGCAGCTTTTCCGGAAGCGTCTCCAGAACGCCGGTGTCCCGGAGGCGCTCGATAGCGTCCTGCTGCTCCTTTGCGGCGTCCAGCATCTTGTTCACGTTGGCCATATCACAGTTCATGACCCGGTTGGCGCCGTTTCGGATCATCTTGTCCACCTTGGCCGTCATCACGTCCATGGCGGCAACGGGAGCCCCGATTTTGGTCAGGAAGTCCTCGATATGCTCCGACTGCTTGAAATAGATGACACTGTTGGCTCCGCGCATCACGGTTCGCGGCAGAAATCCCATCTCCGTCAGCAGGGTCGACACCTCCCGGCTGGCCTGCTGATGGGATGTGGCCAGCTCCAGATGGTAGCGCTTCCCCGGATCCGTGACGCTGCCGCCGGCGAAAAAGGCGCCTCTCAGGAACGAGGTGCGGCAGCAATCCTCCTCCAGCAGACCGAAGTTCACGTGCAGAGCCAGAGACTGCCGGGCGTCAAAGCCGAGTTGATTGATGATGTGCTCCAGCTTTGCCCGATCCGTGATCTGAAAGATCAGCTTTCCGTGCGCTTCTCCGCTCCCGGGGACCCGGTCGAACTGGATGGAGAACGCCCGCCGGAACAGCTTTGGCAGCCGCGCGGCGAACTCCGGATTCTCCGTGATGATACGGACCTCGGCCGGTGTAAAGGTGTTGCAGAAGAGAAGGACGCCGTAGGCCTCCGCCCTGGCGCAGCAGAGCTTCTGCACGCCCGTGCGGCAAAGTTCACTTTTCGCCCGATAGGCAAAGGATGACATGTCCGCTACCTCCTACTCTATGCCTCGACGCGGTTTTTGGTGCCGTGGCGCGAGGTGGGATCCACTACCTTCATGCTGCGCATGGCGTGCAGCTCCATCAGCTCTCGGGCCAGGTGCCCCGGATTGTGCCGTACGCGGCCGCTGTCGACTGTGGAGATCGGGCGGCTGATGATCTCCACGCCCATGGCCTCGCAGATATTCTGATCGCACAGGATGACCTCCGCCCCCTGCTCTGCGTAGCGCTGGGCAATGACCGGCGGCACGGGCATGGAGTTGACGAGGCAGATCCGAAAAAGGCCCGGCACCGAATGCTGGAAAAGCGCCCGGATGTGGTCCGATACGGTATAGCCCTCCGTCTCGCCTGGCTGGGTCATCACGTTGCAGACGCAGACTTTCAGGGCGTCGGAGGCGGTGATGGCTGGCACGATCCCGCTCACCAGCAGGTTCGGGATAATGCTGGTATAAAGACTTCCGGGCGCCAGGACGATCAGGTCGGCTTCGGCGATGGCGGTCAGCGCGGCGGGAAGCGCTTTGGGGTGCTCCGGCACCAGACGGATCCGGGAGATGCGGCAGCGCTGTTCCTTCTTCGCGGCGGCAATGTGTGACTCCCCGACTACGGTGGCGCCGTTTTCGAATGTCGCCTCCAGGCGGACGTTCTCGTTGGTCACCGGCAGGACGCGGCCGGTGATGGCCAGCACCGTGCTGAGACTGGAAACGGCGGCGTCGAAGCTGGGCATGATGCCGTCCAGGGCCGCCAGAAACAGGTTTCCGAAGCTCTGTCCGGCCAGGGTGCCCTCCGGAAAGCGGTAGTGCATCAGCTGGGACATGACCGGCTCGCAGTTGGCCAGCGCCTCCAGACAGTTGCGGATATCGCCGGGAGGCAGCATGCCTAAATCATGGCGCAGCATGCCGGAGCCGCCCCCGTCGTCGGCCATGGTGACGATGGCTGTGATGTGCTTCGTATAGAGCTTCAGGCCCCGCAGCAGCGTTGACAGGCCCGTGCCGCCGCCGATGGCGACCACCCGGGGGCCCCGCTCCGGCGACGTCTGATAATATGATCCTACCATGTGTATTCCTGACTTTCTGTTTGCCGAGGGAAATCAGCGGGAGATATCCCGGTGATTTTCCGTCACCTGATAACCGGCTTTGGCGATGTAGTCTGAAAGCTCATGGGCGACAGCCACGCTGCGGTGATGGCCGCCGGTGCAGCCGATGGCGATCACCAGCACGGTCTTCCCCTCCTCGCCGTAGAGCGGCAGCAGGAAGGACAGCATCTTTTGCAGCTGATCCATGAACTCATGGGTCTGGCGGAAGGAGAACACGAAGTCCCGCACTTCCTTGTCCAACCCGTTCTTGTGCTTCAGCTCCGCCACGTAGAAGGGGTTGGGCATGAAGCGCACGTCAAACACCAGATCCGCTTCAATGGGGATCCCGTGCTTGAAGCCGAAGGACAGCACGTTTACGTTCAGCCCCAGGCGATCGCTCTGTTTGCCGAAAAGATTCAGCAGCTCGCTGCGGAGCTTGGCCGTGGGAAACGAGGTGCTGTCGATGATGAAATCCGCGTGGTCACGGATCGGCTGCATCATCTCCCGCTCCACCTGGATGGACTGCTCGATGCTCTGTCCCTTCCCCGCCAGCGGATGGACGCGGCGGGTCTGCTTATAGCGGTTGATGATCGCCTGTGTAGACGCCTCCAGGAACAGCATGCGGCAGATGACGCCCATGGACTTCATCTTCTCCAGGGCGCCCACCAGGACGGTATAGGGCTCGCCGGCCCGGACGTCGTAGACCAGGGCCACCCGGTCATAGTGTCCGCCGGAGGCGACGCAGAACTCGGCGAATTTGACCATCATCTCCGCCGGAAGATTATCCACCGTATAATATCCGATGTCCTCCAGATAGGAGGCGGCCTGGCTTTTTCCGCTGCCGCTGAGGCCGGATATAATCAATATTTCCATGTCAGTCCTCCTTATCGAATGATCCGGACCTCCGGCTCCAGCTCCACGCCGGCCATGTCGTAAACCGCCCGCTGGATCCGCCGGATCAGCTCCAGGACGTCGGCGCAGGTGGCGCCGCCAGTGTTGATCACGAAGCCGGCGTGCTTCACGGAGACCTGCGCGCCGCCCACGGTCAGGCCCTTCAGCCCGGCGTCCTGGATCAGGCGGCCGGCAAAATACCCGGCGGGGCGCTTGAAGGTGCTGCCGGCGCTGGGATACTCCAGCGGCTGGGATGTCTTCCGGCGCCGCATCAGTTCATCCATTTTGGCCCGGATCTGGACGGGATCGCCCTCCTCCAGGCGGAACACGGCGTCCAGCACCACGGCGTCGGGACGCTCCGTCAGCAGACTGTGGCGGTAGCCCAGGTCAAGCTCCTCCAGGGATACGGACCGGACGCCCTCTCCCGGGAAGTAGACGGAAGCGCTGACGATGACGTCCTTGATCTCCCCGCCGTAGGCGCCTGCGTTCATACACACCGCGCCGCCGACGCTGCCGGGGATGCCATGGGCAAACTCCAAGCCGGCCAGAGCGTTCTGCTGGGCGAACACGGCCACACGGGCAAGGGAGGCGCCGGCCTGTGCCAGCAGCTCACACTCCCCGACGCGCCGGATCCGGCACAGGTCCCGGGTGCTGATCACCAGCCGATCCAGCCCCTCGTCCGGAAACAGCACGTTGGTGCCGTTGCCCAGGATCAGAGGGCGGCCGCCGCAGGCCTCGCCCAGCTCCGCCAGCAACGTCAGCTCCTCCGGCGTGGCGGGAAACGCCATACGACGAGCCGGGCCGCCGATGCGGAAGGAGCTGTGTCGGTTCAGCGGCTCCTCCCGGACGATCGCTGCGTCCGGCGCCAGGCGGGATATCTCGTTATCAAATCTCTCATACCAGAGCATAGGCCCCTCCCGTTATGTTTTCTTCTTTCCCAGAAAAGCCGCGCCGATGATACCGGCCTGGGTGCCCAGCTCTGCCCGGACCAGCTTCGTCATTTTGTCCCGGTTGCAGGGCAGGCTCTCCTGCTCCACCAGCTTACGCAGGGGCGTCAGCAGATAGCGGTCGTCCTCGTTGCTGACGCCGCCGCCGATGGCCAGTGTGTCTGGCTGGAAAATATTGATCAGGTTCACGATCCCGGCGGCCAGGTAGCCGATATACTGATCGCACACGGCCTTGCCGACGGGATCGCCCCGCCGCATGGCGATGAAGGCGGATTGCCCGGACACGCGGCCGCCGTTTTCATCGATCACCTGCTGCAGGATGCTGTCGGGGTGTTCTTTCGCGGCCTCGATCGTAAGCCGCTTCAGGGCGGCCGCGGAGGCATACCGCTCCCAGCAGCCCCGCCGGCCGCAGGGACACGGCTCGCCCTGATAGACGATGGTCATATGGCCCACCTCGCCGGCCATGCCGTTGGCGCCGTGGAAGATCTTGCCGTTGTGAATGATGCCGCCGCCGATACCGGTGCCAAGTGTGATGGTGACGAAGCGCTTGCTGCCCCGTCCGGCTCCCACGAAGTATTCAGCCAGCGCCGCGCAGTTGGCGTCGTTTTCCACGTACAGCGGCAGGGACAGATAGCGGTGGAACAGCTTGCGCAGGGGCACGTTGCGCAGGGGAAGATTGCAGGTATACAGAACGGAGCCGGAGAAGATCTCCACCGCCCCCGGTACGCCTACGCCTACCGACGCAACCTGATCCAGCGGCACGCCGGCCGCCTGACACAGATCCTGCGTCAACGATACCAGCGTCCAGGCCAGGGTATCCTGGTCATCCACCTGGGCGATCTTCATCCGGTGGGTCGCTAGGATCAGACCCGACTCATCCACCAGACCCGCTTTCAGGTTGGTGCCGCCTACGTCAATGCCGATATACTTCATGCATTCTCCTTGCTGTTCTGGGACAACCCGTCGATGTGCCGGTCAAACTGGTCGATAAACTTACGGGCCGGATTGTCGCCATACTTGATCTGGCGGTTCTTCATCACGGCAATCTCCACGATACCGGCCAGGTTCCGGCCGGGCCGTACAGGGACCGTCACAATGGGCAGAGGCACGTCCAGGATGGAATACTTCTCCTCGCCCAGGCCGATGCGGTCATAGAACTTGCCCTGGACCCAGTGCTCCAGCTGGATGATCAGCTCGATCTCCGTGTCGAACTGGACGGCGCCCATGCCGAACAGCTGCTGCACGTCGATGAGGCCGATGCCGCGGATCTCAATGTAGTGCTGGATGATCTCCGGAGCGGAGCCAACCAGGGAGTCGGAGATACGTCGGATCTCCACCGCGTCGTCCGCTACCAGCCGGTGGCCGCGCTTGAGGAGCTCGATAGCGGTCTCGCTTTTGCCGATTCCGGAATCGCCCAGGATCAGCACGCCCTGACCGTAGACGTTCATCAGTACGCCGTGGCGGGTGATCTCCGGCGCCAGAGCCCGGTTCAGATAGTCGATGATGCGGCTGGAGATCTCCACCGTGGACCAGGAGGTCCTCAACAGGGTCCGGCCGTGCTTTTTGGCGCTTTCAAACAGCTCCGGGAAGATCTCCATATTCCGGGCAACGATCAGCGCCGGGATCTCGCAACTGAAAAATTCCTCAAATACCTGCCTGCGCTTTTCCGCCGTCATGGCCTCCAGATAGGTATACTCCGCCCGGCCCAGGATCTGCAGGCGCTTCGGCTCAAAATAGTCATAAAAGCCCACCAGCTGCAGAGCCGGGCGGTTCACGTCCAGGATGGAGATCTTTCGGGTGTCGTAGTCGTCGCCCCGCAGCAGGACCTCCAGACCGAAGTTGTCCACCAGATCGCTGAGCTTCGCGGGAGTCCTCCTTACCTTCTCTTCCATAACGGCCTCCTTCTCGCCGAGGGCCGGAACAGCCGGCCGTCGGCTCAATTCTTATTCTAAATATTATACCGTATGCCAGGTCATTTCGCAATACTTTCCTCACCCGCGGTTTTTTTCGATTTTTGAGAAAATAGTACTTGCATTTTTCGATTTCATCTGTTAATATATCTTGTGCTTGCGTATGTGAGCGTGTACTTTAGTCAGAGCAAGGAGGTGCAACGGATGGCAAAATGCGAGTTCTGCGATAAGGGCGTGACTTTCGGCATCAAGGTTTCCCACTCTCATCGGCGTTCCAACCGCCCCTGGAAGCCCAATGTCAAGCGCGTTAAGGCGCTGATCAACGGTACGCCCCGCCATGTGTACGTTTGTACCCGGTGTCTGCGTTCCGGTAAAGTAACCCGGGCTATC
>JAEEGL016291451.1_pt1 | contig 13031 bp, 9 predicted proteins | sample 9134231 | NCBI WGS metagenome assembly JAEEGL01 (sample SAMN16246548, study PRJNA631951) | gut metagenome | biome: gut microbiome; feature: rumen; material: fiber-attached | host: Bos | place: Iran: Karaj | collected 2018-10 | reverse complement strand
TGCATCGTGTTCATCGACGAGATCGACGCCGTGGGCCGCGCCCGGGCCAAAAACGGGGGATTCTCCTCCAATGACGAGCGCGAAAACACGCTGAACCAGCTACTTACGGAGATGGACGGATTCGGTACCAACTCCGGCGTCATTGTCCTGGCGGCCACCAACCGGGCCGATATCCTGGACCAGGCGCTCATGCGTGCCGGCCGTTTCGACCGCCAGATCCACGTGGAGCTTCCTGAACTGAAGGAACGTGAGGAAATCTTCCAGGTGCACCTGCGCGGCATCAAGGTGGACCCGGACTTCAACGTCGAGTTCATGGCCAAGCACACGCCCGGGTTCTCCGGCGCTGACATTGCGAACGTCTGCAACGAGGCCGCCCTGACGGCGGCCCGCCGCAACCACGAGACCGTGAGCCAGCAGGATTTCCTGGATGCGGTGGACCGCATCATCGGCGGTCTCGAGCGCAAGAACAATACCATCATGTCCCCGGCCGAAAAGCGGACGACCGCGTATCACGAGGCGGGCCACGCCCTCGTGGGCTGGCTCCTTCCGTACGCCGATCCGGTGTTCAAGGTGAGCATCATCCCGCGCGGCAACGCACTGGGCCTTACCTGGTACCTGCCGGAAGAACGGAAGAACTGGTCCCGCAGCGTGATGATCGACCGGATGTGCGCCCTGCTGGGCGGTCGCGTCGCAGAGGAAGTCCTGAACGGAGAGCCTTCCACCGGTGCCCTGAACGATTTGGAACGCATGACGGGAATGGCCTACAGCATGGTCCAGTACTATGGCATGAGCGAAAAGGTGGGAAACCTCTCCTTCTATGACTCAACCGACGCCCGCGGATACAACCTCACGAAACCCTATTCGGAAAAGACCGCCGAACTGATGGATGAAGAGGTGAAACGCATCGTCGCCGAAGTCCACGACAAGACCCTCCGCATCATCGAGGAGCATCGGGACAGTTTCATGCAGATGGGTGCACTTCTTCTCGAAAAAGAAGTTATCTTTGCGGAAGACATCGAGCGTCTCCTCGGTCCAAAGGTGAAACCTGCCGATAATGAATAACACAGTCACAAGGTCCATCTCAGGAGTCTGCTTCCTGGCCATCGTGCTGGGTGGACTCCTGCTGAACAAATACCTGTATGCCGCATTGTTCCTCTTCATGATGGTGACGATGCTGCACGAGTTCTACCGCATGACGATGGGGGACAAGTACAGGTTTTCCCGCCTGCTGGCCATCCTCCTGGGATGCTGCGGCTTCGCGATGCTTTTCTGCGTGACGGCCTTCGGTCTGGACATCCGGTACACCAGCATCAACGCCGTCCTGCTGATCTTGGTGATGATTTCCTCGCTCCTGGTCAAAGACAAGACGGACTTCAAGCTGTTCGCCTTCCTGTTCACCGGCATCCTGTACATTGCCGTTCCGCTGATCCTTTCCAACTTCGTCGTCTTTGACGATGCCGGAAACTTCGACGGGAAGATGATGCTGGCTTTCTTCATCATCATCTGGGCATCCGACGTGGGGGCCTACTGCGTCGGAATGCTTCTCGGGAAATACACGAAGAAACTCTTTCCCAGCGTCTCTCCGAAGAAGTCCTGGGCGGGTTTCTGGGGCGGTCTTGCCTTTGCCATACTGGCTGGCTTGATCCTCGTCTGGACCGGTCTGTGGAAGTATCCGGTCCTGCATGCCGTGATCCTTTCCATCATCATGAACGTCGCCGGTGTCTATGGCGACCTGTTCGAATCGCAGTGGAAACGCGTCTGCGGCATCAAGGATTCCGGCAACATCATCCCCGGGCACGGCGGAATGCTGGACCGTTTCGACAGCGCCCTGTTCGCCATCCCCGCAGGAGTTATCTACCTTGTAATCGTCGGCCTGTTATGAAACGCCTTATCCACAGCATCCGGATCGACAAGGACTCGTACGACACCATCCTCATCGCCTGGTGCGTTTGCGCAGTCCTGATCTGGCTTACAGCGCACTTTATCGACAATCCCTGGATTTCCATCCCGGTCTCGGCCGTCCTGGTGGTGTTCATGCTTTTCATCACCTGGTTCTTCCGTGTTCCCGACCGGACGGTTCCGGATTACGAAAACGACCGCCTGGTTACCTCCGTCGCTGACGGGAAGGTGGTCATCCTGGAAAAGGTGTTTGAGAAGGAGTACCTGAAACGGGATTGCATCCAGGTATCGGTGTACATGGACTTTTTCGACGTCCACTGCAATTTCTGGCCCATGAACGGGAAAGTCACTTACTACAAGTACCATCCGGGCCGTTATCTTCTGGCCTTCCATCCGAAATCGTCCGAACTGAACGAGCATTCTTCCAGCTGTCTCCAGAACCGCTACGGGGAAGTGTTCTTCAAGCAGATCGCCGGCACCTTCGCCCGCCGCATCGTTTGCTATTCTGAGCCCGGCAACATGGAGAACCGCGGCGACCAGTGCGGCGTGATCAAGTTCGGTTCCCGTATCGACATGTTCCTTCCGCTGGATGCAGACATAAAAATCCGCCTCGGCGACAAGGTCAAGGCGGTAGAAAGCGTGATTGCGGAATTACCGGAGCGCTAATAGATATCGTCCAGCGTAACGGACTGGAACACGGGCATTTCCGGATCCTTGAGAGTGCAGTCGACAACCAGGGGTTTTCCGCCCATCACGGATACTTCCAGGAAGCGTTTCTCTTCCGGCCAGTTGGCCATCATGTTCGCGGCCATGTCGTGCGAATGCCCGACATAGCGGTAGATCTGGTACGTATAACCTGCCGGTTCCAGGACTTCCTCCACCAAATAACTGCTGCCGAACATGCCCCATCTCGCAAAGCCCATCTTGTTGTATGCGACGGCGCCGTCCTTGGTGCCATGGATCAGCAGATGCGGGCAAGGCGTGCGCTTGTAAGCCGGTTTTCCGGTGTTGGACATGATGGCGCCCGCGAAGGACATCACCCCGGCGAAATGGAAACCCTCCGGAAGGATGGCAGCCCGTGACGTCCGGTTGCAAGCCTCCAGCTCGCAAGACAGGGAAATCATCGCCCCGGCCGAACTGCCGGAAATGACGATATTGTCCATGTCCACGCCCAGTTCTTCCGCATGGTCAGCCAGATAGCGGACCGACGCGAACACGTCCTCGACGCCCATATCGACCGCATCTTTGGTGAGTTCAGCACTCTGGATCAGGTGGAACAGGTCGAAGCGCATCCTCTTCCCCTTGAGTCCCAGACGGTAATCCACCGAAACGACCCTGTAGCCGTTTTCATTCAAGAGCTTGAACCAGGGGAGTACCCATGGATCGTCCCGCTGCCCGATGATGAATCCGCCGCCGAAGACGAACAGGATTGTGGGCCTGTTCAGCGTATCGCCGGGGATGACCGCCGGTTCATAGACATCCATGTAAAGGTCGCAGGTATCGCGCTGGGCCACTTTATACGTGGCTTTCTGTGCGAACGAAAGCGTCGTGCACAGCAGGAGCGCTAAAAGAAGGGCTATCCGTTTCATCGTTCTGATTCAATTAGTTCCACAAGTTTATCCACAGCTTCCGTATCGGGCACATGCCGCAGTACGGGCTCTTTACCACGATAGATGGTCACCTTTCCGCCCCCTTCGCCCACATAGCCGTAATCTGCATCGGCCATTTCTCCGGGACCGTTCACGATACAGCCCATCACGGCGATGACAACGTTCTGCAAATGTCCCGTCCGGGCCTTCACGGCCTCGAAGGCTTCCTGCAGGTTGTACATCGTCCGGCCGCAGCCGGGGCAGGCGATATACTCCGGCCGATAGAACTTCCGACGGCACGCCTGGAGCAGTTCATCGACCAGATAGGCCCCGAATTCCGGCTCCAGATCCGGAAAGCGGACCGTGTCGATAGTACGGTCCAGAAGAGGCTTCCCGTAATCACAGGCAGCATTGAGGATGGTCAGGTCCCTTTCGGGCAAAACAGGAGCAACGGCTCCGGAATACCGGGCAGCCAGATACCGGGCAACGGGAATCTCGTTCTCCGGAGGTTCAGTGAGGGATACGCGCACGGTATTGCCGATACCCTCGGAAAGGAGGGTAGAGATAGCTACGCAGGACTTGATGCGTCCCGAATCACCGTTCCCTGCCTCCGTGACGCCTACGTGCATCGGGAACACGACCCCACGCTCCTGCATCATCCTGGCCAGTTCCCGATAAGCCTCGATCATGACCACGGTATTGGAAGCCTTGAGCGAAACGACCACCTCGTAGAACTCCGCATCCAGGCACATTTCCACCCATTCCATGGCGGCCAAAGCCATCGCTCGCGGCGTATTTCCGTATTTTTCAACAATATAAGCCCCCAGCGACCCATGGTTCAGGCCGATCCGGATGGCGGTTCCATGCTCCTTGCAAACCTCCAGGAAGCGGGCGAACTGGCGCCGGGCCTCATCGTGATCCTTGTGGAAATTGCCCGGATTGATCCGGACCTTCTCCACGACAGGAGCCACGGCGATGGCCGTTTCCGACGAAAAATGGATGTCGGCCACCAGGGGAACGTTGCAACCCGCTGCCCGGAGCCGGGCCTTGATGTCCCGCACGTGCGGGACATCCTGGAGTCCCGGGACGGTAATCCGGACCAGCTGCGAACCGGCAGCCGCCAGGCGCAGGCACTGCGAAACCGTAGCCTCGACATCATACGTATGGGTATTGCACATCGTCTGTACGACGACCGGGTTCTGTCCTCCGATGAGGACGTCACCCACCTTTACGACTCGGGTTTCCATCATCATTGTTTCGGTTGCATTTCGGATTCCACCATCTCGCGCGCCATCCTGCGCAGTCTTGCTTTGGTATGGCCCCGGCGGGGCGTCAGCTGGTAATACACGCCGAGGGTGACCGCTCCGTCCAGCGGATAGGCGAAACGATAGTAATAAGGGCTGGCGACATTCGGCTGATAGAACGAAGACCAGCTCCATTTGAACTGGGCCATCAGGTGGATCTCGATCGGATCCAACATGAAGCCGAAGCCCAGGCCGCCCTGGACGCCGTACGACCAGCGGCGGTCCGTATCCAGGAAGTCATGTTCGATGGAACTCATGACGCGGGGGCCGATACGGGTGATGTTCATCCGGTAGCCTCCGTACATGCCTGCCTTGATGATGATCTTGGCATACTGGCCCATGTCCATGTGCCCGTGGGTAAGCAGGAACACCTCCGGAACCTCCATATAAGCCTCGTACGCGCCGTCAATGTTCTGGCGGTAGGTGTACCCGTCCTGTTCGTGTTCCTTGAAATTATAGCCCTCGTAGTTGTGCTGGAAGCCCACTTCCATCCCCAGGTTCTGGAACATGTTCATCATCGTGGCATAACGGGTGATGGAGAAACCGTATACCGGCTTGTTCAGGTAGAAGTTCACGACCCGGGGCGGGTTGAAGAAGCCGTGCTCGATCGAAACGCCGCCATGCACGCCGACGATCCAGTAGTCGTTGATCTTCACCCGGGAGGGGAGGGACAGGCTGTCCAGGTAGCCGTCCGTCACCGAATCGGGCAGCTGGAAGAACTCCTTCTCCAGGTCGATGCCCTTTTGTGCCCTGAGTAAGGTCCCGGCCAGGAGGGCCAGGACAAGCAAGACAGTTCTTTTCATCGGAACAGTTCCTCCATATCGATTTGTTGGACATACTCGGTCCGCTCCGGAATCTCGAGGACCGACTTGTCATTGACCTTGAAGAAGATGACCTTTTCCGGCTGGCGGTGCTCCAGCAGATTGCCGGTATCCACCAGACCGTTCCTGTTACGGTCTTCGGTGATGCGGACACTGTACTTTCCGGCTTTCACATAAGGGAACAGGACCGTCTGGTCGGAATCGACGATGAAACTGCGGATCACCTTGTCGCGCTTTTCTCCCAGCAGGTCGATGATGTACTTGTTCTTGACCCCGGTCAGCTCGAAGGAGATCGAGCTGAGTTTCTCGTCGTTTGGCAGCGTTACCTTGATTTCGGTGCTGTCATTGTAGAAACCGTTGATATCACGGAATTTCCGGTAGGGGAGTTTCAGGAAATAATCGAAACCCGGCTGGAGTTTCTCTTCCGGCATCACCGTGAACCGGCGAAGATTCGCGGGATCCCGGGTCACCTTGTATTTCCCCACCTGCTCCTGCTGGCGGGGATTCACCGACCGGAAGGTCAGGTCGTTCCAGGCCTCCTCGACCAGGGGATACTTGAACTCGAACTGGAAACCGTACTGCTCGACGGTCGTCGGATCCACGGACCCCTTGTAAACGGCAATCGTATCTTCGTGCTTGCGGTCCCGGGTGGAACTCTTCTGGAGCTCCGCCTTCAACTTCTTATCCAGGGCGAGTTTCACCAGTTCGTCGGTCGGTTTCAGGACCCCGGTGGTATCGGTCTTGTCGTAATTTACCGTCAGGAACAGGGTGTCCGGCATCTTGCGCGGGTCGTTCACCCAGATTTCCAGACTATCCTTCTGCGGATTGAACTGCGTAATGAGCTTTTCCTTCGGCAAGCCTTTGACTTTCAGCGAATGGACCTCCGCATTCGGGGCCATGAAGGTAAGGTAGGCCGTCCGGAGTCCCACGCGTTCCTTCTTGACTATGAATTGTTTAGAAGGCTTTTCACGGAAGATGTTCAGTTCCACGTCGGTTTTGCGCGCCTGGCAAAGGGCCGTATCCTTCATGTTGAACTTCTTGAGTTCATAGAGGGAATCATTGTACACGGTCCTAGGCTGGAAACTCTCGTTCAGGAAAGCCACGCTCTCCTGGTCCGGATCGTACATGTTGTTGTTGTTGGCATCCTTCAATGCATAGACGCGGTAGACGGTATCCTTGATGTTCCGGATACTGAAGAATCCCCAGTCATCGGTCTTCGCCGCCGCGTCCGGCCTGTGCAGGAAGACGGCGGAATCCGCATGGTCCTTGTACAGGAGCACCGTCGCCCCCTTGACAGGCATCAGGGTGTTGCAGTCCTGCACGAGGCCAGTCATGCACATCGAATCGATCTGCGGACCGGTGGAGAAGACCAGCGTGAATCCCTCATACATGTTGCCTTCATTGTTGTCGGCGATGGCCCCGGTGATGTCCAGCGTGTACGTCCTGTTGGTATCCAGGTCAGATTCGAAAGAAACGACCACGCTTTTGCCTGAGATCTTGAACTTGGGCTTCTTTTCCAGCGGAGGGGAAAGGAAGATGTTGTTGGCATCCTTGACCGTCACGTACTCGTTGAAGGTGAACACGATCTGGGTCTTGTGGGCGGGGACGTTCACCGCACCCGGAAGCGGAGATGTCTTCACAAGGTGGGGTGGGATCGTATCCTTCGGCCCGCCGGATGGCGGCGTAGTCGTGTTGGCACACCCTTGGGGGAACATCATCACGCCCACCACCAAAAGCGCCGGAATCAGGGGAAGATATTTCGACAATTTCTTCATATTCAACTTATTACAATTCACTCCGCGAGACGGACTCGATACCGTCGACCCCGGACAGCTTCTTAATCATCTTTTCCAGGACGTCCTTGCTGTTCACATACAGGTCGATATAGCCTTCAAACAGGCCTTCATCCGCCGAAAGCACGAGACGGCGCATATTGACGCCCATCACGAGGGAGAGGTAGCGGGAAATCTCGTTCAACAGGCCTACCCGATCCAGTCCCTTCAGCGAAATCCGGACCAGGAAGGACTTTTCCATCGTTTCGTCGGGCCACTGGGGGACAACCACCCAATCACCGTGCGTAGCGGCGATCTCTTCGGCGACGGAACAGGATTTCTTATGGACCGTAATCGTACCGTCGGGAGACTTGAAGCCAACCACCGGATCCCCGGGAATCGGATTGCAGCAGCTGGCGATCACGAACTTTCGTCCGTCGTCGTCCTTGCCGCCGATGACATACGTTTCCTGCTGGGGCTTTTTCACCGGTTTCTCCTCCCGGCGGAACAGTTTTCCCAGGAGCGAGATCCGCGTATTGGACTTGAGCACTTCCCCGAGATTGTCCAGCCGGAGCTGGCCGGTGCCGATCCGGAAGAACAGATCTTCCCGGTCCTGTTCGCCGTAGGCCGCTTCAATCCGCTGCAGACGGTCTTCGTTCAACTTGAATCCCAGCGCCTTTGCCTGCTCCTCCAGCACCGTACGCCCGTATTCGACCATCTGCTTCCGCTCGTTCTTGAAATAGTCCATCACCACCGTACGCGCCCGGCGGGTCTTGAGGAACTGGAGCCATTCCCGCTTGGGACGTTCGTCTTCAGCCGTAATGATCTCGACCTGGTCGCCCGTCTTGATGACGTGGCTCAAGGACACCAGCCGCTGGTTCACCTTGGCGGCGATGGCCTTGTTGCCGATCTCCGTATGGATCAAGTAGGCGAAATCCAGCACCGTCGCCCCTTTCTGGATGGCCCGCTGCTCGCCCTTCGGGGTGAACACGTATATTTCCGTGCTGGTCAGGTCGTTATGGATGATGTCAAGCAGTTCCAGCGCATTGACGTCCGGATTCACGAGGATTTCCTTGATCTGCTCCAGCCACAGGTCCATCTCGCTGTCGTTTTCGCTGATGTACCCGTTCTGCTTGTACGTCCAGTGGGCGGCGATTCCCTTTTCGGCGATGTCGTCCATCCGCCGGGTACGGATCTGGACCTCCACCCAGATGCCGGCCGGGCTCAGCAGGGTGCAGTGCAGGGCCTCGTAACCGTTGGACTTGGGGTGTTTCACCCAGTCGCGCAGGCGCTCGGGCATATAACGGTAGATGCCCGTGATGATGGAGAACACGTGATAGCATTGGTCACGCTCCGTCTCGCCGGAGTTCGGGGCGGCATCGAAAATGATCCGGATGGCATAGAGGTCGTACACCTGTTCGAAGGAGATGTTCTTGACCTGCATCTTGTTCCAGGCCGAATAAGGCGTCTTCACCCGTTTCTTGATTTCGAACGTGAAGCCGGCCTTCCGGAGAGCCGCGTCGATAGGTTCGACGAAGGATTCAATCTCCTTCTGGCGCTCGCGGATATTCTTGTTGATCTTATCGTTGATTTCCCGGTATGCATCCGGTTCCTTGTACCGCAGCCAGATGTTCTCCAGTTCCGATTTGACCCCGTACAAGCCCAGCCGATGGGCGAGGGGGATGAAGATGAACATCGTCTCGCTCAGGATCTTGTCACGCTTGTGCTCTGGCATGTATTCGATGGTCCGGCAGTTGTGCAGCCGGTCGGCCAGCTTGATCAGGACCACGCGGGGGTCATCGTTCAACGTAAGCAGGATTCGCTTGAAGTTTTCCGCCTGGAGACTCCGGGAAGCGAGGTCGCTCTGCTTGTTCTTGTCTTCGTAGTCCAGGACGTTCTTGATCTTGGTCAGGCCGTCCACCAGCGTGGCGATCTTGTCGCCGAAGCGTTCCCGAAGGTCTTCCACCGTATAATCCGTATCCTCCACCACATCGTGCAGAAGGGCGGCGGAGATGGACTTGTATCCGAGACCGATATCGTCCACGACGATCTGCGCCACAGCGATGGGATGGAGCATGTAAGGCTCCCCGCTGCGGCGGCGGATATTCTTGTGCGCCTCGTTGGCGAACTCGAATGCCTGCCGGACGACCTCCAGTTCCCGTTCGTCGGCACAGCGGCGCTGCGCGGAAGCGTACAGCACGTTCCAGTCCCGGGCAATCACCTCATAATCTTTCTCTGTAAACTCGGAATAACTCATAGGATCTCTTTCAAGTTCAGGTGGTTCACGTTTTGGAAGGAATAGGAAAGCTCCGCCCCATACAGGACGATGGTCCAACCGATGTTCAGCCAGATCATGAACAGCGGCAGGGCAGCGAGGACGCCGTAAATGGCGTTCTGCTTCGCCACCAATACCTGCGTTTCCAGATACAGGTACTGCACCGCCGTAAAGCCGATACCGGCGATCACCGCCGCTTTAAAAGCATTGCGGGTGCGGACCTTCGTAGCGGGAATATACTTATACATCGCCGTCAGGATCAGGATCGCTCCTGCAGCGAACAAGGTCCAAGACAGGAATGTTTTCAGGTGCTCCGAGAAGAACAGCCCGTCCGGGACGATATAATCCAGTACCGTCGAATAAACGACCGATCCGGAGAAGAACAGGACGATGACAAAGGGGGACAGGATGATGATGCCCAGGCCGATGCCCAGCACCCGGAAGAAACTGCGCTTCTCCTTGGCTTTCCACACATTGTTGAAGACGCGGCGTACGGACATCATCAGCCAGATTACGATCCAGAAGAAGGAAAACATGCTGATGAAGCCGAAGAGGCCAGATTCCGCCGTGGCGACGATCCGGTCGGAAGCCGACAGGATCGCATTGATCAGACGCTCGTTGCTCACGTTCGCGTACAGGAAGGCGCTGAACTGGTCGGAAATGCCGATACCGCCCGTCAGATACAGACCGATGGCGATGAACGGCACCACGGACATCATCGACTGATAGGCGAGGGCCGTACACTGGAAACCAATCTTCTGGTCTGCAAACACCTTGAGCATCAAGAAGATAACCTTGATATCACGGACAGCGCGGGCTTTCCAGCGGGACAGGTCGTCCAGATTCAGGTACCACATGTCGTGCGTCACGAACCGGATTACCCGCTTGACAAGGATGCTTGCCCAGCGGATGCGGACTTTCGTCCAATGCGAGATTCGTGAGAAGACGTTCATCAGAATAGGGTAGGTTCGGATTCTTCGTTAACGGTTGCAGGAGCAGTCCCTTCCGGCAGCAGTTTCCGGAAAGCTTCCTCGTCCAGCACGGGAATGCCCAAGGATTCGGCCTTCCTGATCTTTTCGGGCCCGGGCTTGGAACCGGCGAGCAGGAAAGAAGTCTTGCCGGAAACCGAACCGCTGTTCTTGCCTCCGTTCGCCTCGATCAGGGCTTTCATCTCTTCCCGGGAAACGGAGAAGTTACCGCTGATGACGATGATCTTGCCCCCCAGCGCATTGGAAACCACCCCGACAGACTGGCTGACGGACATCTGCAACCCGGCCGCCTTCAGGCGCCGGATTTCCTCCAGATGACGCTCATCACGGAAAAAGCGGTACACGCTGTCAGCAATCACTTCACCCACCTCCGGAACAGCGAGGAGATCCTCTTTCGTAGCGGCGGCCAGCGAGTCGATATCCCCGAAATGCCGGGCGATGTCCCGGGCCGTGGTCTCTCCCACGTACCGGATGCCGATCGCGAAAAGTACGCGTTCGAAAGGAACGTTGCGGGATTCCCGGAGACTGTCCAGGAAACGTCGGGCGGCGCGCTCCTTCCATCCTTCCAGCATCACCAGCTGGCTTTCCCTGAGGTCGTAGAAGTCCGCCGGAGTACGGACAAGGTCCAGATTATAGAGCTGATCCACCGTAGCATCGCCCGCCAGGACATTCATCGCCTTGCGGCCGAGGAAATGGACCAGTTTTCCCTTGATCTGGGTGGGGCATCCGTCGTTGTTCGGGCAGAACCACTTGGCTTCGCCCTCGGGCTTCACCAGCGGCGTTCCGCAGTCGGGGCACACGGTCGGGAAAGGAGGGCGCTTGGCGCCTGGAACCCGCTTGGATTCCTCCACGCCGGTAATTTTGGGGATGATTTCCCCGCCTTTCTCCACATACACCCAGTCACCCTCGCAGATGTCCAGCATCGCCATCTGGTCCTCGTTCACGAGGGTGGCACGCTTGACCATCGTCCCGGACAGGAACACCGGATCCAGGTTGGCGACCGGGGTCACGGCGCCCGTACGACCCACCTGGTAGTCGATACTCAGGATAGGCGTCAAGGCCTGCTCCGCCTTGAACTTGTATGCGACCGCCCAGCGCGGAGACTTGGCCGTATAGCCGAGCTGACGCTGGGCGTCCATTTCATTGATCTTGATTACGATGCCGTCGGTAGCATACGGAAGCTCCTTGCGGGCCGTGTCCCAATGGGCGATGTAGTCCTCGATCTCCTGGATGTCCTTGCAAAGACGGCGTTCTCCGGAAACGGGAAGTCCCCAGCGCGCAGCCGCTTTCAATGCCTCGTCATGGGTGGGAAAGTCCACCTGACCGGCGGGGATGTGGTACAGCGTACACATCAGACCCCGGTTCGCCACCTCCTCCGGATCCTGCAGTTTCAGGGAACCGCTCGCCGCGTTCCGAGGGTTCGCGAACAACGGGTCCTCGTCAGCCTCGCGCTGACGGTTCAAGCGGTCGAAAGACTCATAGGGCATCAGGACTTCTCCCCGGATCTCGAACTCGGCAGGCCATCCTTCCCCTTGCAGCGTTTCAGGGATATTGGAGATACGCCGGGCATTGGCGGTCACGTCGTCGCCCATCACACCGTCCCCGCGGGTTAGGGCCCGGAACAACTTGCCGTACCGGTAGGTAAGGCAGATGGCAGTCCCGTCGAACTTCAGCTCGCAGCAATAGGTGAACGGCATATCAAGCGTCCGGGAGGCACGCTCGGCGAATTCTTCCACCTCGCCGATGCTGTAAGTATTGCCCAGGGAAAGCATCGGATACTGATGTGGATACTTGGTGAAACCGGTCTCCAAGTCACTGCCGACACGCCGGGTGGGGGATTCCCGGGATACATATTCCGGATACGCGCGCTCCAAATCCTCGAGTTCGCGCATCAGCTGGTCGTACTCGTAATCCGACATCGTTGGCGCATTCTCCACATAGTACTTCCGGTTGTTTTCCCAGAGTATCTCCCGGAGTTGTTCGATGCGATGTTTCGCCTGTGTATAATCCATTCCGCTGCTATTTGTAATCAAATAGCAAAAATAAGCATTTTTGCCGAAAAAACCAGACCGCAACCAGAGACTGAAACCTGCCCTGTTGTCTTTTCATTCCCATCTTGTAAACCTAATTAAAAATCCTTAAATTTGTAGGTTCAAACGAAACAACGAACCAAAAGTCAATAGAAAATGAAAGATTCCATCATCATCCTCTGCGGAGGCGGCCCGGCTCCGGGCATGAACACGGTTGTCATGTCGGTCGCCAAGACGTTCCTTTCGGGCGGTTACCGCGTCATCGGCCTGCATGGCGGTTACAGCGGTCTTTTTAGCAAGAATCCCCGTACCGAGGACATCGACTTCTTCAAGGCGGACGCTTACTTCAACC